>Ga0207092_1014_pt2 | contig 41933 bp, 31 predicted proteins | sample Alteio_BWMinHeat_48_FD_153533 | JGI IMG/M metagenome (GOLD analysis project Ga0207092, IMG submission 153533) | Enriched cells from forest soil in Barre Woods Harvard Forest LTER site, Petersham, Massachusetts, United States -... | ecosystem: Environmental > Terrestrial > Soil > Temperate forest >... | reverse complement strand
GGTCTTGCGACCTTTTTCATGCCCAATCACCATGACCGGCATACCTTCAAACCTAGCGATTCCTGCAACAATAGAAGGGCCAGCAGAAAGCATTCTATCGCCGGATAATTCATCAAATTCCGTAAAAATACGGCTAATATAGTCAAGACTGTGAGGTCTAAACGCATGTCTTGCAAGCTGGGTGACTTGCCAAGCATTCAGCTTGCTATAGCGTTCTTTTATCAACTGATTACATTTTTTTTCCAGACGGCTGATTTCTTCATTAATATCAGCCTCCGTACCAACCATGCGCAATTCCTGAATCTTTGCTTCGAGCTCGGCTATGGGTTGCTCAAAATCGAGAAAATTAATGTACATGGGAGTGACACCTTGATTAACGAAAACCCGATATGATACCTAAATGTGGGTCGATTACAAATCATTGAATTGATAGTGATAACCGCATGACCAACAATTGTTACACGTATCATTAAGGCATTTGCAGCTACCACAATTGATTTTATTATGCAGTGCTTGGGTCTTGGCATAAGTCCTGCAATTACAATTGTAATAAGAAGGGTCAAACGGATTGGTGCTACAACCGCAAGGGTTGGCTGGTATATAATCACATTTTCCATCTAACGCATTACAGCCTGACAACAGCATACATCCTAGTAAGGCCAAGATTCTCAATTTCATGTCAGGTTCCTTTCCTATCCGTGAAAGATGAATCATTCACTTATAACATACTTTCCATGATAGAAAAATCCTATACCCTTGCAATAAAGGACTGAATTATTGCTATTGTGTCAAACAATATGATTGTTCTTCAACTTGCTCTTGATATAAGTGTGAGGAAATATGATCGTTTTTAAGTTTTTCAAGCTCTTCTATTTTTAAGCAATGTAAAGTTTCAAATAATTCCAGCGCGGTTATACAAACATTGCGATTTAGACCTTTTAAATAGGCTGGGCATTTAAATGTACGATCAAGCATCTCAATTATCTTAGGTCGATATATACCGACAAGAAAGTCGTATCCATGACCAGCAAGGGAATCTCGACTTGAACGATAAAACGATGTCTGTTCATCTGCTAACATCAGTGAGTTTGCTCGATCACTAATCAAGTCATTGTCATGAACAACACTATAAAGGCCTTCACAGAATATTTTACCTCTTTCAGGATTGAGGAGGCTTAATATTAAGCCAATCACAGAAACAGCATAAAAATCTCTTTGGTCATTATTCAATGTATAAAAAAATGAAATATATACTTTATAAGCAACTTTGAGTAGTAAGTTTATATCAAAGTAATCATCTATAGTCACAGCATCACTGGGCAATAGTTTATTTAGAAAAGCATTAAACATGAATCTTGTTTCATCATTTATTCTGTCAAATAACCTATCTCCATCAAAACCATTAATAAAATCTTCTTGTGCGATTACGTTAACAACGTTTGTCAATATATTTTTATATTGATTGATTTCCTCTTCGCTGATCTCACGCACAGTCCATTGCCAAAAAATTTCTTTTTTCGCATTCATTACAACTTTATTTTTTTCTAGTATGTCAAAAAAAGGAAGTATTACTTTAATAATACCAGACTGGCATCTTTTTAATGCAAATGATAGTGGCTTTTCAATGACATGAAAAATTTGCCATGTTTTTTTACTTTCTATAATGAAATTTTTCTTCGGTTTTTGTAACAAAAGATATGGCTTACTTATTAATATTTTCTGAACCACTTCATATTCATCATCAATGATATGCTGCATAAGTTGCTGATAGGCAACTGTGTCGAGATTGGGCTTGAATAGCCTGCTGTAACTTTCAATTACCATTGAAAATCGGTTAACAGCTTTCAAATCTGACAAACAATAATTAAAAATTTTTATCAAAAAATCATTTGGCAATTTCACTAAAAAACAAGAAATATCAGATGATTCATGGGTGCTCGATATATCATGTTCATTAAGGTATTTTTTCATATCAACAGGTAGGATAATTTCACCCTCTCTGTCTGGATCAATTATTCTTATGGTAGAACAAAGCGTATTTAATATTTTAGCTAAATGTGTAATATGTTCTACGCCTTGAACGATCATGATTGTCATGTCTATATCTTGATTTTCTTGCATTTCATCCCATAAGCTTGCTATAAATTTTGCGTCAAGAAAGTTTATTGCATAATTAAAATAGATCGACATAAATGCGTGCGCTGGATCAAAATTTTTATCATGGATAATTAAGTCAATTACAATATTAATTAAAGGAGTTGTTTCTGCTTTCTTCTCATCATTTCCCAATAAAATATATTTATCTTGAAGTTTTAATGCGACTCCCAAAGCTTCATTAACATCAAGTATACAGCCAGCCATATAAAGCCCAACATTTTTATTTTTAGCCGAGTATTTATTTTCCAATTCCTCTAAAACATTCATTTCGTAAATTAATAAATCACATAAATCCTTAATATAAAATTTTTTCTCAAAAACATCTGCGTATCTATAGAGAATATCAATATTTTCCTCGTTTGGATAAAATGGCGTTCCTTTAGGAGATTGAATATTCCTTTTTTTGAGTTCAATTTTCACCTCATCTGCAAGCTCAACTAGACGATTGACGGATAGGAAAAAATTTGTAAAATCTTCGGCATAATTACGAGTATCCGCGTTAATCTTTTCAAGATTTGAGTAAGTCGGTAATGCTATCAAGCAATCCATAAAACTCAAGCCTTCTTCTGAACGTTCTGATGTGCGATCTTTGCTTCTTTCCAGATATACTTTTACGTGTTTGCCTGTTTCTATATATTCATTCAAGACGCGTATATATTGATCTGCAAGTATGTTTGGCATGTTTACGTGCATTTCGCCCAATAGAATTATGTGGAGCTTATTATAAACATAGTGTTGAAAGCTTCTGAGACCGCCGAGCGCATAGTAATTATCTCCAAACGTATCCAATTTAATATCCGATTTAATATCCGATTTAAAAAAATTCAGCACACCAGATAACATAAATTAAAATTCCTTGGATTTTCAGCAGGGTTGCATAATACCCATCCTTTACCCCCGACACAACATGATTGAGCCATTTTTTGACACGGTATTTACTGATCTTGCAACAATTTAATTGACAGTAGAAATGAGAAGTGATAGCCGGCTGTCACCATTAAATGTGCCCAGTAATGCTTTTGAGACGTCTATACCAATATAGATTTTACGATCTTAAATTGTCATAATACATTTCCTTTTAACACTCTGCCTTGTAGATACGGGATCCAAGTCCCAGGCAACAGTTCGAGTTCTGCGAATAGGATGAGTTACATGGATCCCCATTTTATTCACTTGCGTGTACATACTGAATATTCATTAAGTGATGGCATAGTAACCATCCCATCACTCATGGAAAAAGCTTGCGCGCATAAGATGCCAGCGATTGCGATAACAGACATTAGCAATTTATATGCAACCGTCAAATTTTATCAGCAAGCCTTTCAGGCCGGCATTAAACCCATTATTGGAATTGATGTTTATGTCGCAAACACAACATCTTCTAAAGAATCCTTTAGACTCACCCTACTTTGTCAAACGAATGAAGGTTATCAAAACCTATTAAAACTGATTTCTAAAAGTTATTTGCAAGGTCAAGAGAGCGGCAAACCTATTATTGAAAAAGCATGGCTTGCTTCATTATCAAATGGTCTCATTGCACTCTCAGGTGGACTGGAAGGAGAAATTGCTCAAGACTTATTATCCAAGGATAAAGCGTTAGCATTAAAAACGGCACGTTATTGGCAAACTGTATTTCCTCATCGTTTTTATCTCGAAGTAAGCCGCGTGGGTAAGCCTGAAGAAAATACGTATATTCAATCCATTATTAAACTCGCTCAATCCACAAACTTGCCTATTGTTGCAACCAACGATGTTCGATTTTTGGAACGAGAAGATTTTGAAGCACATGAAGCAAGGGTTTGCATTCAAGAAGGCGTCACGTTAAATGATACGCATAGGCAACATTTGTATACCGATCAACAATACTTACGTAGTCAAACAGAAATGCAAAAACTGTTTGCGGATATGCCAGAAGCATTAACCAATTCGATAGAAATTGCTAAACGTTGCAATGTCACGTTCAAACTAGGCATCAGCAGTCTACCGCATTTTGCTGTGCCTTCTGGTTATACGTCTGAAAGTTATCTGTGTGAAATTGCAAAGACAGGTCTAGATGAACGACTTAAAACGCATATTGCATCAACCGTTACGCGTGATGAATACGAACAACGACTAGAAAGAGAATTAAATGTTATTAATAAAATGGGATTTGCAGGATATTTTCTCATCGTTGCCGACTTCACCAAATGGGCAAAAGAAAATGGTATTCCAGTCGGCCCTGGTCGTGGATCAGGACCCGGTTCGCTCGTTGCTTATTCATTAAAAATCACGGATCTTGATCCGCTAGCATTAGAATTATTGTTTGAACGCTTTTTAAATCCAGAACGCGTATCCATGCCTGATTTTGATATCGATTTTTGCATGGAAGGACGTGATAAAGTCATTGAATACGTGATGGAAAGACACGGACATGAAAGTGTTTCACAAATCATTACCTATGGCACCATGGCTGCAAAAGCGGTAGTACGTGATGTTGGACGAGTACTCGCATTAGGTTATTTATTTGTTGATAAAATCGCAAAATTAATTCCATTTGAATTAGGCATCACGCTTGATAAAGCATTGGAACAAGAACCTTTATTACGTGAACGTTATGAACAAGAAGAAGAAGTAAAAACCTTAATTGATCTTGCTAGAAAACTGGAAGGCATCACGCGTAACGTCGGTAAACATGCCGGTGGTATAGTCATTTCTCCCGGCAAATTAACGGATTTTGTACCCCTTTATTGCGAAGCAAATGAACCCAGTCATCCCATTACCCAATTTGATAAAGATGATGTGGAAGCAGTCGGCCTCGTTAAATTTGACTTTTTAGGCTTAAAAACACTGACTATTATTGATAGAGCATTGCGTGTCATCAATCAAACACGCAGTGAACAAAATGAACCACCTATCGATATCAGTTTAATTCCACTGAATGATGTAAAGACATTCAAGTTATTAAAAGCGTATCAATCTACCGCTGTATTCCAACTGGAATCTCATGGTATGCGCGATTTAATTAAGCGCTTACAACCCGATTGTTTTGAAGATTTGATTGCATTAGTCGCCTTGTTTAGACCAGGCCCCCTGCAATCTGGCATGGTCGATGATTTTATCAATCGCAAACATGGTCGTGCCAAAGTATTTTACCCACATCAACGACTAGAACCCGTATTGCGTCCTACCTATGGCGTTATCTTATATCAAGAGCAAGTCATGCAAATTGCTCAGGTACTTGCTGGTTATACCTTAGGTTCTGCTGATATTTTACGACGCGCCATGGGTAAGAAAAAACCCGAAGAAATGGCTAAACAACGCGAAATATTTTGTAATGGCGCACATGCTGGCGGCATCAGCATAGAACTTGCCAATCAAATTTTCGATTTAATGGAAAAATTTGCAGGCTACGGTTTTAATAAATCACATTCTGCATCGTATGCCTTAATTGCCTATCAAACAGCGTGGTTAAAAACACATTATCCTGCTGCATTTATGGCAGCCGTTTTATCATCGGATATGGATAGAACAGAAAAAATTATTATTTTTCTGGATGAATGCGAAACCATGAAACTACATGTTTCTCCGCCCGACATTAATAAAAGCGCTTACTTTTTTAAAGTATTAGATGATACACATCTTATGTACGGATTAGGCGCCATTAAAGGTGTAGGAGAAGCTGCTATAGAAAATATCATTGCAGCTCGCGAACAAGATGGGCCTTTTAAAGATTTATTTGATTTTTGTGTACGTATTGATTTGCGTAAAACTAATAAACGTTCACTGGAAGCCTTAATTAAATCCGGTTGTTTTGACCAGCTAGGCACACATCGCGCATCCCTCATCACATCACTTCCACTCGCCTTACAACATGCTGGACAACAATTACATAATGAAACACATGGGCAACATGATTTATTAGGCATGAATACCAGTGCAACCATGCCACAATATATTAAAGCGGATGCTTGGTCTGACGACATTCAATTGCAAGGCGAAAAAGAAACGCTAGGATTTTATTTAACCGGTCATCCCATGCGACGTTATTTAAATGAATTGTCCAACTTCACGACTTGCCGTCTTTCTGAGTTACATCCTAGCGATCATAAAAATGCGAGAATTGCAGGCATAGTCACTAACATTCGAACCAGACAAACCAAACGTGGTGATCGCATAGGCATTTTTGCATTAGATGATGGGACAACACAATTAGAAGTCGTTTGTTTTAGCGAAGCCTATCATAAATATCGTCATCTCTTGACTGAAGATCAAATGGTTATTGTTGAAGGTGAGATTGGCATAGATGATTTCAGTAACAGCACACGCATACTTGCCAGAGAGATGTATACCATAGAACATGCGCGCGAACGATTTGCCAAACAACTTCGCATACACTTACCTGCTACTCAGACAATAAATGCCGAGCACTTACAACAATTATTAAAAAACTATACTGGTGGAAATTGCGCAGTCATAATTCGTTATCTGCGGGATAATATTCAAGCGGATATTAAGCCTGGCAAAGGATGGATGATTAAACCTAGTGATGCGCTGATGAAGGCTATAGAAGAACAATTAGGTATTGAACAGGTTGAGTTAGTGTATTAAAAAACGGTAACATAAAAAAGTAAGCGTTCACCAGTGTCGACAGCGATAGTAACTTGATGTTGCAGATGCGTTGTAGCTTACCGTAAACACTTACGCTGCATTTAACCATACAGGAGAATTCTCATGAAAAAATTAATACCTCTATTTTTCATATCACTTTTTTTATCAACATCGTATGCGCAAACAGCAGATAGCACTAGCAGTGGAACGAATGCCGTACCGAATATGTCAAATCCAGAGAACAGCAGATCAAATTCAAACGGCGTCAATACTTTAAATAATACTTGCACTCCTGGCACAGCAAATTGCAATGTTAATGGTTCTAGCAGATTAAAAAGTAGAATTAACAACAATACAGGCACAACACCAGACACAACTTATTAATACATTTTAGGAGAAACGGAGGGACGTCGTTGCAACGACGTCCCTCCGTTACCTGTATTTTGGGCTGAAAATGCGGATTATAGTGAGCAACTACCTTCTTCAAATCGACTATCTGAATCGGTTAACTCATCAACCACTTTTACTCTATTTATATTTTCAGACATGAATTTTTTAATATCTTCCGTATCTACTAAATCAAAATGTCCCGACCAATCTGTCAGAAACTTATATCCAATATCTGTCATATTCTCTAATGAATTTTTTAAATGAGTTGGCAATTTTCTTTGTACAAAATATCCATCATTTTTCATGTACATCATTAAGTCGCGAAAATCTATCTCAGCCTTATTTGCTAAAACGCTGATATGAAATAACAATTGCTCTTGTTTAATCCTATCGTTAATGTTCGATTGACGAAAATATTTAAAAAGAACCATAGCAGCTAAAAGTTCTATTTTATAATTAGATTTATCTAATTTATGACTGATGACATCCTTATTATTTGGCGCTGGCATGAATTTAACATCCCAACGAGAAATATTTTCGTATTGTTGGAGTTTGGAAATGTTAATTTTATTGACCAGCCGCTTGAGTAACCTTTACCTTGGCCTTGGCTATCTCGCTTTGCTTATATAATTCATATTCTAATAAACCTTCGCTATTCTGAATTTGCTCAGCATAAACGGATGCTTGTTTTTGATCTGCGATGACACCTGGCTTAACAGATTTAACCGCCACAATAGCATAACCACTAGGCAATCTTGCAGAGCCATATGATATTTTATTTTGTACATTAGCAGGATTAGGCAGACTAAACGCTAAATCTAAGATGGCTGTATCAATTTTACTAGCGTACCGTCCTATTAACCCAGCTGCATACCATTTCAATTTATACGACGTTGCTAATTGTTGTGGATTAGAACCCGATTGCAATTTGGCAATTAAATCTTCTGCAAATTTATCTGCGCGCTTTTCAGCTTCTTGTACTTTTAATTTTTCTTCAATTTGTGCCGAGACTTCATCTAACGATAACAATGATGATGAAACATGGGATTTCATGTGTAACACAACTACCGTTTCTGGATTAAGCGGAATAACATCGCTATTATTTTCTAAATTCATGACATCATTACTAAATGCGGCATCACGCACTTTTTTGTATTGTGAAATATCTTTACCAGGCTTATTTTTAGTAAATAATTCACTGGTTTTTATAGGCAAATTCAAGGTCTTTGCAGCAAATTGTAAAGAATCCGGATGTTCGTAAGTTAAATCCGCTAACTGATCTCTGATTTCAGTAAATTTTTCTTCTGCATGTTGGCGCACGTAAGCATCTCTTACCTTGTCTTTTACCGCATCAAAACTGAGCATTTTAGGTTGCTGAATATCCAAGGCTTTAACAATAACCATACCCTTGGCGGTTTTAATAGGCTGGGATATATCACCTGCGGTTAACCCTGATACTGCTTTTTGTAATTCAGCTGGTGCTTCTGTTAATGTCATCCAGCTCGCATTGGTTAAACGACCTGAGTATTGAGTGGCGATTTTAGATAAATCGGTGGATGCTGAAGCATTTTCTTTTAATGCTTTATAAGCAGACTCTGCATTTTTTACTACTTGTTTCATTTGCTCTTCTGTAGCATTCGCTGGCACCGGAAATTCTATGCTCGCTATTTTCCACGTAGTCGGTTTGGTATAAGAATTAATATTTTCGTTATAAAAACTTTTTAATACCACATCCGTAGGATTGAATTTGATCGATAAATTCTTTAATGATAATTCAAGATATTCTACATTAGCTTGTTCTGGCGTCATAAAATCTGCTGTATGTTGCTCATAATACGCTTTAATTTTATCTGCAGAAATGACTATGGGTTGCGAAAGAAAATATTGAGTCGGTATGGTGATGTAATCAATATTGCGTTCCTGATTAACGAGAGAAATAGCAGAGGCTGTTTCATCCGGCAATGAAAATGATGTAAACACTAAGCCTAATTTAGGCTGGTTTATCAGTAAACTCGTGCGTATCAATTCAAGAAATTCGCTAGTCGATAACAAAGTAGATGCTAATATTTCCTGAAAACGATCCAGTGAAAATTGCCCATCCACTTGAAATTCAGGCATGCTTTGCAAATAGATATTAATCTGCCTATCGGAAACTAAAAAACCTTGTGAAGCAGAAGCTTGTTTAAGCACTTCCATATTAATAAGTGATTGCAGTGCACGGCTTTTTAATGCGGATTCATCACGCGTTGTAATCGGATTCGTAGATCCATACTGAGCTTGAACTTGACGTCTTAAACGCTCATAAGAAACAGTGAGTTGTTCTTTAGTAATATCAACGCCGTTTACGACAGCAACATTGGTATTTGCTACACCACCGATGAAATAACTGTGTATGCCCCACAATGCAAACGTCAGGATAATAATGGTGATAATGGTGCCTGCTACCCAACCTTGTGTATGCTCACGAATGGTTTGAAGCATAGATTTATAGCTCCTGAGGGCATAAATTAACGGAGTGGACGGGACTCGAACCCGCGACCCTCGGCGTGACAGGCCGATATTCTAACCAACTGAACTACCACTCCATCGAAACGCTTTTATACTTTGCCAAATAGCGGTGGCAAGGTATAACATTTTTACCAACTATACAATAGTTTAAACAAATTATTTTGGGTGCTGAGGGGATCGAACCCACGACCTACGCCTTGTAAGGGCGCCGCTCTACCAGCTGAGCTAAGCACCCAGCAATTGAAATGGTTGCCAAGCTTACTCTGCGACTTTTACCGCATCTTTTAACGCTTTGCTTGCTTTAAATCCCACTACTTTTGCTGCTTTAATCTTAATTTTTTCACCGGTAGAAGGATTACGACCTTCACGTGCTGCACGCAATTTAACCGTAAACGTACCAAACTCCGCTAATGCGACTGGTTCGTCATTCTGCAATGATCCTGCTATACCTTCAAGCATTGTATCTACCGCTTTTGATGCAGCTGCCAATGTTAATTCAGCTTTTTCTGCAATCATGGCGACAAGTTGTTTTTTATTCATGTGTTTATCTCTCTATCCATAATAAAAATAATTCTGTTTAACATTATCCTTTGTAACTAACATACCCGTAACGAAGTGTGATTTATACCAATTGGATGAAACTTCTGTCAAGCAAGTTAACACTTATATTTAAGTATTTTTTTATTTGCATGTTCCCTCTCCCCCAACGCTTCTCATTGGGGGAGAGGGTTAGGGAGAAGGGGATTAAAAAATACCTCCTCTCCCCAGCCCTCTCCTCCAGCAAAAAGCGCTGGAGGAGAGGGGGCAAGTAATTACAGCATTCATCCGAGCTTAATATTTAATGCGCGCTATCTCTATCCGATTTACGTATCTTTTCTTTTTTAGTAACACCTAAAAGCGTAGCTTTAACTTTTTTACTTTTACGGGGTAGCCGTTGCGGATAACCATTAATAGCAAACGTAAGCACTTCATCCACCCATCTCACTGGTTTAATGGATAAATCTGCTTTAATGTTATCTGGAATTTCTTTAAGGTCTTTCACATTTTCAATGGGAATAATGACATTTTTTATTCCACTTCTATGTGCAGCCAGTAATTTTTCCTTAAGACCACCAATAGGCAATACTTCTCCACGCAACGTGATTTCACCTGTCATTGCATAATCAGCACGCACCGGTAAGTTGGTGAGAACAGATACAAGTGCAGTACACATGCTAATACCTGCACTAGGCCCATCTTTAGGTGTAGCACCTTCTGGAACATGTATGTGTATATCATGTTTTTCAAAGAAGTTTTTAGCGACGCCTAATATGCTTAATCGTGCTCTTACAACAGATAATGCTGCTTGTATTGATTCTTGCATGACTTCACCCAACTGACCTGTGTAAATTGCCTTGCCTTTACCCGGCAATACTATCGCTTCAATACTTAGCAATTCACCGCCAACTTCAGTCCAAGCTAGACCTTTCACTTGTCCAATCTGATCTTGTTGCTCAGCAATATCATAACGATAACGTCTAACTCCTAAATACTGCTCAAGATCATCCGGTTCTATTCGTGCTTTTGTCGATTTCGTTTTTAATAACACTTCCTTTACTACTTTACGGCAAATTTTAGAAATTTCTCTTTCGAGATTTCGCACACCCGCTTCACGCGTATAATAACGAGTAATGCTTTGCATGGTTTCAATAGGCAATTCAATCTCACTGTCTTTCAACCCAGCCGCTTTAATCTGCTTAGGAATTAAATGTCGCAATGCGATATTCACTTTTTCATCTTCGGTATAACCAGGAATACGTATCACTTCCATACGATCACGTAATGCCGGTGGAATATTGAGCGTATTCGCCGTTGCCATAAACATGATATTGGATAAGTCGTAATCCACTTCTAAATAATGATCATTAAACGCATGGTTTTGTTCAGGATCTAATACTTCAAGCAAAGCAGAAGCGGGATCGCCACGAAAATCCATAGCCATTTTATCTACTTCATCCAGCAAATAAAGTGGGTTATTGGCGCCAATTTTTGCTAATTTTTGAATGATTTTACCTGGCATTGCACCGATATAAGTACGTCTATGTCCACGAATTTCTGCTTCATCACGCACTCCGCCTAAAGACATACGAACAAATTTTCGCCCAGTTGCATTCGCAATAGATTGACCTAATGAAGTCTTACCAACACCTGGCGGTCCGACTAAACATAAAATAGGGCCTTTTAATTTTTTCACCCGTTTTTGAACAGCAAGATATTCTATAATACGTTCTTTTACTTCTTTCAAACCATAATGTTCTTGTTCCAATACTTTTTCAGCTTCACTCAAATCAACACGTATTGGAGTGCCTTTATCCCATGGTAAAGAAAGCATGACATCCAGATAATTGCGTGAGACTGTTGCCTCTGCTGACTGCATAGGCATAGCTTTCAATTTATTCAGTTCAGCTTCACATTTTTCACGCGCTTCTTTGGTCATGCCCGCTTGTTCAATCTTTTTGGCAAGCGCTTCAAATTCATTAGGAACATTTTCAATTTCATTTAATTCTTTTTGTATAGCCTTGATTTGCTCGTTTAAATAATATTCACGCTGAGTTTTTTCCATTTGACGTTTAACACGTCCACGGATTTTTTTCTCTACCTGAAGCAGATCAATCTCACTTTCCAATAAAGCCATTAAACGTTCTAAACGTTTTGGTAAATTCGCGATTTCCAATAAATTTTGTTTGTCATCAAGCTTGATGCCAAGATGGGCTGCGATGGTATCACCCAATCGCGAAGCATCTTCAATGGCCAGTATGGATGCCATAATCTCAGCAGGAATTTTCCTGTTAAGTTTAACGTATTGCTCAAATTGGGATTTCAATGAACGAACAAAAATTTCAACTTCTTTATCATCGGTGTGAGTATCTGTTATCAACTCTACATCAGCCAGAAAATAATCCTGATTGTCTATAAACTTTTGAATGCTGCCGCGCTTCACACCTTCTACTAATACTTTAACCGTACCATCTGGTAATTTTAATAATTGTAAAACAGTTGCCAGTGTTCCAATTAAATAAATTGTTTTTTCATTAGGCTGATCTTCTGTTGCATTCTTTTGTGAAACCAGCAATATCTGTTTGTCTGCAGCCATCGCAATTTCTAACGCCTTAATGGAGCGTTCACGGCCAACAAAAAGAGGTACAACCATAAACGGATAAACAACTACATCCCGCAATGGCAATACTGGAATACTCACATTAGTCATATCAGATGGAATGGACGCCATAAATCCTCCCGCTTATTCAGTTGGCTTACAAAAAATATAAGTCGTTTATTCAGCTGCTGACTGTTGTTCAGGGTTTTCGTAAATAATAATAGGATTTGTTTCACCATGAATAGCAGCTTCATCCAGAATCACTTTTGAAACATTCGTTAAAGAAGGAAGATCATACATAACATCTAGCAATGCTTTTTCCAAAATAGATCGCAAACCTCTCGCACCCGTTTTCTTTTCTACACAACGTTCAGCAACGGATTGCAAAGCTGAATCTCTAATCTCAAGTATCACGCCTTCCATTTCAAAAAGCTTACGATACTGTTTAATCAATGCATTTTTAGGTTCTGTGAGTATCCTGACCAACGCTTCCTTATCCAGCTCTTCTAATGTAGTAACGACTGGCAAACGACCAATTAATTCAGGAATCAATCCATATTTAATCAAGTCAGATGGCTCTACTTCACGTAACACATCCCCTATGGTTTTAGCGTCTTCTTTTCCATGAATTTCAGCAGAAAAACCAATGCCTGATTTTTCAGATCGATCACGAATCACTTTTTCAAGACCCGCAAACGCTCCTCCGCAAATAAAGAGAATATTTCTAGTATCAACCTGAATAAATTCCTGCTGAGGATGTTTTCTACCACCTTGAGGGGGAACAGAAGCTATCGTACCTTCTATCAGTTTTAAAAGTGCTTGCTGAACACCTTCACCTGAAACATCTCGGGTAATGGATGGATTTTCCGATTTTCGTGAGATTTTATCGATTTCATCGATGTAAACAATACCCATTTGTGCTTTAGCAACATCGTATTCACAACGTTGCAACAATTTTTGAATAATGCTTTCAACGTCTTCACCAACGTAACCGGCTTCTGTCAACGTCGTTGCATCTGCAATCACAAAGGGAACATTTAAAAGACGGGCTAATGTTTCAGCCATTAACGTTTTGCCGCTACCGGTTGGTCCAATCAACAAAATATTACTTTTGCTTAATTCAACTTCACCTTGCTTACTATGCGTACGCAAACGTTTGTAATGGTTGTATACGGCCACAGCCAAAACCTTTTTAGCATGGGTTTGGCCTATCACATATTCATCTAGTGTTTTACGAATTTCAGTGGGTGCTGGCAATCTCGGCAAAAGATCAGGCGCTGCAGCTGCCTTACCTTCACGGACTTCTTCATTAATAATATCGTTGCAAAGCGATACGCATTCATCACATACGTATACAGATGGCCCTGCAATGAGTTTACGAACTTCGTGCTGACTTTTACCACAAAAGGAACAGTGAAATACCTTGTCTCTCCCACTATTATTGCCGCGCTGGTCATTACTCATAAGACAAAGCCTCTTCAGTTATATATCGATTCTAAATAGGGATGATTTTCGTAATATCAACTGACCGCCCATAATTATATTATTACTTCTTATTGGTTCGGTAATCGAGCACTTTATCAATGAGTCCATATTTCATGGCTTTTTCAGCGTTCATAAAATTATCTCTGTCTGTATCTTTGGCTATGATATCAACAGGTTGGCCGGTATGATGCGCCAGTATCTCATTTAAACGGGTACGAATCTTTAATGTTTCTTCCGCATGGATAGCAATATCGGAAGCCTGACCTTGTACCCCGCCTAAGGGTTGATGAATCATGACCCTGGCATTTGGAAGACATAAACGCTTGCCACTTGCACCACCAGCTAACAACAATGCGCCCATACTAGCCGCTTGGCCTACACACATAGTGCTCACATCTGGCTTAATAAACTGCATAGTGTCATAAATAGCCAATCCGGATGTCACCACACCGCCAGGTGAATTAATATAAATCGAAATGTCTTTATCGGGATTTTCTGATTCAAGGAATAGTAATTGAGCAACAACCAAACTGGCTACATTATCATCAATAGGACCATGTAGAAAAATCACCCTGTCCTTGAGTAATCGTGAGTAAATGTCATAAGCCCGCTCACCGCGTGCAGATTGCTCAACAACCATAGGTACCAAATTAGAATACAGTTCAAACATACGAGTTCCTTAACATAAAGTTATTGATGATTATAATGTACGAATTCCTTTGAGCTCTGCATAACTGACGGATTTCTCAGTTACCGTAACACCTTCAAGGAGTTTATCCATTACTTGATCTTCCATTACCTGTGCTTCAATTCCAGCTAATCTATCTTCTGATGATAGCCATTCCATAACTTCGTTTGGATTTTCATAGGTTGAGGCAATTTCTTTGATGCGAGCAAACACACGGGTCTTATCGGCTTTTAACTCTGCTTGTTTTGCAAATTCAGCAATTAACAATCCTAAAGCGACTCGTTTTTTTGCTATATCATTAAACGCTGCCATTTCATCATTAGAATGTTGATGATGATCATGGTGTTGATGTTGCGGATAAATTTCATCGTGAATATTTTTCGCTTCACGAGCAACTAGCGATGCAGGCACATCAATTGGATTTTGTTCTAACAATTGACGGAATACTTGTTCCTTTATTTTCTCAGCTACTAAACGATTACGTTCCAATTCTAATGTTTGTGTCACTTGCTGAATCAAATCTTGTTCGAGACCACTCTTTACCCCTAATCGTTCAATGAATTTACTATTTAATTCAGGTACCTCAGCTTCAAATACTTGCTTGATTTGCACGACAAAATCAACGGGCTTACCTGCTCTTTCCTTCACGTTAAAATCATCGGGATAAGCAAGGCTGAGTTTACGCTCATCACCCGATTTTGCACCGATTAAACCGGCTTCAAAACCCGGTATCATCACTTGACTGCCCAACTCCAAAGTATAATTTTCTATTTTATGTTCGGTATCTTCTACACCATCAAAAATAGTGACATAACCTATCACCATTCTATCTTTATCTGTCGCAGCACGTTCTACACTATTCCATTTGGTATATTGTTTTAAAAGCTGCTCAGTAACGTTATCCACATCTCTCGGCGTCACATCGACTACCAGTTTTTCTATACCTTGAATATCATGTTTAATGTTTTCAATTTCGGGTAATACTTCAATGGATGCAACAAATTCCAGCGGTTGTTCTGGTGTCATCACCTTAGGTTCAATTCTAGGTTGACTAATAGGCTTTAAATTTTCTTTTGTAATCGCTTCATTATACGATTGATTAATGACTTCGCTGATGGCTTCTCTACGTGCATCTTCACCAAAACGCTGTTGTATAAAAGACATAGGCGCTTTGCCAGGTCTAAAACCTTTAATATTTGCTTTTTTTGCGAATTGATTAATTTGCGTAGCGTAAACAGCTTCCACGGTATTTGCAGGAACAATAATCGTCAAACGACGCTCAACATTACTCACTTTTTCAACAGATACTTGCATGTGATATAGCCCCAAAATGCCCAAAAAGGGCGTAGTATATTGGTAAATTCAGTCGTAAACCAGATTTTTTCAAGAACTTATGCGAAAGGAGAGACTCGAACTCTCACGGGTTACCCCACTGGAACCTAAATCCAGCGCGTCTACCAATTCCGCCACATTCGCTTACCTTGGCTCAAGAACTGCCATTTTTACTGTAGTTTTGCGTTGCAATCAAGTTCATTGTCATTATTTCTTCGCAAAAAGTTGTGCGCCCAACAAATTAATCCCAAGACCACTAATAACTAATAGTCCTGCAAATATCTTCCAGGATTGTAATGGCTCGCCTAAAATAACGACCGAACTTAATATGCCAAAAATAGGAATTAACAACGTAAACGGAACCACTTTAGAAACCGTATAATGCTTGAGCAACCAGCCCCAAATACCATAACCAGACAACGTAGAAGCATAAACAATAAAAATAATTGCAACGATACTTTGCCAATTTAACTGCTGTAAATTTGGCATAATTTGATAAGGCCCATCGATTATTAGCGATAATAAAACCATAGGTATACTTGCAACAAAACTACCCCATACAAGAAGAGAAATAATGTTAACCTCACCAATGGTTTTGATGATGACATTACCAAATGCCCACGCTGCTGCTGCCATTAAAACAAAAATAAATCCTAATACAGTCATGGTGCCGCCAAGATTGATTGCTATCAATCCTATGCCGGTAAATGCAATAAAACCCCCTATCATTTGCCAAACCGTTGGAATTTCCTTCCACAATAAAGCAGCAAACAACATGGTAAAAAATATTTGCACTTGCATGACAAATGAAGCCATACCCGGTGACATGCCTGCCTTGATACCCATAAAAAGAAAGAAAAACTGCAATACAAACATCACTAATCCATACGCTGCTACCCATTTAAAATGCAGCTTGGGCGGCTTGATAAAAAAAATAAAAGGGATGCTCGCCAAGACAAATCGAATCGCACACAACATAGACGGCGACAGTTGATTAAGACCTATCCTGACAAAGATAAAGTTCGTGCCCCATATCATTGCAAGCAAGATGGCCAAGAAAAAATGAGAGAGTTTCATAATTGCGATTCGATAATTATAATATTGGGGAATTTTAACATATGTTACAATCAATAATCATCTTTAAATGACAAGGAAGTCACCATGAAATCGTTTATTTTAAACGCTATTGCACTCGCATCGTTAACCTCTACTTTTACTGCGCTTGCTTGTACAGACTTTATGCTGACCGCCAAAGATGGCACGCTACTCATCACACGCAGCATGGAATTTGCCCCAAATCTAAACTCCAATCTACGCAGTTCAACGCGAGACAGACTGTTCACGACAACCACGCCTAACAATAAACCCGGATTAAGCTGGAAAGCCAAATACGGTTATCTCTACGTTGATGGATTTAATGTAGATGCCAGTTTCGATGGTATGAATGAAGCGGGATTAACATTTGAATATTTATATTTACCCGGTGAAACACAATATCAAACCATACCCGCTGGTAAAGATAATCAAGCTGTTCCCTATTCCAATTTTGGTGATTGGGTATTAAGTAATTTCCAAACTATCGATGAGGTAAAACAAGCACTCAATACCATTTACGTGACCAATCAAACGATTCCGCAACTCGGCAATGCCATCTTGTCTGCTCATGCTTCTATTCGTGATGCATCGGGTAAAGGAATCGTCGTTGAGTTTTATGATAATAAAATAAATGTATACGATAACATTGGCATCATGACAAATTCGCCCAAATATGATTGGCAAGTCACCAACCTCAGAAATTATATTAACCTCTCACCGTATAATGCCAATTCCATTACCGTAAATGGATTCACGTATGCTTCCACCGGCCAAGGCACAGGCGCAACAGGATTACCAGGCGATGCTTCTCCTCCTTCCCGTTTTGTCAAAATGTCTTTTATGGTGAAAAATGTTTATCCCGCAGAAAATGGTGTGGACGTCGTTAACCTTGCACAACACATTATTAATAATGTGGATCTACCTGCTGGATATGTTCGTGCAGATCAAGGCGGACAAACACAAACGGATATTACGCAATGGGTAGTATTTAAAGACGTTACGCACAAAACATTTTACTACCGCACTTATGCTGACATGACATTGCGCGCGATTGATATGAGTAAAGTGAATTTTTCAAAAGATGCGCCACGATTGAAAATGCCGCTTGTGACTACACCTTATGTGGTAAATGTGACGAGTCAATTTTTAAAAGCGAGGTAGAGAGTAGTAGGTTGGGTTAGGCGCTTTTTGCCGTAACCCAACATCATTCGTCATTGTTGGGTTACGGCAAAAAACGCCTAACCCAACCTACAACGACGTCCCACCGATTACGACATATTATTTTTACGCGCTTCCTCAAACGCAGGCATTTCCAGCACCGCTCCTTTCAATTGCTTCACTGTTTTACTGCAAGCAAAAAAATGATAATCAGGATAGACTTTTAACAAAGCTACTTCTTTTTTAGAAGGTGCTTCCATTTCTGTAACCGGTGGTTTAATCATTTTTCCTCGACAATCACCACATACCAGTTCACCTCCACAAGCACACGATACAGATGGATTGGATTTTTTCATGGCTTCTAACAAGGTCATATCACTCAATTCCAATACTTGCTTCTCACCGGTTTTTGAATGAACCAAGGTAACAGCATTCACATCCGCCGCTAATGGCATATCGATTGCCACAGGCTTAATGGGCTCAAATTTTGGTTTAGATTCAACAACCGGTTTCACTTTTATAAATTGTTTAGCCTTGGCAAAATCATCCGGTGTATAAATAAAATTTCCTGCATCAAGATAGTTTAATATATTCAATTGTTCTCGATTACTAACAAAACTTTTAAATTCTCCTGGTAAGGTTTTATCTTTATTAGGCAAATTCAAATGATGAAATTGTCCTTTATAAAACCCACGTTTAATTTCATTTACCATTTGCACAGCATGATCATAAGCTGAATTTAATGAACCACCTTGACCCTCACTCCAACCCACTGAGAACACGCGATTGATAGGCTTCGCCACTGTACCTATCGCTTTAATCACAGATTTTACCCTGATTTTTAATGGTTTATTCAACCTACCTGTAAAAACACATTCAATTTCATCGCCTTTTTGTTTAAACGATTTTACTGTTTGATTAAAATGAAAATGAATTTGCTGACCCGCTTGAATAGGTGGCGCCTTATCTTTAATTTTCAAAAAGAATTGATACAACGCTTTTTCTGTTTTATTTAATTGATTTTCATCAACTGTATCAAAATACGCCGTCATCCACACATTTTTAGCTGCCAAATTTTCCAATTGATTTAAGCTAATGCGTATGTGATCAGGCGTTTCCGTTCCTACCACATGAATCACAGAAGGGGCGTGTAATTGCAATGCATCATAAAATTTAGGATTAATAGACGTCCCTTTCAAATGCTGATTCAACAAGACTCTAGTAACATCGGCTGCAACATTCCCCATTCCAATAACAGCCATTTCATCATTACCACTTACTGGAAAAAATGACCAATCGCTTTCCTCGTTTAAATATCGGTACGCATTATTATATGCTTTATATACTTTATCCGCCGAAACTACAGCCGGTAGGGATTCACCTTTTACATTTAATTGCCTATTCGTATCAGCACCACTGCAATCAATAATACAAGCATATTTTGTTTCTAATTCCTGCAGTGTAATATCGCCTTGCTCGCCTATCACTAAACCGCCACGGTATTTTATGCGACTTTCATCTTCAAAAACGTCACGTAAATATTTTCCTACATTTTTAGTACCAGCGTGATCCGGTGCAACACCGTTACCAATCAATCCAATGGGATTAACCGCTTGCGATTCATATAAAGTGATGGTTATCGGTAATCCAGAAGCCAATAATTCTTTTGCGACATTTAAACCAGCAGCCCCTGCTCCAATGATCGCAATCGTCATAGGATTTTTTCGATTCCACACAGGCGATGGATTTAATTGCAACCAACCACGTGGAAAACCGGTTTTTAATGCATTCATCTTTTTTTCAGCAAGCTGCCAATCCCCTTTACCTTCAGCCACTTTTCTCACCAATCCTGCATTCGACCAAATACCTTCACGTTCCGGTTGCAATAAATCATATCGACCAAGACCATCATGTTTAGGTCGTTTGTGCCACACAATAATCATGCGTGCGATTTCTTTTAAACCAATACCACCTAATTTACTCGATAATTCTAGTGTATTCGCAAGATCAGCATCGATGCCGTAAGAATAAAATCCTTTTGCACCACGATAAGCAGAAAGCGTTGAAATACCCATGCGGCCCATAAAACTTAATAATTCATGCCTCAAAAATTCTTTATATGCATCACATTGCTTTTTAACGAGCGAAATGAAAGCCAAATATGGATTAATCACGTCAACACCACCAATGGAAATGGCTTGAGCGATTTCACGACCCGTTAACAAAGAACCTGCTTGCAAAGCGAGCGCGACCTTATGTCTTACACCTGCTTTTGACAATGCATCATGAACAATACTTGCAAGAATAACCGGTGGAAGTGGTGCATGATATTGATCACATTGAATATCGGACAATACTAAAAACGTCACGCCGGTTTCAACTTGCTTAACACATTCTTTAGCGATTTTTTGTATCAGTAATTCCATTTTTTCCGTTTCAATATTGATAGAAAAAACACAATCAACAACGTGCGTGTTAAGCACTTTACTGGTCTTTAAATATTCCATTTCATGATTATCTACAATAGGCGTAGACAATAAATAACCTTTCGCCAATTTATCGTTTAACTCCCACAACGCTGGTTTTTCACCTACAAAAACACGCGTAGACATGTATGCTTTTTCTTCTTTAATCGCGAGCGGTGGGTTTGTGACTTGAGAAAAACTCCCATAAAAATAAGCGTAAATATCGTGATACGCACCCCTAACAAATGGCTCGCTAGGTCCCTGATTTCCCATAGAAGAAAGTAAGTTACCTTGCATAAAAATCGCTTGCAACTCTTCCGTCCAACCCGCCCATATTTTACGTAATTGTAATTCTGCTTCACTAAACTGAATAGGATGAGGTCGATTAAAATCGGGTGAGCATGTTAATAACGCTTCCATTTGTCGCTGATGAAATGCTTCATTGGCAGGATGTTGTTTGCAAATACCCACTGTATTTTTTTCAAGATCAATCATGAAAGGTTGTGCCGGTGGTAAATCAATATTATTACCTATCATTTCCACAGGGCCTAATTCTGAACCCAGATAAACTAAATCATCATTCATGATTCCATGTTTAGGTCTATAACCATTTTTATCGCCGACTACCACAATTTTATCATTCATCATGATGATACTGGTGTTTGGTCCTTCAAATGGAAGAGCAAATACATTATAAAAATCGGATGAATGCGTATCGTGAGGCTCATAACGCTGTATGGTTGAAGCAACGATTTCTTCTAAGCTGTAATTCATCAAGTGCAGAAGATCCATATAAATAGACATGATATGTGTATCACTTAATTCTCTTAAGTCTATGGATTCCATTCCTAACAATGATTTAAATACAGGATATTTACTTAATAAATTAATCAATAAACGCAGCGCATTATTCTCACCATTATTCGCAAATTTTAATGGTTGAATATTTCTAAATCTGGGTTTGGTATTGGTTGTAAAACGTGAATGCGCAACACTAGCGCTTGCCACAAAATCATCATCTTGCAAATCAAGAAAATAATCAGCCAGTTTATTCTCTCTCACTAGCGATTTATAAATAACATGATACGATGAAGCACTTAAAATATGCGGCCTATTTTCTTCTAGCTCACCTTGCATCAATAATTCAAATTGCAAGCGCACACGTATCAATTGTTTTTCAAACTCTTCTTGACTAACAATGGATGGTTTTTTAATAACAAATTGCTGAAACTGAGGCTCTGTTTTTCTTCCGATATAACCTAACACGCTTGAGTTAACAACAACATCTCGCTCACCTGAAATAACTAAATTTTCTTTTTGCAATAACGTCATTAAAAGCGTTTTAGCATTTGCATGACATTCATCTTGTTGCGGCAACGCAATATGAATGATTCCATTATTTCCTTTCTTCAAATGCAATGGTGAGAATTTTTTTGCAAAAAAAGAATCTGTTCCAAAAAAGCTGATACCACAACCATCGCTAGTGAACGGATCAGCACTAGTCGCACCTCTATGCATATAACCTGCCAACATTTTCAATACGTCTAAGACCATCTGACGAGTAGCATTACCTTTACGATTCACTAACACACCGGTACCGCACGCATCTTTTTCTCGCTCTGGTTGGTGCAAACCTGATTTCTCTTTAACATGCGCAATATTCGTATCAGTCTTCTGAATTTTTTCAGGAAAATAAAGTGTCTTCTTTTGTATAGCTTTAGATGGCAATATTGTTATACCTTGAAAGAGAGTAAGCATTGGTCGCGATGCATCGCGTTCTGGTGCAATATCGTAAGTACAATCGGGTGAAAGTTTAATGAAAAATAATTTGAGTGTAGCCTTATCACATTTTAATAAAGCTTCAATAAATGGATTAACGATTTCTTTATAATATTCCTGTATAGAATGATATACATCATCCACTTCTGCATCGGATAAACATTGTGGTTTCATCTTGTCTGCAGGTGATGCGAAATAATGATGATGATACATGGAATCATATAATTTTCTGGGTAAAATCACTGTTCCACCCGTAAAACTCGCACCAAAATTAAAACCGACAATATCATTACGTAATGATACAGGCTGTTTATACTTACCTTTTATATCTAATCCATCGTAACAATTAGGTGCACCAAAAATGGTAACGGTTCCACCCGTCATAAAATTTACACCCATTTCACCCATGACTTCGCAAACTAAATTCCCACCACTATTACGCACAAATGCACGGTCTCCTGTTGCACGCACAAAAATCGTTCCACTGGTTGCACCATAACCGGTTTGATTGCCCGCCAGTTGTTTAACATAAATAGTCGCGCCATCTAATGATTTTCCCGTGCCATCGTTAGCATTATCGACTAACAACGTCATATTTTTAATGGCGACAAAACCAAAACTCTGCCCCATCGCAACACCGTTAAACGTGATACGTATGGGTTTAGCAAAATACGCTTGTTTAAATGCTGCATTCTCGTGAGTATGAAACGCAATTCGCGCACCAAAAGACAGAATCGTATTAGAAGCTTGCAAATGAAAAGTGGATTTACCGTTTGCAATATCCCATATCACCGTTTGCTCTAGATAACTGGAGCCGGTTGATTTTTCCAGTTTGGCTGAAAAATACGGATTGGTTGGTTGATATAATAATTTTTCTAGACCCGTAACAGGAGCATTCGGTTTAACGCTTAAATGCTCTGTGTGTCCTATTATTTGTGAAGGATGATCATAACCGTATTTCTCAATGTGAGCCGCTGTCGATTTTGCTAATTCAATTAATATTCTTGCAACGTGTTCTGGTTTTCCCTTAAATTTTTCATCTATTAAGGTTTGATCATTCGTTGCTATACCGGTGGGACATTTATCATTGTGGCAAAGTTTTGCATTGATACAACCTAAGGCCACCAACATTTCTGTTCCAAGCTCAATACCATCTGCCCCTAAACATAAAGCCATAAAACATTCTTCACCTGTTTGTATGCCACCACTCATGGTTAAACGAACACCGTCACGTAAACCTTCTTCAATTAATGCTTGATGTGATTCGGCAATCGCTGTTTCTGCTGGCAAAGTAAATTCATGTTTAGCAGGATAAGTCGCAGCGCCCGTTCCACCTGGTCCTGCGATACTAATACTATCTGCTCCGCATTTCGCCGTACCGACAGCAATCACACCAATACCATCGTTTGCAACTAACTTCACTGAAATAACCGCTTTAGGATTCGCACTACGTAAATCGTGTATCAATTGTTTTAAATCTTCTATAGATGACACATCGTGATTAAGTGCCGGTGAAACCAGAGTTGTTCCTTCTTTTGTTAAACGCGCAAACGCAACGTCTAGCGTTACTTTTTTTCCCGGCAATTCGCCACCCACACCTGGTTTTGCACCTTGTGCAATCTTGATTTGTATTTCCGAGCACAAGGCTAAATATTCACTGGTTACACCAAATCGTCCTGATGCTATTTGTCGCATCAAACTTTGCCACAACGTATCATTTCTGAATGTTAACTCGCCACCTTCACCTGAACCACTTAAAGGCCCGTGAAATTGAGGTAATTGTTTTAATGCTTGCAAAGAATTCACACCGTGAATAGCAAGATTAATGCGATTTAATGCTTCTGCTAATGTCGTATGCGCTTCTAAACTAATCGAACCATACGACATACTGCCTGAATTAAAAATTTTAAGCGTTGCTTTCTCTAGTGGTGTCAATGCAGCAACCATTTCTTCAATATCATGATCTTTCAATTCTTCTACCAACACTGGTGCTTGCATACGCAAATAACGATAAGCAGGTTGAGAATAATGCATAACTGTTGCTGGATAAGTTTGAAATTTCATTTTTGTATTCTGATAATGATGCGATGTGTTTAATACAGCGTTAGAAAGATAACGTTTGTTAAGAAAATGTTTTTTTGCAACGGATAATCGAGAATACATGTGAATTTTTTCCTTAAAAAGCGTGTCCGGTAAATTTAAAGTGCAGCAGTATAGCGTATTGATTTAAAAGGGCAATCGTAAAATTTTGCTTATTTTTCATTGAATAAGATGAATTTGCTATAATTAATATAAATAAATCATAAGAGATGATTAACATGGCGACCGATATTCAGAACAATCTAGCTCCATTGCAAACAGAAGAAGCATCTCTCGAAGAAAAAAAGGATGAAATACCAAATAATACCGATTCAGGTATTTGCAGCACTGAAGGTATTTTGAAAGGGCTTATTGTTAATCAATTGACATTAGAACAACAATCTCTGTCTCAACAACATCCACAAACTACTGAGAAAACAGTAGATGAAATAATAAAAGAAAATTTTGAACGCATGGTAATACAATCTGTAGAACAGTATAAAAAAATCGAAAGAGTAAATTTAGAGCTAGAAAAAGAACAAATACAGGATCAACAACAACGCACCCAAATAACAACAGACCCTAAAAAAATCAAACAAAGTAATATTGCCATTCTCAATGAAAAAATCAAAAGTCCATTACTGAAACAAGTCGTATTACTGACAGTTAAAAAATTTATTCCTAATGATTCACCCGAGCTTAATCAAATAAACCAAGCCATAAAACAAGCAAAAAACGAATTAAAAATAGAAGAAGATAATACAAAAGCAAAACTAAAAGAAATGAGAACGAATGTAGACAAAAAAGTTGATAAAGCAAAAGAAAAGACAGAAAACGTATTGAATAAGTTAGAGAAAACAACAAACAAAATAGTAGAAGAAACTAAACAAATATTTAAACGATAAAGCAGGAACAAAACGCTCCCGCTTCAAACGTTTATAAAATCCTACGACCACGTTTCACAATAACGATTACCCACTCGTCTATCTAGAGCGGCTCGCAAGGCAACAGGGTCTTCCGTATGTTCTACAGCATAATCATCTGTGCCATTGGTATAACCAAATACCAGGTAACATTCCTCATGGCTATGCCTACCATATCGACTACGCTTGCATATTTCTCCATCAAAATAACGCCAAAATAATGGCGGTTTTTCCCCATCAAAACACGTTGGATAATACAATTGATTGTGATTAGAAAGTACAGATGATTTCAACCCTTGGCACGTCACTACTCTCGGAAATTCTGTCAGTTGCGATGCATTATTTCCATTGTTATCAATGATCAGTTTATTTTTAAACGTCGTATAATCACTACCGTTTTTACAAGAATAAAATGGATCAATGGTAAACCCATCGCTTGAAGAAATACCATCCATAAAACTATATCGATTCCACGTGGATGCACCCACATAAAACGCAATACGACCTTGTGCATGCACTTTATTATCTTCTGCTCCTATCAACTTAAACGGTGAGACAGTGGTTTGATATAGCCAGCCACTGTTATCACCATTTGATGTAGAAAACGGTATCGTTGCATGAGCAGGTATGTTTAAGGTAACAGCGTCTTGTCCATTTGGCTGCTGCATAGTCATGATAAAAGGAGTATTCGTTTTATTTTCAATACTGAGATCAGCATTAATCACATAAGCGTAAGAAGACGCACTGATACAAGAAATAAATATAGCCATTTTTATTTTTTTAAACATAGTATTTTCCCTATTATTAATAGCATTCCGCGCAAGATCATACCTAAATATATTGTGTAGAATCAACTCGCATTTATTGATAGTATGCGTATTTTTACAATCAAGGAAGTCATATGTTAACGTCTAGAAACAATAAAATGCTTGCTTTACTCGCATTGGAACTGACCTTAAGCACTACCGGATTTGCACATACGAATGCCCTCAATGAAAACTGTTTAAGCCTTTCCATTCCTGAATTACAAACAGGGTATGAATTAAGCCTTACTGCACTCGCTTTAAAACCGAGTGCCAGCAATTTGAATTACGTTATTTACAACAAGGAATTACCGGTACAATCTCCAACTTGGGAAGAAAAAGAAATTTCTCCTAACTATGCTGCAGCATTTGGTTTAGGCGCACGTTATGTTTACCCACTAGGCAAAGATATCAGTCTTTACTGGACACACTTAAATACCACCAGTTCCACATCCATCGCTGCAGATAACGCACAACACTTTCTAGGGCCCGATTATCAAATTGGTCCAGATGGTCTACCTATCCGTAATGCTTCTGGCAGCGCACACTTTAAATACGATGTTATCAATTTAGATGCTGGCCAATACGTTAATATAGGCACACAAGTTCAAATGCGATTTTTTGCTGGCTTAAGCAATGCGTATTTACGTGAACAAGTCAATGCAACGTATTCCGGCACTGTATTAGCACCGCCTTTTGCTGGACCTTTCTTCACTCAACAAAAAGTTACCGCTAATTTCACCGGTATTGGTCCACGTATTGGTTTACAAGGCGATTACATGACAGATTCTGGTTTAGGTGTTAGAGCAAATGCTGCTGTTTCTGCATTAATTGGTTATTCTTATGCTAAAGCAAGCTACTTAAGTTCGGCACAAGAATTAATAGACTTGTATGGTCAAACCACCAATGCACAATTTATTAATGATAAGAAAATCAAACAAACCGTACTGGGTTTTGATACCAAATTAGCATTACTGTACAAACATAAATTTAATAATTGTATGTTGATGACATTAGAAGGCGGTTATCAAGCAGCGGTTTATGTAAATGCCATTCAGCAATACATACCGTCTTCACTCGCAGAATCATTAACAACAGGTGGAATATTTGTTGATACCATGAGCCACACGCAAAGCAATTACAGCGTACAAGGCCCGTATATTACCGCTGCGTTACAGTTTTAAATATCCGCGTGTTTGTAGGTTGGGTTAGGCGTTTTTTGCCGTAACCCAACGTCACATTGATTGTTGGGTTACGGCAAAGAGCGCCTAACCCAACCTACATTCAACATCGATTTGCATCGCACTTAATGCCAGCACACTCGATGACTGGGTATCCAATATCCATAATAATCATAATGTCCTCTTATCCATCCACAGCGATAATATCCGTTGTAATAGTCATCGTTATTATAGTAATAGCCATTATTTAAGATAAGCGCTGTAGCGGCCGCTCCCACCACTGCACCACCTACCCAATCGCCGCCATTACCATACCAACCACCACCTCCATGCCATCCTCCACCACCACCGTGCCAGCCGCCGCCATGCCATCCTCCACCGCCGTGCCAACCACCGCCGCCGTGCCAGTTAGCCAGCACATTGCCAGCGCCGAAAATTAAGCTCATAGAAAGTGCCATACTTATCAGAAGTTTTTTCATGGCTTTATCCTCCGCTTTTTATCGCCGAGATCTATCCAATTCAAATTATAGTACAAGCGAAAATTCATACATTTAATGAGTAAAGTCAGGCTATTGCAGTTATACTATCTTTTGCTTTTTGGATATTAATAAGGACATTAATAGGAGTCACGCATGAAGCGACTACATCGTATTTCAGCCATCGCATTAGCCTGTATAACAGGCACCGGTTTAACCATCACTTATCTACTGGGATTTGCTGAAGCAACGCCGAATACAACATCGACACCAACTGCCCCCACCGGAAAAAAACCTAACATCATCATGTTAATGACAGACGATACAGGATGGGGCGATTTTGGTGCTTATTCTGGCGGTGGTCTTGCATTAGGTCACCCAACACCGAATGTAGATAGGATTGCAAAAGAAGGTGCGGTATTTACAAATTGGTATGGTCAAGCCAGTTGTACAGCAGGACGCGCTTCCTTTATTACAGGTCGCATTCCCATTCGCTCTGCTTTATCCATTGTGGTGGCCCCTGGTGATGAAAATTATCTTCGCAAAGAAACACCGACCATTGCTGAATTCTTTAAAAAGAATGGTTATTCCACGTATTTCTCCGGCAAATGGCATTTAGGCGATAAACCAGAAGCCTATCCCACTGCGCATGGTTTTGATGAAATGAAAAATTTCGCTGCTTACTATGCCGGTGTGTATGCTTACAATGACACATCAAAATGGTTTCATCCGTGGTTCCCATCCTACAATCCAACATTCAGTAAAATGTATGATGACATTGTTAATTTAGGTGAGTGGGAAGGTGTGAGTGGTCAACCTGCCAAAATGGTAGGTAAAATTACGTATGACAATCTCGCTATGTTTGATATTCGTCAAACCGATTCTGCCATTGCTTATATCAAACAACATGCAAACGACAGTAAACCTTTTTTCATGGATGTGAATTTTATCAAAATGCATAATCCAACCAATGCGGCCCCTGCCTTCCGCGGCAAATCCCATTTAGGCGATTATTCTGATTCGCTCATGGAATTAGACTCTAACATTGGACGCATCATGGATACCGTTCGTGCTGTTGCGCCTGATTCTATTGTCATCGTGACAGCAGATAATGGTGCATGGTTAGATGCTTATCCCGATGCAGGAACCACACCTTTCCGCGGTGAAAAAGGTTCGGCTTTTGAAGGTGGCTGGCGTGTGCCTGGTATGATGTGGTGGCCAAATCACATTCCAGCAGGCGTGCAATACGGCGAAATGATGTCGCATATTGATTGCTGGGCAACCTTAGCTGCCATGGTAGGTTTAACCCCACCACCACATGATTGGGTAGGCAATGATGGCAAAGGTATTTACTTCGACAGTATAGACAATAGCGATTATATTCTCGGTAAATCCTTACATTCCGCACGCAGATCATGGGTGTATATTGATGGTGAAACCTTCCAAGGCGTACGCGCTGACCTTGCTGGTGATCCCAATGAACCTTGGGTCAATATCGCCTGGAAATGGGTTTATACGGCTAAAGATTCCTGGTTAGGCGTAGACGCCAATCTAGGTTCTATTGGTGCCTTATACAATCTCACCATGGATCCTTATGAAAAATACGATATGGTCTTTAACGGTGCTGCGCCTATGCGAGTATTGTCTACGTCCCCTGGCAAATATTCCGGTCAAGACAATGGCTGGGCAGCTGCATTAGTCGGCCCTGTGATGATAGATTTTGATAAAACCATTATGAAATATCCCAGCATCAAACGTTATCCAGGCGGCGCTTCCAATGATTTAGTGCCTAACCTGCAACGTCCTGATAATCCACTGCCCTTACTCAACGTAAATAGTATTAAAAGTGTAGGTGGTAATGGTGGTTAATCGCTGAATATAATAAACGGTAGCGCACGGTGAAAACTGTGCGCTTACTTAACGTTATAACTACAATTCTTTTTCATTTCATTCTGTTCAATACACGATAACAAATATTTTTTTATAGTTTCTTTGTCGTTCACATTCAATTGCTTATTCATATCCATCCAATCAAAAGCATTACGCTTAGTGGAAAGAGAAATTTCCAAAGGATCGAAACCAATTGAACTATTAAAACTGAGCAGAGTAAAAATAATCACTGCCTTCTGCTGGTAACACGCAACTCTAAGCGCAAGATTAAATTTTTCAGATTTGATAGCAGCAATAAAATCTTTATTACTTGCAGCATTCATATCCATACGAAGATTACTATCATGAAATTGATCTAAAATCATATTTGATATTTTCATGGTTGATTGACTCGATTTCCCTGCAAATAATGCATTAATATTATTTGTCACAACATAACTGTTTTCTAAATTACCTCTAATCACACAATCAATAAATTGTTCAACGACCGCTTTATCAATGTCGTAAACACATTGCGGTTTACAAGTAATAGACTGGGTATGCGAAATCATTTCATGTTCAGATTTTAATACTATATTTCCTTCAATATGTTGCAAAAGTTGCTGATAGTGTATTTGACCTTGTTTGATCATAATAACAATTTCATCGGTAGAAAAAGCATCTAGGCGATTGGGATTAATCATCAATGTTAATGATAAATCATGATCACGCAGCAATTTATTAATTAAAATATACAGCGTTCTAATATTGCCATCAGAAAATGGATGGAGTTGATCAATCCATTTTGCATATTTTGCTATCAATCTGATTTTTTCATCGGGGGAAATTGCCTTAACGATTTTTTCATTAAATTCAGCAATGATTTCTTGCATTTTTGTGACAGTCAATTCAGCTAATTCATTTAAATCATTAATATCAATCATCGGATTTATTTCACAGGTATAACGATAATCCTCTGCCAATATTTTCATTTCTTTTATGGCATCATCATAAGAAATAGCATGATGAACCATTTCGCTATTATTATCTAGTTTACTACGAACAATAGAATCGGGGTAATCTGACATCGTTCTATAAATATAAGCTTTTACTGGCAATTGCAATGTATGAGTCTCAAAAGCAACTCCATAATGAATAGAACCGGATTGATGTCGCATCCAGTCATTAAACAATTCTTCTAAGCCTTCGCTAGTTACTGCATACGATGTATTAATACAATCACGATTATTCACTCGAGATTTTGAAGGAAATAGAGTAATTTTATTATAGTCTTGTTTATATTTACCTGGTGTAGCATAAGGATTAAACGCCATGGCTTCTTCATGAATCGCTTTCAACAATGCTTCACTCATTAAACCATCTTTTTTACTGGAAAAAGCAGTAATATAAGCGCGCAACCAGCATTCGCCATATCTCGGCTCTTTATCTGCATATACTTTATAATCATGACCGCCAGGTATACGTACCAAATCTGTTATAAAAAGATAAACGAAATCGGGATGTAAGTTGTTGTGTAACATAGAAACTCCTCGTATAATTTTGAGTAAAAATACATCGATTTTACCATGCGGTCAAGCATTATTCATTCAAACTTGACCTTGTTGCCCCTTGGTATATCAAGCTGTAAGTCGAATAAGCGATTAAGTATTTCTTAAGAATCATCATGTATGCTACGGTATTCGCCTTTAATTAAACGAGGATAGGCAAAATGCTTCATAACCCCCAAATAGCTGAAAAAGCTTCTTTTAATTTAGTCATTGTTGGCAATCCCGGCTCGGGTAAAACTAGCCTCGTCAAGAGATATTCAGAAGATGAGTATCAAGATAATCCATATAGTCGTTTTAAATACCCTACCACTGATTATCAAGCACAAAAAAATATAGATGGTTATGACATCAATTTAAACATTACCGTCACTGATTCAATTGATAACGCATTATCAGATAAATCTTGTTACGATGCCATTCTGCTCGCTTGTGATTTAACTGACCTATTTTCATTTAAAATTCTTACAGATAATATTAACGCTATTTTACGTCGCGAGAAAAAAAATCAATTTATTGTCTTTGTTGGCACTAAAAATGACGCCGAAAATAAATCGATCAACCTATCCGAGCGGATCGATATTAAATTTCTTTTTCCAAACAGTTTTGCAACAATAACAAACGTCAGCGCAAAAACTAACGAAAATGTCATCGAGGCTTTTGAAAGCATCATTAGAAAGCTTATTGACAATCAGAAACAAATTTTTAACACATTGCTAGACCAATACAATGCGTTTACTCGATGGGATATTAAATATTTACCCACATTTCTCCAATCAAAAAGTAGCAAAGACCAAATCAGCACTAAGTTGAAAATTCACCCAAATGACGAACAGTACAACAATAAAATAAAAATTTTAGCGCATTTATTTGCGTTTAAATATTATCGTCAAGGAGATACTGAAGATACGAGTAAACAAAAAGATTTGTTAATAGAAATAAACAAACTACTCAAACAAACTCCCGGTCTCCGTTTAAACATGCAAGATTTGATGGCGTATGTTAAAAACGATGGTTATTTCGTGCAAAGAAAAATACCAAGGCATTTAAAGAATGATTTGGCGTCTTTATTGGATTCCCCGACGAATACTCATTACTTTCAGTTATCTTTAAATGGGATTTGCGATTTTAATACGGAATTAAAAGGAAAAATGGAAGAATTTTTCTGTGATAATGTAGGCGATTTAAATCAGCATGACAAAAAAGTAAATGACTATTCTCAACTTCAAAGTATCTAAATACACAATAACGAGGAATTGAAACATGCTCGGCTTTATGAACTTTCCAGAACTATACTGCGAACGGGGTGATAACCACGCCAAACAAAAAGAATATAATCTTGCCATAGCTGACTATAGCAAAGCCATTGAATCATGTTCAAATTCACGCTCTGATTCGCTAAAATCCGAAGAATTTTATTACAAACGTGGTATTGCTTATACCGAGCTTGGACAGAATGTTAAGGCGATTGCTGACTTCATTATGGTTGTTAAACTTGTCATGAAGTTTCCTTTCAGAATATGCGCTGACGAAACTCCCTATTATGATAATGCGATAGTTGAACTGAAAAACCAGTTATATAATCTTCAACCTAACGTGGATCTCAGCGAAATACCAAAATCCGATCTTATTATTGCTATCAAAAAACTTCATAATATTGAAGATAAAAAGAAATTACTCAGACAATGTCTAGATAAAAACACACAGCTTGGCAGTTACATGTGGAAGCCGAAAAATATTTTTACTTCTGCTATTGTCTTTTTTGGTTATAACCCAGAAGATTATGAATTTATTCGATGTGATTATAACAAAGGGAATTTAAAAATAATTTGTGATTGTCTTGAAGAAATAGATGATACGTTTACATCGCCGAATAACGTGATTGAGATGGATGATGGAGAGAATATAACGGATCCGTTTTATAATTCATTGTGAATACGATGATACATTGTTGTAGGTTGGGTTAGGCGCTTTTTGCCGTAACCCAACATCATCAATCATTGTTGGGTTACGGCAAAAAGCGCCTAACCCAACCTACAACTCACCCCACTCTCTTTAATTGACTTAATATTCTTTTCAGAAGTAAAAAATCGAAATGAAAGCGGATCATTCTTAAATTCCATCTCAACCAAATTACTCGCTATATTATTAATAACATCTCTCGGCGTACATGCAAAGAAACTAATCTGATTACTTTTCCTAAGATACAACATTTCCATCTTCTCACTAACGCTAGCAACTAGCTTCATATCAGCAGGAAGAACATCTGTTACTAATTCTTTAATAAAAATATATGGTTCGAAATCTACATTCGCATTAATAAGATACTCATCAACATCGTCAATTGAACATGAGAGATCCATTTCTTTATCGTATGAAACAAAGACAGGGTGATATCGTTTACAACCCATCTTAGCTTTTACATAATTCAAATACTCATCACATAAATCAAAGTTAATAACTACATCTACGTCTAGTTGATTATCGTATTTTTTGAAATCAGTATCACCATCAACCCTTTTTTGAGAAAATACAGGATAATTACCATGTCGAGTTTTAAATACGATATAATTCGGAAAACGCGGTTCATCTTTAAATATGTCTGAAAATAAAATAATACTTGAATAATAAAGTTGAAAATTTTTCACAAAATATTCTATTTTTTTATCATTACCAATTAACGCAAATGCTGCACAATCTTTGGGTTTGATATTTCTATTATTCATAACTCACTCATTTTTGTATTCTTAAAACGCGCGAGCCTACTCATTTTCCCAGATTCATTCAAGCAAAAAGTTGCTAAACCAACGATTTTTCAGTACATTGTTTTATAATAACACTGAGAGGCTTCTTCTCATGTCAAAACCATTTCGCATCATCACCGGCATAATACTTTTAATAATTACTAATATATCCATAGCATTACCCAGCCATAAGCCCGCGCTTGATTATCCATTACTCCGCACCAATGTGAGCGATGCAGCGAAAAAACAATTAGTCTCTGGTGTGTTCATGATGATAAAAACACCCTCACGTACATCAACCATAACGTATGGAACCAGTAATCTTAAACAAAAAACCACGCCCAATATCAAGCAACGCATTCGTATCGGTTCCATTACAAAATCCATTAAAAGAATGGGCACCACAAGAATTGCTGCGCATTTCATTCAAACATAGCGTGAATTTTTCACCGGATGAACGGTTTGAATATTGCAATACCAATTTCATAATGCATCCTGGGCATGGGCTGCGGGTGGTGTTGTTTCTACACCGGAAGATCTCGCTATCTGGATTAAAGCATTAACACTGGGTAAATTATTTAATGCTAAATTCTATCAGCACTGGCTAGGTTCTTTTGTCGCTATAGATAAAAAGCAAATTATTTACTACGGATACGGCATTGCTAAAATAATACGGGACAAATCTCCCACTGTCTTTTTTCACAACGGTCAATTGCCAGGGTATAACACGTATGCCATGTATTATCCGGACAAAAATATCATCGCTATTTTCTGGTCTAATTTAGGTGTGAATCTGGATGGAATACCACCTTCAGATGAATTAATGATGCTTGTGTATCAGCAAGTTTTTCTTAAGAATTTGACCCCATTGACTTCATTAGGTAATAATACAAACCAAGAAAAATAGACTAAAGTTAAGAGAAACAATATGGCAAAATTATATTTTTATTATTCCGCAATGAATGCGGGTAAAAGTACAGTATTACTGCAATCTGCTTACAACTACAAAGAACGAGGGATGGATACCTTGCTCTTTACTCCCTTGATAGATAATCGTTACGGTATTGGCAAAATTCATTCGCGAATTGGACTAAACGCTGATGCTATTCCCTTTGACCAGCAATTTGATTTATTCAAATTTACTCAGAAAGAAAAAACCACTCGTAACTCCATACAATGTGTATTAATCGATGAAGCACAATTTCTCTCTAAAGAACAAGTAGAGCAATTAACGCAAATTGTAGATGTTCTGAATATACCGGTATTAGCCTATGGATTACGCAGTGATTATCGTGGTGAACCTTTTCCAGGCAGCGCTTATTTACTGATATGGGCGGATAATCTTATAGAAATTAAAACCATTTGTCATTGTGGAAAAAAAGCTATTATGAATACCAGAATTGATTCTGATGGACGCGTGGTAAAAACGGGCGAACAAATTGTAATTGGCGGCAATGAAAAATATATTCCTATGTGCCGAAAGCATTTTAATTCAAACACTTGAGCCATGATGATTAATAGGTTTAAAAGCAACCTCACTTTCATCCATTTCGCCGCTATCTGAAAATAACAATAAGCCTTTATTCTTCTTCCTTATTTCAGCCAACGCCAAGCTATTAAAACCATCCCTATCTTCACCATTTACGCATTTCGATAAGAATGCAAATCCCTTTTCCGCTAAAGATGGGCTATATAAAGGCGAACCGTATACAAGTAGTAAAACGATTCCATTCAAAGAAAGCATATTAAGCATCTTAATAATCATAATACCGCTGAAAAAAGAAAAAATAGGATGTTCTCCAAGAAACCGATTAAATAAATGCGTTGATGATAACGGCATTAACTCAAAAATTTTATTCCGTGAATCCGCGCCTAGCCTTGGACAATGACTGAATATTTCGGTCATTACATTACCGAATTGTTCAAACGAATATTGATTAGGACAATCTAAAAAATGAATAATCGATGTACCAATCTTGTCAAAATCAAGCTGATTAGTATTATTTAGCGATTTCACTTCTAAAAACCGATCTGCTTCTCTTGTCAATAAAAAAGGGAGAGACTTTTCATAATTAATGTCTGTACCAATCCATCGCATTAATAAATAACAAACATTTTTCTTATGCTCATCTAATGATGCTGAATTCAAATAAGACTGATAAGCGGCAATGCATTCATCTATTAAATCAGAATCAATTAATTTATTCGTTTTCGTATTATGCTCGCCAATAAATTCCAGCAATTCTCTTAATTCAGTAACCATATTTTTATTACAAGGGAGTGTTACATGAGTATGCTCATGTCTCAACTCTGAAGAGATAAGATTCTCTACAAGATTTTCATCATGTGCAGAGATATGTTCCACAAAAAAAGGTCTGACAATATTATAATAATTATTATTAGCGATAAAAATATATTCATTATTAGAATAAAGTGTAACAAACGGCCCTGAAACTGTTATTTTCCAGAGTATCAATGGGTCACTTTCCATTATTTTTTTATAATACCAAGTGAGTCTGTGATGGAAATGAAAAACAAACATAGCGTTTTCCTGGTATTATTTATTTCACCAAGCAATATATCTTATCAGACACTTCTTTTACATTCACATTGGGAATAATCAAGTGATTAACACCTTTGAAAAAAGTGTGGTGTGTTTTTATATCATTTTGATAAAAATCATTTTTCATCAAAAACAAATCATCGTTCGTATTATCTTTAAGCAAGCAATCAACATAATAACCTTCACGCAACCATGCTTTAAAATCCAGATGATATTTTTCCTTCAAAGCCAAGGCGACACTTGAATTGTTAGTCACTTCTTGTAAATATTGTTCATCGTTCAACGTTTCTTCAACATTGATAGAATTATTTCCTAACAAATTCACTGTGTGCTCGGCTAATATATTCTTATTGATTTCTAGCTTTGTATGATATTGCTTAATAGACAGATACAGTTTTGCCCATTCTTGCAACAAAAAGAAATGAGGAAATTTACTTTCATCAACGATATTAGGCATATTACATTTTTTAACATGGTTCGCAAGATCTTGTAATTGTTTTATGCATATACCATTAGCATGATTCTTGATATATTCTTCTACCTTCGTATCACTAGCCTTGCTTTCAGCCGATCTAAATACTTCCCAAATCATGCTAAAGGCTTTGTTAATATCTTGAATATACACCATATAAGCAGTTGCTTCATTGAAGCTGAGTTGTTGAATTTTTTCTGCCGTCAGACTGCAAAATTCCACGAGTTTTTTATCGCTAATTTGATGTTCTTGCATATAGCTTTTAAGCTGATTAAATTTATTTTCATGAGATAGCGTTTGCTCTTCTGTGAAAACGGGAAGATTAGCAGCAGCTTCTTCTAGCTGTTTTGTTTTTTTAGATAGTTCAGTTTTAAGATAAGTTGCTAGTAAATTAAAATCAATACCTTGGCCTTCATTTCGATTGTTCATAATATCTCCTCATTTAAACAGGTGATTTTCTGTCGTTTAGTCGGTGATTTTATATCATCATTATTTGAATGAATCAAATCCACTACAGCTATGTACTTATTCATCAAAAGGATTGATTAATTGTAATCCGCAATTTTCAAAATCATTGATATTTCGTGTAGCGATGACACTTTCACAAGTACGTGCTATTGCAGCAATTTGCCCATCCAGTATACTCATGGGACGCCCTAATTTTTTTCTTTCACCCATTATCTTGCCATAAAAATGTGCTGCATTATCATCAAACAAAAGGATTCTATGCATAAACGATTCTTTTATTGCCTTATTAAAAGCATTTTCAAGAACAGAACGACGATTGCCCTTAGGTAATACATTTAATCCATATGAAATTTCAGCAATAGTAATAGCTGTTATAAATAATTGCGTAACGTTTTGCTGATCAATCCAGTTTATTACTCTGGCATTTGGGATTGGCTTCATCATTTCGGAAATAATATTGGTATCTAACAGTATCATTCGTCAAAATCCATAGGTTCATGTGGTTTGCGCTTGCTCATTAATTTATTGAGATCAATACCATGCTTAACACCAAAATATTTCTGGAAAATACTGGTGATTTTCTCAGGAGCAGAAACTGCTTGGTAAATAATTTGGCGCACCTCTTCTTCCATGGAAAGACCATGTTTTGATGCTCTGACTCGTAATTGATTATATACAATTTTATCTAACTTTCTGACACTTAAGCTTGGCATAGGAAAACACCTCTTTATATGGATATGGCGTTCATTAATGCTAGCAGATGCTAGCATTGCTGTCAAATGCTGGCATTAATTATTAAGAATTCTATTTGGCATGGAAATATACCAACTACAGTTTTTTTCTCAAACTTTTCTCCATTTTACTTTCTCTATTTTCACTGCTTTTACTTTTACTGGCAAATAAACCCAAATCTGAATGTTCAAAAGATAAATTCTTTTCTAATTGTTTCTGTATTCCTGCCACGTTTTCACCTTCTGCTTGTTTATATTTAATGGGATTAACCATGATGGGATAAATCATATTACTTTCTTTTTTATACTCTGAAAATTTAAAATAATACGCTCCATAACGTGACTCTAGCTGCATTCGTTTACACGCACTTTTAATCAAATCATCGTGTGAAAGCCCTGACAGTATCGTATTTGAAATCTTTGCAAGAGAACAAGAATGCAGATATTTTTCAATATCGAGTTTGAATTTTAGCATTTCATTTGTTGATAAAAAAGGGCCTGAATTCACGAGTAAAATACGATCAAAATTTCTGATTGATGTTATCAAATTAATTTTATCCTTATCTTCTAACGCTGATAATTCTGCAAGATCTATCACACAAACATTCAAATCTTGTTTCACATTTTTAGTATATTTATGATGTAATTTCCTTAACGCTTCTGCAGCTTCATCTAAATAAATTCTATTTTCTGGCTCATTCAAGTTAGTCATTTTATTTATGATATTCAATATTTCTTCAAGCATCGTTTGATTCTCTATACGCATTACTCTTATCTCAGATGGCGAAATTAACACCCCTTCATCTTGTAAATTATACAAATCAGCAATAGCCATCCCAACTGAATAAGATTCCGAATATCTACTATACATACCATCAGCACTAGACTCCGGAGCCTGAGATCCCGGGCTTATACTAGCACTTGTATCATATATAACTAAATCCTTATCTAGACCTGCTTGGCACGCACTACCATAATCAATTGCAACTACTTTACCTGTAGAAAAATTATAAATAAAATTTTGAATTTTGATGTCTCTTAATAATATTCCAAAATTAACATTGACATCATTAACTGCATCACACATACCAATCGCTATTCTCAATAATTCAATATCACTGATACTCAACTTACTATCAAAATTTATATTTTTTTGCTTAAAATTTTTAAATGCATCCAGAGTATCAATAAATTGATATAGCTCCTTACCTGATATCAATGACATGACGATTACTCCAGATTCCATCGCACTTGCCATGCCTGCTTTCTGCAGTAATTTATATTCATTTTCACTTTCACTCACAGAAACATCTGGTCTCAACATTTTTAACGCCACCCATTCTCCAGAAGATAAATCTTGTGCAATTGTTACTTCTCCAAAATCGCCTTGCCCTAGAGATGCGTACACTGAATATTTTTTATTATCAATTTCATATATATTTTGGGGATTTTTTATCATTCCATTTTCATCAAGATCATTAGGTGAAATGACTGGGCTTAGATAAGGTAAATTCACATAAGCAGGAAACTGATCATTTTGACCCATAGTCATCACTCCTCTTGATTATATTTGATTTATTTTAAGTATAGACAATGGTGTTAAAAGTGAGAGGAGGTAGAAACAAGAGAAATAATGTTAGTAAATTCAATAGAAAAGAGGGTCAGGCCTGACTTGTTGACTTATCAAGCGCATTCACAAGTCAGGCCTGACCCTTTACCAGGACCCTTAAATATGCTACCTTACCCAACTACATCAAATGTATGCGCCAATTTGAATTTCAGCTTGCAGGCGCTTAATTAAATTAGCTAAAGCGAGGTTAGCATATGAAACAACATCATTTTTTACATCCCCATCACTACCCTTCTACTCTTTCGTGTATGCCCCACGGGCTAATTCCTATTTATTAAAATTATTCGTTCATTCATTAAAAATTTTTACGGCATGCTATCGAAAGAGGAGTATCATCATGACTATTTACTTTAAAATAAAATTATCAGAAGAATCCGGATTAACACTCAATATCTTTAACAAGCTTTTAGAAGCTGATATTGCTTTTATCAAAGAAAATGGCGATTACTTTGGCGAAGAGATAAAAATAAAATGTTCTGAAACTGAAATTGAATTTGGGTATAGCCTTGTAGTTGCAAAATATATTTTTAAAAATATATTTGATAACGTTAAAGTTGAAAATATTCATTACAATATTATTAATAAGTATAAAAATACAATTTATGGCAGTGACAACTATCTATTCTGGAAAAATAAAACAAGAAAATTTCTTGATAAAAGAAAGAAACTTAACGCCATTGAAAATGGTGGCAGCATTTCATCTACATTACCCACTCAATTATCGGATGATTTCTTCTCGGCATTAATTAATAAAAATGGCATCCAGGGAATTATTCTTGGTGAAGAGCCTCATGGACAAGAAGAATCAAGAAGAATATTAATAGATTATATTGAAATATTTAAAAAATACGGTGTAAAAACAATTTGTCTTGAGGGGTTTCTTTATCAAGATCATCAAAAATTACTGGATGATTATATCAAATCAAATAAGGAAACGCTGCCCATTGAATTACTGGCCCATGCAGAGATTATTCAGAATCCAAAGAACAAACAGCTATCTTATTCCAGTTTAATTCAATTTTTTAAGCAGCATGATATTAGAATTATTGCTATTGATCATATAACAGCTGTTTGCGCTGACAGTCACACAGGTCTTCTTGAAGATCGTTTATTTTCGCTTAATATATATGCCAAGGAAATTATCACGAAGGAAATTAATGTTGATCAGAAATATATTGTATTTGTGGGTTCAGGACATGCTTTTGATACCAAAAACAATAGGCTCCCATTAAAAACATCGTTTCTTAATGATAGCAGTGACCGTACGGTTTATAGTTTAAAAAAATTACTACCCCATACGACAAATTTAATCGTATGTGGAAATGATTCTTATTGTGATAAAGAGCGTATATATACTAAATATGACACTTTCTTTAATTATAATGAACATAGAAGAGTAGATAAGCAGACAACGTATGATTTAGAAGCTGACATTGTTATTAAGTATGGAAAAAAATAATGTGATGCAGAAATCAAGTCTTTCCACGAGATTTAGCAATTAATAAAGTGGTATGATCATGTTCACCTGTAAAAGATTCAATTTGCGATGAAAGAATATCTTTTACTCTCTCGCAACTTTTCTTACCGTAGCCTTGCATGCGCGCTATATTTGGATCTGCACCAGCGCATAATAAATCACATTGAGGTGT
>Ga0207092_1013_pt1 | contig 43219 bp, 45 predicted proteins | sample Alteio_BWMinHeat_48_FD_153533 | JGI IMG/M metagenome (GOLD analysis project Ga0207092, IMG submission 153533) | Enriched cells from forest soil in Barre Woods Harvard Forest LTER site, Petersham, Massachusetts, United States -... | ecosystem: Environmental > Terrestrial > Soil > Temperate forest >... | reverse complement strand
AAATTGATTTCATCATCAAAACAGCGCAAGGTGAAATACATGCAATTGAAGCTAAATATGCTATTCATGGTGTATCAAGATCAATCGTTTATCCACCAGCATTTCAGAAAGAATTTGTGCCTAAGCATCCATTGATAGTCGTCACATCAGGCGGCCAAACAGTGAAATTATCCGCTCACTGTGTGGCTGTACCAATTGCTGGATTACATGATTATTTACAAGGTATTTAATTTTTTCTTCTCACTGCCCCTGTGCCAGTGTATACCCCAACTCACCATCAAACGTGTATAAATTCTCCGTTTTAATGGTATCGAAACCCACCTCGTTCAATTGTTTAAGCAATTCAATTATCGTAGACGGTGATATCGATTTAAGTTGAGAGATATCAGTAGCGGATTGAAAACGACAGCTGCAATGGCGCAAATACGGTGATTCTATACTGCTATTTGGCCAGATTTTTAAGCCGCGGCTAGAAATAACAATTAATTTCAACGGGCTTGTTAATGTGGAAATTTTTGCAGCGAGTTCATCTGCGGGAATATCGAGTGGATTATCAATGTAAATATCCACTCCGACTAATGCTTTTTTACTAGGCGTTTTTATGGTATCGCCGTAGCATTCGATTTTTGCATTCACACTCGATTGATAATCTGCGGGTTTAAAGTGTGTAGGCAGTTGTCCCAATCGTTCTATGACGGCATCTGCAAATTCTTTAGTACCCACTTTTTGTTTGCTGTGTTTTGCCGAATAAATATCAGCGGTATGAATGCCATCTTCAATCGTTTTTAACCAGGCATTTTCAATGGTGGTTGCAACATCGGGTTGATTGATGTGAACCAACATTTGCACGGCAGCGTTTAATAATCCGGAAGGGTTAGCAATATTTTTTTGAGCAATATCCGGTGCTGATCCGTGTATTGCTTCAAACATAGCTGCTTGATTGCCAATGTTTGCTGAACCTGCAAGACCGACTGAGCCTGCTACTTGTGCAGCCACATCCGAAATAATATCACCGTATAAATTCAGTGTGACGATAACATCAAAGCGCTCTGGGTTACTGGCAATTAAAGCAGTGCCTATGTCTACAATTAAATGTTCGGTTTGAATATCTGGATATTGTTTTGCAATGTCATTAAATGTTCTATGAAATAAACCATCTGTCATTTTCATGATGTTGTCTTTGCTAAGACAAGTTACTTTCTTACGATTAAATTTACGTGCGTATTCAAACGCATAATGAATGACACGCTCACAACCAGGACGCGTCACGATTTTTAAGCATTGATAGACTTCATCTGTGCTGCGATATTCAATGCCTGAATAAGTGTCTTCTTCATTCTCACGCACAATCACAAGATCGATATTGGAAAATTGACTGTGAACATAAGGAGCGTAAGAAATACACGGTCTTACGTTTGCAAACAGTCCTAACGTTTTACGTAAAGTGACGTTTAAACTTTTATAACCACCGCCTTGTGGCGTCGTAATCGGGCCTTTCAAGATAACTTTTGTGCGTTTAATCGATGCAAATGCCTGTTCAGGAATGCCTGTCGTATTGCCTTGTAAATATATTTTTTCGCCGACGTCAATAATCTCTGGTGTGATTTCTGCGTTTGCAGCATGCAAAATATTTAACGTTGCTTGCATGATTTCAGGACCAATGCCATCACCGTAAGCAACGGTAATCGGGGTTTTAATGCTCATTTTATACTCCTCATTTTTTTATTAACGAATTAATTCACTGACGACTTTCTCCATGCGCATAGATCGAGATCCTTTTACTAAGATAGTAGTCGTATTGTGTAAAAACGGTTTGAGTGCATCCACTAATTTTTCTTGGCTTTGAAAATGATAAGCACCTTCACCAAATGCATTAGCGGTATTTGCACTTAATTCACCGTAAGTAAAAAGATAATGAATGCCAGCATGACGAATGGTTTCGCCGGCTGTTTGATGTAGTATTTTTTCTTCGGGCCCTAATTCTTTCATATCACCTAACACAAGAATTTTTTTACCATCGAAATCAGCAAGAATATTGATAGCAGCTTGCAAGGAAAATGGATTGGCATTATACGTATCATCGATAATGTTAATACCACTATTAAGCGTGTGCATTTCTAAACGACCAGGTGCCGGTTTGATTTGTTCTAGCCCTATTTTGATGGCGTCAGGTGAAATGTTTGCGGCAATGCTTGCTGCTGCCGCTGCGAGTGCGTTTTGTACATTGTGTTTGCCTAGCAATGGAAAATTAACATCAATATCACCTTGTGGGGTATGTAAAGTTATGTTCTGGGTTTTTGTTACTTGATGTATGGTGGCTCTAATATCTGCATCAGGATGAAAGCCAAATGAGATAATACGATGTTGTTTAATTAACCCATGCCAGTAAGAAAAAAATGCATCATCCCGATTTAATATCGCAATGCCATTCTGTTGTAAGCCAGAAAAAATTTCGCCTTTTGCACGTGCAACACCAGCTACATCGCCGAGACCAGCAAGATGAGCACAAGCAGCATTGGTAATGACTGCGACAGTGGGCCGTGTCATTTTTGTTAAATAATCAATTTCACCAAAATGGTTCATACCCATTTCAATGGCAGCATAACGATGTTCTTTGTTTAAGCGTGCGAGTGTCATGGGTAATCCCCAATGATTATTCAGCGTGCCTTGTGTGGCTAAGACTTGATTCTCATTACCATTACAAGCGGCAATCATGATACGGGCTATCATATTTTTTAAGGTTGTTTTGCCATTACTGCCTGTTACTGCAACGATAGGCAACTCAAATTGATTACGCCAGTAAGCACCTAATTGACCGAGTGCTGCAGTTGTATCATCAACGATTAACTGGGGCAGGGATGATTCAATTTTGCGTGAAACTAGCGCGAGAACGGCGCCTTTTTGTTTGGCTTCTTCAATGTAATCATGACCGTCTACACGATCACCTTTAATGGCGATAAAAAGATTGCCAGGTTGCAAGGTACGTGTATCAATGCTGATTCCTTGCCATTTTATATTGGCAGCTGTTGTTGTATCACATTTTAAAATGGTTGCCATTTGTTCAAGGGTTAGTTGAATCATGAGTAAAATCCGTTAGATAAAGAGTGATGAACGGTATAATAACATGTTTGTTATGGTTGATAGGGTCCTATTTTCATGCAGCGATATAAACAAAGAGACCTTGCGATATATAAACCAATAATGAATCCAGAGACAGCGCTTACAATATTTGTAGTGGTTTCTTGTTTCAAGCTGGAGAAGTTGAAGGTAACCGCATAATTATAATAATAAAATTTTGCGATGAGTAGTAACATCAGAATAATAAAAAGACTGAATGATCCTGGTACATAAAATTGAGATGTAGCTTTGATGGCTTTGATTCGCTGAAAACGAAATTGTAAATAACCAAAAACAAAACCAGGTGTAATGAACAGTATCAAAATGAATAACTTATAGAGCGTTAATGGAATGACAAACGGTAGCAGCATGAGCAGTAAAGCGAGTAACAGTAAAGGGTAAACGATAGTGAGTTTCATGCTGACTTTATGGGGTTTAGTGGCTTGAAAAGAAATAGCAGCTAGCCAAAGAAAGAATACGTAAACCCACCAGTTTGTTTCAGCGAGCGCACCCCATATTGAATATGACATTGCAGTGTATTCCTTCAAATGGGCGATAGTGGTTTCGAACCACCGACCCCTACCGTGTGAAGGTAGTGCTCTCCCGCTGAGCTAATCGCCCTAACTATTTTGTTGAGTCGCGGGGGTCAGGCCTGCAACAAGTCAGGCCTGACCCCCGCGAGCGATTTTAGGGCGAGAGTCGGTAAAGGTCAATTTGAATTGGCTTGAAATCATTATTAAGTCGGCGTATATATTCGGCAAACTAGGAGGAGATGATATGAGTAATATATTGAATGAAATTTTACCTACACCATCCAATGAAATCATCGTTAATCGTTTTGAACAGCAGGCTATTCAAGCAAGTTGTAATGGACAATGTGTTTCGGGTACTTGTCGGGCAGCTGTATCGCAATGACTGTTTCCCTACAGGCAGCACGTGATTATTTAACTAAGCTGGATTTGAGTTACATTATCGAAACCCTATGTTCAATTCAATATCCGTTACCGCGTTGGACAGTGGAAGATGCTACGCATTGTTGTCAGTTATACAAAAATTTTTTATTCTTGCAGAAAATACATCATTCTATTCCATTGGTGCCGACTAGAGAGATAGATGAGTTTTGGCATAATCATATCTTGTATACCAAACGTTATTTTCATGATTGTGAGCAAATATTTGGTCATTATCTACATCATGAACCGGCAACACCGACAGATAATCCCGCACAATTAATCGATGATTTCAAACAAACCAAACTATTGTACTTACAAGAATTTGGGCAGAGTTTATAGTTGGGTTACAATGCCCCCTCTTTTTGACCGTTGACAAGGTGATTCATGACCATTGTTCGTACACGTTTCGCGCCTAGCCCTACCGGCTATTTGCATATTGGTGGAGCACGTACCGCATTATATTGCTGGCTTTATGCTAAAAAAACAGGCGGCAAATTTATTTTACGCATAGAAGATACGGATCTTGAGCGTTCAACCCCGGAATCAGTGCAAGCTATTCTTGAAGGCATGGAATGGTTGAATCTGCATTACGATGAAGGCCCTATTTATCAAACCAAACGATTTGATCGCTATCTTGAAGTGATAGAGAAATTATTGAATGAGGGCAAAGCGTATCGTTGCTATTGTTCAAAAGAGCGTTTGGAAAAGTTGCGCGAAGATCAAACGCTGCGCAAGGAAAAACCACGTTACGATGGTTTATGTAGACATCGTACGGATATACTTCCTGGCCCATTTGTCGTGCGGTTTAAAAATCCATTGGAAGGTGTGGTTGAATTCAATGATTTGATACGTGGGAAAGTGAGTTTCGCAAACAGCGAGTTAGATGATTTAATCATTGCGCGTAGTGATGGAACGCCTACGTATAATTTTACCGTTGTTGTCGATGACTGGGACATGCATATTACGCACGTTTTACGTGGTGATGATCATGTTAATAATACACCCAGGCAAATCAATATATTTTATGCACTAGGTGTTACTCCACCGCTTTATGCGCATTTACCTATGATATTAGGTAGCGATGGAAAACGTTTATCCAAACGTCATGGTGCAGTGAGTGTGATGCAATATCGTGTAGATGGTTTTTTACCACAAGCGTTACTGAATTATTTAGCGCGGCTAGGTTGGTCGTACGGTGATCAGGAAATTTTTTCTACCGATGAATTAATAAACTATTTTGATATCAAAAATATTAATCGATCGCCTGCTGCTTTTAATCTGGATAAATTAATTTGGTTGAATCAGCATTATATGAAAAACGGTGATGTTGCTGAGGTTGCAAAAGAGCTGGCATGGCATATGGCGCAATGCGGAATAGATACGCGAAATGGACCATCATTAACCGATGTTATTAAGGCGCAAGCAGAACGTACCAAAACGCTGCGTGAAATGGCTGAGCGTAGTCGTTATTTTTATGAAGAAGTAATGGTGACTGATGAAATGCGCGCGCATTTTCATGCTGATATTTTGCCTGCTATCAATAGGGTTAAAGAAAAGCTTGCTGCATTGCCGGAGTGGAACAAGGAAGCGATACACGGTGTATTGGCAGAGACGGCAGAAACGCAAGGTCTTAAACTAGGAAAACTGGCTCAGCCTATTCGTGTTGCGATGACAGGTGGTACGGTTTCACCGCCTATCGATCTTACTATGGTATTGATAGGTCGAGAGCGGGTTCTTGAAAGGCTAGCTAACATATTTTCTTTCTGAGCAGCATCTTATGTTGACAAACACTAGCATGCTTCTTAGAATCGCGTCTCTCTCAGAATGTTAACGGGGCTATAGCTCAGCTGGGAGAGCGCTTGCATGGCATGCAAGAGGTCGCCGGTTCGATCCCGGCTAGCTCCAGATTTGCGTCCTACGTCCCCATCGTCTAGAGGCCTAGGACATCGCCCTTTCACGGCGGTAACAGGGGTTCGAATCCCCTTGGGGACGCAAATTGAATTCAAATTAAATCATCAAGTTAACGTTAAAAAATACGAACAAAACCATAGACGTTGGCACTATTAATTTTTTTTGTGTAAACTTAAAATAATGAGGTGCAAAATATGAACAAACATGGTTTTCTAAGGGGGGTTGCTGCTGTATTGGATTTGTTTCCATCCGAGCGGAAGGTTACCGTTCATATGCCAATGCATTCTGACGATGAAGCTTTAAGAAAGGATTTAGAACAAGTAGGAAATGATATGTTCTTTGCGGTCAAAACAATCGCTCCAACAACCTCTCCGGCATGACAGGTTTGCCACTCTGCACAGACACACAAACAAGCGTATTTATCGCTTTTGCAACTAAGGTATCATCACTTTTTTTATAAATCGTCTGATTAAAAATAACTTTTAATCTACCGGATTTTTCATAAGTGGATTTAACATAAAATGTATCATCAGCTTTTAACGATTGTTTTATCGCCATGTCTACGTGAATAAGAACAAGATTGAATCCGTTTTGGTGCCATTCTTCCCAATCAATGTCTTTAGTTAAAAGATATTGAATGCGCGCTCTATCAAAATATTGCAAATAAACGGCATTGTTTACGATATGTTGAATGTCTAATTCATTATTTTGTACTGCTGAATGCCATATAAATGGATGAGGTATGGTCATGTTGTTTATCCTTTTACACCATCAACCTGTTTTTCATTAATAACATGCCTTCAAAAATAGGATTGGCGATCGTTTTTGGAAATGTGTCTGGCAGTTTTACGGAGACTGTTTCAATAACATTTTCTATTTGATTTAACATTTCATCCAGTATGATTTCAGCTCTTTCAGTGGAAAAATTCGCTGCTTTAGCGGTGCTGATAAAATGTCTGCGATGTGCATTATGCCAATGATAATGATTATTTTCTCCTTTTAATGCCATTGCCATTTTAATTTTTTGTTTTTGTAATTGCTTTTTAGCCATCATAGGGTAAGCAGATAGAATGTCATATAAAGGAGTTAGGCTATATTGACCTTGTGGTTTAATAAACAGACTGAAATTTTTTGCGTGACCATCTATTGCGGCCAATAACCAGAAGAGAACTTGAACGCGAAAGAACGCATCTCTATTCTCAATTGGATTTAGAGAGCCTTGTAGTAAATGCATAATAGAATGAATGCCTGGCCCGCCATCTGTTTGATATTTTAAATTGGGTGAAAAGCCTAACGCTTGACACATATCTTCTTGAGGTAAACGCATTATCCATTTTTTATCGGCTGATAATTTGCGATCAAATCGTTCGACTACTAACACTTTTACATCTTCAAAGTGAAGTATTTCACATTGCGCGGTCGGCAAGCCAAAAGCGTTTGCGATTTGTGCAGATAGCCATTCATTTTCGCAGCTATCACTTAAATCTAATTGTTGATGTTGAATGAATCCTATCGGTAATTTGAAAATGTGTGTGGTTGGTGTGTCACCTCTTGGTCTGCACCATTTATTTTTGTAGTATAAAAAAGCTGATTTTTCTTGTGCGCCTGTAATGGATATACGAAAATCTTCGTGATCATCTATCATGCCTAACGGATAATTTTTATATCCACGCAAAATATTAGCTATTTCTTTTTCACTTAATGGGTCAGCAATAATCTTATTTTTGAATGAAGGCACTTCACCTTCAACGAGTTGTATTGCACCTACACAATCTTTGCCTATGCTTGCTAATAAGTCGAATGGTTGGTTTATAGCAATATGAAACTTGGTTTGTATGCGTGATCTAATGAATGCATTATCGGGTAGTAAATTATCAAAAAAATTATAAACGATATCGCCAGCAAATAGCTGATCTACCAATGGTAATGATAATGAAATAGGCCTTGCACCGGATGTTTTTAACCATTGTTGGTCATAGTAAAAAGTGAGGCCGCCTTTTACTGTTTTTTCCAGCGTGCCTACTATTATGCCATTCATTAATATGCTGAGTGTTCGATTTCGTGTTTTCATTTACCACTCCTTTTCCCATCGATCTTTATTTATGTCATCTTTTGTTAATAGATGGATGTCTAATTTTACGGCCGATAGAATTTGAAATAAGGTATTTAGTTTTGTACTTTCTGGATTAATTTCGAAATCTGAAACAGTTTGTTGCTTTAATCCTGTTAACTCGCTGACTTCTGCCTGGCTTAATTTAAGCTTTTTGCGTTGATTAACAACGAGTAGCGCTAATTCTTTTGGTGAGGGTATAAACATGAAAGATTATCCTGTATGAGGTATTTACCCCCTGTAGCGGGTAAGATCTATTTTACCCCCTATAGCGGGTAAAATCAAGTTTACCCCCTATAGCGGGTAAAGTGGATGATTCATTTATTATTTGGATGTAGGCGCTTTTACCGTAAATCCTTTCATCACGCCATTCACTCTACTCGCGTATGAAATACTGCAATTTCCATTTACGCATTGTGTTGCGCCATAAATGGTTTGTTTATTTTTAGTGAAGTAAAGGACAGACTCTGTATTGCACTTCCATTCATAACCAGAAATATTCTTATTTTCTTGTAATGAGACAACACCCAGATTTTTTTGCAGCCAACTTAAATTTTCCCACATATACGATATATTCGATCCACTCCCTTTGGTTGCGATGGCAATGATGTTGTTTCTCACATCATCACAGATTAAAGCGGGATTAGGTTTAGGATTTGCAACAACAGGCAGTGCTGGTTTTGTTACAGACGGTAAGGTCACGCTAGCTTTAGCGACAGGCGGAATAGTTGATATGGTTTTAATGACAGACTGCGGTTTAGCGATAGGTTTAGCGATAGGTTTAGCGATAGGCTGAATAATGGGTAGAGGTTTTATCACAGGCTGTGGTTTCACTATAGGCATGGATTTTATGACAGGCTGCGGTTTAACGATAGGTTTAACAATAGGCTGAAAAATGGGTAGAGGTTTTATCATAGGCTTTGGTTTAACGATAGGTTGAATAATCTGCATCGGCTTTATCACCGGTCGTTCTATAGGTTGTGGTTGCTTGGCAAAGCAGGCGAGACAAATGGATAACATGCCAGCTCCTTCATCTGAACTAAATTCCCCATTCACCACCATAATTCTTCCTTTGTTATCTGTGATGACGGAAAGATAAGCATCGGTGTTTTCAGGGCATACCCATTTATATTCGGTTTGGTGAGAAGAAATGCTTTCAACATGAGGGTTGCCTAAGTGTTTTTTTAACCAGATTAAATTTGACCAGGGTAAACGTTTGATGGCGAGTTCATCGCCGTATTTTGCACTATCAGCATTGATTTGATTGACAAGATTGCTACAGGTAGAAGCTTGTACCATGGATGGAAATAGTAATAAAAACAACAGTAGGCAGCGAAGCATCATGCAAACATCCTTAAGCCAATGATAAATAATCAGTATTCATAAAATAGTCGTCATGACTATTATTAAACGAGTAAAATAAAACTATACAGAAAAATAACAAGGAGTGGTAATCATGAAAGCGCAAAATCATTATTTCTTATCCTTTCTGTTTATTTTATGGATGCCATCGCTAGTATTAGCCCTGCCTCGCAATATCAACCCACCGGGAGAGAAAATGGTATTAGTGGATCCACGTGAACATGCGTGGGGTGCGTATACGGCAGATGGAACGTTAGTGCGCTCTGGTCGTGCTTCAGCCGGTGCAGATTGGTGCCCTGATATGGGACAAGAATGTCATACGTCTGTTGGTAGTTTTAGAGTGCAATCATTAGGTGGTAGAAATTGTGTTTCTCCTTCTTTCCCTATTCCTAGAGGAGGGGCGCCTATGCCGTATTGCATGTATTTTACGGAATATCAGGCTTTGCATGGTTCGAATAATGTGCGTGATGCGAATATTAGCCATGGCTGCGTGCGCATGCACGTTGCAGATGCTGCATGGCTGCGTTTTAAGTTTGTTGAATTGGGTACGTTAGTGGTGATTGAGGGTTATTAAAATTTTTTCCCATACTAAACTAGCGGAACTTGCAAGTTTAGCCAGCAATGGTTTTTTGACTTCATAATGAAGTTCAAATAATTGTGCTTTTTTACTTTGCTCAAACAAATAATCATCGCTGGTTTTAATTTCATCGACGAGTTTTAAGGCGAGTGCCTGTTGGCCTAACCAATGTTCACCGGTCGCGACTTCATCAATATTAATTTGCTGACGATATTCGTGAATGAGATTTTTAAATAAGCCATGAATATCTTCAATTTCATGTTGTAATTTATCTTTGCCTTCTTGAGTGTTTTCACCAAAAAGAGTAATCGTGCGTTTGAATTCGCCTGCTGTATGCAATTCAAAATCAATATTTTTTTCTTTGAGTAAACGATGAAAATTGGGTAGTTGTACTACGACTCCAATCGAACCAATAATAGCAAAAGGGGCGGAGAGAATTTTATTGGCAACGCAAGCCATCATGTAACCACCGCTTGCTGCAACTTTATCAATCGCAATGGTCAGTGGAATTTGTTTGGCGCGAATACGCATTAATTGTGCGGCAGCTAAACCATAACCGTGGACGACACCGCCTGCACTTTCAAGACGCAGCAATACTTCATCGTTAGGTGTTGCTATGTTTAATAAGGCCGTAATTTCTGCAGCAAGAGAAGAGACGGTGCTTGCCTTCATGTCGCCATTAAAGGTCAATACAAAAATCGTTTTACGAGGTTGTTCATTTTTTTGCTTGGCTTTTTCTTCTGATTTTTTGGTTTTTAAAAAGTGTTTGAATTCTTTTTTGGATAAGGTTTCTGCTAATAATGTTTCTTTGGTTTCTTCGTATTGTTCATTTACATTTTTAACGACTAATCTGCCTTTTGTTTTTTCTTTGCCTTTCGCTAGCAGCATGAAAAATGCAATCATCAAAAATAAAATGAGTAAGGTAATGATGATGGCTTCAGCGGTGAATATTCCAAGTTGAGATAATGCTTGCAACATAATGCTTTCCTAATTTCGTTTGTGAATGGATTTGTTTTCCCGTATCAACATGATTCTTTGATGGTTGATATGGTGGAGTGTCATGGGTTGATTCATGATGATCATTTTCCATTCCCATTGACCTATACCTTTGTTGTTAGGAAAAATATAAGTTGATGCAATGGGTATGTCACTGGGATGTGATTTGTATAACCAACTGTAAGAACGTGGAATGATACCAACGATGCCTACGTATAAAGGTGTTTTTGTCTCATGAATAATTCGATTGGAATCCCATAATCGTAAAACCAGCAAATTTTTTATGCCTTCTGCGCGTCTTGTTAGTATGAGCTCTGGTCGTTTATCCAGATATTGTGGCGAAACCATGGATAAATATTCTGTACTTTCAATATCCGCTATTCTATGCAAGGTGCTCACTAAATCACGTGCAGGTGGATTAGTCCAACCTTCTTTTAACAGTGTTTGTTCGATTTGGTTTATATCACCTGCCCAAACAACATTGATGGTTTGAGAAGGGAAACCAAATAAGCTAACAGTGTAAGTGGATAATACATTATTTGTTTTCCACCATTCCTGCATGTTGATATTTTCAGTAGGGTAATTGAGTTCTGCATAATCTTGTTTTAGTTGCGTAAATCTCAGGTGATGATACGCGCCGAATGTCAGCATGATAGATAAGAGAGATGTAAAAGTAATGAGAAACGGATTAACGTTTTCTTGCCATTGCCGTTCATAAGATAAAATGACGAGCATTAACAAGGCAGAAGCTAAAAGCCATGAAGCGAGTACATCGGTAAACCAGTGCGCACCTAAATATAATCGTGAGATACCTACGAGAAAAGAAATAGTGATACCCAGTAAGTAAATCGGTGGGCGTAACGAAGGACGTACGGATCTTGCAATGAGGAAGGCAAGCCCCATGAATACCGTGGTAGCCAAGGCAGTATGTCCGCTAGGCATGGAATACGTTTCTGGGTTATGAAAAATCCCCCATGGACGTGGTGATTTCAGTAAGTTTTTTAATACGAAAACACTGCCTGCTGCCATAATGCCTAATGCTAATGCGTGAAACGCTGTTCGCCAGTGTTTGAATATTAAAAGCAGCGCAAAGATGATGAGTACAACGGGCAAGATAATTTGTTTTTGACCAAGCAAGGTAATGTTTATCATGACAGAGTCAAATAGGGGTGTGCGTATGCCGCGAAAGAGATGATATAACGCTTCATTTACCGTCAGGTTGTAAGGCCCGTATGTTTTTACATAAGCAGCAAGACAAATAAATAAAAAACTGGTTAGCAAAAAATAAAAAAGAAGGTTTAATTGACCGTGCATTTTGGCAGGATCACGGTGTTTGAGTAAATTGGTTAAGGGTGTAAGCGTTCGTGATTTTTTTAATTTTTGCCATATCCAATTCTGAAATTGTTCGGTTTGATTATGGAATAGTTTGATGAGTTTATACGTGAGCCATAAACAAAGCAGTATAAACAAGGTAATGAGTAGTAAAACTAACATGGTGTGAATAGCAATATCAGGTGGCAATTCGAGTGAGGCAGCACCGAGTAAGATACCGGGTAACATGTAAACCGGCGCCCATCCAATAGCTGATGTGATATTTGCGATAATGAATGGAAACGGCTTCATGCCTAACATGCCAGCAACCATGGGTACGAGTGCCCGTACGGGGCCTACAAATCGTCCGATGAAAACACTCATGACACCGTATTTGCGTACAAATGTTTCGCCAGAGTGTACGAGTCCCGGATAGTTCTTAAACGGCCACGCATGATTTAATCGGCCTTTAAAGTAATAACCCAAGCCATAACTGATACCATCACCGACAATAGCGCCCAAAATAGCGCAAATGATGGTGATCCATAATGGAATGATACCAGCACCAGCAAGCGCACCGATGGCAGTCATAGTGATGGAGCCAGGTACGATAGTGCCGATAATCGCGATAGATTCACTGGCTGAAATAATGAAGGTGACAAGACCTGCTAATTCAGGGTTGGCATTCAGCCATTCTAATAAGGGACTAACGATGTCCGTCATTAAGTTACCTCGTAACCGGCGGCTTGTTTATCAGCATGATAAGAAGATCGGACTAGCGGTCCGCTAGCAACATTGCTGAAGCCGAGTTCTTTTCCGAATGCCGCAAAATACTGAAATTCTTCTGGCGTGACATAACGTGCTACTGGCATGTGAAAACGGCTAGGTTGCAAGTATTGCCCGAGCGTAATCATGTCTACCTCGTGTGCGCGTAAATCCCTTAAGGTTTGTTCGATTTCTTCATTTGTTTCACCTAAACCTAACATGATGCCAGATTTTGTGGGAATAGCAGGATACCGTTTTTTAAATTCTTGTAATAATTTTAGCGAATGAGCGTAATCCGATCCGGGACGTGCCTCTCTATAAAGACGCGGTACGGTTTCGATATTGTGATTAAACACATCGGGTAAATGGGTTCCAGTGGCCGCTAAGGCTACATCCATGCGACCACGATAATCGGGAACTAATACTTCAATTTTGATGGCAGGAGAGTGTTCGCGTATGGCTTTAATACAAGCGCTGAAGTGGCTCGCGCCCCCGTCACGTAAATCATCGCGGTCAACGGAGGTGACGACAACATAACGTAAGCCCATTTGTGCAATGGTCTTGCCAAGATGGAGAGGTTCATTAGGATCGAGTGGGTCAGGTCGTCCATGGGCTACATCGCAAAAACTGCAGCGGCGGGTACATTTATCACCCATGATCATGAAAGTGGCTGTGCCATGCGTAAAGCATTCGGGCAGATTAGGGCAAGCAGCTTCTTCACAAACGGTGACTAGATTATTTTCTCTCAGTAGTTTTTTGAGATCACTGACGGCTGGAGATGCAGGTATTTTGACGCGTATCCAGTCGGGTTTCCGCAAAGGCGTTTCTGTTGGAATAATTTTTACAGGAATACGTGATAATTTCTCTGCACCACGTTGTTTTATATTGATATTTTGAGTTGATTTTTCCATTGATTTATTCCAAAAATGGTTGTAGGGTGGGTTAGGCGCTTTTTGCCGTAACCCACCAATTTCAATAATAATTACTCAGTACACGATAAAATTTAAATTTGATGTTCAGCAAGGAAGTTCCCTCTCCTCCAGCTAAAAAGCGCTGGAGGAGAGGGAACTACTCATTCAATAATAATTCGCGTGAGTATACACTAAATTTTTCATTAAATAATTGACTAATTGCCGGCCAGTTTCCTCTGTATCATGTAGGCCGCCCAAGTCTGCAAATTGGGTCATTTTGAGTGCGGTAAAGCCGCAAGGATTGATTCGGGTAAACGGTTCAAGGTCCATGGAAACATTAAATGCAATACCATGATATGCACAGCCTCGCCGTATACGTAATCCAATCGAGCAGATTTTTTGTTGATGGACGTATACGCCCGGTGCTTCACGTTTAGCTTCAGCCTGTATGCCATATTCTGCCAGTAAATCTATCACGGATTGTTCAAGCAAGGTGACAAGTTCACGTATATTGAGATGCTTACGCTTGACGTCTATCAGTGTGTAAACCATTAACTGACCAGGGCCATGGTAAGTGACTTGCCCGCCTCTATCGGTTTGTATGACGGGAATGTCTCCGGTTTGCAGCAAATGTTCTTCTTTGCCATTTTGACCTTGAGTGAAAACAGGGTGATGTTCCAGCAACCAGATTTCATCGGGGGTGTTTTCATCACGTTGATGCGTGAAATCTTTCATGGCTTGTAAGCATGGAGCATAATCTTGTAAACCTAACCAGCGGACGTTAATCATCATAAAACCATAATAACTTGAGGTGAGGCCGTTAAATCCCTGTAAAGATTATCTAATTGTTCTCTGGATTCGACGTAAACGCTAACACTGATTGCACAGTATTTTCCTTCCTGGCTAGCTCGCGTATGAATAGCACGATCAGAAAAGTTAGGTATATGTTTATGTACAATCATGAGTACCGCTGACTCAAATTCATCTGATCGCAAGCCAAAAATCTTGAGCGTGAACTCACATGGGAATGTTAATAGTGATTTATCAGTATCCGTCATGCCGAATGATTAACCTGTATTTGCCTTTTCCTCTGGTTTGGAGAAGTATTTATTAATATTAAATTTCACGGAATCCGTTGCACGACGCAATAAGCCACCTTTTGGATTATCTTCTAGTGCTATCAATGGTTTTGATGCAATGACTTCGTCGTTTAACAAGATGTTCAATGTGCCATAGCTTTGACCTTTTACGATAGGCGCTTTTAATGGGTTAGGTAAAGTTAATGTGGCTTGTAGCTTTTTGTATTGCCCCGTAGGAACGGTGACATACAAGTCATCTTGTATACCAAGATTGGTATTTGAATTTTCACCTTGCCATATACGAGTGGAAACAACGGGTTTATCAGTACTATATAATTTATGGGTTTCAAAAAAGCGGAAGCCGTAAACCATTAAACGCATGGAATCTTCCGTTCTTGCCATATCGCTAGGTTCGCCTAGCACAACGCTAATTAAACGCATATTGTCTTTTTTCGCGGATGCGACAAGACAATATCCAGCTTCACTGGTATGACCGGTTTTCAGTCCATCAGCAAATTGGTAACGCCACAATAAACGATTGCGGTTAGGTTGTTTGATGCCGCCATAAGCAAACCATTTTTCTGAATAGTAACTGTAATCTTCGGGGAATTGTTTGATATAGGATTGAGTGAGTAAGGCAAGATCATGAGCAGTAGAGTAATGTTCTGGATTAGGCAACCCAGTGCTATCAATAAAATGACTTTGATTCATGCCTAATAATTTTGCCTGATTGTTCATTAAGTCAGTGAAGGCTTCTTCTGTGCCGGCAATGTGTTCTGCCATGGCAACGGTTGCATCATTACCGGAAACCACCACAATGCCTTGCAGTAAATCTTTAACAGGTACTTCATCGCCTGCTTTGATAAACATGCGAGAGCCTTCGGTTTTCCATGCTTTGGTGCTGACTAATACTTTATCGTCTAGTTTGATTTGGCCGGTTTTCAAGGCATTAGAAATAATGTACATAGACATGAGTTTAGTGAGACTAGCGGGTGGCATGCGATCATTCGAGCTTTTTTCAGCGAGAATTTTACCGCTGTTTGCATCCATTAAAATGTAACCCGTTCCCTGAATGTTGGGAGCAGACGGTGTGTAAGTTGCGGGTTGGGGGTGAACAGGAACAGGAATAATGGGGTTAGCAAAAAGTGGTGCGCTTAATAGTGAAGCAGACAATAATAGTAAGATTTGACGGCGCATTGAAGTGTATTCCTTTAGAGCACGGTAAATAATATCGGGAGTTTAACAAACATACCACTCTACCGGCTATAGCCATGTATGAATTTTTTCTATTGTATTTTTATGTATCGCGGGCTAAGATTCGGCATTCATTTTTATGGATAACCATATAAATGAACATCCGTAGATAATCCCGTTCTGGGATTGATACAAAAAACTGATAAAAGCCCCCACATTTTTCCTATCTTGTGTTGCATTCATTTGTCGAATGTTGCATGGATGAGTGATGGTTTTCATCTATAAACAATAAAAATTAAGGAGAATATTTATGTCATCTAATCGTACGCTTTTTACAGCTGCTCTTGTTTGTGTGATCGCGAGTTCCGTGTTTGCTAGTGAAGCGATTACAAAAATCATACCTTCAAAGACATCTTCTGTTATTGCTGCAACACCGGTGAAGCAAGTCAATATTAATCAAGCCAAGGCAAAAGAATTATTAAACGTGAAGGGGCTAACGCCAGCCTCTGCAAGAGCGATCGTTTCTTATCGCAAAAAACACGGTGAGTTTAAGTCGTTAAATGATCTGGCCAAGGTAAGAGTGTTGAAGAAAATGAATCCTGCGGATTTGCAGGCTATTCAAGCTCAATTAAGTGTGTAGTGATTGAGAAACGAAAAGGGTGCTTAGGCACCCTTTTCAAACCATCAACTCTTTATAACCAGCTCTTTGTAAATAGCCACTATCTGATTTAACACTTTTTCATTATCAATAAACGTTAACAGCTTTTCTGCGCCATTTTTTCCGTATTGAGTAATCAATTCCATATTGCCTGCCAGGGTTATGATTTTTTCTGCGCAGTCGCCTTTTTGTAAGGGGTTAAAGATGAGTCCGGTTTGTTTGTCGTCGATTAACCAAGGTGGTGTGCCGCGGTTTGAGCCTATTACAGGTCGCGCATAACTCATGGCTTCAGTGATGATTAAGCCAAATGCTTCCATCCATAAGCTAGGAAAAATAACAGCGGCGCATTGTTGGTATTCTGATTCAAGATTATCTTGCCAGCCTAAAAACCGAATATGGTTTTCAAGTTGTAATGCTTTAATCCGTTTTAATAAACGATTTTTTTCGGCACCCATGCCAGCAATGGTTAAGGTGAGTTTAGGGTTTTTTTGTCTGGCTAAAGCAAACTCTTCTAGTAATACATAAATGCCTTTATGCGATCCTAAATGGCCGGCAAATAAAAAATGATGTGGTTTAATGAGCTGAAAATCCGGTGTTTTAATAGCATTTCTAAACGGTGCAATGTACGTTGCATCATTAAATCCATGCAGGTTGAGATAGTGAACCAGCAAGGGTGAAGGGGCAAAATAGCGATTAACGGATTTTTTGATATGGTATTTTTTATTTAAGAAAGCAAAGGTTAAGGCAATATACGTTAGCAGATTATATTTTACTTGATGCTGCCAAAAACACGCTAGCCTCACGCCTGTTTTACACGGCTCACCATTTTGATGAATATTATGCGCAGTGGGGCAAATCACACCGTAGTCATGAATGGTTTGCACAACAGGATAGGATTTGATAGCCGCAAGTAATGACACGGTATATTGGTTAATATTGTGTATGTGAATGACATCGGGATTGATGTTTTTTATTTGTTTCTGTAGCGTAAAATACATACGCGGATGAGGTAAAAGTTGCCATAATAATTTTGCAAATTTCGATTTTAATGCTTTTAAAATAATATAATCATGGCCAGTGCTTTCTGTTTTGCCAAATCCCAGGGAATAGACGCTTACATTAGGCAGTGCTTGTAATCTTTTTTTAAGATCAAAAAAATAGTGTTCGGCACCGCCAAGAGGCGAGTGATTATCGTTGATTAATAGTATTTTCAAATCAGTGAAACTTCTTCACGTTTTGCATAACGACCGGGTCTGAAATTTTCACCGGATTTGATATACGTCATCAGTAAAACGTAACGCCAATCGTCGGTGATATTTGGATTTGAACCGTGTACTAAATGACCGTGTATGAATAAGGCAGCACCTTTAGGAACGGCAGCATGGTAAGGCATGTAAGAAGGTGGGACTATGACTTCTTCATTATTGGCATTGGGGTCTTGAGCGGTATCGGGTGCTAATTGTAGTTTGCGTGTGGGTAGTTGTCCTTCCTTATGACTTTCTGGATAGACAATTAAGCCACCTTTTTCAAGATACGTATCGGTTAAGGCAAGCCAGGCGGAAGCAAAAATGCCGTATTCTGCTTCAACGTAAAAATTGTCTTGATGCAGGGAAAAACCGCGAGTTCCTGGTTTGCAATAAAAGAATTCGCTTTGTAATCCCACCGCTCTTCCACTGACTAATGATGAGATAATTTGCACGAGTAAGGGTTTTTTCATGGCTTCTATGTAAATAGGGTTTTGACGGTGTGGCATCATGCAGGGGCGAAACAAGCCTTTTTTGGCCTCTTCTAGCTCTAAGCTTGCTGCAATTAAATGGTCGCATTCTTCATGGGTGAATAAGTCAGGCTCAATGTGGTAGCCGAGTTCGTAATAATCTTCCAAGGCTTTTTCGGGCGCTGTTAAAAAAGAATATCTTGAAATATCAAACTGTTGCGTGGCACGTTCTTTCATTTTCTTCTTCCATCAAAATCGAGAGGCAATTCTATATTTATATTAAAGCAAATGGCAATCATACCGCTAATCATATAGAATTCCGACCTTATTGAATGGTTAGGATAACTATTTTTGCTGGGGCGTGCTTATGGGTAAGTTTGGTAAGGTTGTAGATAAAGCAAATAAAGAAGCGACAAAGTTGTCAAAGAACTCATCAAAATTTTTTAAAGAAGGATCTAAAAAAATAAATGAAATGGATTCAGATTGCCGTAAAAAATGTAGCGATTTTCTTCAGCCTATTGTAAATGAGTGTAAGAATAAGGTTAAGCTTGTCGGGAGTGCCGCATTGCAAGCGATAGAATTGAGAATGCAATATGTTGGGGAGATTGAACAGTTAGAGGAAGATAAAAAGAAAACGTGTTTTTCATTTTTCATTGATTTTGAAATTTACATGAAAACGCAAAAGTTAAATGCGTTAAGAAAATTATGTGAACCCATGCCGCCCAAAGAATTTTCAACGCTTGTTGATACTTACACGAGTGATTTTTGTGTTAGTTGGGGGTCTAGAATGGCAAGCTTGTTGGAAAAATTAAAGAATGGATGCATTGAATATTTTCACGTATCCAATCAAAAAACATTCAAGATTTGAGGATAACATGACAAAACAGTGTGCGTTGATTACAGGTGTGACAGGGATGGTAGGATCGCATCTTGCCGATTATCTTTTAGCGAATACCGATTGGGATATCGTCGGCATGTGCCGTTGGCGCAGTCCGCTGGATAATATTAGTCATTTGATTCCTGAGATTAATCATAAAAAACGCATACGTTTGGTTTACGGGGATTTGCGTGATTCTTCTTCTATCGATTACGTGGTTAAAGAAGCCAAACCGAATTATGTATTTCATTTAGCGGCTCAAAGTTTTCCGCAAACCAGTTTTACCAGTCCGCTTGATACATATGAAACGAATATTCAAGGCACATCACGTGTATTAGAAGCGGTGAGGCAATATCAGAAAGATGCCATCGTACATATTTGCGCATCGTCTGAAGTATTTGGTCGTGTGCCTAAAGAAAAATTACCGATTAGTGAAGATTGCACGTTTCATCCTGCTTCGCCTTATGCAATTTCCAAAGTGGGCACGGATTTGGTTGGGCGTTTTTATGCAGAAGCGTATCAGATGACGATCATGACGACGCGTATGTTTACACATACAGGGCCTAGGCGCGGTGATGTGTTTGCAGAGTCAACGTTTGCTAAACAAATTGCCATGATAGAGAAAAATTTGATTCCACCGGTGGTGAAAGTCGGTAATTTACATTCCCTGCGTACCATTGCCGATGTGAGAGATGCGGTGCGTGCGTATTATTTATTGGTGACACATCATCCTATTGCAGGTGAATTTTATAATATTGGTGGCACGTATAGTTGTACCATAGAAAGTTTATTAAATTATTTGATTTCATTGTCACCCATGAAAGATCAAATAAAAATTGAAATCGATCCAGAACGTTTGCGCCCTATTGATGCGGATTTACAAGTGCCTGATACAACAAAGTTTGAAAAACACACGGGCTGGAAACCTGAAATATCGTTTGAAAAAACCATGACAGATTTACTGGATTACTGGCGTGACAGAGTCAGTCACTCAACTTCGTTTTTAACCCGTTAGTGAGGCGAATATGCAGCATTATATTCAAAAAGAAATTCATAAACTCTCCTTGTTACTTGCCGAGATAGAGAAAGATGATTTATTGCTGACTATCGTTGAAAAAATGGCAGATGAATGTATAAAAGCCTTAAAGCAAGGGAAGAAAATTTTATTTGCAGGTAATGGCGGCAGTGCGGCAGATTCTCAACATCTTGCAGCAGAGTTAGTCAGTCGATTGAATTACGATAGACCTGGGCTCGCAGCAATGGCATTAACAACCGATACATCGGCGTTAACAGCCATCGGTAACGATTATACCTTCGAACATATTTTTTCACGTCAAGTGGAATCATTAGGACAATCTGGTGATGTGTTCATTGGTATTTCAACATCCGGTAAATCAAAAAATATTATTCGTGCGTTGAATGCAGCGCGTAGTAAAAATATGTTGACCCTGGGATTTACGGGCATGCACGCGCCACTTATGTCTGATTGTTGTGATTGGGTGTTGAATGTACCTTCACAAGAAACCCCTAAAATTCAAGAATGTCATATTTTATTTGGCCATATTATTTGTGGGTTGATAGAGGATGCTTTGTTTGGCGAGAAATATGGACTTAAGCAAAAGCAAAAAGAAGAAGCTGTATTGGTATAAATATTTGGTGGGACGTCGTTGCGAGGAGCGCTTTTTGCGACGCGGCAATCCAGTCATTATCAAGGATTCATTATGCATGCAATTATTCTCGCAGGCGGTTTCGGTACACGCTTGCAAAGTGTATTGCCTGATTTACCTAAACCCATGGCGCCGATTCAAGATAAACCGTTTCTAGCTCACTTATTAACGTATTTAAAATCGCAGGGAATATCAGAAGTGATTTTACCTGTGCATTATCTTGCTGAAAAGATTGTATCTTATTTTCAGACGACTTATGCCGGTCTTTCCATTCAATATATTAAAGAAGATAGTCCACTCGGAACCGGTGGTGCGATAGTCAATGCGCTGACACTGTATGCTAAACCAGAACCTCTATTCGTTATCAACGGCGATACGTTTGTTAAGTTAAATTATCAAGCCATGTACGAGCAACACGTGGAGGCAAACACAGACATGACCATGGCATTGCGAGAGGTCAGTGATGCGAGTCGTTATGGAAAAGTAGTGACTCAAGATAAACGCATAGTAAGCTTCACGGAAAAAGGTGAAGAGGGTTCTGGTTTAATTAACGCAGGTGTGTATTTGATTCAGCCGGATTTATTTGCTAATTATCGTTTGCCGCATCAATTTTCCTTTGAACAAGATTTTATGTTTAAACATCTTGCTAGTATTCATGCAGAAACGTTTATTGCGACAGATTATTTTATCGACATTGGTATTCCGGACGATTACGCTCGTGCGATCAGGGATTTTGCAAATGCATAAACCAAAAATTTCTGTGATCATGCCGGTTTTAAATCGTGGAGACATGATAGAAAAGGCAATTTTCAGTGTATTGAATCAAGATTATGCCGATTTTGAATTAATTATTTTAGATGGCGGTTCAACCGATAATACGCTAGCTGTCATTAAACGTTATGAGCAGCATATTACCTATTGGCATAGTCAATACGATGGCAGTGCATCGGCTGCGACGAATATTGGCATAGAAAAAGCGAGTGGTGATTTGATTGCATTGTTAATGTCAGATGATTATTACGAGCCAGGGTTGTTTCATCGTATTGCTGATCATTATCTTGCTCATCCTGACGCTGATATTTTTTCATGCATAGGAAGAATTGTATCGTTAGATGGAGGAGTAATAGCTCAATATGATTCCCCTCGTGAGCTTGAATTAAATTTTTATAATATTTGTTATGGCCCTACTGGAATTTGTTTTCGTTTCATTAAAAAATCGCTACACGATACCATTGGTTTATATATTTCATTTGATGAACATGGTCAATCCATGTTGACGAATGATAAAGAATTTTTACTGCGTGCGGTATTGCATGGCGTTAAAAATATATTTGTGAATCATCTTGGATATACACACGTTGCCCATGAAGGTTCGTATTCGTTTGGTAATCATCGTTCTACGTTTATTCGTCATTGCACAGAGCATTTGACTATTGCGACAGAATATTCACGTAAATCTAATTTAACCTGTAAGCAAAAATTATTTTTAATGATGTGGTATAACGATCAGTCAGCAAAATTATGTTTGTTTCAGTTGTTGCAGGGTGAATTTCAGAGAGCGTTTAAGATTAGTATGCAAGGTATAAGACAGTATAAACTGGTTTGGCCTTTTATGTGTTTTGTCACAGGGGTTAGATTAGTTTTAAAAAGAGCGCAGCAACGACGACACACCTCTTTAACTCCTTGATTATATAACACAACTCCTCCACCCCTCATCTTCTTTCTCCATCAACTATACTTAAAATTAAATGAACATAAACAAGATCATAGACTGGAGATAGTCTGATGGCGATTGTCTTATTACAAGAAGCGGAGGAACTGAAGAATAAATTAAATGCGTGTATGTCTAGCACCACTTGGTCTGTGGCAGAGTTTGGAGTGACTACTAAACTTCCCATCTTAGAATGTAAGGTAAGAAATCCAGAAGAAGCATATGAGATTTTAAATGAAGTAGACCAATTATTTCCTCAAAGTGATTTACATATTGATCACGATGTCTTATCCAATATTTTAAGAATATATAATCCTGTTCTTGCTGAAATGAATGAAGATTCATTCAAATGGCCTGAGGATAATAGACTGGGATTTTCAGGTGATGATCGTCTGCATACAGTGATAAGAGAGACAATGAATTCACCTGAGCTGCATTTAAATGTTTCCGATAGAGGCGTTTGTCTGGCTTATGCAAACATAGGACGAAATGCTCTTTTATCCAGAACGACAGAGGATTTTAGTAAACGATTATTATTATTTGATGAATACCCATGGCCGCTTTGTGATGTATTGAGTGTAGAACCCAAGAATGAAAAAGATGAATTTACAGATCATATAAGCGATTTGGTATTTACTGAAAATATAATGCTAGTTAGATTTAGAGATCAATTATTTTATGTTAATAAAGATCAAGAGGTCGCTAAAGAAATCGATGTTACCGATGAATTTTTAAATGAATTTGATGACAATATTCGACCACTAAAAAGAACGAGGCGATTGAGAAAAGATGAAATATTGATGATAAAAAAATTTAAGGATAATAGAGTAGATGCTTCTGTTTTTTTGCCAGGGTTGATTGTATCGAGGCAAATTCCAAAGGATGATAGAGTGTCTCTGCTAGGGTTTTTTGATGCGATTAAATTGTATCAGGATATGAAAAAATTCGAACATTTGTTTTCTAATGAAGAAATGTCAAATGAAGCGGTTACTCAATTATTAATGCCAGAAGAACTAGAAAAAACGCCGATTTTTAAATCAGATATTTCGTTTACTAGTGCTTTAAAACTGAATGATATGATTTTGTATATCCAGTCTATGAGTCAAGCGATGCAACAATCTACTCTTACTACCCCAGTAACCTTCATGATAGAAAATATTAATCATATGATGTGTCTTGGATACGATATCAATAATGCTCCGAATGTATGGTCTCTTATTTTGGTAACAAACAATAAAGTATTAAACTTTTCTTCTTCTCATGCAGATATTAAAAAATTAGCGGCTTCTGTGATGAGAGGTTTTTTTCTTGAGGATAAGAATAATTGTGTCGGTGATAATATGACAGCCATTATACAAACAGAAGTATATGGTCATGAAAGTGAAAGAGAAAAATTAACTCAATGCATCCAAGATTGGATGAGTTATCCTATGTTTGGTTTATTGCATGAGATTGATGCAGAAAAGGCTAAATATGTAGATGGATTTTATGGCGTAAATTGGCTTGAATTAGCGGTAAAATCCAATGAGACCCATGTTGCAATTGCATTGATAGAAAAAGGTGCGGATGTGAATGCAGTGGATGATTATGATAGAAATACGTCTCTTCATTACGCTGTTTATAATAACAATGCTATTGTTGCGGCCAAATTACTGGAAAATCCATCGCTTAAAACGAATAGAGTCAATGCAAAAGGTTATACGCCGCTTATGTTGTCTGTACGCTATCATCAATTAGCGCTAACGGATATGTTTTTGAAAAAAAATATAGATCCTAATATTAAAAATAAAAAAGGGGATACGGCGTTACACTTGGCAATAAAACAACATGATATTAAAGCCGTTTCATTATTGTTAGAAAACGGAGCAAATTATTTTATTGAAAATAAAGAAGGTAAAACGCCTATGGATATTGCAATAGAGACTGGTTTTAAAGAAGCTGAAGCGGAAATGGCATCAAAGAAGTCCGAAGTTTCTGATTTAGTAAAGGCTATAGAAAGCAGTGATATAAGAGAAGTTCGCGGTTACTTAAATCCCAATTTTATTCATGCGCGTGTGCTTCATGATATCAGTATTCATCATGAAGAAGATACTTATTCGCTTTTAGATCTTGCTGCAGAGGTAGGAAATGTTGAGATCATAAAATTATTATTAAATTACAGTAGAAAAAATTTAAATGATAATAATAATTCTGCTCCTACAGCATTTTATGTGGCTGCAAAACATGGTCATGACAATGTATGTGAGTATTTAATTGAATGTGGTTATGAGGTGAATAAAAAGGATAAAAAAGGTTATACACAACTTGATCTTGCTGTGAAAAATAATGATAGTGCTGTTGTTGAGACTTTATTAAGATTTAGTGCGAATTCTGCATCTGAAAAAAGCGCTTTATTAGGTGATGTTAAAAAGAGAGTGTTACAGTTTTTAACTAACCATTCTTTCTCAAATGCGAGTGAAGCATTTAATGAAGTGATGAATAGTCAATTTGTTAGTGATCAATTTTGCATGAGAAATGCAGCGCTTATTTTGGGCGACTGTTTAGACAAAATAGCACAGTCAAAGCAGCATAATAATATGCTTGATTCTCATGCATCAATATTAGCATCGTCTACTGATTCTCAATCATTAAGACATACATCTCCTGTGTTAAGTGAGCTTAGATTGTTATCTCAGGCTGTGAATCATTATCCAGAAAATATAAAGTTATTTCCTAAGATTAATCATTTACATGAGTTGCTCATTGCTGAGCAAAAACGGCAAGCAATAGAGAAAATGAATCATTTGATCATTACACATAAAGCTAAACTTGCTGAAACCGCAGATATTCAATCGACTATTGCGAAATCCTCTCATACAGTTTCATTAAAAACATTGATGGAGACAAAAGAAGTTAAGAATGACAATTTGGTATATTGTATTGAAAATGTTGTTATGGAAGTGCCAGATCCTAAAAAAATGCTGGATAAGTATGGATCAGCTGAAGGTGAAGAAGATAAGGAAAATGTGGAGCCGCATAAATAATTCAGTCGGCTCCCATCATTTATTTTTTAGTTAGGCTTGTTTTGAGCATCATTTTGTATAAAAAATTTTCGGAGTTGGTGTTATTTTTGATAGTTACTCATGATTACAGAGGCATCATAAGCATGTGAGTATCCGCTATTGCTGTGAAGCATTTTGATAGTCACACCTGACTTAAATCGATTAATTTCATATTGGCTGCCAGGATTAATAGTCGTATAGCTATTTGAATTACCATAACCAGAGAAATTATAGTTACTTGAAGAGCTGCTACCGTAATATGAAGTATGACCGTATCCATTACCTTGGAAGATTCCAGATGATTGCGTCTGAATTGTTGTTGGAGTTTGAACTACTTGGCTATTCACAGTAGTACCGCCATTCACAATTATGAAGTATTTATACCCTTTATTCAGGGTGATTTCTGCGGAGCGTCTTAATGTATAACTTTGAACTGTTTCAGCAGAAGTAAATCCATTACCACGAAAGGTTACAAAATAAGTATCTTTATTTAATGCCATATCAGAATAACCACCGCTTAATCCGGATGGTTGGTAATGTGATATACAACCCGCCAATAAACAAGCGGACAAGAACAATGCGAAAAATTTCTTGAGCATTAAAATCACTCCAACGAATAAAGTATGCAGAAGGTTGGCATTTTTTCACTTATAGTACATCAAGTCAAGCAATGATCATAAGTGATATTATTGTATATTTATATATCAAATTAGAGGCGGATGAAAAATTGAACTAACAATATTTAACTTTCTGATGTGATGAAATGATATCTATACATTCTCTCTAAACCATCTCTTAACGATACTTTTGGTTTCCAGCCTAGATTAAACAATGCTGTTGAATCCAGGCATTTTCTGGGTGCGCCATCTGGTTTAGTCGTATCCAGTTCAATTTTTCCGGTATAACCCACAACGCTCGCAATCTCTTTTGCAAGATCAGCAATGGAGATTTCCTGCATGGTGCCAAGGTTGATGATGTCTTCCGAATCGTAACGATGCATGAGAAAAATCAGCGCATCCGCTAAATCGTCTACGTAAATGAATTCACGCAACGGTTTACCGCTGCCCCATAAAACGACTTCAGATAACGATTGTTCTTTTGCGTCATGAAAGCGTTTCATTAAAGCAGGAATGACATGTGATGCATTGGGATCGAAGTTATCGTTCACACCATAAGCATTAGTCGGCATAGGAATAATGGCATTCAGTTTGTGTTCTCGCGCATACGATTGACACATAATGATGCCGTTTATTTTAGCAGCGGCATAAGCGATATTGGTGGGTTCAATTTTTCCATCCATAAAAGCGGATGTTTCCATGGGCTGTGATGCGAGCTTAGGATACGTACAAGCAGAACCCGGAAACAGGATTTTTTTAACACCGTATTGGTGAGCAGCCTCTATGAGATTGCTATGCATTTGCGTATTGTCATAAATAAATTTCGCGGGATAAGTATGATTGGCGTGAATACCGCCTACAATGGCTGCGAGATGAAAAACATAATCCGGTTGATCTTTTTCAAAATAGGCCATGACAGCTTGCTGATCCCGTAAATCCAGTTCAGACCGTAACGGAGTGAGTAATGTATAGCGTTCATGTTGTAATTGTCTTGTTACTGCGCTGCCTACCATTCCTCTGCTGCCGGTGATGAGGATTTTTGAATCGTGATTCATATTTATACCTTCTAGCGAATTGTCAATAGACCCTAAGCATAAACGAAATGTAAATGATGTTTCTTCTTATTTTTATTGTCCTTGATTTCAATTCGTTCATGATTTTTCTCAAGTATGACTTTATATCCAAAAACGCTGACAATGTTAACAAAATTAGTCATTTTTAAGTCGTCTTGTATGCCTGATCTTATTCTTTGGATAATCGTAGGTGATAAACCAACTTCTTTTGCTAGATCTCTTATGGAAATTTCATCTTCTTCCATGGCGGCGATTAACAATTCAGATAAAAGAAAATTTTTGTAGCTTTTATCAAATATTTTTTTAAACCGAGTACTCTTCATTTCGCGTTCAAATGTCGATAGAATTTTTTTAGTCATAATATTCACCTTGTTTTATTCTTGTTTCATAATCTTTTTTATGTTTAATAGCACGTGTTTTCTCATTGTCGGGTAATTTAGGCTGTTTTTTTCGGAATGCATTTGTCACAATAATTTTTTTTCCTATATAAAAAAAGCATAAAAATCTATCCGGCTTCGGTTTGAAAGCGTATAAATGATCGCCTTCATAGTTGAATTTAGTGGTGTCTTTAATTTCTCCCGCATCTCCCATTCTTTTGAATAACTGTAATACTTTTATTCTCTCTAGTGTTGTTAAGGAGGTGTAATAGTCAAAAGCCATACTTTTTCCTCTGGAGTCAAAATACCATTCAATAGTAAATTTTTTACCTGAATAAGCTATATATTCTCTATTCATAAGTGTACCACTTTTGTTTTACAATTTCCATTTTGTAGAAATAAAATGGAATTGTGAGTTAATAAATTAAACACAATCATTTAGTTAAGCTGGATAGAGGAGGATGTTTGAATGTCTGCGTATATGCAGAAAATAGAAGGCACGAGAATAATGGGATTTTATTCAGACGTTATTACATTGTGCTTGATCTTACCCCATTTTTTTTATAGATTGCCATGACAAATTGCAAGGAACAGTCAATGATTCATTCCACAGAATTAATTTCACGTTTATATAAAAAAATGTCCTTGATAAGAAGGTTGGAGCTGCGTCTTGCAGCCATCTATCATACGGATGCGGTAAAAAGTCCCGTTCATTTATCGGTGGGTCAAGAGGCGATAGCGGTCGGTGTGTGCGATCCACTAGCATCAGATGATATTATTTCGAATACGTACCGCTGTCATGCGACTTATATTGCAAAAGGCGGCGATTTAAATGAAATGATGGCAGAGTTATACGGTAAGGCCACTGGTTGCGCAGGCGGTAAAGCAGGCTCCATGCATCTTGTCGATATTAAACGCGGCATTATGGGTGCCTCCGCTGTGGTTGGAACGACTATACCGGTTGCCACAGGTTATGCGCTAGCCATGAAAATGGAAGCGGAACAAACTGGCAAACAGCGTGTAACGGTTTCTGTGTTTGGTGATGGTGCAACGGAAGAAGGTTGTTTTTATGAGTCACTGAATGTTGCCGCTTTACGTCGCTTGCCTATTTTATATGTTTGCGAAAATAATCGTTTGGCCATACACACGCCTATTGAAAAGCGTTGGGCAACGGAAAGATTGTGCGAACGCGTTGCGACCTACGGTATAGAAACCCACAAAATAAACGATGATGATGTTTTCAATGTTCGCGATACCGTCACGGCTGCGCTCGCAAAGATTCGCAATCAAAGCGGCCCTATTTTTATAGAATGTTCTACGTATCGTTGGTTAGAACACGTAGGTCCTCGTGATGATCATGAAGATAACTATAGAGATTTGAATGAATATAGACATTGGAAAGAGAACGATCAGATTGCGCGATTAGCGAATATGTTAGATGCAGATACCGTCACGCGTCTTGAGAATGAAATTACGGCTGAAATAAGCGCTGCTGAAGCGTTTGCAGAAAAAAGCCCTTATCCTGCTGATGTGGAGTTATATAGAAATGTCTATGCAAGCTGAAAAAATAATCACACAAGAAGGCGTCAGACTGATTCGCTACGTCGATGCATTACGGGAAGCCTTTATTCAGGAAATGGAAAGAGATAATAAAGTGATTCTCTTTGGTCTTGATGTAGATGATCACAAAGGCATACAAGGTTCAACTGTCGGGTTGCAGGAAAAATTCGGTGAAAACCGTGTATTCGGCACGCCTTTATCGGAAGATGCGATGACAGGCATAGCGATTGGTGCTGCCATGGCGGGTTTACGTCCTATACACGTACACATACGCATGGATTTTATGCTGCTTTGCATGAATCAGTTGGTTAACATGGCTGCTAAAGCGCATTACATGTATAACGGTCAGGTGAATGTGCCATTAGTTGTGCGTACCATGATAGGCCGTTCCTGGGGGCAAGGTGGTCAGCATTCTCAAGCTCTACATTCTTTATTCATGCATATTCCCGGTTTAAAAGTCGTGGCGCCATCCAATGCGAATGATGCTAAAGGCTGCATGATAGCGGCCATCCGTGACAATAATCCGGTGATATTTATAGAACACCGTTTGCTGTATGCAGTCGATGGGTATGTTCCTTATGAGTCATTTGAAGTGCCATTGGGTAAAGCGCGAGTATTACAGGAAGGGGACGATGTCACTATCGTTGCGATATCGCATATGGTGATGGAAGCCTTACGTGCTAGAAAACATTTGGAAACGGTAGGAATTCAAGCGGAGATTATTGATCCCATTTCGTTATTGCCGCTGGATATGGAAACCATTATGCAATCGGTTAGAAAAACCGGTCGATTGCTGATTGTCGATAACGCTTGGCTCACTTGTGGTGCGGCGAGCGAAATTTTGACGCAAGTGTATGAAACCTGTCGTCAAACCGGTGAGAATGTACCGGAAATGGCGCGCATGGGTTTTGCAGCAACCACTTGTCCGACGACGAGACCGTTAGAAAATGTGTTTTATCCGAATAGCAGAACGATTTCAGCTAAGGTATATGAAATGGTGAAAGGTAAGGGTAATACCTGGGAGCCGCCCGTTGATGCTAAGACTGAGATAGATGCGTTTAAAGGTCCGTTTTAAAGGAAGTGTTCACGGCTAGCTACAACGATTGTGCTTGAATATCAGATGCGTTGTCATCCCGCGCGGCTTCTGGCGCGGGACCCAGCGGCATTTAACAAGCTAAGTTTAAGCCACTGGGTCCCGCGCCAAAAGCCGCGCGGGATGACACACCTGCATAGCAGCAAGTTTCTATCGCTGTCGCTATTCGTGAACACTTATGTATTTTCGGGGGTGACACTCCGCTTTATATAAGGCATTTATTCATGCAGATCAAACAACATAATGACTTTCTTTTCTACATCCTAGCCCTCGCTCTCCCTGTCTTATTCACCGCCCTCTGGGTGTTTACGAACACCCAGCTACCCACTTCCGATGCAACGGATTATTTAAACGCCGGCAATAACATCTACCGTCACTTTACTGATAATGGATTCTGGCACGGCTTATTGCATTTTGATATTCCTCGCGGTTGGCGGCCAATTTTCTTTTCTGTTTTAACGGCGCCGTTTTTATTTTTATCCCGTGGTAATGTTTTTTTCGCTTATCAAGCGGTTGCGATTTCCTGTGTGATAGCGAGTGCAATCTATGTGTATTTATTTTCGCGCTTATACTTGAATCGCATCTCAGCCGTGATAACAGCGAATTTGATTTGCTTATTACCCTTGCTGCAACAGCAAGTATTAACATTTTTAGCAGAATGTGCTTTGTTTCCAGCTGTCATGGGCAGTCTATATCATTTAGTTCAATCGGATTATTTCAAGCACAAGAAACATTCTATTGGATTTATTATTTGTTTTTCATTAGCGATGGTGATTAGGCCCGTTGAAGCCATCACTGCATTGATATTTGTGTTAATGGTATTTTTAGCCACAGGCTGGTATAGACAATTATTTTCATTCAAGCAAATTGTTTCGGTAACAACAGTCGGCTTAGTCACTGTTTTTTTATTATTATTATCCGTCACTTTATATTTCATGCATCATTTTCCTTTTCAACCCATAGATGGCGGCATCTACGATGCTAAATTAGCAAGATCGATTTATACCGTGACGTATTTTTCCGTGATCGCTATGGTCTTGTCTCTTAGTGGTCTTTTATTGATGCGCAACAATACGAGCAAACCAATTAATGATCCACCGATTATTTTTGTGTTCATGAGTATTTGTGTATTGGTTTTATTGTGGTTTATGCCGCATGCGTTTCAAACGTATGCGTGGGTCTATAGAACATCGTTAGGGGATTTAGCTGACATGAGTCGAGTTGTGAATAGACCAACGGCCCTGTCTTTACTGTATCAACACATGCAAACGGAAGGTTTGCTAGTTGTGGTCGGTGTTGCTGTTGTCGCGTTATTTTCAGCCATGATGATAGGATTTAAAAAGTTACGTGAAGTTTGTTTTTCGCTTCCCTTTATTTATGTATTGTTACTGATTCCGTTTTCAGTTTGGGAAGTGTTGAATACCATACAAGTATCAGGACGTAAATTGAGCGTTGCTTTCCCTGCTTTATTGCTCGCATTATTATTGATTGCATTACAACGTGGTAGAACATGGTTATTACGTAATGCGATAGTGTTAGGGTTGTTAGTTGCACAATTTATATTTGCACTCAGTATGATTTATCCCAATGTGTCTGCGTTGAATGCTTATGCGAGTAACATGGGTTATTATCCAGCGCCCGTTCGTTCGTATCCCAATCCACATGATGTCGTTTTGCAATTTTTAAATCGTGAAGTTGCGGAATATCATTACAAAGATGTATACGGTGTGATAGATGCAGGACTGGCCATGCCTGTCGATCCTTTTTTAATGTCGCTTTTAAATCGCATTCATAGAAACACGTATACGTTTGGCTATCCGTATCTTGCGGCGTATTCAGATGCCAATATGGAAAAATTTAATCAGCCAGGTAAAGCTATATTCATTACGGATAAAAAGAAAAATATGGTTATTTCTGAAAGTGCTGCACATGATTATGCATTACGATTCCAACAGGAAACGAATGCGAATATGAAAATGCATTATCGATTTTTACATTATTATTCGGCAAATAAGCTCGCTGAGATTGGTTGGAAGTTGGGGCATTGCATGGTGGTTACGGGTGGTGATGGTGAAGAGTATCAAGGGTGTTTGTTGACCACCGCCACCTTCAAATGATGTCTCTCAAAAATAAACACAGAAATACCTGGCAAATACGTTAATAATCCTATCAGTCTATACGCCAGAAATATCGTCGCATAACTCGCTGGTATGCCCGGATTCAACAACAGTAATACATTAGCAAATGCGATTTCTCCTATGCCAAAACCGCCAGGTGCAATGGGAATTAAATTGACAATCTGCGTGATAGCTAGCGCCATAATGTAATCGGATAAAGAGAGCGGAGGGAAGTGCATGATATAAGCGATTAACATGCACGTTATAGCAATGAATAATTGTATGATCACCGATGCGATTAAACACTCTAGCATGACTTTTCGTTGACGATAAACGCGCATCGCGTCTAACAAAGATAATACGGGTTTTATCCATCTTCTGTGACCAAAAGTATGATTCAACCAATGACTAATACGGATTTGTTGTGGAAGATGACGAACAATGATAGCGAATACAACGATACTAGCGCTAAACGCTAAACTAAATAATAAGAAATATAACGTCAGATGATTTGTCTGATAATCATTAATATGCATTACTGAAAATAATGCAACGGCAATAAAAATGCCCATTAATCCCGTGATTCTATCGCACAGAATCGACAACATGATGACGCTTTTTTTAGCGGAAATATGTTTATTAATAAAATAATATCGAAAAAAATCACCACCGACACCGCCAGGCAGCAGATTGTTAAACGCAATACCAAGATAAGTAGGAAGAATGGTTTGTGAATACGTTAAGCGTATGCCTTGCGCGGTATTTAGTTTGTACCAGCGCCAGGAACTAATTCCGATAGCAATGAAACAAAGCACGATGGTTGATAATAATAATAGGGGGGAATAAAGCAATTGTGTTAACAAGGAAAAATCTAGTTTTGAGGTATGAGCCAGAAACCATAGTAATAAAATGGATAGGGATAATTTGATGGTGATGAGGATTTTCTGACTCATGTAGAGGGGATTCCTAGGCTCTTTTTGTACGGTGAGAATAGCTAACATTTTGGTGGATTTCCATGGGTTTATGAGAAATCCTGAAAAAATGAGTTTTTTTTGTTATATCTCGTGAGTATCTCCTTGAATATATTAGTGCTTGTGTTGCATTTGCGGACGATTCTGGCTAGCACCCTAAGTTGCAAAATCTCTTTATAGTGTTATAATCTTACTGGTAAGATTAACTAAATGAGGTGAATAATGAGCGAACTATCGACCACAACGATGTCTTCAAAAGGCCAGGTTGTTATTCCTGAACAAATCAGGATAAATATGGGATTACATGCTGGGGATCAATTCATTGCTGTTGCTGAAAATGATGTTGTTATCTTGAAGAGATTAACTCAACCATCCATTAAGGAATTTTCGGGGTTAATATCAAAAGCTAGAAAGCAGGCAAGAAAAGCCGGACTTGGTAAAAAATCCATTGCAAATGCAATTAAGGAATCAAGAAAGAAAAAATGAAAATTATTATTGATACCAATGTATTCATGTCCGGAATCTTCTGGTCAGGGTATCCTGCCAAGGTACTCAAGAAATGGCAAGAAGGAAGTTTGGATCTAATTTTATCTACAGATATACTTCATGAATATATTCGTGTAGGGAACATTCTTTCAAAAAAATATAATAGCGTGTGCACTCTCTGCTAACGTAAAAATTATTGTGAGTGGTGATCAAGACTTGCTTGATGTAGATGGATACCAAGATATTTGTGTGATGAAACCTAGGGGTTTCATTGAGAAGATATTTCCCAGTATGTAAACAGACATAAAGTGCTATTGTTTTTGCAGCATCTTCTTATAAAAACCATACTTTTGATACTTTGCTAAGAGACGCGTATCTACCGTCACAACGACCATATTCTTATCCAGATACGGATTCAAATCATTGTTACTACTCTCACCACTATGCGCGACCAGCGTTCCCCACGGTGTATTTCTCACGACAATTTCTTTGTTATTCCACAGAATATCATTGTGATTATTATCATTCGATGCAATGCCAAATTTATTTAAACTATGAATGATGACGCTAATCACTTGCTGTTGAAATTGACAAATGCGCATGTCGTATTCTAGATGTACTGGCGTTTCTTCTGATCCATTCGCACAGTCTATGGCATGTATCAAAACGCGTTTATGCTGAGCGAGTAATGGAAGTACTTGTTCGCGTAATTGTGTTTGTATGGCCGTGAAATCTTGATCGTGAGGGCCGACGATATTATCCGCTAACATGAGATTAGAATAACTGATTGCAAATAAAGTCAGTGATGAGAAGAATATAATGCGAAAAGTAGCAAAGAAGCGCGAAGTATAAGCCGTTAAAATAGTCTGCATAGACCAGCAAAATACGTATAACAATATGGGCATGGTAATCAACGCATATCGAAAAGGCGTGCTGCCAAATTCGGAACTCGCGAGTATGGGTGAGTAAGAGAGAAAGAAAAATAAAAATACGACAGCAATGGTTGTAACCATAAAATAAATAGGATTTAGTGGCTTCATTTTATAGAGAGCAAACACAAATACTGCAGTTAATAAAATAAGCGGCGTGGTAGATGATGGGTAAATCGCCCATAACCAGAGTTGTGAGTGATAGATTAATATATCAAAAATATGCATGAAATGTGAGGCGATATGGCTAGTATCAATCACGGTTGCACGATGAGTATGCATGTTAACGTGTAATATTTTTTGAAATAATCGGCTGAAAATATAATAGCTAATCATTAAACCAATCACGGTGCGTGAAATAAAAAAAGTAAATTGATGGCTGATATGATGACGTTGATTAGGCATCAGATGATTTAAATAATAAATGGTGAGTAATGCCCATGCGTACATGGAGGAGAGTGGATATTCCAGTAAACTCATGAAGAAAAAAATACAACCGAGGGCATAATAATAACGAGATAATCGCCCTGACTGATAAGAACGATGCCAAAAAAACATGGCAATAAACGTGAGCAATAGCGCATTGATGATTAAGGTATAATTGCCGGTTGAAATAAAAATGAGATACGGTTGTAAAGTGAAGGCAGTAATCGCAAAAACGGCGGCCACTAAACGATTGCTGTTAAACAATAATTGCCAGCGATATAAGAATATTCCCAGTAGGCCTAACATCACGATATTAAATAATCGAATATAAACCGCGTGGTGAATATCCATGGATAACATGTCGGTGATATACAAAGACAACATGCTGATAGGTCTTACGAGTTGATAGACGGCATTATAATAAATCACTCCGAAGTCAGACATTTTCATGTGAGGCCAGAGTTCCCACATTAAATCATCTTGTCTCAGGTAATTATCTGAGAGAATAACGGGTAGAAAGGCGATGAATAAACTTATAAAAATGATTAAACAAGGGGACGTCGTTGCGAGGAGCGCTTTTTTGCGACGAAGCAATCCATGCAACGACGTCCCTCTGTATAAGGCTGAATTTATTAATTTATTCACGATTTTTCCTTAGACGTCAGCAAATATAATTTATAAAACAAAGTATATTTTGCTTTTAAATACGCTGCAAAACTTAAAATAGTTTGTTTTTTATAGTCTTTTCCGCCACCAAAATACGCATAAAAACGCAGTTTTCGGATTTGATTGGTGAAAGTAATCTTAAACCAGTTAAGTCTATAACGGTATTTACCTAAAATAGTTTGATTATTCGTATCGATTAAACGAATGGTTTTTTGTTTTTTATCATCAATAATTTGAGTATTAACGATAGGATGTTGTGCTGCGATAATATTCGCTTTCAGCAACATGGCGCGTCTTTTTGCTTCCATTTGCATGGTATACGATTGACAAATCTGCATGCCGTTAATATGGTCGCGGTTTAATTTCCAGGCTTTGGTGCTATCAATGCCTAGTGATGGGATGTCGCCGTGAAATTTAATATCGATAATCGGTAATTCACGTAAATAATTCGTACTGGAAAATTGACCTTCTTTAGCGAGATAAAAAGAAATGAGTTGTTGAAAACTATCTGGCCCAAAACACGGATTCCAATTGCCGCCTATGTCTATCCATTTTTTGGTTGTGATGGGAATGCAATCTTGACTAAAGCTGCATTCCCACCTATCAAAATAATTGCGTAATTGATAACGTGAAGCACGTAATCTGAAAATATTATCCGGAAATAATCCCACGTATTTCTTCAAAATACTGTCCCAACCTGGTGTTGCAAATAACATTTCATCGCTGATGTTTAATAAAAAATAGGCGTTGCTATCGGTTAATGGAATCAATGCATTCAAGGGTTCCCATAAATCACAAAATGAAGCAGGCCGTTTTGAAGTAATGTATTTAATCGTAAATGGACGGTTTAACATTTCACGTTTTAACATTTCTTGCATGGCGATATCGGTATCATCACAATTGACTAACACTTCTACCAAGCTAAGATCATGCGTCGTCTCTTCAATGTTATCAAAGTAAATGGATAATTGAGCCGGACGATTTGAATTTAAGTGAATGGAAATGAGCTTAGAATACTGAGTCGCAGCTTGATTGATGCGAGAAGGTAGGTTGTAAAATGCATGATAATAATCCGCTAATGATTGATGCGTATGTTGATAACGAATGGCTTTCATATCGAAATGTAAGTATTCGTTTAACAAATCATTTTGCCAAGATTGCCATTCGGTTTTTAATAATTGATGCGAAAAATCAGCGGCTTGTTGCAGATGATCGTTTAATCGTGATACAAATTCATCTTCTATTTTTAAGTTGTTACACGTTAAATACTGAATGAGCTTGATACATTCATCTGTATTTTCTGTGATTTTTTCTAAACAAACATTTCGGTTTGACGATTGTAAATCTGTGTAATCTTGTGCAACGACTCTCGCTAACGCAATTAAAAATAATTTATTATTGGTCGATGTTAGATTGATTTTTTTGCGCGAGGCCGATGCTAAAATATGATTTAAGATTTTATCTAAGCGATATTGTGTTATTAATGCATGGCCTTTGCTTTGCATTTCTATCAAACGATTCTCAATTTTTTGTAAGGCTTCTTCGGTATTTTTATATTGATTCCACCAACTATTGATAAGAAAATGAATGCGCAAAAGCGGAGACATGACTAAATTTATTTTGCGTAAAGGATGCGTTGTCCTTTCCATCAACAGTTTATTTTGCAATTCATGGGCAGAAAATTGTTGAGCATTACCATCAAATAAATGATTATCATCAGAATGTTTTGCGATAAATTCATCTATCGTTTCTGAAGATGTGGGAAGATAATCTGCAATGAGTGCATCGTTTTGTGAGGCTATGCAGTGAATATCGGTATGCGTATTCAGTATGGATGCGATCAGTGAACCGGATAAATTATCGTAAGTGGTGATAAAAAAATAACGTTTGTTCATAGGTTAAGTCCCGATTTTTTTGATTTTTTTGTAAATATTTTCTGCCCATTGGTATTTTGGAACAAGATAATGCGTGATGTAACACCGTAAATGCGCGAAATATTTTGGCATATCTGTCTCACTTCCGCCGCCGGTATAATATAAAAATTTACATTTACGAATAGTATTTCGTATAAAAAAGAGAATGGGGTTTAAACGATACGATAGACAATCTAGCGGGGAGTTATCATCTAAATTATTGATAATAATACGTTTTTTTTGTTTATCATCGATAATTTGCAGCCGTGACTGATACTGTTTTTTCACTAAAATCGTGGCTAATAACAACATGGCGCGTCTTTTTGCTTCCGTTTGCATCACGTGTGACATCAAGATTAACCACGCAAAAATGCCGCCGCGCCTTCTCATTTTTGCTTGCTCGCCCGCGAGTCCAATGGATGCGCCTTCGCCAGAAAAGCGTAATTCTGCAACGGGAATGTCTCTATAATATTGTTCTTTTTTAAAAGAATCTCTCGTAAATAAGTAATACGATACGCATTGTTGAAAGGCATCTGAGCTAAAACAAGGTGCCCAATCACCGCAAATATCTACCCATTTTTTAGTATAAAAAGCAATACTATCGGGTGCAAATCCACATTCCCAGAGGTCTAAATAATTTCTGTATCGATAATGAGAGGCTTTCAAACGGAAAATATCATCGGGATAATATCCGATATAGGATTTCAAAATATCGTCCCAACCTTTGGTCTTAAACAGAAATTCATCGCTTAAGAACGTCATGAAATAAACATCAGGATGGGTGATAGTCAGTAAATCATTGATGGGTTTCCATGAATGATAAAAGCCGCCTGTGAACGTATTGATGTATTTAATGGTGAAGGGTCTTATTATTTTTTCCTGATCAAGATAGGCGCTCATCGTTGTATCACCCACATCAAGATTGATTAAGACTTCGAAACTCTCGGGATGGTTGGCTGTTTCTTGTAAATGATCAAAGAAAATTTTTAATTTTTCTGGTCGATTGGATGGAACCTGTATCGATAAAAAAGGGTGCGTGGTGATCATGATAGCATTAGAAAATGATCGGAATCATGAGCGTGATAACAATGGCCTGGTGTAAATAATATTTTACGTCGGCCGGAACCTTGATATTCAATATCCATTTTTTCATATTGTGATAAGGGTAAAATGCGTATGTCCATGGAAATACGCGTATGCGTTTTCATGGGCTCACCTGAATGTATGCAGCGCGAATCAAACGCTAACATTTTTCCGAATGGTGTGATAACCGGAGTCGCTTTCTTTTCGCAATAATTTGAAAATATTTTATCGTGAATAGCATCGTGAATGAAGGTGCCAAAGTCGTAATCAAATTGTTCTAAGACCATGCGTGAAGTTGCAACGGACATGGTACGAAAACCATGTCCGTCCAATAAATCGGTTAACGGAAACCAGATATTGATTTCTTCCGGCGGATGTCCATAACTAATATCACTATGATAACGCGGATAATGGTGGCTGTTTTCTGCATTCGGACAATGTATGCGTATCGTCGGTGTTGCCTGAAACCAGAAGGGTTCTTTGATAAAATGTTCGCGTAAAAAGCGAATGTATTGATGATAAACCTGAATGAACTGATCATCGGTATCATAAAAATAGGTAGAGATTTTATTGACGCCATCATTAAAATTATATTTTTTCATTTCATCTGAAAGCACTTCGTGTAATTGTTCTAGCGGCATTTTTTCGGAGATAAGATTTTTTGCTATCAGTATTCTTTCGATTTCTTGCCTAAACGCGACCGTCGATGCATGGCAATCCAGTTCGATCTGGTCTTGTTGAAACAAGGTTTGAAAATAACTTTTATGGGCGTAAGTGGTTTGGGTAAGGGATTTTTTATCTTCGCTGGATAAGGTATTTAGATTGATTTTTGCAGTCGCTGCCATGTTCATGATCTTATCCTTAATCGTTATCGTGATCCTGTGACGGGAATGATGGTGCCGCTAATGTAAGAGGCGGCATCTGATAATAACCAGCAGATTAATTCCGATACTTCACTCGGTTTGCCCATGCGTTTCATGGGTAAGGATTGCATTAAGTTAGCGATTCTATCGGGTGGTGATGCGAGATGAATGTCGGTATCAATAACGCCAGGGCTCACTGCATTCACGCGAATATTATCGCTTGCTACTTCACGCGCAACGCCAATGGTAAAAGTATTGATGGCAGCTTTGGATGCAGCGTAATGTGATAATTTGCTGCCACCAAATTTTGCAGCTTCCGATGTGACATTCACTATGCTGCCGCCATGATTTTTTTTCATACGTTTGATGGCTTCGCGGCAAGCAATAAACGTGCCAAATACATTGGTTGCGAAAACGTTTTGTAAACAATCAGCCGTGATATGTTCGACTTCGGAAACGCCGCCGTTTATACCGGCATTATTGACAAGTGCAGTCACTGGCCCTAAGTTTTCATCGACTTCTTGGAATAATCGAATGATATCGTTTTCATTTGCCATGTTGGCTTGCACGGCGATAGCGTTGCCGTGATGATTTTTAATATGGTTGACCAATTCATCGGCTTTATCTTTTGCAGAAAGATAATTAATGCAAACAGCGTATCCTTTTTCAGCGAGCAACATTGCAGTTGCAGCCCCGATTCCGCGGCTTGCACCGGTAACGATTGCGACTTCAGAATGGTTGATCACGCTTATTCCTTAATCTCTCAACATTTAATAGCTGCGGGCATCATACCTTGTTGAATAATGTAGTCAATGGGCGTATGTTTGCGTTTCATTTTTAGGATAAAGAGTATAGAAAATGAGCTCATATAATCAGCGCACCGTTACGCTACTTTTACCCACGTTGAATGAAGTAGACGGCATTAGAAAAATATTTCCCTTGATAGATAAAAGTTTGGTAGACGATATTCTCATCGTAGACGGTGGTTCTACGGATGGCACGGTGGAATTTGCCATAGAAAATAATATTCGTATCATGTCGCAAATTCGTAAAGGATTATCAGAAGGGGTGAGTGATGCCATTTCCACGTTGAAAACGGATTGTGTGATTGAATTTAGTCTAGACGGTAATTGCATGGTTGAACAATTACCTGAATTAGTGGAGCGCTTGAAACAAGGTTACGATGTCGTCGTTGTCTCGCGTTATTTGCCGCCAGCTAAATCTTACGACGATGGCATTATCACGGCATTTGGTAATTTTATGTTTACTCGCATGATACGTTGGTTAGGCAAATTTCCCATCACCGATTCGCTCACGATTTACCGTGGTTTTGATATTAACGTCACCAAACTTCCTGAATTTCAGCGCTGTTTATACGGCCCTGTTTTCGAACCATTAATTTCAGCGGTAGCCGCCGCCCGAAATTTAAAAGTCTTTGAAATCCCAGGCGATGAACCAGCGCGTATTGGTGGTGTTAGCAAAATGTCGGTGACTTATAATGGTTCATGTATTTTGCTGATGATAGTGCGTATGTATTGGTTTAAGTGGTTTGGGTGTAAGAAGATTAGAGGTGTTATAAATGAGTTGTCATAAGATTCTATTCGATTAATCATGGAGTTAACCTAGCCATATAACGTATTGCGTTATATGGCGTCACGCGTTATACTTACAATATGATCATTAATTTCAAAAGCAAGGAAACAAGAAAGATTTGGGAGGGTGAAGTATCTCTTCGTCTTCCAAGAGATATTCAAAACATAGCTAGACGTAAACTCAGGATGTTAAATAATGCTCGCCAGTTAAATGATTTGCGCATTCCACCAAACAATAGGCTTGAAGCTCTAAAAGGTGACAAAATCGGTGAGCATAGCATAAGAATTAATGATCAATGGCGGATTTGTTTTAAGTGGATGGATGGTAATGTAGCAGATGTCATTATTGAAGATTATCATTAAGACTAAAGAGGTATACGAAAATGTCTAAAACAAAACTTAAAAATGTTCATCCAGGGGAAGTTCTTTTAGAAGAATTTTTGATCCCCATGAATATTAGTCAAAATAAATTGGCTCACGATATTGATGTTTCACCACGACGCATCAATGAAATTGTGCATGGTAACCGTTCAGTAACGGCTGATACAGATTTAAGATTCGCTCGCGCTTTTGGTACAAGTGAAGGATTTTGGCTTGGGCTGCAAACAGATTATGATTTGGAAGAAAAGCGAAAACAAATAAATCAAAAATTAAAGCGAATTAGGCCAATTCATAAGGCTGCTTGAGTGATGTTGGGTTACGGCAAAAAGCGCCTAACCCAACCTACACTTTTTTAATTTCTTTCCGCCATCGGCAAATGTGCTTTCTCCGTAAACGCATTATAGCGATTTTCTACCGTGCCACTATTTTTAACATACCATTCAATGGTTTCGCGTATACCATCTTCAATGGAAATGTGAGGTGCAAAACCGTAGGAATTGGCGCGAGTCATATCCATTAAACGTTTGGCATCGCCTTTTGGTTTAGTAATATCCCAAACAATTTCAACGGGTTTACCCGGTATGTTGCTTGCAACAATGTCAGCAATTTGTTTGATGGTGACACCGGTGCCGCTGCCAAGGTTAATCGGTTCATTAATGCCTTTTTCAACCGCTAACATCATGCCGCGCGCGACATCGCGTGCGTGTATGAAATCTCGAATGGGTGAGCCATCACCCCAACACGTTAATGGATTTTCTCCATCGATAGCGCGTTTGATGAGAGATGGAATGACCATGGCGTTTGCGGGATCAAAGTTATCATAAGGGCCGTAAACATTTGCGGGTCTTACTATAGAAATTTTGTCCCAGTTGTATTCGATTTTATAGGCTTCTGCTTGCAACTCACCCATGCGTTTTGCCCAGCCGGCGAATCTATCATTCGGTGATGGAAAGGTTTGCCATACATCATCTTCATAAAATACTTCTGCGGGTGAATAAACTCCCACTGAGCTTGTAAACAGAAAACGTTGTGCTCCCATGCGTCTTGCCGCTTCCATCATGTTAATGCTGAAGGAGATAGTGGGTACAAAAAAGCTGGCGGGGCGTTTTGCCGTCATG
>Ga0207092_1012_pt1 | contig 44669 bp, 27 predicted proteins | sample Alteio_BWMinHeat_48_FD_153533 | JGI IMG/M metagenome (GOLD analysis project Ga0207092, IMG submission 153533) | Enriched cells from forest soil in Barre Woods Harvard Forest LTER site, Petersham, Massachusetts, United States -... | ecosystem: Environmental > Terrestrial > Soil > Temperate forest >... | reverse complement strand
CAACTGGAAAAGCTGTACCGGCCCATCTGGCTCTCGCCCATCGTGTAGAAGAAAAACTGGAAATACCAGGTTGTGCCGGCCAATGCGCATAGAAGATAATTGCGCAACATTGGCGCGCGCTGCGTTTCCGCGGGCGGAGTCTGCACCATTACGGCCACCGGAGATGATACTCGAGCATGGATATGTTCCACCACCTCACGGCTGGGAGCATCCACAGCGGTCTCAAGGATCGGTTCCTCAACCGGCGCGGCGGCTCGAATCCGTGCGTCAAAGAACTGATACCCGGTCTTATTGCGTCTCAATAATATGAGGCACCAGATGAAGTTCGTGAGGAATCCGCCTACTAGGACGACGATCAAGACTGGCAATCCCTGCCAAAGCTTGGCGGTGCCATGTTGTACCGTAAGCGTCTTGATGGGGTCGCCCGCCGCCAATCCGTAGGCGAAGCAGGCGCTCATTACTCCGGAAAGAACGGCCACACCAATACCTTTGCGTAGATCGAATTCTGCGATAGCTGCCTTTTGTTGCTCGGGTGACATCACGCGCTCTTTTGAAATCCCGGCGAACCCCGCGGCGGCAATGCCAGCAAGGCATACGAAAATTCCGAACAGGATCACGCGACCCGAATTTGTTCCCGCAACTTGAGTCATGAACTGACCACGAAAGATGGGCGGCATTAGCGTGCCGAATGCGGCACACAGTCCCAGCACGACGGCCATCCCTAGTGACAGGCCGAGGTAGCGCATGGTCAGCCCGAACGTGAGCCCACCTACGCCCCACAGAAGCCCGAAGAAAAACGCCCAGAAGAGCGCCGACGCAGGAGCCTGACCCAGAACGGCAAACAGATCTTTGGTGAGGAGCGTGGCGAGTATCCACGGCGCGATGATCCAACTGAAGAATCCGCCCGCCAGCCAGTAGGTTTCCCAAGCCCACAGCTTCACGCCTTTGTAGGGAACATAGAAGCTGCCAGAGGCGAGACCTCCGAGCCAGTGAAAAAAGACACCCAATGCCGGGTTAGGATTCATTCGTTCCTCGGATGTTGTCTACAGGTGGAAGACTTCTTCCAACGGACGCATTGCGCGATCAGGAAGCGCTCCATCGGGCTGAACAAAGAAATCTCCCATCTCGCGTTGCCAACGCTCATTCACTTCGCGACCGGCCATGCCCGCGCGCGCGCGTTCGAAATCTTCGGTCTCCAAGTATCCGACTAGCAGTCCATCGTCGCGCAAGAACAGGGAGTAGTTCCCCCATCCGGTTTCGCGCAGCGCCGCCTGCATTTCAGGCCAAACATGGCGGTGACGCTGCTTGTATTCTTCAAGTCGCTCTGGCTTGACCCGCAATATAAAACAGACTCGCTGCATTGATCGCTCCTTTAGCGAAAAATCTTAGCGAAGATAGGCTTCGGACAGGCCGCCATCCACCGGAATCACATGTCCGGTAGTCTTACCGCTTTGCTCACCAGCTAGCCAGACAATCGCGTTCGCGCAGTCCTGCGGCAGGATCGGGCGCTTGGTTAACGTGCGCTGCGCGTAGAAATCAGCTAGCTTGGTGCGAAGTTCCTCGGTTGTTTCTGTATCTGAAAATTCAATTTCGTATTTCTGCAGCGATTGCATAACGCGATCGCGTGGAAACATCGTCGACCCTGCAACCACAGTAGCAGGAGCGATTCCGTTCACGCGCACATGCGGACTCAACTTGATGGCGAGCTCGCGAATCAGATGATTGAGCGCTGTTTTGCTTGTGTCGTACGCTTCGCTGCCTCTCTTGGGGACGACAGCATTCGCAGAGCTCGTCAGCACCAAAGTGGCGAGAAGGTTCTGATCTTTGAAAACCCATTCGGTTTGCCGGGCGAGCTGATAGTTGCCGGTGACATTCACCAGGAACGTTTTGGCCCACTGCACTTCCGACAGCTCGCCGTCGGTCCCGGCCACTGGATAAATCGCTGCGGTGTTGACGATGATGTCGATTCCCCCGAACTTGGAAACCGTGAAGTTAACCGCGTCGGCGAGTGATGCAGAGGAACCCAGGTCGACTACTGTAGCTGCTACAAACTCCGGCGAAGCGATAGCACCAAACTCATCCGCAACCTTGGTCGCACCAACCTGATCAAAGTCGGCGAGCACAACGTGCGCGCCCTTCTTTCCGAGCAACAGAGCGGCTTCACGGCCAATACCGCTCGCTCCGCCGATCACCAGTGCAATCTTGCGGCTGAATTCCGCTTCGGCAGGCATCCGCTGCAGTTTCGCTTCCTCGAGCGCCCAATATTCGATGCGGAATGCCTCGGATCTCGGAAGCGCTACGTAATTGTGGAACTGCGTAAACTGTTCCGATTGCTCCGCCGTCCGCGCTTGGGGCAGGTGATGCGGAACTTTCCCGTCCTCCAATGCATTGGCTCTCGCCATCACATGGATTGCGTTGATAAAAAATTCTGTCGTAATCCTCGCTTCTTTCTTGTTCTTGCCAAAACCAAACAAGCCCAGTCCTGGCACGACGACGACGGAGGGATTCGAGTCGCGAAGCTTCGGGGACTGAGGCGTGGCCCATTGTTCGTAATACTTCTTGTAGGCCGAGCGATAGTTGGCGGCGTCGCTCTGAATGCGGCTCTTGAGCGCTGAAACGTCTTCCTTCGCCGGATCCCAGTTCAGGAACCAGGGACAAACTCGCGTGCGCAGAAAGTGATCAGGACAACTGGTACCGAGAGCACTGAGTTCCTTTACCCACTTTGATCCGGCGAAGGTCAGCGCATCTTCGTCGTCAGTGTAATGCGCCACAACGCGACGGTTCGAGGAGACAACACCGCGCAGAGCCGGAAAAATCTGAGTTGCGATGGCTTTTCGGTCATTAAGTGGCCCGTGCTCGACTCCACCAAACAGAGAGCCTTTCTTCGCCTGATGGTCGGCAATGAACTCCCCCATCTGATCGATGGTATGGATGCTGTTCAGGTAACACTCGCGCTGCGTCATGCCCCAGGTGAACAGGCCGTGGCCTCCTAAAATCAAGCCTTCTACGCCCGAGTTCTCTTTGACTGCCTGCTCAATCAACAGCGCTAGTTCGAAGCCAGGACGTTGCCAGGGAACCCATGCGATCTTGCGATCGAACTCCTTGTTGAACTGCTCCAGCTTGCGTTTGCCATTCGCGCTCGCTGCGAGTGCAATCGCCCAGTCCGGATGCAGATGATCGACGTGCAGGAAAGGCAAAAATGCATGTAACGGAGTATCGATGGACGCGGCAACTCGGTTCTCACCAAAAGCGGAGAGAGGATAGTAGCGCACCATCTCATCTTCGTATGCCTCACCGCGGTACAGTTCCTTCAGGTGCTCGAGGCGTTCAAGGTAGAGAAGCGCGAACCCAGATTCGGTGATCGAACCGATATCTCCGCCACTGCCCTTCACTGCCAGCACGCGTACAGGTTTCCCCGTGAACGGATCAGGCAATTCGATCTTCGAGCTTGTGTTCCCACCACCGAAATTCGTAATGCGCAGATCGGCACCGAGCAGGTTGGAGCGATACCGCAAGAGAGCCAACTGATTCCCGGATAGCTGCTCGGCTTTCCGCTCGTCCCAAAGGTCCTTCAAGCGCGTAGTTTCTTTGATTTCAGGCATACATGATCTCGCAATATTGTTCGAAGCGTTCGGTGTGCCGCTGCCATTTGTCGGTGTCCAGTGGCTCGAAAACCTCGGTGGGAAAGGAGCGGTCCACCATCGCCCGAACTTCCTGAAGCGACGATGCTTCGCCAGTCGCCAGAATTTGAATTGCCACGTTCCCCAGCGCCGTCGCTTCCGCTGGACCGGCCAGTACCCGTCGGCCAGTAGCATCCGCTGTGAACTGATTCAGTAACCGATTCTTCGATCCCCCACCAATCACACGGATCTGTTCGATACGTTTGCCGCAAAGTTGTTCTAGATTGCCGAGAACCAACCGGTATTTCAAAGCCAGGCTCTCCAGCACACAGCGGACGTAGGCGCCTTCTGTTGCTGGTACGGGCTGGTGCGTCTTCCTGCAAAACTCGTCGATTGCCGCGGGCATATCGGCCGCACGCAAGAACGACTCATCGTCCGGGTCAACGAAGTGTGCGAACGCTGCCGCGCCGGTGGCCGAGTCAACGAGTTCGCGATAATCAGAGGATTGGCCCCGTGCGCTCCAACAGTTCCGGCAGCCTTGCAACATCCAGAGCCCCATCACATTTTTCAGCAGCCGAGTTGTCCCATTTACGCCACCTTCATTTGTGAAGTTAAGTTTGAGAGCCTGCGGATTCACGATGGGTGCGTCGAGCTCGGTACCGATCAACGACCAAGTTCCAGAACTGAGGAACGCTGTCCCGTCGCGAGCTGTAATCGACGCAACAGCCGAGCCCGTGTCATGGCAAGCCGGAGCGATTACAGGTGCTGCCGCTAAAGAAGAGTTCTGGACGAGGGAAGACCGCAGAGTTCCGATGACCGTACCAGGCTCAACAATCGGAGCCGGAAGTTCGGGACGCAGACCCAACGCTTTCATGAGATCAGTAGCCCAAGTGCGACGGATTGGATCCACCATCTGTGTTGTAGTCGCGTTCGTGAATTCGCAAACGGCATTTCCCGTCAGCCAGAAATTGAAGAGGTCCGGAATCGTCAGCAACTGTTTGGCTGCCGCAACGATTGTGGGGGTGTCACGCTGCGCAGCGATGAGCTGGTAGAGAGTATTGATCGGCATGAATTGAATGCCCGTCGCGCGATAAATCTCTTCCCTGGGAACCTTACGAAATGCGCCTTCCATTACGCCCTGTGTGCGCGCATCGCGGTAGTGGTACGGATTTTGTAGCAGTTCACCGCTCTCTCCCAGCAGCGCGTAATCGACTCCCCAGGCATCCACTCCGATGCCGGCCAGCTCCACATGTTCCACGCAGCTCAAAGCCTTGCGCACTTCGATCCAAAGACGGGGAGCGTCCCAGTGAAGTGAACCGCCGTATTCAACCGGCTCGTTGCGAAAGCGGTGGACTTCTTCAATCGTGAGAATTCCTGCCTGCAGACGCGCAAGGACCGCGCGTCCGCTTTCAGCTCCAAAATCGAAAGCCAGATAAGGTTTGCAATGAGACGGACTAGGCATAGGAAGAGACGTTGTGGGCGTTTTTGGCTGCCCGCTCTTTCGTGATGCGCTCCAAATAGCCGCTCTGGCGGAATGCTTCCATCGGATCTTTCGGCAAACCTTTGGAGTCGCGCCACTCCTGAATTGCGGGACGGACATCGGTTGCAAAAGCATCCTGCAATACTGACTCGGCCTCTACTAGATTGCATTTCGTCTGGGCTGCCGCGAGTTTCTTCGCATCCACTAAAACCGCTTTCGCGAACAACTGCTGCGCCATGGTCACAGTCTGAATCATCGCCTCAATTTTGCCCTTGAGATTGTGGCTTTGGTCGACCATGTAAGCGATGTCCGGCTGCTGGCCTGTCTCCCACTCAAAAAATCGAATCTCGTGGAAGATGCGGAATACCTGATACGGATCGATCGAACCCATAGTCAAGTCGTCGTCGGCGTAGCGGCGATCATTAAAGTGGAAACCGCCTAGCATTTTTTCTGACAGCAGCCATGCCACGATTTGTTCGATATTTTGCGCAGCGTAGTGGTGCCCGGTGTCCACCAATACCTTGGCTTGCGGCCCGGCTGCGCGCGAAAGCAGCAGCGCCATTCCCCAGTCCGCAATGTCGGTGTGATAAAACGCCGGTTCGAAAGGTTTGTACTCGACGAGCATTCGCTGTTCAGGTGACAACTCCCGATGCGAGTCCTGCAGCGCCTCCGCAAACCACTGCTTGCGCTGCCGGATGTTCGCGGTCCCAGGATAATTCGATCCGTCTGCGAACCAGAAAGAAATGTCGCGACTGCGCAGGCGCTTGGCAATCTCGATGCTGTCTTTCGTGTGCTGCAGGGCGCGCCGCCGAATGGACTCATCGGGATTTCCGAAGGATCCGTACTTGTATTCCTGATCTTGAAACAAATTGGGGTTGATCGATCCTGGAGCAACTCCGTAGCGGCTGGCGAAGCGCTTGATGTCGTCCGTGTTTTGCACGCCATCGGGGCAGTCCCACAACACATGCAGAGCTACTGTTGGACATACTCCGGTGAGAAGGTGCACCTGGCCAGCATCGCTGAATTTTTCTTCAGTTGTGGTGGCCGCCGCGGCCTGGATGAATTTTCCAAATCGAGTTCCCGTATTCGCGAAACCCCACGACGGAAGCTCAATGCGGAATGTCTCGAGCGCGGCGAACACTTTTTCACTCGTCGATGCGTCCATGCGAACCTCTCTTCGGAACGGAAGATTACAATCGTATCGTCATGACGGTCACGGTTTTCTTTGGCAAACTTGATCGTTTTGCATTGCGAAACAGCGATGCCGTAATCCGCGATAGACAAGAGGGTCACAGTGCAAGACATCGGTTGTGACCTCCACAGAGACCGTCCAGACTCTAGCCCCTCGGGCAGTCCGGTCAATTTCGCTTTGTAGAATCCATGTTTACAATCTGCGCTCCGAAAAGTAATTCGCCATCGTAGTTTCGCGGCTCAGAGCAACATGAACGATTTTCTAAGGGCCCTTGAAGGGCACACCATCCTTACAGACTAAGCCCTATCCTACTCCGCGCGGCCGCCGAGAACGCAGCTTTGCGCGACGAAGGACCGAGCCGAAAGTCCCAAAGAAAGCTTAATCGCAAATTTCGCTTTGCAAAATGAAAAAAATGGATCATTATGTCCAGATCGTATGAGCCCCGCCGCTCAGACTCGAGACCGGTATCTCGTCAAATCAATCGTTCACTCGTCGCAGCTGCTGAGTGCATTTCACGCACCCGGCGAGGCCCTTTCCCTCAAAGAGATTTCGGCGCGCTGCGGTCTGCCGAAAACAATGGTTTTCCGCCTGCTGTATACGCTCGAGAAGTGCGGGATGGTAGACAAGGTCGGTCATAACCTGTACCAGTCGCGGGTTCGTCCCTGGAGACAGCGCCTCTATCGCTTAGGTTATGCGGCGCAAGGCACCGACTATCAGTTTTCGCGTGAGGTTTCTGAGAGTCTGCAACGCGCGGCAGCAGCGGAAGGAATCGAACTCATCAGCCTCGACAATCGTTACAGCGCCAAGACGGCGCAACGCAATGCCGACCTGTTAGTGCGGGAAAAGGTCGACCTGGCCATTGAGTTCCAGACCGACGAGGAAGTCGCTCCGATTGTGGCGGCCAAGTATCGCGAGGCCGGCATTCCGATGATCGCCATCGACATTCCCCACCCGGGCGCGACCTACTACGGAGCAAATAACTATGAGGCCGGGCTCATCGGCGGGCGGTATCTCGGGCGTTGGGTCAAGGAGCACTGGCGCTCGGAGGTTGACGAGATTCTGCTTCTCGAACTTAAACGCGCCGGGAACCTGCCCCGCATGCGATTGTCCGGAATGCTCGTTGGGCTCAATCTGGTCCTGCCTTCCGCGGCGAATTGCAGAGTTACTTACCTTGAGGGCGACGGAGAACTCGGGCCCAGTTTTGAGGCGGTACGCCGCTATTTGCGTTCTTCGCATGCTAAGCATGTTCTCGTTGGGGCAATCAACGATCCCAGCGCATTGGGCGCTCTGCGCGCATTTCAGGAAGCGGGCCGGGAAGAAAACTGCGCTGTCATGGGGCAGAACGCTTCGCCGGAGGGACGCGCAGAACTTCGTCAGCCGAAGACATCCTTCGTCGGATCGGTGGCCTACTTTCCTGAACGCTACGGCGAAAACCTTATTCGCGTTAGTCTCGATATTTTGAATCAGCGGCCGGTTCCCCCTGCAGTGTTCGTCGAACACAAGCTCATCACCCCGGGCACGGTCGATCATTATTATCCCAACGATGCTCTGGCCAAGTTAGTGCGGGCGGAATCGTACGACTCGACCCATCACCACGTAGCCCACTAGACGCTGCAATTCCGAGAGTACTCGGAATGCTATCGGCTCACTCGTCTTCTTCGCCGAACGTTCCAGGAGTCAGTGCAGAACTCGGCAACTCTTCTGCATTGCAGAACAAAATCTTCCGGGCAGTCGTAAGCTCCACCCTTTCATGTCAGCTCACCGGGGACTCAAATTCCCTGCCACATAACGATTTGCCGCGAATCCCCCGCACCGATCGGACAGTTTCTCAGAGCGAAACGGCCTCTGTTGAGGCGTTGCAGGTTGACGGTGTGCAACGACCAGTGTGAGCATCCGCCCTCAAGTACGGCAACAACCGTGTGGGAGTTGGGGCAGCGCTTCAAAGGCTGGATGCACACAATACCGCGTCACTGTCGGCTCCCCATCAAGCTGCATCGATCGTCAGGAGAAAAAACAACATGTCCGCGATGACACGTACTCTCTCGATAGCTCTGCTGATTCTCTCGGCAGCGGGGTTCCTGTACGGCCAGGCAGGCGCAACGGGAACCATCCTCGGTACAGTGACAGACAACTCAGGCGCGGTTGTGGCGAACGCCAGCGTTGACGTGACCAACATCGCGACCAATGTTTCGAAGCACACGGGGACAACGTCGTCGGGGGACTACACAGTTCCTTACTTGCAGCCGGGAACGTACTCGGTGACCGTGCAAGCACCTGGGTTTCAAAAATCCATGGTGCAAAACATAACCCTCGTGGTCGCTCAGGAAGCACGGGCGAATGTAACGCTCAAGCCCGGGTCCACGACCGAAAGCGTCACTGTGGAAGCCAATGCTGTGGCTTTGGACACGGACAGCGCAACTGTGTCGCAAACGGTGACGCAGGAACAAGTCAACGAGTTGCCGCTGAATGGCAGGAACTTTCTCAGCCTGCTCTTCATTGGCGCAGGCGCTGTGCAAACCAACGGAGAAATGGGGCAGATGCGTCAAGGGGAAGGCAACGCCATCAGCATCAACGGCAGCCGCCCTGAGTCGAGCAACTATATGCTCGACGGACTCGCCAACACGGACACGGCTCTGCAGACGCCGGCGGTGATCCTGTCACAAGACGCGATACAGGAATTCAAAGTTCAGAGCGAAACCTACACCGCGGAATACGGCTTCAGCGCCAATCAAATCAACATTGTGAGCAAGAGTGGAACCAATGATCTTCACGGATCCGTGTTTGAATTCGCCAGGAACGATGCTTTTGACGCCAAAGCACCATTTCAGACTGCGATTCCTGAACTGCGGCAAAATCAGTTCGGTTTTGTTGCCGGTGGTCCCGTCTATATTCCAAAGCTCTACAACGGAAGGAACAAAACTTTCTGGCTCGTAAACTATGAGGGCTGGCGCATCAAGAACGGAACGAATCTGTTCTTCAGCATTCCGGATGCCGCGGAACTCTCCGGAAACTTCTCGGGTGAGAATCTGCCCGCTAACGGCACAACGGCTTGCACGACTGCTCTGACGAACAATTTACCTTGTATGCCGATCGATCCGACGACAGGCCTTGCATTTACGGGCAACACGATTCCAAACACCAGATTCTCGCGGCTCGCAACCGCAGAACTCGGCGCTGGTCTTTTTCCCGCTCCCAATTGCGTCGGATGTCCTCAAGGCAACTACCGGCTCAATACCACCCTCCCCAACACCGTCAATCAGCAAACCTACAAACTGGATGAGAATCTCGGCCGAGGAGGATCGGTCTTCTTTCGTTACACGAAAGCGCACTACGTCAACGACGGGCTTACGAACTCGATTTCAATTCCAGCCGGCGTGAGTCTGTTCGTGGAAGACTCGACGAGTTGGGAAGTCTCCCATACCATCACCCTTCCCCACAACATCATCAACAACTTCCGCTTTGGCTATCTCGAGGCTGTAGCCAATCAGGAGGGCAACGGAGCTCCGACATCCGCCGTAAGCGCAATGGGATTTACCGGTGTTTTCCAGAATCTGCCGGCGGCTTTTCGTATGTGGCCCAACATCTCGTTGCAAGCGTTTAGCGCGAGTTTCGGCGGCCAGGTAAACAATGCTACGACCAGCGACATACCGATGTGGGAGTTTGCCGATTCCGTTGCGAAGGTTTACGGCCGCCACACACTCACCGCTGGATTCGATTTCCGCAGGTGGGTTCAGAAACGCAACCTTTCCGACGATTATCTCGGAGCGTTCGGTTTCAACAACACAACCATAACCAACAACGGTGCCGGCTGCACGACCGCGAGCGGCTTGTGCGGCACCGGAAACGCCGTAGCAGATTTCTTGCTCGGCTATTACAACAACGCGAGTACATTCCAGCCGGGTCCGTTCACGCCCGCGGGTGAAGTCGGAAATCTGAACCAATACCACTTCATGTACTTTGCTCCTTTCTTCCAGGATGACTGGAAAATAAGCAAGCGTCTCTCGCTGAATCTTGGGCTGCGTTGGGACTACCGCAACGTACCTTATGAGCAACGCAACAAGATGTTCTGGTTCGACACAGCCAATGCAGGTGGCGGGCTCTGTTACGCCGATCAAGCTTTAGGCACCCAGTCCGTGTCCGCATTGGGTGGACCCATTGCCCCAGGCGGCAACGGCTTCTATCGCTATTGCGGGCGTCGTAATCCTGCTGATGGATCCAAGAAGCCCTTCGCACCCCGTATCGGCTTCGCCTATCAACTCACCGACAAGACAGTGCTCCGCGGCGGCTATGGAATCTTCTTTGATTCCTCGGAAACCCGCGAGATCGATGATTCAGGTGATATCTATCCGTTTGTCGTGCGCGCCTCGCCGAATCCTACGACAGATCCAACATTGCCAAAACTGACCGACAACATGTTTCCCCCGGTCACGCTTCACCAAGTGAGTGCTGCGCAGGATGGCAGCCAGTTCTTTGCCGTGATCATCTCGGAACATCCGATCAACCCGTACGTGCAGCAGTGGTCACTTTCGGTTCAGCGCGAGCTCGCACGGAACACGACACTAGAACTGAACTACGTAGGAAACAAGGGCACCCATCTTCTGGACCGTACCAACATCGGACAGCCGCTTCCCCCAACGGATCCCGCAGCTTGCGCGGTCGATCCGACGAGCGGTGATTGCCCGGTCGCGGCACGGAGGCCGTACTCCAACATCACTTCGTCACTCGGCTTCCTCGACAGCCGCTGGGACGGATACTCCAACTACCACTCGTTCAACGCAAAGCTTGAGCGTCGCACTCGCAACTCGGCCTTTCTAGCCGTGTACACGTGGGCGAAGAGCCTGGACGATAAGTCTGCAGCCGCCGGGCTTGGCGCCACCAATGCGTTCGCCGGACACATGGACGATCACAATGCCCGGTTGGACTACGGACCGTCGGACTTCGACGTTCCTCATCGCTTTGTCGCCAGCTACGTCTACCAGTTACCCATCGGGCGCGGAAAGCGCTTCGGTGGCGGCATGAACAAATTGGCCGACGTCGCGGTGGGCGGATGGGAAGTCACCGGCATCACCACCTTCCAAAAGGGATTCCCGTTCTCAATCCTGTGTAACGACACTGACGGTCTTCTGGTCACCTTCACACAACGCTGCAACCTGACCGGAAGTCCGGGCAGTCCGCACGGACTGAACAACTGGTTCAACACCGCGGCTTTCACTCAACCCCTTCCCGGACAGTTTGGCGATAGCGGCCGCAATATTCTGCGCGAGCCGGGCATCAACAATTGGGATATCGGATTAGATAAGACGTTCGCATTTACCGAAAGGCTTCACTTCCAATTACGGTTGGAGACGTTTAACACATTCAACCATGCAGATTACGGATTAGATCCGGGCACACCTGGAGTCGGCCCGGGGACGTCCGCCGTCGGCAACTCAATCACCGGGCCGGCCTTCGGACAGGTGACTTACGCGCGACCGGGACGCATTGTCCAACTTGGAGGAAAACTGACTTTCTAGTCCTCGCTTTTTCGCAAGACCCGCCAGCCACGCGGTTGGCGGGTCTCATTGTCTGAAGTACACTCACGCGATATGAGAATCCGGGCCCACAGTGCTTTCCTGATTGCCATTCTCTCCGCTTCCGCGATCAGCGGTCGCCTCGTTGCGCAATCTTCCGACGACGTGATTCCGCGTTATGCAGAGCAAGGCCAGCGTGCATTGGCCGAGGGGAACTACCCGGAAGCAGAACGCAACTTCGAAAAGCTGCGTTCGTTGCAGCCGGGAATGGCCGAGGTTCATGCCAATCTTGGTCTCATTTATTTCGAAGAACGCAAGTTCGACCAGGCAGTCCCCGCGTTGCGTCGGGCACTGAAATTGAAACCCAGCCTTGTCAAATCAGAGAGTCTTCTAGCGATGTCGCTCTCTGAAATCGGTGAGTACAGTCAGGCGGTTCCGGGACTGGACAAATGCCTCCACCGTTCGGCAGACACCGAAATCAAGCGAATTTGCGGATTGGAGCTGCAGCGCACCTATACCGGTCTGAAGAAAGACAGCAAGGCAGTCGAAATAGCGCTGGAATTGAACAAGCTTTATCCGAATGATCCTGAGATTCTTTATGAGACTGGCAAGGTATATGGAAACTTTGCATTCATGACGATGGAAGAGCTGGCGCGCGTCGCTCCCACGTCGGTCTGGCGGCATTTAGCTGCTGCCGAAGCTCACGAGAGCCAAGGCTCATACACCCAAGCGATCCAGGAATATCACGAGGTACTGCGGCTGGAGCCTGCCCGACCCGGAATTCACTATCGCATCGGGCGAAGCCTGATGGGCCAGTTCTGGCAACAACAGTCGCAAGATGACTTGACCGCTGCAGAAAAAGAGTTTGAAGAAGAGTTACGTCTACATCCCGACAATGCGAACGCAGCCTACGAACTCGGCGAGATGCGTCGCAAGAACAAGCAGATCGACGAAGCTCAACAATACTTCGAGCAGGCGTTGCAGCGCTATCCGGATTTTTCGGAGGCTCAATTAGGTTTAGCGGCGGTGCTGATCGAGAAGAACAAGCCCGACCAGGCACTCGCCCATGCCGAGCGTGCGGCCCAGCTCGACCCGGCCAATGAGGTGGCCTGGTATCGCTTGGCGAGGATCCAGAGAAGTCTTGGCAAAGTGGCAGAACAGCAGAAGTCTCTAGCTGAATATCGACGGCTGCATGATATCGCGAACCGGCAGAAGGAAATTGAGCCGGTTTTCTCTCCTCGCGAGGTAACGAAGCAACAAGTCGACTCGAACCCGCAACAATAGCTGTGGGTCCCTTAGCCTACGGCAGGGTTACGACCGCCACGGAGTATCCAGCCAACTTTATCGTGTCACGATCCAATTTCATCGAACCGGGTGGGTTGAAGCTGGTAGTTTGATCGACGTAATCTACCTGCCCACCATTCCCACTTGGGATAAGAACGTCGAATCCCCGGTTTCGCTTATTTGCCAGCAGCACTCGGTGCTTCCCAGACTTCGTCACAAACGCCAGAGAATAAACATAAGGATCGGTCGGCCCGGCTGGGCTGGACGGTTCAATTTGGACAAGCTTATCGCCGGGCCCGAAATTGTCGTGCAGCAACTTCAACACCCAAAATCGCGCGTTCGGCTTACCATCCTTCCAATCAACCATGGAGACGCTCGGGAACTGCGTGGGAAAGCCCACAAGTTGCGACTCGCCTGCTACATCGACACCGATCTTAGTCAATTCTCCGAAGAGATATGGGTACATCGCTCCTGCAAGGTTCCAGTAGGAATTCTCGATCGGCTTGGAAACATGGCCGGGTTCTACCTGCGCCATGTCGTCTGCTGAAATGACTCCGAGCTCATCGATTGTGGTACGAGTCTCCGGCGAGAGACGTTTCCGGATCGCCTCCACATAACGAACGCTTTTCAAGAAACCGTCTGCTTGATCGAAATAGGTGAACTGCTCCACTTCCGGGGTTTGATCCGGCGTTGGGACTGCATAAAAGTGATAAGAGATAAAGTCCAATGGAACGCCGGGTTTGTGATTCTTGTGGTCAAGGAAATATTCGAAGTAGTGCGGATCGGTCGTCATAGCCAGAGCCAACCCAACAAACTTCGTATTCGGCTGCACTCTTTTCATGGCCGTCACTACTTCGTCGTAAAGGCGAGTGTAGGTTTCGGGACTAATGTGGTGTTCAAAGTCGATCTCGTTCAAGACCTCCCAGTACGGAATGGAATAGTGATAACCGGAGTCATGACGTTTACCGAGCTCGTCCGTGAAACCACCGTTTGTGTACCACGCCAGGAGTCGAGCATAGTACTCCGCTACTTCCTTCATGCTTGGATCTCGGAGGTCTGTTCCCTGTTCGTAGCTCCAGGTCACTTGGATCGCATCGGCTGGATACGAGACCGGTTTGTCGGTCTTGTACATCCACTGCGGGATGGTACTGAAGTTAAGGATGGTCGGGTGTCCCTTTGTTGCCTCCAGAAAATCGATGGTCATCGGATCGATCAGAGAAAAGTCCCACAATGTCTTGCCATCCTTCGGAGGCTCCAACTCGCCGACGCCGAGCTTTGGATAAGGCAGCCAGGGTACATAGCGCACATAGTCCGCTCCCAGATCATGCAGCGCTTTGAATGCGTTGTCGTGGACAGGCGTGCATCGTTGTAAAGGTGGATTGACCACGACCTGCAGCGTCGGCGTCGTCTGTGACGTTCGGATGACTTTATCCCATTGCACCACGAGTTTGATCGGTTCCTGTGCAGACGTCACGATGCTAGACATCAGAGCTACGAAGATTGCCGTCACTCTCGCAAAAACGTTCATGTGATCCTCCAAAACTTGCGCGCTTCCTCTGCAGACTTCGGCCGCCCGAGAAATGCTGTCAGGTCGGACGGTAATCGTCAATTCCCCGTGGGGTCATCTCAGAGCATTTCGCATCTCAAAATGCCATCTGAGGCAATCAGGATGCTTGTGACTGACCCGAACACGGGCTATGCTTGCCCGATTCTGCAGGTTATTGCTTATGAAATCAGAAAGTCCGTTCGGAGTCGGTCTTTTCAGTATCGGTCTCGACACCTATTGGGCGCAGTTCCCCGGCTTGAAAGAAAAGCTGCTTGGTTTTACGGAGCATGTTGCACGCAAGTTGGAAGGTTCAGGTTGTCATGTGATCAACCTCGGCCTTATCGATACTCCCGAGAAGTCATTTTGGGCCGGTCACGAATTCCGTAAAGCAGACGTCGACCTGATCTTTCTGCACGTCACCACGTATGCGCTCTCGTCCACCGTACTCCCGGCTGTGCGCCGCGCGAAGGTGCCGGTCATCATTTTGAATCTCTCGCCGGCACCCGCGATTGATTACGAACGGCTCAATCGCCTTGGCGACCGCACGAAGATGACAGGCGAATGGCTGGCGCACTGCCAAGCCTGCCCGGTGCCGGAAATTGCGAACGTCTTCCATCGCTGCCGCATTCCATTCTTCCAGGTCACCGGCATGATCGAGAACGATCCCGTCGCGTGGAAGGAGGTTGCCGAGTGGATCGAAGCAGCGCGGGTCGCCCATCTGATGGAGCATAACCGCCTTGGCGTAATGGGCAACTACTACGGAGGTATGCTCGACATCTATTCCGACCTCACGCAGCACTGCGCATACTTCGGCGGACACGTCGAGATTCTGGAAGTGGAAGAACTGGTGGCGCTGCGGCGCCAGATAAACGACGCAGACGCAGATCGAAAAGTTACGGAATTCAGGACTTCCTTCGACGTCCAGTCAGATTGCCCTGACGAAGAACTTCGTCGTGCGGCGCGCACTTCCGTCGCTTTGGATCGTCTGGTTGAACGTCACCAGCTCGGTTCTCTCACCTACTACCACAAAGGTGTCGGCAGCGCAGAAAACGAAGACGGAATCAGCTCGATCATCTTAGGCACAAGCTTGCTTACCGCGCGAGGAGTTCCTGTCGCCGGAGAATACGAAATCAAGAATGCTCAGGCCATGAAGATCATGGATTCGTTCGGGGCTGGAGGCTCCTTCACTGAGTACTATGCCGTCGATTACAACGACGATGTCCTGCTGATGGGTCACGACGGCCCTGGGCACATCGCGATCGCCGAAGGCAAGACTAAGGTTCGTCCGCTGGAGGTATATCACGGAAAGGTTGGACGCGGACTCTCGGTAGAAATGTCGGTCAAACATGGGCCGGTGACCTTGCTCTCGGTCGTGCAGACCGCGGATGGCAAACTCAAATTGCTCACTGCTGAAGGAGAATCGGTTGCCGGGCCCATTCTCGAAATCGGAAACACCAATAGCCGCTATAGATTCTCTCTCGGTGCGAGACGCTTCCTCGAGCAATGGAATGTCCACGGACCCGCGCATCATTGCGCCGTAGGACTTGGGCATATATCGAGCAAGCTGAAAAAGTTGGGCGCCTTGCTCGGAATGGAATGCATTCAGGTGTGTTGAGACCTCGATCCTTCTCGCGAAACGGCTCAATAAAGTTTGTTTTGCAATGCGAAACAGCTTACGGGTTCCTTGCATCACCGCACGGCCTCATGATTCCGTGTGGGTCTGTGTATCAAGGCGGTGGCGCATCCTCTTTTGGTTCCCTCACAAGCATCTTGTCTTTCACAGCGCGAAACACGCGGAAATCCGGCTGACCGGGTTGACACCCCTCCCGGCGCGGTGAAACCATCCCCGCCGTTCTCTGTTTCACAAATTCCGCGTCCGCCATCTTATCGACGGATCAACCGATTGCTTTTACGATTCTTAAGCTGACCTGACTGGAGAATTGCTTGAAACGTTCGAGACCATTGCAAATGCTTATCCCGATTGCCACATTGGCGGCAATCGCCTCTGCAACCCCGGTTCGTCTGCGCTGCGAATACATGCAGAATCCTCTCGGTATCGACACGATTGCTCCGCGCTTGTCCTGGCAAAGCGATAGCACGCAGCGCAACTGGAAGCAATCGGCCTATGAGTTGATGGTCGCCAGCAGCAGCAATCGTCTTCAATCGAACCAAGCGGACATCTGGGACAGCGGGAAGACTCAATCGGATGAGTCGGTCGGCATCGCGTACAAGGGCCCGGCCCTTGAATCGCGAAAGCGCTACTACTGGAAAGTCCGCGTATGGGACGCGTCCGGCCATGTCTCTGATTCTGCCGAGCAGGCATGGTGGGAAATGGGCCTTCTGCGCCCAGCGGATTGGACGGCGAAATGGATCACGTGGCGGAACCCCGAAGACGAAGCGGATCGCGATGGAATTCGATGGATCTGGGCGCAAGGCCAGGATCCTCTGGCAACGCCGCCCAAGACAACAGCGAAATTTCAGGTCGAACTGAACCTGTCTGAAAAGCCCCGATCCGCCGATCTTTTTATCGCGGTGCACAGCGCCTACAAAGCCACGGTGAACGGACATGAAGTTGGAGACAAGAGTCGTTGGGAAGCATTCGACCGCCGCGATATTGCCGACGAACTTGTCGCGGGTCAAAACCAGATCGAAGTCGACGTAACAAGTTCTCCGGCACCCGAATTCGGCCCTGGCAAGGGCGCCGCCACCACGGTTGGCGGATTCGCGGCGCTGATTAGGGTCACGAATCCGAATGGGAATGTCATCCGCCTCGCGACGAATGAAGGCTGGAAAGCTCGGCTCGAGAGCGATCCCGAATGGCATCCCGCTCAGGTCGCCGGAGATTTGTCGGACCAGCGCTTTGGAAATCCGGGCCCTCTGCCGCAACCAGCCGCGTATCTCCGGCGAGCTCTCGAGATTGCCAAACCTGTTCAACGGGCTCGGCTCTATGTCACGGCTCTCGGGACTTACCGCGTGTTCCTCAACGGGAAGCGGGTGGGCAGCGATGTGTTGACGCCAGGTTTTACTGACTATCGCAAACGTGTCTTGTACCAGACCTGCGATGTCACAAATCAGATCGTCCCCGGCGCGAATGTGATCGGAGCCTTGTTAGGCGATGGATGGTACGGCAGTCCTCTAACCTGGGTTGGAGCTTACTTCTTCACCCCGCCCAATCGTTTTCTCGCGCAACTGGAGCTGGAATACGCCGATGGATCTCACGACACTGTAGTAACCGACGATTCGTGGAAAGCGGCAGCCTCTCCGATTATCGAGTCGCAAATCTATTCCGGGGAATTCTACGACGCACGGAAGGAGAAGACAGGATGGGGCAAATCAGATTTCGATGATTCGGCCTGGAAGTCTGCAATTGTCGCGCCTGCGCCGTCTCTGGCTGTGACCGGAAAGGTCGATTCTCCCGTGCAGGTAGTCGAAACACTCCGACCCAAGACCGTCACCCCATCGACAAACGGTGCTTATGTCTTCGACATGGGGCAGAACATGGTCGGATGGGCGACGTTAAAAGTCAAAGGTGCCGCGGGCACCAAAGTAAGGCTGCGCTTTGCGGAAATCCTGAATCCAGATGGGACCATTTACACCGAGAACTTGAGGAATGCTGACGCGACCGACACTTATGTCCTGCGCGGCGGCGATGAAGAGACGTACAACCCGCTGTTTACTTTTCACGGTTTCCGCTACGTAGAAGTAACCGGCTATCCCGGCACACCCACGCTCGATGCAATCACCGGTCAGGTGGCAAGCAGTATCAGCGATAAACCGACAGCAACGTTGACCACTTCCAGCGAGCTTGTAAATCACATGTGGAAGATCGGCCTCTGGGGCCAGCGTGGAAATTTTCTGAGTATTCCGACGGACTGCCCACAGCGCGATGAACGTCTGGGTTGGATGGGCGATGCGGGAGTTTTCTGGCGCACGGGGAGTTACAACTTCAATATCGCTGCGTTTTCACAGAGATTCGTTCAGGACATCGTCGACGCGCAGACGAGCCAAGGTGCGTTCAGCAACGTATCTCCCAATACGCTTCCCTTCGGCGGCGGAGGAACGCAAGGAACCTCCGCCTGGAACGAGGGCATGGTCGGCGCTCCCGGATGGGGCGATGCCGGAGTAATTGTTCCTTGGACTACATGGGTGCAGTATGGCGACAAGGCCATCATTGAAAGGAATTGGGACGAAATGCAGCGCTGGATGGAATTCATTCAAAGCCGCAACCCCGATTTCATCCGCAAGAACGGAGTCGGTCCAAACTTCGCGGACTGGCTTGCACCCGATCCCAACACCGACAAAGATCTGCTCGCCACTGCGTATTGGGCGCTGATCGCAAACATGATGTCGCAGATGGCGCACGCCACCGGCAAGGAGGCTGACGCCAAGCGTTATGACGGCGTCGGCCAGAGCATTCGCTCGGCCTTCCAGACGACCTATATTAAGGATGATGGAACCGTGGGAACGGGAACGCAAACTTCCTATGTCGTCGCGCTCTACACGAAGATGGCTCCAGAGTCACTTGAGCCTTCTCTGGTCGACCACCTTGTAAAGGATATTGAGGGCCGCGACTGGCACCTCTCGACTGGATTTCTCGGCACTCCTTTCCTGCTTTTCACCCTGGCCGATCACGGCCGCGCCGATGTGGCCTATCGCCTTCTGCTGAACGAGACGTATCCATCTTGGGGATACATGCTTTCCAAAGGTGCCACTACCTGGTGGGAGCGTTGGAATGGCGATACCGGCGACCCGGCAATGAATTCGTATAACCACTACGCGTTCGGTTCCGTCATCGCATGGGTATATCGGTATGCGGCCGGAATCGATACAACGACGGCTGCTCCTGGCTTCAAGGAAATCGTAGTGCATCCGCACCTGGACTCGCGCATGTCTTCGGCTCGTGCTGAATACGAGTCCATTTACGGCAAGATCGTGAGCGACTGGAAGGGAACCCCATCGGGACCATTCTCTTTGCGCGTGAATATCCCCGCCAATACAAGTGCCCAGATCTATTTGCCAAACGTGGGAAGCGCTCACGTTACCGAAGATGGGAAATCCATTAGGGCTGAGGTCGAGGACAACGCGTCGGTCGTCCACGTCGGTTCGGGTAGCTACAGCTTTGAGGTGAAGTGAGCGGAGGTCTCAGTGTCCAAACCATCAGCAGAAGAGAGGAGCATACTGTGAACCGCGTTCGCGTTCTGACCGTTCTTGGAATTGCTTTCTTGTCATTCTTCGGAAGTTCTACGCCAACGCTGAGTCAAAGCACGTCTGCATCCCTCGAAGACGGCTTCAAGAATCCGCCGAACTCTGCCAAGCCGCGTGTGTGGTGGCATTGGATGAATGGCAACATCACAAAGGAAGGCATCAAGCTTGACCTGGAATGGATGAACCGTGTTGGCATCGGCGGATTCCAGAACTTCGATGCGTCGCTTACTACGCCAAAGCTCGTGAACCAAAGGCTGGTCTACATGACCCCGGAGTGGAAAGACGCGTTCCTCTACGCCACGAAACTCGCAGATCAACTCGGACTCGAAGAGGCGATTGCCGGTTCACCCGGATGGAGCGAATCGGGCGGACCGTGGGTAAAGCCGAGCCAGGGGATGAAAAAGGTAGTCTGGAGTGAAACGAGAGTGGAAGGCGAAAAACCTTTCAGAGGTGTGCTTCCTCATCCTCCCACAATCAGCGGCCCTTTTCAGAACATTCCACTCTTCGATTTTCTTGCCCTCATCAGCGGACAGCCTCCGAAAGCGGGACCAACGTTCTACGCAGACACGGCAGTCATCGCGTACCGTTTGCCCCAGAGTGATGTGTCTGTCTCGACTCTGCAACCCAACATCACTTCCAGCGGTGGCAGTCTCGACTTGGCTCTTCTCACCGATGGCGACCTGGTGAAGACGACCCAACTACCCAAAGCACCGATCGGACAGCAAGCGTGGGTTCAGTACGAATTCGCGTCTCCGCAGACGATGCACGCAGTCACCTTGGTTCTGAACGATCCCGGGGCAGCGGCGGCCAATATGTTCGGCGCAGCTCCATCTATTGCTGATGTGGAAGCCAGCGATGACGGCCGCGCATTCCGCAAGCTCGTTGACATTCCAAACGATGGCGGGCAAGAGCACACCATCGCTTTTCCTGCCACGACCGCTCGATTCTTCCGCGTTGCGTTTGTAGATAAGCCGGCTGGAGGATTCGGCCAAAACGCGTTCGATGTCGAGAATCCTTTTGGCGATTTCAGTGGCGGGAAACCCGATCCCAATTTTGAGATCGCGGAGCTCGCCTTGCATCCCGGAGCGCGCGTCAGCCGTTTTGAAGAAAAAGCCGGCTTCGCCAACCTGATCGGCCTCGATTCCTTCCTTACCCCGCCAGTCGCACCCAACGATGCGATTCGAAAAAGCGACATTGTCGATCTCACTTCGAAGATGCATCCCAATGGAACTCTTGAATGGACACCGCCAGCGGGCAACTGGACCGTGCTGCGCTTCGGCTACTCCCTCACCGGAGTCACGAACCATCCAGCATCGCCCGAAGGCACTGGGCTCGAGGTCGACAAACTCAGCCGCGAAGACGTCAGAGAGTACATGAACACGTACCTCGACAACTACAAGAGCGCGGTTGGAGATCTCATGGGCAAGCGCGGCCTGCGGTACGTAATCAACGACAGCTGGGAAGCGGGTACGGCGAACTGGACCGACGACATGGTCGCCGAGTTCACCAAACAGCGTGGATACGACCCGCGTCCTTGGATGCCTGTGCTCGCTGGCCGTGTCATCGAGAGTTCCGAAGACAGCGACCATTTCCTCTGGGATTTCCGCAAGACGCTCGGAGACCTACTCACCGAGAATCACTACGACCAGATCAACGGCATCTTGCACGCGCGCGGCATGGGTCACTATGGGGAATCCCACGAAGAGGGCCGTGCCTTTATCGGCGATGGCATGGAGGTGAAGCGCCACAACGACGTGCCCATGTCGGCCATGTGGACGCAGAGGCCGGGGGTGAACAACGAGCAGTACGGATATAACGCCGATATTCGCGAATCCGCTTCGGTCGCGCACATTTACGGACAGAATCTCGTGGCGGCGGAGTCGCTCACTGCATCGTCAGGCGCCTGGGCGTGGTCTCCGGCCACACTAAAGCCAACCGCCGACAAAGAATTGGCAATGGGTCTGAACCGCTTCGTGCTTCACACCTCGGTTCATCAGCCCCTACTCGACAAAAAACCCGGCCTTGCCCTCGGACCTTTCGGTCAGTGGTTCAACCGCAACGAAACGTGGGCCGAGCAAGCCAAGCCGTGGATTTCTTACCTGGCGCGAAGTTCCTATCTCTTGCAGCAGGGACGCTTCGACGCCGACATCGTCTACTTCTATGGTGAGGATTCCAACCTTACCGCCCTCTTCGGGAGAAGGAGCCCCGAGATTCCAGCCGGTTACAATTTCGACTACATTAATGCGGACGCTCTCGTTCACGTACTCACCTTCCAAGACGGACAGTTTGCTACTCCAAGTGGCATGAGGTATCGCGTGCTCGCGCTCGATCCGCACAGCCAACATATGTCGCTGCCTGTGTTGCACAAGATTCGTGATCTGGTGCAGGCCGGAGCGATCGTCGCAGGACCAAAGCCGACAGATACTCCTAGTTTGAGCGACGATCCGAAAGAATTCCGCACCATAATCGACCAGCTATGGGGCTCCGGCAGTGGCAATTCGTTGGGCAAGGGCTGTGTCTACGGCGATAAGAATTTGTCCGAAGTGCTCACCGCGATTCGCGTTGCACCTGATTTCGACTACACCAAGCCACAATCCGATACTAACCTGCTGTTCGTCCATCGCAAGCTCTCTGACGGCGACCTTTATTACGTCGACAATCGCAATGATCGCGACGAAACTCTCGATGCCAGCTTCCGCATAACCGGAAAAGAAGCTGAAGTCTGGCATGCGGACACTGGCAAAACCGAACCGGCGTCATTCCAAATCGCTAACGGACGAACCACGGTGCCATTACATCTCGAGCCATGGGGCACCTTGTTCGTAGTTTTCCGCAAGCCAGCGAAGTCACAATCGCGCAGCCTCCCGAAGACCATGGACACGACAGTTGCGATGATCGAAGGCCCTTGGGATCTCAGCTTCGAGCCGAATCTCGGAGCTCCCGCGAAGATCACCGTCGACAAGCTAACTTCTTGGAGCGACAACACGGATGAAGGCGTCAAGTACTTCTCCGGCAAGGGTACCTATACAAAGACGATCGATGCATCATCCGACTGGCTTGCGCGAGGCGCTCACCTGTCAATCGATCTGGGCGATGTCAGGAATATGGCTGAAGTCTCTGTGAACGGCAAGCCCATTGGCATTCTCTGGAAACCGCCCTATCGCGTCGATGTCACAAGCGCTCTCAAGCCCGGCAAGAACATGCTGGAGATTCGAGTCACTGATGCCTGGGTAAACCGCATCATCGGCGACCGTCAACCCAATATCACCAAGACTTATACGTTCACCTCACCGAAATACTACAAAGCAGATTCGAAACTCGTAGCCTCGGGCCTTCTAGGCCCTGTCACAATCATTCGCTCGACAAAGGAGTAACACTGGTCGAGAAGTGCGCCAGACTCGCAGTTGTCCGGTTTGGTAGCGAGTCGATAGGTCTGGTGGGCCATTTTTCGGAGTGATAGAAACTAGTGGATTTCTAGGCGGGTGAAGCTGACCTTACGTTCTCACTCCCGCTCGTTTGCGACCGCGACCTTTTCACGTGTCCGCAAGATCTCTCCCACAAGAAAAAGGTCTGTCAGGAGTGCCCGGAGATGGCTCGACGCGTTCAGGTTATCAATCAACTGAGAGCTGAGTGCAGGTTGCGCTAGCACGAGTTCAATGGCCGCCAAGGAATCTCGCACGTCCCGGTCCAGCATGGAGCAAAACGCATCGTACGGTGGGGCGGGTTCGAGCTGTTGGGCAGTTGTAGCTTGTCTGCAACTGCCTTCCAAGCCGATCAGAGCTTCGCGTACATTCTGAAGCTGGATTCGAACCTCCCGGCCCGCTGGACTGCCGTCATCAGTTGGCAGACCTTGCGCCGCATAGCCCAGCAAGAATTCGTAACACTCCTCAATGACATCACATCGTTCGAGAAAATCAATCGCCATCAGCCGCGCTCCCGTGGTGAGGCACACCTTCAATGACCCACCGCTCTGGATCATGCTCTTTCAAATAAAACTCACGGCTCATGGAGCCGACAATCATCGAGGCGGTGATCGGTAGCTTTTCAGGCCGGACGGCGAAGTATACGTGAACAATGGTCAGCGTGATGAGCCCAACTCCTGCCAGCCCGTGCAGCACGTACATCATTCCCCATGTCATGTCGCTGAATAAATAAGGATTCCGAGGAAAAAAGACGGTGCGCACGCGGAACATCATGCACACCCCTGTGACAATCACCACCAAACCGCTCAGCATCACGACACCGTGATAGAGCTTGTTCTCCAATGGATATTTAGCGAACTTTCTCGGCGAGACGCTCGACTTTCCCATGAAACGCTGAAAGCGTTTCCGTGCATCTTCTATATCGGATCGGTCAGGCCAGATCGACCAGAAGTCCAAATAAAAGGTGGCGTGAACAACGTGAAAAAGAATTGAAATCGTCAGGACCGTCCCCGCAATCCAGTGATAGACAACCCAGTTAAACTGCGCTCCCACCTTGGGCAGGAACGCGGTAAACAGTAACACGAACATGGCGGCCGCCATGATCCAATGAAACAATCTCGCGGTGAGTGAATGCCGGGGGATACGAGCCGGTAACTGCGAGGTAGCTTCAGAAGCGGGGGTCGGCACGAATTCTTTTTCTTTTGCGAAGTAGCGGACGTAGATCGCGTGCACGATCAGAAACACCAAGCCCGCAATCAGCGCAACCCAGATCAAGAACCAGGCAATGTGAATCGGCACTGTCTGGCCCAACGGACTTGTTGCCCACTCTAGGATGCCCATGCTGCCTCCTGCACTCCGCCGATGGCGCGCTTCACCAGATTTCGCATGAGTGGGACCTTGTATGCATTGAACTGTAGCGGGACTGCTCCCTGTATGGCGAGCTTTCCAGCCGCTTCACCGGTCGCTGCATTTCGTGGCTTACCACGAACTGAGTCTTCCACCATCTTCAGTCGTAGCGGCCTTGCCGCCACCGCGTTGACTGCGATCCGAATCTCCTGAATGGTGTCTCCGGATGACTTCATGGCCGATGCCACATTCATCAACGGAAAATCCCATACATTTCGGTCCCGAACTTTCTCGAAATAGAACGCCGCTTGCGCCCAAGTCGATGGAATGCGAATCACCGTTAAGAGATGTCCAGGTTGCAAAATGTTCATTCGAGTGATGTCGATGTCAGGCCCGATGAAGTAATCTTCCGCATCGATCACCCGCTGTCCCTTTGGAGTCATGACAACGAACTTCGCGTCCAGCGCAATGCAAGCAGGTGCCGTGTCGGAAGGATTCACGGCGACACATCGCTCCGCATTCAGGATGGCGTGCTCCCGGTTTCTGCCCACCGGAGTATCGGCGTAGCAAATGTTTCCTCCCGCCCGATAACATGGCCAGCCCGCTCTGTAGTACCAGCACCGCGTGTCCTGAGAAACATTTCCACCGATCGTGCCCTGGTTCCGAATCTGTGGAGACGCGACCAGTTCCGCCGCTTGCGATAGCAAACTGTATTTCTGCCGAATCAGCGGATTTGTCGAGACTTCGGTAAGCGTCGCCATCGCTCCGATCTCGATACCATCCCCGGTTTCGCGAATTCCCTTCAGTTCGTCAATCCCACTAAGATCGACAACCACCTTAGGTTTCTTGATGCGATCCTTCAGCCAATCCATGCTGTCGAGGCCGCCCGCCAACACCAATGCATCGCTTCCGTTCTGTCCCAGCAGCTTTTGTGCGTCGGCTACGGAACTCGGCTGGTACAACTGGAATGCCGGCATCACGTCTCGGATTACTGCCATAGTGCGCTCCGTTTCAAATCGGCTAAATGTGTGCGGTCAGTGGATCCTGCATCGGCCGACCCGCTTCAAGCGACGTAAGAATGGTGTCGAGGTTCACGGGTGCACGGCGGAAGATCTCGTCGCCCAGAGCATCCGATAGCGCATTCAAGATCGCTCCGCAGCCGCCGCCCACCGGAGGTTCGCCGATGCCGCGCGCTCCCACCGGCGTCTCTGGATCAGGAATGTCCAGCGCAGCCCACTGCATGTTGACTGGAACATCCAGAATCGTTGGAGGTTTAGTGTGATGAAAACGCAGCGAGATCGTATGCCCGTAGTGTGGATCAAACACCCACTTCTGTCCGATTGCATGCCCGATGCCCAGGATCGATCGACCCAGAATCTGCCCACCTACCGCCCTGGGATGAATGACCGTGCCTACGTCAGCCACCGCGAGATAGTCCGTGATGTCGTACTTGCCAGTCTCAACATCGACTTCGACCTCGGCAAAGCAAGCCACATAGGAAAACGTTTGGCCATCGCGCGGATACTTGTCCTTAGCCGATGCCAAAAGGCCCTGCCCCTGCAAAGCGGCAATCGACGCTTTCGTGAACTTGTTTACGTCATCCGGCGGCTCGTGCCCATCATATTTCCCGCCAAGTTGAATTGCATGTTGCGCAGCCTGCGCCAGCGTCATGCCTCTGCCGCCACCCTTGCGAAAAACACGCTCGTTCCCCACTTCATACTGCTCAGGCTTGCCTCCCAGGACTTTGGCTGCGATCTCCTGCAGTTTCTGTTTGCCATCCATGGCTGCGGCATGCGCAGCCCGGGTCATAGCGTGCGTAGTCTGGCTGCCTCCCGACACGCAGGTCCAAGGCAAATTCTTTGACGTATTACCCCAGGTCACATCGCACTTCTCCCAAGGCATGCCCAGAACCTCGGCGACGACGCGGTGCACATCGAGAAGCGACTCCGTCCCCAGGTTTCCGATGCCTGATTGAATCGCGATGCGTCCATCCGGCTTGATGACAAACAGGCCGTCGTAGCCGATTGATCCGCCCACAAAGCAACTGGAAGAGACGCCGACGCCGCGCACCTTAGTACCACTGTGTTTCGGCCTGGCAATCCGCTCTTTCCATTGGAACTGTTCTGCCCCACGGTCAAACGCTTCTTTCAGGAACGCACTCGTGCAGTGGCCTCGCGTCCCATTTCTCACAGGCCCTACCGGTGACTTCCCTTCTGGACAATTCACCCGTCGGATGTCGACCTGATCCAACCCGAGCTTCCGCGCCGCTTTGGAAACGATCGTTTCCATGATCACGATGCCTTGCATTCCTCCCGGCGAACTTTGGGCTCCGCGCGGTGGAGTGTTCGTTAGCACAGTCGTACCGCGCCAGCGCATAGCAAGAGGCTGATACAGCAGTGAAACGATGGTTCCCGAAGTGTTAGTGTCGCCCACAGCGTCATACGGTCCGTTGTTGCAAATCACGAACATATCGAGCGCGGTAATGCGTCCGTTCTGGGCGAAGCCAACTTTCATCCGTCCTTGGAAACCAGGCCGCGCGCGCCCGATGAAATGCTCTTCCTCGCGGCTGATGCGCATCATCACGGGCGCGTTCGCTTTTTTCGAGAGCAATGCAGGGATAATCGCGAAGATGTAACCCGTCGCCTTGCTGCCGAAACCTCCTCCGGTGTACTCGCTGACAAGGACGATCTGGTTCTGGTCCATATTCAACCAGCGGGCCAAACTGGCCAGTGTTTGCACTGTGCTCTGCGTCCCCATATGTACGAACAATTTCCCGTTCTGCCAATACGCAAGAGTCGTGCGGGGCTCTAGAGTCTCGTGGCTCGTGTCAGGTGTGACGAACGTTTCGTCGAGGACCAGCGCAGCATCCTTAAAACCCGCATCCAGATCACCGACAACCCACTCGTCCTGCGCTTTGCCTAACGGCAAGCGGCCATGCTTTGTCTCGGCGAAATCGGCCTCGGTCCACTTCAGCTCACCGACATGTGGCACCGGCGGGCTGGGCGGTTTCTCTCCGGGTTTCGGTTGCGGCATTGGAGGCCTAACCCAGACGTTGCCTTGGAGTCGGGGATTCGGTCCTCCCGGGCGAAGCGTATCGAGCGGATCAACTGCAAACGGAAGTGGCTCAAACTCAATATCAATCGCTTCAATCGCCTCTGCTGCCGTGTATTCATCGACCGCCGCCACAGCCAGCACCGGCTCGCCGTGATACAGCGGTTCCATCGTGAGTGCTTTCTCGCCGAGCGGGTTCGCTTTGATCGTGACGCCAAGGTCCGTCACGCTGTCGGCTGGCGCGGGCAAATCGTCCTGCGTAAGAATTGCTTTTACGCCGGGCATCGCCTTGGCTTTGTTCACGTCCAAGTGCTTCACACGCCCATGCGCCACCGGACTCAGCAACAATTTGCAGAACAACATCCCGTCGACCCGGAAATCCTCGGCATATTTCGCCTTCCCGGTCACCTTCGCGTACAAATCGGGCGTGGGATAGTCCTTGCCGATTAACTTGTATTTCGCTCCGAATTTCTGCTGATTGGGCTTCCACTCTGAGTTAGACATGCTGCGCCTTCCTCATGCTTTCCGCGCCGCGCATCATTGCCGTCAGGATTTTGTCGTAATCCTGGCAACGGCAAAGATTTCCTGAGAGTCCTTGCGCCATCTGAAGACGCGTGGGATTAGGGTTGGTCTTTAGAAAACCCACCGCGGACATAATGAATCCCGACATGCAGAACGCACACTGGAATCCCTGCTCGTCGATAACCCCTTGCTGCACCGGATGCAATCTGCCAACAGGATCGGCGAGTCCCTCGATGGTCAGGATTTTTCTGCCGCGCACAGTATGCGTCAGGATCGAGCAGGAATAATGCGGTATGTCATCAAGGAGTACTGTGCATGCACCGCACTCCGCCCGATCACAGCCCAGCTTGGTGCCGGTGAGTCCGAGCTTGTAGCGTAAGGTCCAAGCGAGCGTCTCTTGCTTCATGACATCGACGCGGCGTGCTTGTCCGTTGACGTTAAGAGTGATGAGGCGCTCGCCCAAGCCGGGCGGCTGTTGGCCTAAAAGCGAAGATGCGCGGAACAAATAGGTCGCAGAGGAAGCCGCTGCGCCACCCGCGATTACTCCTTTAATAAAGTTGCGCCGCGAGACGCCCTTCATCACGGCATCAGAAATGACTTCCAGCCTGTCGTCCATGGTGGGTCACTCCTCGTGCTTTGATCCTCAGCCCCATTTGCACGCCGCCTCGGAAGCGGTACAAACCCGAAACAGACCCAAAAGAATTAAGCAGAATTTTACTCCCCGTTTCGTGCTACATGCCCCGAAAAAATTAAACTACAGGAATGACCCTAGGTCGTAATGTTCAATTTCAGACGGGAAGGTTCTTCGTGGCGAGCATTGAAGTGGCGAGCAATGAAAATGTCATCGAGTCCGTGCACGGTTCTTATCGGAGCCGCATGGGTTCTCCTCCAGCCGTGCCGCTTGGGTCATGAGGTAATTCTGTTCCGGAATGCTTGTCGTCCGCGTGGCCGCCATTCGATAGTGCTCGATCGCGGCCTTGTAATCGCCGATCATTTCGAACAAGTGCGCGCGGACCGCAGCGAGGCGGTAGTGCCCGCCAAATCGGCTGTCCGAATCTAATTGCTTGAGCAGTTCAAGACCTTTTGAGGGACCGTGTACCATGGCGGCTGCAATGGCGTGATTGAGCGTCACTACGGGACTGGGAGATACACGCTTCAGTAGTTCGTAGAGTGCCAGGATCTGCGCCCAGTCGGTATCGTCGGCTCGCGCGGCTTCATCATGCACCGCAGCGATCGCCGCCTGAAGCTGATACATCCCGACAGTCCCCTTCGACAACGCCTCGGTAAGAAACCCCACTCCTTCCGAGATTTTGGCACGATCCCAAAGCGTGCGATCTTGTTTATCCAATGGGATCAACTCCTCGCTCGGCCCAGTTCGTGCTTCCCGCCGCGCATCGGTGAGTAACATCAGCGCCAGGAGTCCCGCGACTTCCGCACTATCCGGAATCATTTCTTTTGTATAACGCATCAGCCGGATCGCCTCTCGCGCCAAATCGAGTCGTTGCAAGTACGCTCCGGCACTGCTCACGTATCCCTCATTAAAGATCAGGTAAAGCACATGGAGAACGGCCGGCAGGTGCTGTGCGCGTTCCTGCGGAGAAGGCAACCGGAACGGTACACCGGAATCCTGGATACTTTGCTTGGCCCGGCTGATCCTTTGTGCCATCGTCGCCTCCGGAACCAGGAATGCATGCGCTATCTCGCCCGTGGTGAGGCCGCCAACGGCACGTAACGTAAGGGCAATCGCGGACGACGAAGTCAGTGCCGGATGGCAGCACATGAATAGCAAAATCAGAGTGTCATCTGGATCCATGTCAGACTCGATATCGACCGTGGGTACGACAAGCTCCGCCTCCTGTGCCACCACTGCTTCTCGCTCGCGCCGGGCAATCTCACTGCGCACATGGTCGGTCATGCGCCGGAATGCAACCTGAATCAACCAACCCCTGGGATTTTCGGGAATGCCCTCCTCCGGCCATTGGGTGAATGCAGCAATCATGGCCTCCTGCACCGCGTCCTCAGCCGAAACAAAGTCTCGAAAACGGCGAGCAACTGCGCCGAGCACCTGCGGCGCAAGCTCACGCAACAGCTGCTCGGATGTCGCGTCCCACGGTCTGGTCATTCTGGCTCCGTCACATCATTTCTGGAGGAGGCGCACTCATGACCGGACGCACCTCAATGGGCATATTCAACGGTGCTCCGCCAGGTCCAGGAGCAGCCGACGCTCTAGCTGCTATCGCATACGCCCGTTCCGGTGTGTCGACATCGATAATCCAGAAGCCCGCCAGAAACTCCTTGGATTCGGGAAAGACGCCGTCGGTGATGGGAACGCCATTCTTGCCGGCGCGCACCAGCCTGGCCTGGTCGGGAAACGAAAGCCCCTCTGCAGATACTAGCTCGCCGGAATCCCGTAGGTCCTTATTCAGATTCATCATGAATGCAATATGGGCCTGCAGGTCTTTACCGGCCCAGTTGGGAATGCCCTGTCCCGCCTTCATTGTGTTCATCATCAAGATGTATTTCATTTTCCTTGTCTCCTTATCATTCCTTTCATGCTGGTCTCCGCATTCTCTCGGGTTACGCGTATAGCGCATGCCGTTACTTAGAGCCGGATTGCTCAAAGGTTGCGAACCGCCGGACTTCGATCGGCATATTCGTCGGTACTCCTCCCGGCCCAGGCGCCGCTGAAATCTGGCCGGCTATCGCATAGGCGCGCTCGGCAGTAGCGACGTCAATGATCCAGTAGCCCAAGAGAAACTCCTTCGACTCGGGGAAAACTCCATCCGTGACCGGGATCCCGTTTTTCTCGCCGCGCACCACCTTGGCTTCCTTCAGCTCCGCTAGTCCTTGGGTAGCCACAAACTCTCCGGACTCACTCAGCCGCTTGTTAATGCTGTGCAGGACTGCCATATGTGCCTGGACCTCCTTTTGCGACCACGCCTGATAGTGATCCACTCCGCCCTTTGTGCCCGACATCAGCAAAATGTATTTCATATCGATCGCTCCTATTTTCGTTTATCACTATGCGGCCTTGCCTACGCTTTTTCGTTCGATTGAAACATCCACCGAACACCAAATTTATCGTTGAGCGCCCCGTATGTGCCAAAGAATCTGTCGCTCAACGGATCGGTAACTTCCGCTCCTTCCGAGAGCCTCTCGAACAGCCCTTTCAGCTCTGCGTTCGTTCCACCGCTGAGATAGAGGCAAATCGTGTTGCCACGAACTGGAGTTCGGTTTGGCATCAACCAGTCAGACGCCGAAATCTCCACATTGGCGCTCTTCAATCGTGCATTCAGGACTTTCTCTTGCTGGACTGCGGGCATCTGATCCTTGATGGGAGAATCCTTGACTTTGATCGTGGTGAGGTCTCCCTGGAAGCAGGATTTGTAGAATTCCATTGCTTGCTGACATTTGCCATCGAACAGCAGGTATGTCGTGAGACTGGTCATTTTGTCTGTCCCTTTTCAATGAGTTGTAGCGCATACGATCTGCGCTTTCATGGAGTAGTCGGATCCGTTTTCGCATTCTCTACATCGCCAAAAAGAATTTTTTCCGCGAAAATCAGCCATTGACTGTCGATTTTCGCCCCACTGGACCGAAATACAAATGGAGGCCGAACATCACGCCAGACGAGAAGGTCGGTTATGGTGCAGAAATTGTCCACGGCCTGTCAATTACTTGTCACTTCCTCTGCGCAGGCCTACTTGCCGTCACGAGATTTTTGCAGGATCTTGACAAACCGGAGACAATGCTCGCCCTTCCGATTGATAGGCTATCGGCCAAGCAAGTCCGAATAGGCCAATCGGACAAAACGTCGTGGGCCGAGAGCCGAGTGGAAGGATGATCTTTTTCTATAAGCCGAAAGCAAGCTCCCGACACAATCGGCGATTTTCTCTTTTGGCCACATTCTGTGCTGTGCGATTCCATTGCCGCTTCTGGCCCATCGACCAAAAAGACTTTGCTACGGTGCCTGCATGAAACGCACCTTGCCGGAACTTATCGTCGATTTCTTGCAGTTCTCAGACGATGCTAGACCTTCCGCCGAACAGTTCGGACGATTTAGTTCCGGCAAATGGCGCTATGCCCTTCGGTGGATGGACGACACCGGCCTTGCTCTTTATTTCCTACGGAAGCTCCGAGATGGGAATGCGACCAGCCGGGTCCCAGCATTTGTGCTGCAGCGTTTGGAAGCAAATCTCGCAGCGAACGAGCGGCGCTCCGTGTACATGCAACAGCAGTTTGCTGTTCTGAACCGAAAGCTCAATAACGCTGGAGTGAAATATGCTGCTGTAAAGGGTCTAACCCTCATTCCGCAATTCTGTCCCGATCGGGCGTTGCGCCATCAGAACGATTTCGATTACCTGGTCGACGAACAGTCTCTTCCCGGGGCTCGAATGGCCCTCGAAGAAATGGGCTACTGCCTATACAAGCGGACGGATTGGGAATGCATCTACGGCATGCCCTCGCAAACAAGCGTCGTTCCTGGTCATGAGCAGTACGAAGCAGAGGCACCTCATGCCGTCGAACTACATCTGACCATTGGCGAATGGCAAGATCTACTTCTGACTGAGCCGCAATTCCTTGAGAATACAATCGTAAAGACGTCGGGAGATGTGCCGTTTCCCGCCCTACCCGAAGAACAGGCCTTCCTCCTGCAGAGCCTTCACGCTTTCTATCACATTCTCGGCAACTGGCTGAGACTCTCCTGGCTCTTCGAGATTGCCTATTTCTTCGAGACGCGACATGCGGACCGCCAGCTTTGGGATGGGCTCGCGCGAAATCTTGCAGACGATTCGCGGCTTCGCGAGATGGTAGCACTAGTCTCCGAGCTAACCACACAGTTCTTCCGCGTACCTGCCCCGTTGCCGATTCGCATGTGGCAGGCAGAGCTTCGTCCCCCGGTTAGAGTCTGGATCGACCATTACGCGCGCAAGTGGGTCTTCGGGGGGAATCGAATCGACGAATTCACTCTTTTCCCCACGCGAAGGTTGCCATTATTTTTGTGCCAGCAATTCATGGCGGGCTCCTTGCGGGCCGGTGTCCTTCGTCGACTTGTTCCTCTCGCGCGAGTTTCCCGAGTGGCTCGCACCGTAGCAGCGGAACCTTCGGCGGCATTTCGGCCCGAGTTTCGAAGACGTGAGCGTCTCTTCCGCCGGTCCCTGTTTCATCTGGGAGCGGGTCTGCGGTATCTATGGGAGGTTCCCCGCTGGAAATGGCTGAACATGAAGTATGCATCGGCAATCGTTCCTCCCCGGCACGCAGCGCACCATGCGGTAGAAATGCCCAGCAGGGACTCACCGATTCTGAACGGACCTCCATCGTGCCGGCCAGGCTCGTAGCCTCCGCCAAAAAATCCATGACGGGTCTCAAGGCTCAAGCCGTAAGAAACGTCAGCGCTACTTGGCTCAGCCTGCTCGTTCACGCGCTGGTGAGCTTCTTTCTGTCGCCATTCGTGCTGCACAGGCTGGGCGACGCCGCCTTCAGTGTTTGGATCCTGGTGTTCTCGCTCACCGGATATTTCGGCTTGCTAGACTTTGGCATCCGCTCTTCGATTGTGCGATACGTGGCGAGGTTCATCGCCGTCGGAGACGACGATCAACTCGGGCGCTTTCTTGCCACAAGTGTCGCCTTCTATTTGAGCGTTGCGTTGGTGGTTCTGGTCTTGACTACAATCGGCTCGGCCTATCTGCCAGCTCTGTTCAAGATTCCTCCAGAGCTGTTGAGAACCGCCCGATTGCTGTTTTGGCTGGGTGGTCTCAGCGTTGCCATGACCTTTCCGCTGAGCGTGTTTGCCGGAGTCATGGAGGGCCTCCAGAAGTTCGCTCACGTCCAACTCACCTTCATGTTCGCCACACTTCTTCGTGGTCTCGCGGTGGTGATCGCTCTTTCTCAGGGTGGAGGGCTACTGGCACTTGCGGCGGTTACAATCGGCACCAACATTTGTGGATACCTGGTCCTGATGTGGATGGCCTATCAAAAACTTCCGCTCCAAATGATCCTGCGCCGCCCCGATCCACATGTCTTGCACAAAATGGTGGGCTATGGCGCTTTTGCGTTCCTTATTGCCGTAGCGGAAAAGCTGCGCTTTCAGTCCGACGCAATCGTGATCGGAGCATTCCTTTCCTCCACCGCCATCACTTACTACTCGGTCGCTTCGAGATTGGTCGAATACTCAACCTCTGCGGTGCGCAGCTTGGCTCAGATCGTCACGCCGATGTCTAGCCAATTCCATGCTACCGGGGATCGGGGCCGATTGTGCCGGCTCCTGATCGTGGGAAATCGAGCTTGCGCCCTCGTGGTGTTTCCTCTGGCCGTCACTTTGGTCGTGTGCGGCCGTTCGGTCATTGAAGTATGGGTCGGTGCCCGGTATGTTTCCAGTTATTCGATTCTCGTGCTTCTAATCGTGCCCAAGAGCCTCTATTTGGCTCAATCCACCTCAACAAGAATCTTGCTCGGCATGGGGCGTCATAGGATTCTTGCCTCGGTCCTGCTATTGGAAGGCGTGGTCAACGTGGTTCTTAGCTTTTTGCTCGCCCCTCGCTTCGGCTTGATTGGAGTAGCCTGGGGGACAGCCATTCCACTGGCGTGCACAAGTCTTTTGTTTCTGCCCCGCCATCTTTGCCGGCAACTGGAAGTACCGCTCACCGTCTTCTTGCGGCGCACATATTTGTTGCCGCTCGCACTCTGCCTGCCGCTGGCTGGCGTTCTGTGGCTTCTTTCATCTCGATTTCCCGCGCACAATTATCAAACGATGTTGTGGCAGCTCGCCTGTGGAGGCCTCGTCTATGGCGCGAGTGTAGCCTGGTCCCTGACCGCAACAGGACGCGGGCGAGCGGCACCCTGGAGAATCTTCGAGGAAACTATGGAACCTGGGCTTCGAGAAAGGTACGCTGAGAGTCGGATTGAACGCTGAGCAATGCCCCTGACGCCAACTCATTCAACGGCCGCAGATTCTCAGTTGAGGCCAGTCTCTCCCTCGTTGCCGCCATCGGTAGAGTGGGCGCTCGTGCTGTTTCTGTTAGCTCTCTTCGTCGGACATGCTCTCTGGCCGGCTTGGCGGTCTCTCAACAGCGACTTTCCGAATTACTATCTCGCCGCCGCGCTCTACCACCGCGGCATTCCGCTGGACCGCATCTACGAATGGACGTGGTTTCAACGGCAGAATGACATCCTGGGCTTCCGAGACGGCATCGTTGGTTTTGCACCGAATCCGCCGATCTGCGCGCTTCCGATTGTACCGTTGACCGGTCTCACGCCCTTAGCGGCGAAACGCGTATGGCTGATCGTAAGTCTTGGACTTCTCGCCCTCGCGCTCTGGTTTCTGCGGCAGACGACAACGCTAGGATGGCGGCGTCTGATTCTCATCACCCTGTTTTGCGTTGTTCCCTTGCATTCGAACTTTCTTCTCGGCCAGTTTTACGTAGTCGTACTTTCGCTTATCTGTGCGGCCTACTACGCTGCGTCGCGGCAGCAACATTTTGTATCGGGATTGCTCTGGTCTACGGCTGCCGCGCTCAAGTTGTTTCCGGCCTTCGCGTTGTTCTACTTTGTTTGGAAGAAGAATTGGCGTGCCGTTGGTGGATTCCTTGCCGGAGTCATCGGGCTGTCCGCGATATCCGTGGGAACTCTAGGTCTCGAAGTTCACCGTGTATTTCTCACGCAAGTACTTCCGCAGGCTGGCCGCGGTGATTGGCTCGCCCCGTACGAACCATCGAGAAATTCTTTCATCACGCTCTGGAGCCGCCTCTTCCTTTTTGAACCACAGCTCAATCCTTCTCCTCTGATAGATTCTGCGACCCTCTATGCCATATTCATGGCCACAACAACCGCGGCCGTGATGTTTGTGTTCCTGTGGTCGACTCAGCACAAAGATGAACGACAACCATCGCCACTGGAGTGGGCCGCGGTCATTCCCCTGGCCCTCCTTCTCTCCACAACCACCGGCAGCTATCACCCCACCATCTTGATCTTCACCGCCATCGTCGGAATCGACACGTTGCGCACAGACTCCAACAAGCGCAGGGCAATAGCGCTTTTCCTGCTCTTTGTGATCGCCTGCGCACCCATACCGACGGTTTTGTCCCGCTGGTTCCCTTTGACCCGTCTGGCGGCAATCGTCGCTTTATGCATCCTGTTGCTGAGCAAGACTGCCGCGAGGCAATCCTTGCGTGTTTCGAGTCGGTTCACTGCGGCCGCATGCGCTGTTTTTATTTTGCTGATGATTCTCAACCAGCGGCAACTGCGAAACCGTTCCTTGGATTTTCCGCAGCGCCTCTTCTCCAGTTGGGCAGGATTATTTGCCGGCAATCCTGTACCCGTCGGCCGCGACGTCGTCTTCGTCGACATGCAGAAAAACCAATACTTCCCGGTAATTGTCGAAGGCAATGCCGCGCGTACGATCCCGATAAAGGGTGATGTTCTCGCAATCGCCGGCGCCAGCAACTCGAGCGCCTTCTACGCAGATGTCGCTGGTCCGCAGGCCTCCATCTTCCGCGTTCAAGTCAACGGTGAAACTATAATCGGTGCCCCAATGCTTGAAGGCCACGATCCTGTTCTGTCGCCGAACGGCCAGTGGATCGCCTATCTGAAAGACCGAAATCAACTTGCTGAAGTCTGGTTGTCGCCGGCGACCGAAGGCGCTTCCCCACAGTTGATCGTACCCTCGACTTTTCATCCGCTCGAAGCAACCGTCTCTTCCTCTGGAGACGTCATTGCCGCCGTGGGCAGTGTGAGTCATCCTCATCTTGTGCTTACGAAGCACGACAGCAGCAGGATCGAAACGCTGAACGATATTCGAGAGCCGGTGCGTTATCCGGCGATTTCGCCCGATGGGCGACGGTTGGCCTTCAGCCGCCTCCAACGCGGATCCTGGCACTTGATCCTTCGCGATCTCGCAACCGGAGTCGAGCAGCAACTGACGAATGCTTCGTGCAATGCGATCTCTCCCTCCTGGCAAGATGTACGGATCTTGCTTTATGCAAGCGACTGCGGACGCGGCGTGGGCCTCAGCGCCATCGTGCGCGCCAGCCTTCCTTAGCCGCTGAACAGAGCCCGATTTCCAAGTTCGGAAGGCTGCTTGCTGTGGCGCGAAGATGATTCTTGCATTTTTTTGACAAATTCCAGACGAATGAACAGAGCCAATTGCTCTCCTAGCGGTCACAGAATCGCGGAAGCCTCATCCGATCGGGCGAGGCGTGGGTTCAGGCCTGGGATCCAGAGATCTCAGTAGACTCCGGGGAGCAAGCGTGCAGTTTTTTGCGAGTAGTCACAATAGCTTGCTCCAAGCAGTTGGCGCATGTGCTCTTCCTCGCAGACGACTTTCCGCTTGTAGAGGATGATCCAAGCGAGGGCCATGAACCAGCCCCAGGCGCTCGCGAAAATCAATGCACATCCGATCTTGCCTGCAATCAGGCTCGCATAGCGAGGGTGGCGCACAAACCGGAATGGTCCATCCTTCACGAATTCGTGTGGCCTACTGCCAGCGTGGCTAAAATATCCCGCCAGCCGGACATCAGTCCACATCTGCCACAACTTGGCCAAAACGTAGATGGCTAGGCCCGCAGCCTGAATCATTGGACGAGCCAGCGAGTGTAGGGTTCGCCAATGGCTGTAATCAAGAAAGATGATGAGATCAGCCATCATCAACAACTGCGTCAAGCGGACGATATTCGCGTTTGAAGTCGCCCCCCACCACTCTTTCCTCAGAGTTTCTGAATGAAAGACCTGGCGGCCGGAATACAGCGACTGAACTGATCCCAAGCTCTTAAATAGGAGGTAACTGCCGGAGAAAAAATCCAGGCCCAACCAGTGATCCCCTCCGTGCCAACGTACCAGGCAAAGGGCCGAGAGAGCCAAATAACCGAAAGCAAACGCCAGAGTTGTCACCAAGGCCTTCCAGTCGATCCTTTGTTGTTGTATGGCTTCGAGTTGCTCAACTGCGTTCACAGTATCCCTTTCAACAAATCCGGGAACAGTACCGCCGCGGTTGCTGGATCGTCGGAATACGCCAAGCGATAGGTGGGCAACTCGAATAGGTGTCGCACAATCTCGTTGCGGGTACCCTCGAACCAGGAGTCCCCGACGAAGGGCAGGCTCTTGATCGGCGGTTGTTGTTCACCCTCTCGGCGGATGCGGGTGAGCTGGGGAGTTTCCGCGGCACATCGCTCTAGAAACACGCAGGCAATTGGTTTCACCGAATATGCAGGCGTGACGGAGAAATGTCTTCTTACTTGATGATAGAAGGTGAAATGACGGTAGCGGAAAGGCTCAGTGGAGGTTCTGAGCTCAGGAAAGAACCTCAATGCCTCGGGACGGAACGAAGCTGGCCAAAATCCACCCCAACACCGCAGTTCGCCTCCTTCCTGCTCCATAAACACTCCATCATCTGCCTGGAAATCGAGTCCGAGCTTCGTTGCAACATGCGTTACACTGGTCTTGCCGCTGTTCTCAGCTCCAAAAAGTAACACCCCCTCGTGTCGCAAGGCCACGCAGTTTCCCCACAGCGGAACCAGCCCTAGACTTCCCGCTGTTAAACAAAACAAGTTGGCCAGAAACAGACTGACGAATCCCAAATCATCGTTCATCAGTTGCTCAGAAAACGCCCCAATGCCCTCGCGCGCTTCAAGATCTACCGCAAGAAAGTTGTTTTGACCGTATTCCGCAAAACGGAGCCCATGATCCGAGAAGACGTGCCTTGGTGGCCAGGGAGGCTCCATATTTGGACGCGATTGACACAGAATTTTCCAAACGAACTGCGGACTGCGGGTTCGACTGCCTGGATACCGAGAAAAGATCTGAGTAATCCGATCCAGAATTCTCGTATCATTCGTTTCCAGGCGCAGCGTTCGTCCCATCACGTGGAGCAGCGTTGAGTAGGGAGTTGGTATGAAGCGATGGATCGGATCTGAAGGTCTTTCGGGCAGCGCCACAGTGTTGGGCGCAGAAGCATCGGGCTCCTTTTTTTGGTGTTCTGCCCCACCAGCCAGCCAAGCGTCAGGATCCAACTCGCAGCCTGATCTGGCTGCATCCGTCAACTGTCCCCCTTCGAAATGTTCCCTGATCGTCTGTGCGACATCTTGGGGACGACCACCGTACTGCAGCCGCCAACAGGGAATCTCCGCCAGCCTCGCAATCGTTGCTGCCTGCTTATTCGCGGTATCAGGTAACTCGGGCATTAACTCGTGCTTCAAGCGGTGCGCAGCCTCTAGAGAAGAAACCCGGCTCAGTGCGAACGATGAGGATTCCTGCCGCTCGAGGAAAATCACTGCCGCGGGCCGACTGCAGAGGACTCGCTCCAATCCTAAGTCGCGCTCTGGTTCCAGCCGATACACGGATTCGCCTTTCTCTTTGTGTGTTGGTTCCCGCTCCTGCAATGCTTGAAACCAGTCCCTACCCTCCTGCCGTAGTTTCAGGTGTGTCGGTAGTCCCCAGGCTAAGACGCTGCCGGCCCTCTCGAAGCATAGCGTGCGATCATCGGAGAGGAACCCAAACCCCGTCTGTGCGAATGCGTACGACAATGACGATTTTCCGGCGCCCGAGGGTCCCGCCAACAGAAGTGCTCTCCCGTTCTTGGATACACAGGCGCAATGCAGTTCTACAATGCCAAGCGATCCACCCACGATCGAGAGCAGCATCGGGAAGATCACTGTCTTCCAATAGGTTCGGTCAGCGGCCATACTCGACGAGAAGCGCCCGATCACACGGGCCGTGCGAAGATCGGCCAGCATCGAACTGCCACTGTCAAATCCGGCAAAAACAAGATGGTCCAATCCACGCAGGTACGGTTTAGGCCAAGGCGGTTGCGAACGTGTCTCGGGATCAACCCAAAATCGTATCCGTAGATCTACAATGTCCTGAGGCGAATCGACCAGAAGAAAACTCGCCCGTGCGGCGTCGAGGATCGACTCGGAGTTGGTTCGGATTTCACAACCTGCGCCGGCGACGATGAACACCTCCGCCAGCGGTGTCTCAGCCTCTTTCTTCAGAAAATTGCCGGCGCTCATTCCGGCAATCGTGTCAACCCCCATTGTGTTAACCAGTGCCCGTGATAGCCCATGATTGGCCGCAATGTTTCGATCCAACGCAAGTACCTGGCTTGGCCTTCCGATCCATTGGCCGAATTTGGCGCCCTCGATCGAAAGCCCTTTCCCTAGCGTTATTATCTTGTCGACTTGCCCCACCAACGGATGTCAATAGACAGTCACCGAATTGTAAATTTTGCATCTCCAACGCCAGAGTGCCCACGATTCCGCGGCTGTGAAGGACGGATGATCCCAAAATCCCGCGACAACATCGCGATTCGGAAAGAGCTTGGCAGATCTGCCGACTTATTCTTACCGGATGGATCGGTTCTCTCCCCGCTCTTTGAATGCCGTGCGGAGGCCGGAGTTCAGTATTCTTATGACGCACACGGGAAAGGCAGGTACCGTGATCGCCGAAGCTGGATGTTCGGCCGTGATTTTGAAGTCTGTCGCAGAGAGTGGGATTCGACTTTTTCGCCATTTAGCGCAAATTTGTGGTGACAACTAGACACTGCGTAATGCACACAACGGTATCAGTGGTATCACTCCTTAGTGGTTAAGAGACGATCCGAGAAAGTGGAGAATAGTAGATAGAGTCTCTATCCCCATTGCTCCTGCCCTCCGTTCTTGGTGGGTCACTTCGGAAGGCGACTCTCGCTGGGCGAAGCAAACCCATGGGCACGCCGGTTGTCAGCGACACCATACGGTGCTGGGGCCATAGCGACGACGGGGAGCTTGCAGACCGTCCGCAAACGAAACTTCAGCTCTTATTTCGATCCATGAGAGCGGGCATGTCGCTGAGCAGCGCGTTGGTTTTGGTCTCCTATTGCCCAAATTCAATGCGCCACGAAGATACCAGTCGTTAAGTTCGAAGGCCACAGAATGAACAACCAAACTCGCAGATCCTTCCTGACAACGTGTTCAGCCGCCGTCTTAGGTGCCACGTTCCCGTCAAGATTCTACCTTCAGACCTCCGACAAGTCGGGTAATCGACCTCCAGTTGTCGGTTCCGGAGTACATACCTACGAGTGCGTGCATGACTGGCTCGTTCCGCCGGAGGGACTGGTATGGGGCGATACGCATGGGCTGTGCCAGGATGAACAAGGGAACATCTACGTCGGGCATACGGTTCACAAGTCAAGCATGCGCGGCGAGGCGATTGTTGTTTTTGATCCGAAAGGACGATTCATCCGGGCATTCGGTGAAGGATTTCGTGGAGGCGCACACGGACTGAAACTCCGTCGCGAAGGGAAAGCAGAGTTTCTCTACCATTGCGACATCAACCGTTGCCGCGTGGTAAAAACTACGCTTACCGGTGAAGAAATCTGGGTACACGGTTATCCCCGGGAAGACTCGAGCTATAGTGAGAGACCGATTGACTTTGTACCGACGAACGTAGCGTTCGCTCCCAATGGCGATTTCTACGTGGGCGACGGTTACGGATCGAGCCACGTTCTGTGCTTTTCGCTGGACGGAAAATTTATCGCTGAAGTGGGCAAGCCTGGGCAAGGCGACGGAGAGTTCCAGACTCCGCACGGTCTTTGGATCGATCCCCGCGGAGAAACCCCTCTTCTAACCTTGGCCGATCGCGGCAACAGACGGATTCAAACCTTTACACTGGAAGGCGCTCACCTGAAGACAATTAAGGACGAGGAGCACATGCGCATGCCCTGCAATTTCCACACTCAAGGCGAGTGGATGGTGTGCCCTGATCTGGATAGTCAGGTTTGTATCCTCGATCGTGAACACAAGGTAGTGGTGCAACTCGGAGACGGCAAAGCCGAAAACGGCGATGTCGGGTCTCGACGCAGCCAGTCACGGCCTCAGTTCACGCCGGGAAAATTTATCACACCGCATGACGCCATTTTTCTCCACAATGGCGACATTCTAGTAGCCGAGTGGCTGCCTATCGGGCGGCTCACCCTTCTGCGCAAGACTTAGCAGGCATACCTTCAAGGTAAGCAACGTCAATTTCGATCAGGTCTGGGCGTGGTAATCAGAACACAAGTCTTCCGACCAAGCTCTCAGGCACGGACTTCCCGGCGATGATGCCTGTGTGCCCAGCGTAAAAATGTGAGAGCTTGGGAAGCTTTGCTATCGTCGGCAATACCGCCGCGGTAACTGGCGTGCCGTAGACATTCAATGATTCGAGTTGATTCAAGGTCTCAAGCCGCAAAAGAGTTGCATCCGTCAGGCGCGTGTCCATGAGTCGCAGTACATGCAGACGCTTCATGGCAGCAATGGCGGCGGCCGAATGGTCTGTAACAGCCGTGCGGGAGAGGTCGGCGACAATGATGTGGTCGGCAACTGGGACGAACGCTTCCAGATCCCGGTCGCCAAATTTGCTTCCGAGAATCGAAGCATTCAATCGCAAGTCGGCCGACGCCCGCGAATCGAACTCCAAAATATTGGGGAACTGACTTTGCAACCGCGTGACGGCGGACCCGATAGCAGAGCGAAGCTTGGCGACTGCGGCGGAATCGATCTCCTCAAACTTCACTTCGGCCGCTGCCGTTGTGGCAACACCGGTTGGCGCACCCTTGATTGCGTTCAGTGCGAGCGTCTCCGAGGCTCCCGCGCCGATCCACAGTTCGATTGTCTTCAGCTCGTCCGCTGTTAATGGCGGCTTTCCTTTGGGCATGAAATCGTCGTGACCGGCCGGCAAAGTGATCCGGCGATACAGATCACTATTCTTAGCGTTTCCGGTCCGAATCACTGGCCCATCTTCCCCGCCCTTAATTAGAGCGCGGTACGTGTCGAGCCTAAGATTCGCTCTGTGTTTGTCCGCGCCGTGGCAGCTGATACAGTGTGCAGCAAAGATCGGGTGAATCCGTGCTCCGTAAAAAGTGTTCGGATCGACCCTAAACGCCGACGCCGGACTGCTGTCCTCGAAACCCAGCAGACTGCGAAGGGCGTTCGGCATGTGTTCAGTAAGGTGATTCCGGCCGAGGGACAGTTGTCCGCCTCGATAACCGGTCCATCCAACGAGCCCAACTCCTAACGCCAGCGCGAGTGCATAGGCTACGCCGAACTCGCGCAGTTGCGTGCGTAGCAGCCAACACAGCCAACAGATGATTGAGAGTAATACACCGCCCCACATGTGCTGGGTGATCAGGATGCCGGAGTAACCTCCGCTGCGACCCAAGCACCATCCCAGCATCGCCGCTGAGGTTGCCCCGAGCGTTGTCAGCGCAAGAACGAAATTTACTGAAAGACGCAAATACGCCAAGCGAGCGCTTCGGCCGACAATCTCCAGAACGGGGACCAGCAGGAAAAGTGCGATCGGAAAATGGACCAACAGCGGATGAAAGCGTCCGATGAACTGGACCCACTCCGAGCGCTCATTTCCGTCGGGAGGGAGAAATGTGACCACTGTCGCGACAATCAGGATGGGAGCCAGCATCACAAACCCAAGACGAAACCGGTTGAGGGTTCCGCCGGGTTTCGGTGCGGTGATGGAGGGCCCACTCCCTTGCTCAACAATTTCACCGAGAGGGTTCATGCCAGAATCTCAGCCACGACTCTCGCTGCCTTCACGCTGGTCAGCTTTTGCTCCAACCCTTGAAACCTATAGTTGAGTCGATGATGATCGAATCCCAGCAAGTAGAGCATCGTCGCGTGAAGGTCGCGGATCTCGACCGGATCTTTGACAATTTCATACCCCATATCATCGGTTTCACCGTAGCTGAATCCAGCCCTCACGCCACCGCCCGCAAGCCAAATAGTGAAGGCACCAGGATTGTGATCGCGGCCCACATACTTCATCACTTGTCCGCCACGATTTTCTCGCATCGGAGTGCGGCCGAATTCTCCGCCCCACACAACAAGTGTGTCTTCCAGCAATCCGCGCGATTTGAGGTCAGCTAGTAGAGCTGCAGTCGGTTGATCGACTTCACGGCAGCGGTCGTTGAAGCCCAGGTTCAGCGCTTCTTTGGCATCGGCGCCATGCGAATCCCATCCCCAGTGATAAAGCTGGATGAATCGTACACCCCGTTCTGCCAGACGCCGTGCTACAAGACAGTTATTGGCGAAACTCGCCTCGCCAGGTTTCGACCCGTATTGTGCATGCACGGAATCAGGTTCTTTGCGGATATCCATCGCATCGGTCGCGTCCATTTGCATGCGAAACGCCATCTCGTATTGCGCGATGCGCGTCACCGTCTCTGGGTTTCCGAGGGCGGCATAGGTTTGCTGATTGATGTCGTCAATGGTGTCGAGCATGCTCCGGCGCAAGGCCCGGGTCACACCTTGTGGATTGTCCAGATAGAGCACGGGCTCGCCGTGGGAGCGGCACTGCACTCCCTGGTAGACGCTTGGGAGGAATCCGGAACTCCACAATTGCTTACCGCCGTCGGGCGACTTTCCCCCAGAAAGCAGCACGATAAAGCCCGGTAAATTCTGATTCTCAGTCCCGAGACCGTAGACAACCCACGACCCGAACGACGCATATCCGAGTCGCGGATTCCCCGT
>Ga0207092_1011_pt1 | contig 47803 bp, 46 predicted proteins | sample Alteio_BWMinHeat_48_FD_153533 | JGI IMG/M metagenome (GOLD analysis project Ga0207092, IMG submission 153533) | Enriched cells from forest soil in Barre Woods Harvard Forest LTER site, Petersham, Massachusetts, United States -... | ecosystem: Environmental > Terrestrial > Soil > Temperate forest >... | reverse complement strand
TTTATTTAATATGTGTTTGATATCATAGTCCTGAACTTCAGCGCCTATGCGGTTATGATTGATACCATCATTGATTGTTCGTCGAATTTCATTATGATCGAGTGAATCGATATCATGATTTTTTGATGGTTGTTCATCCCAGACATGATTTAATTGTTTGCGGCGGACGAGTAGTCGTTCATATTTGTGTTGGGACATTAATCCAGTTGATGATTCGGTGCGTTCATATGCTCTGCCATCGTATACGTAAGGTGCGTGTGCTCCGTAGCTAGTTTCAAGAGTAATAATCGTTTTTTCATCTTCAATAGTAATATAACTAACATCAATTTCAGGTGACGGTTCAATTTTTTTAATTTCACGTGCTACTTCTTGGCGAGTGTTGTCTGTGACGTACTGTCCAACCATTTGACCGTTATTCTTGATGCCAATTAATACGATTCCACCTTTTCCATTCAAATATGCGCATATTGTTTCTATCGCGCCTTTTAATTGGTTGGTTGATGTCTTGAACTCAAGATAAAGTGATTCACCTTGTTTTATTAGTTCTTCAATTTGAGATTTATTCATTGATTCACCCTTATTTGTAATGAAGATTGCACCAATTTCTCCACTGCATTCGTCTTATGTTCCGGTGCTAGATGTGCATATCTCAGTGTCATTTTCAAATCAGAATGCCCCAGCAATTCACGCACTGTATTCAAATCAACACCAGCCATTACCAGTCGTGATGCAAAATGATGTCGCATATCATGCCAGCGAAAATTTTCAATTCCAGCGGATTTTAATAAGCTAGCCCAGCTTTTTTTTACATTATTAAATATTTCTCCAGTTGTCTTGCTTGCAAATACAAGATCAGTACTTGTCATTTGATTGCGCCAATTTTTCAATATTTCCAGCGTGGCAGAATTGATTGGCACATGCCGTGTTTTTCCACTTTTAGCTGTATCAGCAGTAACAGTAAGTACTGCTCGATCAAAATTAATATTTTCCCATTTGAGGTTGAATAATTCCCCTTGTCGTAATCCTGTATTCAGTGAAACTAAAATCATTGGCGTTAGATGATCGGCAAAATGATAGTGATTTAAATCAGGAGGGAGGGAGTATTTTCTTTCGTATCGCCATTTATTGTAGCTTTCACGGGTAGATTTTAATTTATTATCACGCAAGGTCAATGCATTTTTTAAATTTTTTTCTTCATCAAAACTCAAGTAGTAAAAAGTGGTCAGGCCTGACAGCTTGATATATTAAGTCAACAAGTCAGGCCTGACCCTTGTAATGCTGGCGATAGCTGCTGGTATCGTTGGATGGGCTGGGATAGGAGCTTTAAGTTAAATCAATTATTTCCTTGAGAAAAAAGAGTAAATAAAAAACGGTCCTATCAGAAAAAAATAAATTCCTTCTACAATGATCCCAATTAATGGATCACCAAGAAATCCAATAAAGAAACTAGCGGCTATAATGATTTGAATAATTAGCGTGAGCAATGCAGCTTTAACTTTATTTTTCAATGTTTTCTCCCTCATCGTTTAATATTTGCTGAAAAAAGTTTTATCTGATAATTCTTCAATAATGTTTGATTGCCGATTTGTAATTTCTTCAACTAATCCATTAGCTAATTGAACATATTTATACCTGTTTTTAATGATTTTATGATGATGCATTGTATTGAAAACAAGATAGAGGTCAAGCCTTTAATCGTATAATTTTAAGTCAAGTATAAAAATTATGCTTTATTTGTAGCCACTCACTATGATATATTTCCGATTATCTTTATGACCCATACAAACGAGGCTAGAAATATGCATTCATATCATGAAATATCAATCGAGAACAAACTCTCGTCAGTTGACAGGAAATTTTTATTGGCGGTTCTTGAAAGAGATTATGTTACATGTACTGAAATGCTATTAAAGGGCGCTAATGTTAACGAGAAATTTGGAAAATACGCCAAGGATAAAAAGGATGAAAATTCGAATTGTGGCCCAAATGATACACCTCTTACACATGCAGTTAAATCTTCTGATGAAAAGCTTGTAGAGTTTCTTTTAAAGCATGGGGCAAATACCGAAGTATTTAATGCAGATAGCGTCGGTGATAGCCCATTAATGGATGCTGCATATGTTCATAATGTAAAGATAGTAAAACTGCTTCTTGATGCTGGTGCTAACCCTAATACTGAAAAATTAGTTTCAGCAGGTGCAGGTTCAACTGCAATGCATCAAACTTTCAAAGCTGTCATTGGTGAGTGTTTCCTAAATAATGATTTGCCTGTCTATGTGAGAGGTATAGTCATAAGCAATGATATTATTGATGCTGAAAAAAAAGAATGCATTGAAATCTTTGATTTGCTCATGAAGGCAGGATTTGCAGGTGAATACAATGACATTATAAATAAGTTAAAACCTCTTTGTCTGCCTTCCGCACTTAGAGCATTTACCGAAATATGGAAAACTCATTATAATCAGGAATTAGAAAATTCCTATACTCAAGGGGCTGCTGCTGGAGTATTCACTACACAAATTTCTGCTGAAAATGCTTTATCGATGGGATGTTTTTTAGATCGCAGATCCGGTGGCAGATTAGCACAGACTTGTACAATAGCAGCAGATACAGCAGTGGGAGAGAGAAATAGACAAGCAAATATTTTAAAAATAAAGACAAGCAGCAAAACAAATACTTTATTTGCACATTATGAGCTTGAACGTCTTGTTAAAAAATATACTTTACCAGATACGTCTCAGAACTCACTTGAAAAAGGATTAAGAAATGCTGCCAACAATAATAAAATTTCTGATTTGATAATATTCATCAAGCATGTCAAGAACATCAATGCAAAAGATGATAATCCAACGATAGGTCGCACAGCTCTTCATTGGGCAGCGGTAAAAGGGAATGAGGAATGTTACCGATTTTTATTAGAGGCAAACGCTAATCCAGATATTCCAGATGCCGCTGGTAAATTAGCAGGTGAGTATTTAAATAAACTTGCATGCTTATTTTAAAATAATCGGGATCAGGCCAATCGAATCGGGGTATAAGAGTAAGACGCGTTTAGAAAATAATTTTTTATCGTGTAAGTAAGCGGCGATGTCGTTTGCTTTTTTATTTAATGCTGAGTAAGTGATTATACTATCTTCAGAATCATGTTCATTTAAATAATAATAAGCAGGTTGAGAAGAGAGGTGAGTTGAGTGGTTTTGTAATAGAGTGACTATAGTTAGCATAAACAACTCCATTTGTTTGATTGAAGCAATAAGACAACACAAAAGTCGTTGTAGGTTGGGTTAGGCGCTTTTTGCCGTAACCCAACATCCTTGGTTTGCTGTTGGGTTACGGCAAAAAGCGCCTAACCCAACCTACAACGACGTCCCACTGGTATAACACTCCCCACCACCATCAAATGTTAAAAGGAATTTGCTGATTCAATAATGCAGTAAATTCATTTGCATCAACTGGGGGGCTAAAATAAAAACCTTGAATTAAATCACATTTTTTTTCTATCAAAAAATTTAATTGCTCTTTTGTTTCAACGCCTTCCGCAAGGATAGTGATTTGAAGATTTTTTGCCAAATCAATGATGTTGGACGCAATGGTTTTGCTATGGATATTAGTCGTTAAGTCGCTAATAAATGATTTATCGATTTTTAGTTTGTCGATAGGAAATAATTTGATATTACTTAGCCCTGAAAAACCGGTTCCAAAATCATCAATAGACAATCTAAATCCAAGTGACTTAAGTTGTTTAAGCATGGGAATAACTTCATCTTGAAATGCTTCTGATTCGGTGAGCTCTAATTCAATATCCTCAGGTGTTATATCCGTTTCTTTTATTATTTGAATGATCGTTTGTATTATGTTTTTATCCAGTAATTGTTTCGCCGACAAATTGATTGCCATTTTTAAGTCATTGAATCCTTGGATTTTCCAGCGTTTGAGTTGTACACAAGCAGTGCGCATTACCCATTCGCTTAATGGCACAATGACGCCATTTTTTTCGGCCAGTGGAATAAAATGTATGGGTGAAATGAACCCTAATGATGGATGGTTCCAGCGAATCAATGCTTCCATCCCGCAAATCTTTCCCGTTTTTAGTTCAACAAAAGGTTGATAGTGTAGTATAAATTCATTATTTTTTACCGCTTCATGTAAATAGCTATCTAATTCCAATTGTCTGGAAGCATCAGCATTAAGCTCAGATTCATACATACCTATACTATTGCCACCACGCTGTTTAGCCCTGGTCATGGCAGCATCTGAATTCATGAGTAAAGAATGAATATTTGATCCATCTCTAGGATATAAAGCCATCCCTATGCTGCCTGTGACTTTTATGATTTGTTTTTCCGTGACTATAGGTTCGTTTAAAATAGTAAATAAATTTTCTGCTGCAGGATCAATTTCTTCTAATTTGAAAATATTATTCAATATAATAATAAAAGTGTCTTTGCGAGACAGGGTAACGATATATTCAATAGGATGCCAAAGATTTATAGTATTATTTGGCAGATATTTTTTAAATCGCTCCGCAATCGTTTTTATCACTAAGTCGCCCACTTCATGACCAAGACCATTATTGATGGATTCTAATTTATTGATGCAGAAAGATATTACACAAAATATATGCTTATTTTGATTACACGAATCTATAGCTTTTTGTAGATAATCTAATAATAATCGTTGATTGGGAAGATCTGTCAATAAATCATGTGTTGCTTGATATGTAACGAGTTCCAATGATTTTTCCAACTCAATGGTGCGCTCTTTCACACGCTCCTCTAGAAATTTATTCAGGTTATCCAGTTTTTCATTAAGTGCCTTATTGAAAAAACTTAAAGTAGCTTGACTGTTTGTTAATTTATAACCAAGAAAAGCAGCGATCAACAAAAATGAACCCAATATAAATAAACTAAGACTAAATGCTAAATTTAAGAATTTATCATGGCCCAGAGTTGCCACATGCATGATGGCCTCATATAGTTGCCAAGTAATCGTTGGCATTAACAGGCAGACAATGCAAATGAGAGACAATAAGAAATCAAAGATTGATCCAAAGGTAAAACTTAATACGGCTATTTGTAAAAATGTAATGACAAATAATTGATAAAATGGATTCTGAGAGACAAATAAAACACCTATGCTTCCCCATGTAAGACATAATCCCGCTAAAATAAAATATAATCCCTTATGCCATTTTTTTAATAAGCCAATGGTAAGATGAGGATATCCGTATGCAAAAAATTCTGACCAGACAACATTAATAACATTGAAAAGAATTAAGAGAGCATACCAACTGAAGAGTATCGAATGACTTACTTGTTTATAGAGTACCCAAATAACAAAAAACCCTGTCAGTGCATTGGTAAAGGCACCGACAAGAGTCATTTCTTTAAGGGTATTGAAATTGGTTAGATGTAATTGATAATTAACATTCTCTTCAATTTCTTTTTTTTCATCTTCACTGAGAGAAGATAAATATGTTTTTTTCTCAGGCAAAATCTTACTGGCCATTACTTTGTACCAATAATGAGTATTTCATTACAAGGCAGATATTGCACTTTAACATTGCTAAATCCTGTCTCCTTTATCCAGTTGATAATTCTATTGGGAGGATAAAATTGACCTTTTCCATTTGCTAAACAAAGAAAATAAGCATTGAAAATTTTATAAGTAAAGGAATTATCGTGATTCCCGTGAACAATCGGAGTATAGACAAAGATTTTTCCTTTTGATGCAAGCTTGTTGAAAGCTTTTTTAAAGAGTTCTTTGTTGGTTTCTTCATTAAAAATGTCAATGACATGAGAAAACAACATGCCGTCATAGCCATCAGGAAAATCTTCTTTTAAAAAATCTCCGCCAATGGCGTTTAACCTATCGTTACAATTATTATCTTTAAAGCGTTTGTTAGCTTCTTCTGCAGTAGCAGGATGGTCAAATACAGTGACATGAATAGCAGGATGATGTTTTGCGATTGCAATGGCAAGATCTCCCTGATTTCCACCTATGTCTATTAGGCGTTTTATATTATTGAAAAAAGGAGACTCTGCTACCGTTTTTATATTAATCAGACTAAATGTAGCCATGAATGGGGCAAAATATTGGTTTAAATGCTCATGTTTTGATAATTCATAATAATAATCTTTTGCATCATTTCCAAATGTTTTATACAAGCCCATGGGTTTGTTTTCAGTAATAGAGCTTTGTAGATCATTCATGGCAGGCGCTATAACATGGTGAACATAATTCATTAATTTTGAAAGAAGCTTGTTGTTAAAGTCTTGCATTAACAACATGGATGGCAAGGTATTGTAATATTTCAAATGCTTCTTTTTTTGGACTAATTTAAGTGCTTCTAATCCATTCAGTAATATTTCAGCAGGATAGATATCTATATTGAGATTGGTCGAAATGTCTTGAAGTGTTGCTCCGGGTGATTTCGTCAGATAATGAAATAATCCTATGTTATAAGCAGATTGCATCAGCTTCGCACTAATCGGCCCTAATATAATTCTATTCAAGGCATTTCTATCTATGAAGGGTTTTAAAAGAATATTTAACAATTTGTTGGAAAAAGAGGGGGCGGGTTCTAATTTTCTTAAGTCTACTTTTTTTCCTGCTTTACTCATGAACCAATAAAGAAAATTGACTTTCATTGTCTGTAGCATCATGCATTACTCCGTGTTAAAAATGCCCTTTGCAAGTAAATGTTTTCAATCTCGCTGACCGTTGCTATAGTAGCCATGCTTCTTGTCATTGAATAACGACGGTGAATATACTAGAGAACAGTGTTGATTGAAAGAGTTTGTTCAACGACAAAATAAGTAATGGTTGCAGCCTTTGATATAACAACAGGAAGAATAAAAACATGGAACGTTCAGAAGTATGTAATGTTAATAAAAAAGATGATGTTAACGTAAGCAAGCAGCATAACAATCGCCAGATTATCATTGGTGCGGATAGTCAATTATCCATTACAGACGCGTATTTGTTATCTAGGCATCCTCTTCCTATCAGTCTTCATTCTCATGCTAGTCCATTAATGAAATCTGCTTATCAATTTTTAAAATTACATGTAGATAAACGAATTCCCATTTATGGCATCAATACCAATTTTGGTGACCAGGTAAGATATGTTGATACCGCGATTAAAGATATGAGTGAACTACATTATTATGATGCAATTAACGCAAGACAAAGTAATATTCTGAAATCATTATCCTGTGGTTTAGGTGATATTGTTGATCCTGCCATTGTTCGCGTTACCATGATGCTTAGAGCACATTGTTTGGCTAAAGGTTATTCTGGTATACATCCTGATTTAGTTGATGCGATTTTAGCTTTTATAAAAGCAGATATCATACCCGTTGTTAGATGTTATGGTTCCATAGGAGCGAGTGGAGACTTAATTCCACTTTCCATGATTGCAGCTGCCATCATGGGTGAAAACGTTGCGGTACATTATCAAAATAAAATGATGATGGCCGGAGATGCTATTAAACTCGCAGGGTTAACGGCTTATTGTCCTGTGATGCGTGATGGGCTTGCCATGATTAATGGCACATCGTTTATGACGGCGATTGCTAGTTTATCGATTTATAACTTGAATCGATTGTTTAAACAGATGTTATCGACAATTGCCATGTCGCTAGAGTCGTTACAAGTGATTAGTAGTGCGTATCATCCTTCTGTGCATAGGCTGAAAAGACATAGCGGTGAATATCTCGTTAATCAGTATATTATAGATTTCTGGCAAGATAGTCGTTTGTTAACCGATCACGATGAATTAAAAGTAACAGATGGTTTGCGCAAACCTATACAAGATTATTATTCCATTCGATCAGTGCCACAAGGTTTTGGTCCTTTTCATGAAAATCTTGAGCGAAGTATTACTGCGATAGAAAATGAAATGAACTGTGTCAATGATAATCCTATTATTGATGTGGCAAATGATACTATTCATCATAGTGCTAATTTTATGGGATATTATGTTACAGATGCCTGCGATATTTTAAAAATGAATATTGCTCAGGCATCTACCTGGTTACATGCATTATTGGCTAACATGGTTCATCCTCGTAAGAGTAACGATTTACCCATTAACTTAGTAGAAAATCCCGCTAAACAAAACGGATTTCGTTCCATGCAGCTTTTATCGGCTGCGCTCGCTATTCAAAATCGTAAATTAGCTCAATCTCATCAGGCGTATACGTTGCCTACAGAAGGGGATAATCAAGATGTAAGCAGTCTTGGAACACACGCAGCATTGGATTTACAAGAATCGGTAGCTAATCTGGAACGATTAACCGCTATTTTATTGCTTGCAGCAACACAAGCGCTGGAATTACGCGGTATTAGTAAAGCGAGCAGTAAAGCCCAGCATATTTATCATATTATTCGCTCACACTCACCGACCATTAATCATTGCAGGCCCATGTCAGATGAGATTGCCCTTGTTATTACTTTATTACAGGATGAAATGATTTAATGCTGGCATATTTATTTCCTGGACAAGGGTCTCAAGTGCGTGGAATGGGAAATAATCTATTTGATATTTTTAAGGATTATACTGCGCAAGCTAACGATATATTAGGTTATTCCATTCAATCACTTTGTCTTCATGATGCCGATCAGCAATTGCATTTCACGCAATATACACAACCCGCTATTTATGTTGTTAATGCATTAACTTACTTAAAGAATAAACAAGATGTTAATGAAAAACCGGATTATGTCGCAGGTCATAGTTTAGGTGAATATAATGCTTTATTTGCAGCAGGTGTTTTTGATTTTGCGACGGGTTTAAAATTGGTAAAAAAACGGGGTGAGTTGATGAGTCAAGCGGAGGGAGGTGGAATGGCCGCTATTTTAGGTTTAAATAGAGAGGCTCTCCATCAACTATTGCAACAACATGCATTATCATCTGTTCATATTGCCAATGATAATTCGCCTTCACAATTAGTGATTTCAGGCATGCAAGATAATATTAAACAAGCTCAAGCTATTTTTGCAAAGATACCATCAGCGACGTTTATCCCATTAAAAGTAAGTGGTGCTTTTCATTCTCCTTACATGTCTCATGCGCAGTCTGAGTTTGAAATATTTTTGCGAAATTTTCATTTTGATATTCCAAGCATACCAGTGATAGCGAATGTGAATGCTTTGCCTTATCATCCGCGTGTTATTAAGCAAAATTTAATTGATCAAATAACAGGGCCTGTGGAGTGGGTTAACACTATTCAATATTTGAAATCAAAAAAAGTTTTGCAGTTTAAAGAGATTGGAGTAGGGACGGTATTAACGAGGTTGATGGGGTAGGGTGGAAGTGGAGTTTTTTATTCGTTCATCGCTAGCTACAACGCTCTTACTTGAATACTAGATGTGTTGTCATCCCGCGCAAGCTTTTGGCGCGGGACCCAGTGACTTAAACTTAGCTTGTTAAGTGTCGCTGGGTCCCGCGCCAGAAGCCGCGCGGGATGACACACCAGCTTTGCAGCAAGATGTTATAGATAATGGAGTGCATATTCAATGCGTGTTATACCAGTGATACTACTAATGCTAGCCACACTCACTCCATTCGCGCATGCAGCCAATGGACGCTTATTCAACATAAGCGCCTCTGGCAATCACGGCAATGCCAATTTCACTCTATGTTTAGATGGCGTAAACGCATTAAGCTGCCAAAACTTTTCAGTCTCATCTCTTAACCTGAATATCAAAACCACCATTCCTAAACATACCTATAACAATGCAGGTATTAAAATCAATGCGGGCACACCGCTTGATCGTATTACAGGATTTACTTGTAAACAGTTATCTAACGGATATTGCATTTTTTCTCTCAGTGATACTACCCCAGTCAACATCAATTTAAGCATTCCAGATTACCTAATTATAGGTGCAGGAACAGCCGGTTCTGTTTTAGCGAGAAAGCTGAGCGATGATAATATTACGAATGTGGTGGTTTTGCATAATGGCCCTAATCTGAATCAAGATCCGTTAATTACTTTATCGGAAAATGCCGTTATTACAGTTTTAGATGGATTAGTCGGTGCACCGCTTTATGCGACCGGTATCACTACGCCACAACCGAATGCAGATGATCGTAATCTTATGTGGATTTATGCCTTGCCATTTGGCGGTGCCTCTTCTGTGAATGCAAGTGCTTATTGTCGTGGTACCAATCAAGTGTATTCACAATGGGAAAGTATTAATGGAGCTAATTGGTCAACGACAAGAATTTTAAATAGTTTTATAGAACTTGAAAATTATACGGGTTTAACGATTAATCCAAATGACAGAGGGTATAACGGTCTATTACCCGTCAGGCAAGTGTCGACCATTTCTCCTATGTCGCTCAATGCTTTTTTACCCGCGCTCCAATCGGCGCTTCCTGATATCCCTCTTGTTGTTGATTACAATGACCCCAGTGTTTCAAATGCTATCGATCCACGTATGCAATATACGCAAATGGGGGTTAATGGTTCGCTGCGTGCGAGTAGTGCGATTGCATTTTTAAATAATACAGTAATGGATACTAATGGAAATGGTGTAAACGGTAGGCGATTACACGTTATATTTAATGTAACGGCCAATAATATTATTTGGCAAGATAATAAGGCTATTGGTGTAACGTATTATGGAAACGGCCAGTTAAAAAAGATTTATGCTAATAAAGGTGTGATTGTGACGGCTGGTATAAAAAGCAGCGCGTTTCTCATGCGATCTGGAGTAGGGCCAAAAGCATTATTGCAATCGCTTAATATTCCAGTCGTTTATGATAATCCGAATGTAGGTCAGAATTTAAAAGATCAGTTTCATCTTATTTTTATTTATCAAACAGACCCTGCTGATTCACCATCAACACCACTGCTGACATTGTCCAGTTCAATACTGACAGCGCTTGCTCAAACGAATTTAGGCCAGCAGCTTTTACACTATATTGGCAGTGAAGTCGCAGCACAAAATGGTTTATTTTTTCAAATAGCATGGTTGCCTGCAGTCGGTAGTAGTGCAGATTCTCCGCGTGCATTTCGATTTGCTGCAATTAATCCCATACCGGGGTTTGCCGTTGTTCTCTTTGATCTTCTACAGCCACAAAGTAGTGGGTCTATAGTGATTAATAGTGCTAATCCATTTGTTGAACCGACTATGGATTTAGGCGTGTTTACGAATAGTAATGATCTTGATTTGTATTTTAATGCGGTCAAGGTATACATGGGCAATTTCACTTCGCAATTATCGTTGGTTAATCCTTTATATCAATTAGTTTATCCTGATCCCTCTATTTTCATTGATGATAATAGCTTACGAAGTTTTATTTTATCTGATGTTAATACAGACATGCATTTTCAAGGGCATTGCAAAATGGCGCCCTTAAATCAAGGCGGCGTTGTTGATAATACGGGGCATGTATACGGGGTGCAGAATCTCATTGTCGCAGATGATTCTATTGTACCGGTTGGGACTGATGGCAGTCCCATGGCAACGGCTTATATGATTGCGGATAATATTGCGAATATTTTACTTCAGCATTAAGGCTTTATGAATAATCACTCGACGATTAAATCTACATTGATTCTCCTCATCTTTATTCTCCAGGTATTGATAGACTGTTTTTACTCAGTATGGATTAAATCTCAGCCAGGCATGGAATATTATGCGTGGTTTTACATACTGCCATTATTGTTTTTCTTTTATTTTGCGTTGGCATTTATTGCAAGCATAGCACTTTACAATCGTAGTAAGTTTGGATTAATGCTAGCGTATTGTATTTTAATGTTTGGCAGCACAACCTCTGTTATTTCTTATTATTTTATTTATAGGAAACAACCTATCATTGAAATGTTGATTATCCCGCTTATTATACTTAATTTATGTGTTATTTTTTGTATGGTATATAACCGATCTTGTTTTCCGAAAAAATAACTCGGTGGGACGTAGATGTGTAGGTTGGGTTAGGCGCTTTTTGCCGTAACCCAACAATGATGAATGATGTTGGGTTACGGCAAAAAGCGCCTAACCCAACCTACTACACAATAAATCCATAATTATCCCTATCCATCTCATTTTTAGATTTTTCAATTACTGCTGAAGGGCAGCTAAAGAAGATAAATTTATTCGTAGCAAGTTTTTCATACTTTTCATAAATTTCATTAAAAACGATTTCTTTAGGTAAGCCGTGAAAAAAAGATTGGTTATCACAGATCTGTGCTGAACTAATCAGCAATTTTTTCTTTTCAAAATTAGAATCATAATTTCTAACAAAATATTCTTGAAGATCTATAATTTTTTCAAGGCAAGCGTTAGGAGTAAGATTGATGGAATTAAAATCGATAGCAATGGTTTTAAGATTATTGCTGCTACGGATTTTTTCGATTGCATTGATGTCTTCGGGTGAGGCATTTAAATAAATAACGGCATCGGCAGTAGAGATAGACGTTTCTGTCCAGTTTAGGTCTAACTGAGATGAAGGCTGTATACAGTCAATCCCATATTTACAGGTGTCAGTTTCAATAGCAGTTGAATAATAAAAATTGGTTTTCTTCCCCTCGCATGCGTTAATAAAGTCACTGGTTTTATCGCTGTCACCAATTAAGACGATTTCGATTATGTTTTCAACTAATTCGCTAGCCATGTTTTCTCCTCGATTCTATAACCCTATACCTATCAAACGATGCTTTTTGCCATTTATCATAACTGATACTGCCATCTGGACATTGATGTAACGCGTAACGTTCATCGTGTATTAATGTTGAATGGGATTTGATGATGGTATTGTCATCCGCAGAATAAAAAAGTGCGAAGGTAAAACGTTCAATTTGACCGCGAGCTTTGCGCACCATGTGTTTGGTTGCTTTAATACCATCGTTAGAAATCAGTTGACCAAATTCACCGACTTGAAACAGTAAAACATCTTTTTCTGAAGCGTTTATTTTTTCAAATTGATGACCATCACTGGGTACGATATATAAACCTGCTTCATCGGGTTCATCAATTTCAAATCCATCACGATAATAATACGCTGGTATTAATCCCGTAAATACACCGTGATCTAAGTGAGCGCCACACCAATCAGGATTTTCATTCGTTGCATCACTTTCTTTATGATAATGCAGCATTCTTCCATAACCGACTAATTTATCGTGATGAAGTCCAATCTTATCATTCAATCCAATGATATTGAGCAATACTTTTCCCGTATTAAAAATCAATTCGCCTAATGCTAAATAAGCGGTTTTTAAATCCACTTCTAGCGGCCAACAATTTTTAACCTGATCTGGAACGAAAGCATAAAACGAAGCTTTTTTATCATCCACTTGCCACTGACCATTTTTATTTTTAAACCACTCGGCGCCTAATTCATAACCTTCTGTATGACCAGCATCTCTATTAGGTGTGTATTGTTGTTTGATAGCTGCATCCAGTGATGAGAATGCTCGTGCTGCATGAATGTATGCGCGGGATTTATTTTCAAATTCCGGAACACCTCGTATGCCGACAATGCCTTTCGAAAGTAAGGCAGATTTTAGTTGAGTGATTGTATTTGTGTTATTGGCAGCGATTAAATCATTATACGAAATGATATCGAGTTTCATGAGTTTATTCCTTTTACGTTATTATCTTGGCGCAATTCTTGCATACTCCATTTCTTCTTGTATCAGTTGCAAGCTGTCACGATGTAAATTTAAGATATTGGTGCCTTTGCCTGGTTTGTTAATTTCATTGCGAACAGGATTAAACATAGTCCAGAAATTTTGAGCGTAGATGGTTTTCTTTACTTCATGCATGAGGGAATCAACGCAGATAATGCCATGAGCGAGTAATTTATCTGTTGATTTTTTATCAAAAACTAAACCATGTTTCTTGAAATTCTTTTTATCAAATTTAAGTCCAAGAACGTTAGCTAAATGAATGAGTTCAGCTTCAAATACATTTTCCCCTATTTTTCCTTTTGCATAGTAATCTAAATAACCTTGATTATTATTTATATCGATTATCTCGAGTTTGTTTTTAGGAGTTAATTTAAATCGGGCATAGATAAGAAAATCAAATTCAGTAAATGCCCAATGATATAACCTATGATTAGGTGACGCTTTGCCAATCGCAGTAGAATATAACCTGGCAATGGCATATTGATTTTGTGTTTCTAATAATTTTTTAAATTTATTTTTATGATCATGCCTAATGGACTGTCTAGCCCATTTAATGGCAGATTCAATGTTGTTAAAATCAATGGATCTTAGTAATAGGGAGCGAATATCTTTTTGTAGATAATAATTAAAATCCATGTAGATGTCTTTATCGCGATCATTTTTAAAATGTTGGTATATTTTTTTTATTGCCATGAGTGTGTAATAATAGGGATCGTTTTCATTGTTATTTTCCATCGATTTTAGTCTAATAATTAGATTTAAATATGCTTTATAAGATGGATTCTTTTTATTGTAATGATGGGGTATGGATGCTAATCCTTTAACGAAATCTTCTATATTTTGTTTCTTGGTGTAATCAGTGACTAAAACGGTATAGTCGCGATAATTTTTTTTGAGGCAGTAGGTGAATGCAGCAATCCAGTTTAATGCTGTGTAAGGATCAGTCGGAAATTTGTATATCACTGAGCTTTTAATAAGAATGCAAGATGAGTTATTCATTGCAATGAGGCTTTGCGTGGGTTTTGTTGATTCAAATGTTTTTTCATCCATATTAGAATTGTCGAACAGTTTTTTAAAATACCTGTCTTCATTATTATAGTGATCACCTGCATATTTAATAGGATTAAGAAAAATTTGATCTAGATAATGATTTAATTGAAGTGGTAATTTCATTATATCTGTTGTTCTGGATGAGATGAGATCAAAGCCAATTAAGATATCCGTGGTTTTATTGTCTTTATATAATTTGATATCCAGTATTTTTTCTTTGATGGGTATATCGATATCGATATTTTTTTCGGTTGAAAAAATGAGATCGCGAGATGAATGCATGAGTGGTTGCGCCTTTTTTCTAATCATAAAGTTGGGCGAATTGTATCGTTCAGTAGTGCCATAAGCAAACCAAAAAACGACCATTTTTTGATTGACTAATGCGAATCTGTTTGTTAAGTTTCACTTTTATTTACGCGCCTAACAACAGAAATAATCGAGGAGAGAAAATGAATTTTATGCCAGTTACATATGATAATTATCGTTTTTGTTGTCTAAATACGTTTGTTTTGGCTGCAACTAATGACTATTTTGGATGGACGCTCATTGCTGCTCTAGGATTTTATGGTAGCAAAGAAGAAGTGGAGAAATACCTTTCACTTGTTGATTCTACAAAGAAGAAAATTGAAGTCGCTAAAGATACGCAATTGTTAACGAAAAATACACTAATCGGTACAAACTTTACTGCTTACGGATTGCTTAATTTAAAAACATCGACATCAACTGCATGGTTTGCTAAACAATTTATTTCGGGTGACACTATTTCCAAGCAAGATTATTTTGAATTATTGCTGCAACAGATAGGGTTATTTGCTATACACGAATATATTGCTGCGCAAATTGAACTTAAAGAAATTCATCATGAAGATTGCCAAAAACGAATAACGATTTTTTCTAACATACTTTCTGCACTGAATAAGGACTCATATGAATCCGTGATGAAAGTATTAAGCACTGACATTCCATGTGGATTTTTCTCAACAGAATTTTATGATCTTGTTACTGCTTTTAAGTTATTGCCATATGAAAAAATGCAGGAACATTTTAATGAATATAAACAATATTATCTGTCATTAGATCAGACTTGCATGAGAGAGTTAGATAAAATATGTATTAGTAAATTACTTTACTCGAAACCGGTGAGCTATCTTTATCAAAGCCGACGAGATAATTCGTCGTTGTTTTTTGCACTTCCATCGGATGTGATTAATGTTATAGGTTCAAAAATCATTGCATTAGATATGCAAGATGTACATCTTGGAAAATAACACCTCCTCTCCCTAACCCTCTCCTCCACAAAAAAACGTGGAGGAGAGGGGACGTTCTAATCAAGTTTCGATTTGTTATTTCCTCTCCAAGTGCTCCACAACATTATCTAATTGACGAATCACATCATTCACATAATCAATGGCCACGTGATAATCATGTGAGTCGTCGTTTTCTAATTTAGTGATAAGACCTGAAATCCCTTTATTCGCTTCAACTAATAATTCAACAATGTGTTTATTCGCCATGATGTATTTCCTTGTTTATCTACGATTCAATGATATGTATTCTCGCTCTTTAGACCCACGATACAGTTGTCTCGGGCGGCCTAATCGGTAGGGGTTACTAATCATTTCATTCCATTGTGCTACCCAGCCTACGGTTCTTGCTAGCGCAAAAATAACGGTAAACATGTTTGTAGGAATGCCAATGGCTCTTAATGTGAGGCCGGAATAAAAATCAACATTGGGATATAATTTTTTCGCGATGAAATAATCATCTTGTAATGCAATTTTTTCCAATTCCATGGCCAGTTTGAAAAAGGGATCGTTGTGAGCGCCAACGGCTTCTAATACTTCGTGACAGGTTTCTCGCATTACTTTTGCACGTGGATCGTAATTTTTATAAACGCGATGTCCAAAACCCATAAGACGAAACGTATCGTTAGGATCTTTGGCGCGGTTAATGAATTGATGGATGCGAGACACATCGCCAATTTCATGTAACATATTTAATACCGCTTCATTGGCACCGCCGTGTGCAGGTCCCCATAATGCGCCAATGCCAGCTGAGATACAGGCGAAGGGATTCGCTCCCGTAGAGCCCGCTAACCGCACGGTAGAAGTGGAAGCGTTTTGTTCATGGTCAGCATGCAAAATAAAAATACGGTCTAATGCTTTGGCAAGAATAGGGTTGGGTTCAGTTTCTTCGCAAGGTGTGCCAAACATCATTTGCAAAAAGTTTTCAGCATAAGACAGTTTGTTTTGAGGTGGCATAAACGGTTGGCCAATAGAGTATTTGTAACACATGGCGGCTATGGTAGGCATTTTTGCAATGAGACGTAAGGCAGAGATAGCGCGATGGTCGGGATTATTAATATCCAATGTGTCGTGATAAAAAGCAGATAGTGCACCGACCACACCAACCATGATGGCCATAGGGTGAGCATCACGCCTAAACCCATTGAAAAAATTACGCATTTGTTCATGAACCATGGTGTGATGCGTGATGTGTTTACTAAACGTATCGTATTCATTTTTGGAAGGTAATTCACCTTTTAATAATAAATAACAGACTTCCAGAAAACTGGAATGGCTAGCCAGTTGTTCAATAGGGTATCCACGATAGAGTAAAACGCCTTTATCGCCATCTATATAAGTGATTTTGGATTCGCAAGCTGCAGTCGAGTTAAAACCAATGTCGTAGGTAAAATACCCATCTTTTAAAAGAGGACTGATATCAATCACATCAGGGCCAAGCGTGCCAGATAAGATATTGAGTTCTATGGTTTTATCTTTAATGATTAATTTTGCTTTTTCAGCTTGAGACATGAAGCTCTCCGTCATCTTGATTGTTTAAGATATTAAATCATAACAGTTTGATTTACTGAAATCCCAAGAATATAATCCAAACTTTTGTGACCACTATTTGTTTAAGGAATACTGCGTGAACCAGCCACGGCCCAAAAACCTCAATCTTTTTACCATTCATTTTCCATTGCCTGCTATTGTGTCGATTTTGCACCGTATGTCGGGCGCTTTTCTTTTTTTATGTATTCCTTTTGTACTGTGGTTGTTAGCATTTTCTTTGACGGATACGGGATTTGCAAACTTGCAGCAATGGATGAGTACGATGATAGTCAAGGCTATTCTCTGGATTATCCTTATACCATTTATATTTCATTTCGTTGCTGGCATAAGACATTTGTTATCCGACATTCATATGGGTGATACGTTAAAAATGGGCAGAATCATGTCTGTATTAACGTTTATTCTCTCTGCTGTTTTAGTGGTATTGGTAGGAATTTGGCTATGGTAAAAACGGTATTAAGTGTTAATCATCAAGGTTTACGTGACTGGGTTATTCAACGTGTATCCGCTATTTTCATGGCGGTATTTTCGCTGGGTTTGATGGCGTATTTTGTTGCTCACCCGGCACTTTCATTTACAGACTGGCATGATTTATTTGCACAACAATGGATGAAAATAGCGACTATCCTTTTTATTCTTGCGCTGATGTTACATGCCTGGATTGGGATATGGACTATTTTTACGGATTACGTCAAACCCTTTGTGATTAGAAGTCTATTGAATGTGATGGTTATGCTCATGTTGATGGCTTGCTTTTTTTGGGGCGTTTTGATTTTGTGGAGTGTTTAATTAATGAAAGTTGCGACACATACGTTTGATGCAGTGATAGTGGGTGGAGGCGGCGCTGGTTTACGATCAGCCATTGAATTGTCCCAGTCTGGTTTAAATGTTGCAGTGATTTCTAAAGTGTTTCCTACCCGTTCTCATACGGTTTCCGCTCAAGGTGGTATTAATGCAGCCTTGGGTAATATTGAACCGGATGATTGGCGCTGGCATATGTATGACACGGTCGTGGGTTCTGATTTTTTAGGCGATCAAGATGCGATTGAATACATGTGTAAGAATGCACCTCAATCCATTTATGAATTAGAACACATGGGTTTGCCATTTTCCCGCTTGGATGACGGTAAAATTTATCAACGTGCGTTTGGTGGTGCAACACGTGAATATGGTAAAGAACAAGCACACCGTACGTGCGCTGCAGCCGATCGTACGGGTCATGCCATGTTGCATACCTTGTATCAAAAAAATATTCAGGCTAAGGCAAGATTCTTCAATGAATGGTTTGCTCTCGATATTGTAAAAACCAGTCAAGGTGTTGCCGGTATAACGGCTATTTCCATTGAAACCGGTGAAGTCGTATTTTTACAATCGCGTGCTGTGATATTAGCAACCGGTGGTGCAGGCCGTATTTTCCAGTCCACGACGAATGCACACATCAATACCGGTGATGGATTAGGCATGGTCATGCGTGCAGGTTATCCATTACAAGATATGGAATTTTGGCAATTTCATCCTACCGGTATTTATGGGTCAGGTTCATTGATCAGTGAAAGTGTGCGTGGCGAAGGTGGTTATCTCGTTAATAAAAATGGCGAACGTTTTATGGAACGTTATGCGCCGCATCTTAAAGATCTTTCTTGTCGTGACATTGTCGCGCGTTCATCTGCGATAGAGATTCGTGAAGGTAGAGGTGCAGGGCCTAAAGGAGATTATGTTTTATTAAAAGCAGATCATTTGGGCGAAGAGATTATTAAATCACGACTGCCCGCCATACGTGAATTGGCCATGACGTTTGCGGGTGTAGATCCCATTAAAGATCCTATTCCAGTCGTGCCCACTTGCCATTATTTAATGGGTGGTATTCCCACGAATTATCACGGCCAGGTATTAACGCAAAATGCTAAAGGTGAAGATGAAATCGTTCACGGTTTATATGCAGCCGGTGAATGTGCTTGTGTATCAGTACATGGCGCGAATCGTTTAGGCGCTAACTCATTACTGGATTTAATTGTATTTGGTAGAGCAGCCGGTAAACACGTTAAAGAAAGTATTGATCAGGGATTATCGTATAACGAAGCAAACAATGATGAAATTGAACAATCACTATCACGCTTGTATCGCTGGAATGGTAATCAAAAAGGTGAAAGTGTAGAAGAAGTGCGTGTTGCTTTGCAAAAAGTAATGCAAGATGATTTTGGTGTGTTTAGAACAGAAGACAATATGAAGCAAGGATTTACCAAGTTAGAAGAATTGAGAGATAGGTTGAATTATGCTTCTATCAAAGACAAGAGTCAGTGTTTTAATACAGCAAGAATTGAAGCACTGGAGTTGGATAACTTGATGGTGACCGCAATCGCAACCGCTTATTCTGCAGAAGCTCGCAAGGAAAGCCGTGGCGCACATGCCAGATCCGATTATCCAGAAAGAGATGATCAACACTGGCTGAAACATTCACTGTATTTTGAAGATGGTCGTCTTGCTTTTCGAGCGGTTAACATGCAGCCGCAAGGTATGGAACCGATTACTTTGAGAAGTAGAGAAGAAGCCAAAGAATAACTGACTAATGAGGATTTAAATATGCGTTTTTCTATTTATCGTTTCAATGCTGAAACCGATGAAAAACCTATCATGCAAGATTTTGATGTCGATACCAAAGAAAATAATTGTGTCATGGTATTGGATGCGTTATTGGTGATTAAAAATAAAATCGATGAAACTTTGAGCTTGCGTCGTTCTTGTCGAGAAGGTGTGTGTGGTTCAGATGGTATGAATATCAATGGTAAAAATCGTCTGGCTTGTACTACACATCTTTCTTCTTTGAGCGAGCCTATAGTGATTAGACCGCTACCTGGGTTGCCTGTGATACGGGATTTAGTCGTCGATATGACTCAGTTCTATCAGCAATATGAAAAAGCCAAACCGTATTTGCAGAATGATGAGCCGGCACCTGCAACCGAGCGTCTGCAATCGCCAGAAGAAAGAGCCAAGCTAGATGGTTTGTATGAGTGTATTCTTTGCGCTTGCTGCACAACGTCTTGCCCTTCATTTTGGTGGAATCCGGATAAATACATGGGGCCTGCTGCATTATTGCAATCGTATCGTTTTATTGCAGACAGTCGTGATACCCATAAAGAGGAACGTTTGGCAGATCTTGCTGATCCATTCAGTGTGTTTCGTTGTCGTGGTATCATGAATTGCGTTGACGTTTGCCCAAAAGAATTGAATCCATTGCAAGCGATTAATCATATTAAAGAAGAAATGCTTAAAGAGTCAGTATAAATATATATTGTAAGTTTATGTATTATAACACATTAATTGAGTAGCCTGATAATGACCACACAGTCCAAAACCATGCAGGAGCTTAGGCAAGATTCTTATCTTGCGGGTAATGAAGAGTATCTGGAAGAAATGTACGAAGCTTGGCTAGGCGACCCAACCAGTGTAACGCCAGCATGGAGTCATTATTTTAACCAGCTAGCCACACGCTTGCCGCGTCCAACGCCTGATATTTCACATGCCGCTGTTCGCGAGCAATTTTTAGAACTCGCAAGGCATTCAGCAAAAGTAATGACTGTTTCAGGTATAGAAACTTATCATGATCAAAAACAAGAAAATGTAGTCGAGCTCATCGCTGCTTATCGCCGCTTAGGTCATTTGCGTGCCAATATTGATCCGCTCAATATATATCAAGGTGTATATAGCCCAACATTGGAATTAGCTTATTATGGTTTTACGGATCAAGATCTAAATAAGACTTACAACGTAGGATCGTTTGCGGGTCTTAATAAAGCATCTGCTACATTGACTGAAATCCATCAAGCTTTGCGTCGTGTGTATTCCAATACGATTGGTTTTGAATATATGCATATCAATCGCATTGAAGAAGTAGAGTGGATACGTGAACGAATAGAGCAAGGTTGGGCTAACTTCAAGCCGAATAACACAGAAAAGCTGCGCATACTGGATAGATTAGTGGTTGCAGATGGTTTGGAAAAATACCTTGGTTTTAAATACGTCGGTCAGAAGCGATTTTCTCTGGAAGGCGGTGATAGTTTGATTCCAATGCTTGATACCGTTGTTAATCGCAGTGCAGAAAATGGTATTAAAGAAACGATTATTGGTATGGCGCATCGCGGCCGTTTGAATGTTTTAGTGAATGTAGTGGGTAAAGAACCCAAGGAAATTTTTTCTGCGTTTGAAGGAAAAGGGGTTTCGTTCACGCATTCTGGCGATGTGAAATACCATCTCGGTTATTCATCTACTGTGAATACAGCGTTTGGTGCTATGCACATTGCATTGGCGTTTAATCCATCGCATTTAGAAATTGTTTCTCCGGTTGTGCAAGGTTCAGTGAGAGCGAGACAGCGTCGTCGTCGTGATACGGTACAAAAACAAGTATTGCCTATTCAGATTCATGGGGATGCAGCGTTTGCAGGGCAAGGCGTTGTCATGGAAACGTTTAACATGTCGCAAGCACGCTGGTTTACGGTAGGCGGGTCCATTCATATTGTGATTAATAATCAAGTGGGTTTCACGACTAGCAATCCACAAGATGCACGTTCAACCACATATTGCACGGATGTTGCAAAAATGGTTGAAGCACCTATTTTGCATGTGAATGGAAATGATCCTGAAGCGGTGTATTTTGCAGCATTATTAGCAGCCGATTATCGTTATACGTTTAAGAAAGATATTGTGATTGATTTGGTTTGCTATAGACGTCATGGTCACAATGAAGCGGATGAACCGTCTGCTACACAGCCGCTTATGTATAAAACCATTAAATCCATGCAAGTTCCTTACGTGATTTATGCAGAGAAATTAATTAAAGAAGGTGTGATTCAATCCGGTGATGAAAAAGCATTAGCTGATGCTTATCGCAAATCTCTGGATAACGGTAATAAGGTAGTAGATGCAACGAAAGATGCATCCGCATATGAATACGCGGCTAACTGGGAACCATTTATTGGCAAGACCTGGACTGAAAAAGCCAATACTTCTTTTCCGATTAAGCGTCTTAAAGAAATCGCGAAAGAGATGGAAACACTACCGGATGGTTTTGTGGTTCAGCCTCAGGTTAAAAAAATGCTGGAAACACAAAAGAAAATGACGGAAGGTGAGGTTGGTATCAATTGGGGTTATGCAGAATGCATGGCTTATGCAACCTTACTGGATCAAGGTTATCCCATACGTTTATGCGGGCAAGATGCAGGACGCGGTACGTTTGCGCATAGACATGCTGTTTTACATGATCAAAACAGTGATGATGTTTATATTCCATTAAGTCATATCTCGCCTAAACAAGCACAAATCAATATTGTGGATTCCTTGCTGTCTGAGCAAGCGGTGCTTGCGTTTGAATATGGTTATTCGACGACTGAGCCGAATTTTTTAGTGTTATGGGAAGCGCAGTTTGGTGATTTTGCGAATGGTGCGCAAGTAGTAATCGATCAATTTATTAGTTCTGGCGAGCAAAAATGGTTGCGACTATGTGGTTTGGTGATGTTACTTCCACATGGTTATGAAGGTCAGGGACCTGAACATTCCTCTGCTAGGTTGGAACGGTATTTACAATTATGTGCGCAAGATAATATTCAGGTTTGTGTGCCATCAACGCCTGCACAAATATTTCATTTACTGCGACGTCAAATGATTAGACCTTGCCGTAAACCGCTTATCGTCATGACACCTAAAAGTTTGTTACGTAATCCTTTAGCAGTATCGAATTTGAATGAATTGGCAGAAGGTGAGTTTCAATTAGTGATACCTGAAGTTGATAAACTGGATGCGAATAAAGTGGATAGGGTTATCATTACATCCGGTAAAATATATTATGAGTTGTTACAGCATAGACGAGAGGCTAAGGGAAATAATGTAGCCATTATTCGTTTAGAACAACTTTATCCTTTCCCAGAAGACGTGTTTCGTAAAGTAATATCAGTTTATGCAGCAGCTAAAGATATTATTTGGTGTCAGGAAGAACCACAAAATCAGGGAGCATGGTCCATGATATCTGTATTGATTTCCAGTGTGTTAAAGAGTGGGCAAACCTTGCGTTATGTTGGAAGACCATCGTCTGCTTCGCCAGCAGTCGGTTATGCATCTGTGCATCAAAAAGAGCAAGAAGATATTGTAAACAATGCGTTATTTAAATAATGACTGAGAGGAAACCGAAATGGCAATAGAAGTGAAAGTTCCAATGTTACCTGAATCTATTACCGATGCGACGGTATCTACCTGGCATAAAAAAGCTGGGGATAGAGTCTCTCGTGATGAGAATATTGTTGATCTTGAAACAGATAAAGTGATGTTAGAAGTTCCATCTCCAATTGATGGAATAATAAAAGAAATTACTAAACAAACCGGAAGCACGGTACAAGCTCAGGAAGTGATAGCGGTGATTGATGCGGTCGATGCTAGCGAGACAGCAAAACCTGCTGAAAAGACAGCAACTTCCTCTGCACCTAAAGCAGATACTGCACCCGCACAACAAGCAACACCTGCTGTGAGTCCATCGGTTAGACGAGTGGCAGCAGAACGTGATATTGATGTTTCACAAGTAACTGGTACGGGCAAAGGTGGTCGTATCACTAAAGAAAATGTATTAGCAGCTGCACCGGGCACAACAACTATTATCTCAGAGGGTACGAGACCGGAAAAACGTGTTCCCATGACACGTATTCGTGTTCGTATTGCAGAACGTTTATTAGAAGTAACCCAAAATACAGCGATGTTAACCACGTTCAATGAAATTAACATGGCGCCTGTTATGGATATTCGTCAACGTTATCGTGAAAAATTTGAGAAGCAACACAAAGTGCGTTTAGGTTTTATGTCTTTCTTTGTGCGTGCTTGTGTAGAAGCGTTAAAGCGTTCGCCTATCGTCAATTCATCTATTGATGGGAATGATATTGTTTATCACGGTTATTACGATATTGGCGTTGCGGTATCTACCGATCGTGGATTAGTTGTTCCAGTATTACGTAATGCAGATCAAATGAGTATGGCGGAAATAGAAGCGAAAATCGTTGAATCTGCTGAGAAGGCGCGTACTGGTAAGTTAACATTGGAAGAAATGCAAGGTGGTACGTTTACCATTACCAATGGCGGTGTGTTTGGGTCACTGATGGCTACACCGATTATTAATGCGCCCCAATGTGCGATTTTAGGTATGCATAAAATTCAGGAAAGACCGGTAGTTGAAAATGGACAGATAGTCATAAGACCAATGATGTATGTTGCACTTTCATACGATCACAGAATCATTGATGGAAAAGAATCCGTGACGTTTCTTGTGTCGATTAAAGAGTTACTGGAAGATCCAACCCGTTTATTGTTGGAAGTATAGTTAGTTATTATTAGTTGAGGTAAAAGCAATGAATCTTCATGAGTACCAAGCAAAACAATTATTATCAAAATACGGAATACCTGTTTCCAAAGGCGAGGTTGCATCTAGTGTGGAAGAGGCTGGTCATATTGCAGATAAGATCAAAACAGGACGCTGGGTAGTAAAAGCCCAAGTGCACGCAGGTGGAAGAGGAAAAGCCGGTGGTGTAAAACTGGTTTCTTCCAAAGACGAAGTGATGGAAGTCACTCGTTCCTTGTTAGGTAAACACTTAGTAACATATCAAACCACAGCAGAAGGCCAACCGGTTAATCAGGTATTGATAGAAGAACCTTGTGATATTGCCAAAGAATTATATCTGGGTGCAGTCATAGATCGTTCTAAACAACGCATTGTTTTTATGGCATCCACTGAAGGTGGTGTTGAAATTGAAAAAATTGCTGAAACGTCTCCAGAAAAAATCCTGAGTATTACGGTCGATCCACTGGTTGGGGTTATGCCGTATCAAGGTAGAAAATTAGCTTATGGCCTAGGATTGAAAGGTGAGCAAATTAAGGAATTTGTGAATCTATTAGTGGGTTTTGGCAACATGGTGACAGAGCGTGATCTCAGCATGTTGGAAATCAACCCACTTGTTATTACTAAACAAGGCCATCTGCTTTGTCTCGATGCAAAAATAGGGGTAGATGATAATGCCTTATATCGTCAGCCTGAATTACGTGCCATGCGCGATGCATCTCAGGAAGATGAGCGTGAAAATCATGCGCGTGATTGGGAGTTAAACTACATTGCATTAGATGGCGACATAGGATGCATGGTGAATGGCGCAGGTCTTGCTATGGCTACTATGGACATGATTAAGTTGCAAGGCGGTAATCCTGCCAACTTTTTAGATGTTGGCGGTGGTGCGACTAAAGAACGTGTATCGGAAGCATTTAAAATTATTTTATCCGATAAAAAAGTCAAAGCGATTTTGATTAATATTTTTGGTGGTATTGTTCGTGGGGATTTAATTGCCGAAGGTATTATTGGTGCGGTTGCTGAGATTGGAACAACGCTTCCAGTGGTTGTAAGGTTAGAAGGAAATAATGCTGATTTAGGTGCGAAAATGCTAGCTGAAAGTGGATTAAATATTATTGCATCAACCAGTTTTACGGATGCTGCTAAAAAAGTTGTTCAAGCTGTTGCTAACTAAAGGTGAAATCCAATGAGCATATTAATCAACAAAAACACAAAAGTGATCTGCCAGGGATTTACCGGCAAACAAGGTACGTTACATTCTGAACAAGCCATTGCTTATGGAACGAAAATGGTCGGTGGTGTGACACCTGAAAAAGGTGGTCAAACGCATTTGGGTTTACCGGTTTTTAATACGGTAAGCGAAGCGTTTAAAGAAACGCATGCGGATGCTAGCGTCATTTACGTGCCCGCACCGTATTGCAAAGATTCTATTCTTGAAGCGATAGATGCAGGCATTAAATTAATTGTTTGTATCACAGAAGGTATACCGGTTCTTGACATGCTGGAAGTCAAAGCTTGTCTCGATAGACATCCTGGCGTTAGATTGATAGGGCCTAATTGCCCAGGTGTGATTACACCGGGCGAATGCAAAATTGGTATTATGCCTGGTTACATACATCAACCGGGTAAAGTGGGTATTGTTTCACGTTCTGGCACATTGACTTATGAAGCGGTTAAACAAACCACGGATATGAAATTAGGTCAAAGTACCTGTGTTGGTATTGGTGGCGACCCCATTCCTGGTACAAATTTTATTGATGTATTAGCGATGTTTGAAAAAGATAGTCAAACGGAAATCATTGTCATGGTGGGTGAAATTGGTGGTAGTGCTGAAGAAGAAGCAGCTGATTTCATTAAAAACCATGTGACCAAACCCGTCGTTGCTTATATTGCGGGTGTGACTGCGCCTGCTGGTAAACGCATGGGACATGCGGGTGCGATTATTGCCGGTGGAAAAGGAACTGCTGCTGAAAAGTTTAAGGCATTGGAAGCAGCAGGCGTTCATATCGTTAGATCACCTGCAGACATGGGTAAGAAAGCAGCGGAAGTTCTCACAAAAGTGACTACTTAATTATGTTAGACATTAAAACCTTAAGAGCTTCAATTGATACAATAGCCGCGCGATTAAAAACGCGCGGTTTTGTATTAGACATTGCTAAATTCAATCAGTTAGAAGATCAACGTAAGCAATTACAAGTTAAGATGCAGGAATTGCAAAACGAACGCAACGTTAAATCCAAAGAAGTAGGGCATGCTAAGGCTTCAGGTAAAAATGTCGATGACGTTTTAAAGAATCTTAAAATCTTAAGTGATTCACTGACACTGGTTGAAAATCAATTCGCAGTTAATCAGCAAGAAATAGATGATTTTCTGGCGAGAATGCCAAATCTTCCGCATGAATCCGTACCGATTGGGAAAAGTGAAGCAGATAATCAAGTGATACGTACGTGGGGTGAGCCCAAGCAGTTTAGTTTCACACCTAAAGATCATGTTGAATTGGGTAGCGCACACTCACGCATGGATTTTGAAACAGCAGCAAAATTAACAGGCGCACGATTTGTTGTATTACGTGGGCCACTAGCAAGATTGCATCGTGCATTAAGCCAGTTCATGCTGGATTTACATGTTAATGAACATGGTTATCAGGAAATTTCTGTGCCTTATCTTGTGAATGCAAATAGTATGTTTGGTACCGGTCAATTTCCTAATTTAAAAGCAGATGTATTTTCTGTTTCTGGTGAGAATGAGTATTATTTAATTCCTACCTCTGAAGTGCCGGTTACCAATACGGTTTCTGATCAGATATTAAATGCAGATCAATTACCTTTAAAATACGTTTGTTATAGCGCTTGTTTTCGCAGTGAAGCAGGGTCGTATGGCAAAGATATAAGAGGTATGTTGCGACAACATCAATTTGAAAAAGTGGAATTGGTGCAGATGGTAAAAGCAGATGCTTCCTGGCAAGCCTTGGAAGATTTAACACATCATGCTGAGATGATTTTGCAACGATTGGAATTGCCGTATCGTGTCATGGCACTTTGTACAGGTGATATTGGATTTTCGTCTGCTAAAACCTATGATCTTGAAGTATGGTTGCCAGGCCAGCAATGTTATCGTGAAATTTCATCTTGCAGTAACATGGAATCGTTTCAGGCTAGACGCATGAAAGCACGTTATCGTGATGCATCAGGCAAGATTGAATTATTGCATACCTTGAATGGGTCGGGCCTCGCTATTGGCAGAACCTTAATTGCAGTGGTTGAAAATTATCAGGATGAGTTAGGTCGTATTCATATACCAACGGTTTTACAGCCTTATATGGGTGGTTTAAAAGTAATAGAGTAATCGGAGGTAAACGTGCGTATTGTCAGTTATTTTTTCTTGCTCGTGATTATTTTGTTTGGGATGGCGTTCGCAACCTTAAACTCAGAATCTGTTACCATTAATTATTATTTTGGCGATTCAACCTTACCTCTTTCTCTTTTACTGGTTTTGGTATTTGCACTAGGCTGCCTCGTTGGCATGGTCGTTGGTTTTTGGTTGCTCATTAAAGCTAAATTAGCGAATTATCGTTTACGCCAGCGTTTGCAATTGGCTGAAAAAGAAGTCGGTAACTTAAGAGCGATACCGTTACAGGATACTGTTTAATGAAGCTGATTGGGATCGTATTGATTCTGATTTGCATAGCCATTGCCTGGCTATTAGGGTATAGAGCACGTCCTAAAGTCATATCACCTCGTAAAACCAATATACCGCGTGATTATTTGATAGGTCTTAATTTTTTATTGAATGAAGAAACAGACAAGGCCGTCGATGTTTTTGTGAAAATGTTGGAAGTGGATAGTGATACGGTTGAAACCCATCTTGCTGTTGCAAAATTATTTAGACGACGTGGAGAAGTGGATAGAGCCATACGCATACATCAAAATTTAATTGCACGACCACAGTTAGAAAAAGTCATACGCGAACAGTCGTTATACGAATTGGGTCAGGATTATTTGAGTGTAGGCATGTTAGATAGGGCTGAGAAAATTTTTCTGGATTTAATCAATGTTAAATCGCATTCAGCGCAAGCATTAAAAACATTAATTGATATTTATCAACAAGCCAAAGATTGGAATAATGCGATTCAAATGGCGTATAAATACGACTCATTAACCCGCCAAAATATGCAATCTACTATCGCTCAATATTATTGTGAATTAGCCGATGCTGAATATATAAAGAAGCGTTATGACGTTGCGGCTGACTATTTGGATAAAGCCATTTCTGCAGATAAGTCGTGTACGCGTGCGAGTTTGGCTCACGCTAAAATGTTGATGGATCAAAGTGATTATAAAAATGCATTACGTTATTTAAAAAAAATCAAAGTGCAAAATCCGCATTTTCTTTCAGAAGCGATCGAGTTATTAGCTTTGTGTTATGAAAAATTAGGTGAAGAAGAAAAATTAGTGATGTATCTCAAACAATTGCTAGATGAGCATCCACGCGTGCCGGTTGCATTAATTTTAGCGGAGCGAATTCGTAAACGTAAAGGTGATAAAGTTGCAGCAGGATTTGTTGCAGATTATGTACGTCGTTATCCATCGTTACGCGGCTTGTACATTTTTATTAACATTTATATTTCAAATGCTGAAGGGCGTGCACGTGAAGATTTGCAAATCTTGCAGAATTTGATGAAAAATTTATTGGCTAACAAGCCTGAATATCAATGTCATTCTTGCGGTTTTTCCGGTAAATCATTGCATTGGCATTGTCCGGGTTGCAAGCAGTGGAGTACCATTTTGCCTGTACATAGTGTTGAAGAAGAATCGGCATTACGAGTTTAATCATGATGACTCCGCCTCTCATTTCTGTTGCACCCATGATGGATTATACCGATAGACATGATAGGTATTTTTTGCGTCTGATTGCTCCAGATGTTTTGCTTTATACTGAGATGATTACTGCTCACGCATTAGCGCATGGTGATATCGATTATTTATTAGCGTTTGATGAAAAAGAACATCCTGTGGCTTTGCAGTTAGGTGGTAGTGATCCCGCATTATTAGCAACCGGTGCAAGCTTAGGCGAGGCATTTGGTTATGATGAAATTAATCTTAATGTGGGTTGTCCTAGCCCACGAGTGAGTAGAGGACGATTTGGTGCTTGTCTTATGCAAGAACCAGAACTCGTTGCAGATTGTGTTGCAGCGATGCGCGCGAAAGTGAATATTCCTGTTACTGTTAAATGCCGCATCGGTGTTGATGAGCGGGATAGTTATGAATATTTACGACAATTTATTGCAACCGTTAGCCGTGCAGGTTGTACGACTTTCATTATTCATGCACGTAAAGCGTGGTTGAAAGGTTTAAGCCCTAAACAAAATCGTGAAATTCCACCATTACGTTATGATATTGTACATCAGATTAAAAAAGATTTTCCTCATTTAATCATAGTGTTAAACGGCGGTATTAAAACCATTTCGGAGATAGACGCGCAATTACCTCATGTTGATGGTATTATGATTGGCCGTGCTGCTTATTCTAATCCATATTTGTTATCTGAGATTCAACAAAAGTATTTTTTAAATAATAATAGAACACGTAGTGAAATTATTTGTGATTATATGCTGTATGTCAGTAAGCAGATCAAATTAGGTATAAAATTAAGTAGTATGACTAGACACATATTAGGATTATTTCAAGGTCAGCGCGGTGCTTCCATGTGGCGGCGATACCTCAGTCAACATGCACATAAACAAAATGCTGATGTTAGTGTAATTAGTGAAGCATTAGAATTGCTAGTGGAGTGATAAAATGGTTATCGAATTTCTTTCTAAAATTTCGGATATAGTTGGAATATCTGGTGTTATTTTGGTATTGGTTGCATACTTTCTTTTAACGACTAATCGTATTTCTTCCCAAAGTTTGTGTTATCAACTGTATAATTTCCTGGGCGCGTCATTGGTATTATTTTCATTAATGTTTAATTTTAATTTAGCATCAGTTATTGTTGAAATCTCATGGGTGATTATTAGTTTAGTTGGTGTGTATCGTATATGCATTGCGCAAAAAACTAAAATTAACACTTAGAATACGATTGCTGTGGTATAGGACTATGTTTTTTTACATCACTCATAACGAGATCCATGTCAGGCTCTCCCATTTCAGTAGTGTCAATCTGAATTGTTTTCAGGATAACAGAAAAAGTTTTTTCGTCTTTTGGATTCTCAATTTGCTCCCTATAAACCCCCACGTAAAGTGAAAATACAAATTTTTTCTTATCTTCTTCAGTTAGAAAAAGTGATTTAACGTAATTGATAATCGTTTTATCATGTGGATCTGCAATTAAGTGGTCTTGGTAAACGGCGATTAGAAAATCAGCTAGCGATGTTTTCTTACACCGATTATATTCCTCTATATTTGATTGTTGAAGTTTTATAACTGTGCTGCAATTTAGATCATATACAGTGTTTTCGAAAGGGGATAGGTTGATAGAATCGTTTTCATTTAGAGAGCGAGAAAAAATATCATTAACTAGAGTTTTTAGATAAAAATAAGATCTTTCTGTCAAACCGTTTCCTTTGTTATATATATATGCAACACCGATAAGATCAGCTAAGGATAGTGTCTTTCTCATTTTAAGAGCATCAAATAGGCAAGGAAAAAGAAGGTCTATAATTTCCTGGTGATGAATATTGTTGATATGACGTAACAAATCATCAATTTCAACCTCTTTATCATTCAACAGGGTGATCAGTTGATTATATATATCGTTGTTCCTGATTATTTTTAGCAATACATTTTCATAGTTTCTCTTTAAGCAAAATAAGATCAAATTAATGAATTGTTTATTGTTTATTTGTTTTTCTGATTCAAAATGACAAAAAATGATAGCTTGCTGCAGTTCATGGTGTGCATTAATGTATATTTTTGAATCCAGATTACATTTCAACACGACTTCATTTTTATCGAGATTAAAATATTCGCAATCATACTTTATCCTATTCAAACTGCTTATTCTTCTATGTTGAATTTTTTCAAGTAATGTTATGAAGTGGTCAGAAAATTCGTATTGAGGAATGTGTGATTGCAATGTTTTTTTGAAGTCACGAGAATAAACATATGTGGTATTTTTTAATAACGCTAGTATTTGAGTATGGTTTTTAAATAAATGGTAGACAATCTGACTGAATTCTTTGTGTTTAATGCCGTTGAATTTTGTATTTTTATTATATTCATCGAAATCTAGATTCACATCTTCACGCATATACTTTCCGGGAAGCTGACGAAATAATCCTTTATCTATTCTAGCGTAATCAGGATTTTCGTTAGCTGCCAGTCTGGTTAGTTCAGCTAATTCATAATTGATGATGCAATCGGTTGATAGGGTGAATAACGTTGGAATGTTGCTTTTGGCGCCAAACATTTTCTCTTCCTCGTTTGTATTATTAAGGGACGTCGTTGTAACGACGTCCTTTATCCTTACTCATCCCAAGTCAGTGCGCCACCCGTTTGATATTCAATCACGCGTGTTTCAAAAAAGTTTTTCTCTTTTTTAAGATCCATGATTTCACTCATCCACGGAAATGGATTGCTAACACCCGGAAAGAGTGGTGTTAAACCAATTTGTGCGCAGCGTCGATTTGCAATGAATTGTAAATATTCTTTAAACATTTCCGCATTCAATCCTAAAATACCGCGTGGCATGGTATCGACTGCATAAGTATATTCGAGATCAACACCTTCACGTATCATTTCCAGAATTTCTTGTTTGAATGTTTCTGTCCATAATTGTGGGTTTTCAATTTTGATTTGATTAATCACATCAATACCAAAATTGAGATGCATGGATTCATCGCGCAAAATATATTGGAATTGTTCAGCGGTTCCCGTCATTTTATTGCGACGCCCCATGGATAAAACCTGGGTGAAACCAACGTAAAAGAATATGCCTTCAAATACGACGTAAAATGCAATCAAGTCACGTAATAAACGTTGATCATTTTCCGGCGTACCGGTTTGAAATATAGGATCACCTAAACTCTGTGTATATTTAAGCGACCAAGCCGCTTTACGTGCAACGGAAGGAACTTCACGGTACATGTTAAATACTTCTGCTTCATCCATGCCTAAGCTTTCAATCACGTATTGATAAGCATGCGTATGCAATGCTTCTTCAAATGCTTGACGTAATAAATATTGACGGCATTCAGGATTGGTAATGTGTCTATAGACAGCTAATACCAGATTGTTTGCAACCAATGAATCAGCGGTTGAAAAGAAACCCAGGTTGCGCATGATGATGAAGCGTTCATCTTCTGTTAAACCATTAGGTGATTTCCATAACGCAACGTCTGCTGCCATGTTGATTTCATTTGGCATCCAGTGATTGGCGCAAGCATCTATATATTTTTTCCAAGCCCATTCATATTTAAAAGGAACTAACTGATTTAAATCCGCACGGCAGTTAATCATTTTTTTATCATCGACTTGTATGCGTGCAGCACCCATTTCAATGAGTTCTAATCCTGTGTTCTTTAATATATTATTGGTTGCAGTCATGTTCTTCTCCTTTATTGACAGGCTTCGCAAGTAGGATCGGTGATTAAGCAAGCCTTGGGTTCCGTTGATGTAGGATTTGCTTCTACAGCGTTTAACGCCCTATCATCTACCGTTGCTTTTTCAGTATTAGTCGCGCCCATGCTGCGTAAGTAGTAAGTGGTTTTTAATCCACGCAACCAGGCATGACGATACAGTTGATCTAGCTTTTTACCAGACGGTTGTGCCATGTATAAGTTAAGTGATTGAGCTTGATCTATCCATTTTTGACGTCGTGATCCTGCTTCTACTAGCCAGGTAGGATCGACTTCAAATGCTGTTGCATAAATTTTCTTTAATGTTTCTGATATGCGACTGATTTTGGCAACGCTACCATTATAATATTTCAAATCATTGACCATCACTTCATCCCATAATCCTTCTCGTTTTAAATCAGCGACGAGATAAGGATTGATGATAGTGAATTCTCCAGAAAGATTGGATTTCACAAAGAGATTTTGATAAATGGGCTCAATGGATTGTGATACACCGCAAATATTTGAAATGGTAGCAGTCGGTGCAATCGCTAACACATTTGAATTGCGCATACCGATAGTCTTAACACGTTGACGTAATGTATCCCATGCCAAGGTTTGTGATGTGTCCACATTAAGATATTCACCGCGATTTTTTGCAAGAATGGCGAGAGAGTCTATGGGCAGAATGCCTTGGCTCCACAATGATCCTTCATACGTGGAATATTTGCCGCGTTCTTCAGCAAGATGGGTTGAGGCTTCAATCGCAAAATAACTGATTAATTCCATGGAACGATCTGCAAATTGAACGGCTTCAGGTGAAGCATACGCAAGACGCAATTTGTAGAGCGCATCTTGAAAGCCCATTACACCCATGCCAACTGGACGGTGTTTCATGTTGGAATGTTTAGCTTGTGGGACAGAGTAATAGTTGATATCGATTACGTTATCTAACATGCGTAAAGCAGTAAAAATAGTGCGACGTAACTTTTCTCCATTAAGACCAGCATCTGTCATGTGAGCCACTAAATTGATACTGCCAAGATTGCAGACGGCAATTTCTTCACGGGAAGTATTTAAGGTAATTTCCGTGCAGAGATTAGAGCTATGCACTACACCAACATGTTGTTGTGGGGAGCGTAAGTTGCAAACATCTTTGAAGGTCACCCAAGGGTGGCCGGTTTCAAATAACATGGTTAACATCTTACGCCATAATGCAGTTGCTGAAATTTTCTTGAAGGCTTTCATTTCACCGCGAGCGGCTTTTGCTTCATAAGCAATATACGCTTCATTAAATGCTGCACCGTATAAATCATGTAAATCCGGTGTTTCATTGGGTGTGAATAAGGTCCAGTCTTGATTCAGTGCGACGCGTTGCATGAATAAATCAGGAATCCAGTTAGCGGTATTCATATCATGCGTACGTCTACGTTCATCGCCGGTGTTTTTACGTAATTCAAGAAATTCCTCAATGTCTAAGTGCCAGGTTTCAAGATAAGCACAGACAGCGCCTTTGCGTTTGCCGCCTTGATTAACAGCAACAGCAGTCGCATTCGCAACATTTAAGAAAGGTACAACGCCTAGCGATTTGCCGTTTGTTCCCTTGATATGAGCACCCATGGCACGGACATTGGTCCAGTCATTGCCAAGGCCGCCAGCGTATTTAGAGAGTAAGGCATTGTCTTTAATCGCACTGTATATGCCATCTAAATCATCGGGTACGGTTGTGAGATAGCAACTGGATAATTGTGGGCGTAAAGTGCCAGAGTTAAATAATGTTGGTGTTGAACTCATGAAGTCAAACGAAGACAGTAAATTGTAGAATTCGATAGCGCGTGCTTCTTTATCTTTTTCATTGATGGCAAGACCCATAGCAACACGCATGTAAAATGCTTGTGGCAATTCTATGCGGTTACCTTCCCAATGGATAAAGTAACGGTCGTATAGTGTTTGTATGCCAAGATAATCGAATAATAAATCGCGTTCTGGTTTGATGGCAGCAGCTATGCGATCAAGATCAAAGGTTTTTAATTTAGGATCAAGTAGTTCATGTTTGATACCGACATCGATATACGCTTTTAAGTAAGTAGGATAAGAATATTCGGTTATCTTTAAAAAGGTGAGTGCTTCTGTGCGCAAATCATCGAGTAATAAGCGTGCGGCAACATAAGAATAGTTGGGTTCTTTTTCAATCAAGGTGCGTGCAGACATGACTAAGGCTTTGTTGACTTCACGTACAGGTACCTTATCAAACAAGTTACGTTTAACGTCTTCAATAATGTGGCTAGCAGATACGTCGGCGAGCCCCTTGCAGGCGGTTTGCACTTCTTGTTGAAGAAGATTCATATCCAGTGGTTGAACGCTTCCATCTGGTAAGGTCACATGTAAAATAGCAGCAGATTTTTTGTCAGCTTCTGTTTGTTCTTCACGAACACGGCGTCGTTCTTCACGATATAAAACGTAGGATTTGGCGACTTTGTATTCACCGGCACGCATAAATTCCAGTTCGACTCTGTCTTGTATGTCTTCTATGTGTATGGTTCCACCGCCTTGTAAGCGGCGGGTAAATGTATTGGATACTTTTTGAACCAATGCCGATACTTTTTCATGAATACGGCTAGAGCTTGCTGCTGTATCGCCTTCGACGGCTAAAAAGGCTTTGGTGATGGCGACAGCAATTTTGTTAGCGTCAAAAGGGGTGACGGTGCCATTGCGGCGAATGACTTTGATTTGTCCGGGAGCTGTTTGTGCTAATTCAAAATGAGGGGTATGAGTAATATGAGATGCTGTTGATTGATTGATATCCATGTTCTCTTTCTCCACGTAGACGAGTAAATCAGGTAATAAATTCGTTAGGGCAGACTTGTGGTGGTACTTGGCCAAAACCACAATATGTAGTTGTTTTTCTGCTTGACCATACCAAGATAAAGTATCTCGAAAGAGATATCAAGCAAATAAAAACACCGTGGTTAAAATCGCACGAACAGGGAGGATAGGGACTTCATTTCAGGAAAAAAATTCGTCACATTTGAGATGGCAGGGTGGGATTTTTGCAGGTGGTGAGTGTGCGGATAATGGCGTCAGCTGAAAGCTGCCTATCATTTGTTTTCTTGCTCCAAACGCGCCATCCTTGGCGCTTAGGGTTGCATCCTGCAACCCAGTCGCTAGAAAACAAATGATAGGCAGCTTTCAGCTGACGCCATTATCCGCATGCGGTGAATAGAGGCCTTATTCGCCGCATAATGTGCGGTGAATAGCTTATTGCGGTTATCTTTAAGATTTCATTAAGCATGAATCTGTACAATAACCGTCACTAATTTCATAAGATAAAAGAGGAATAATCCATGAATGCAAAGTATTACGGGTGGTTATATCTACGTAATGTATGGGGAGTTATAGCAAATGGCGCTTGGATAGGCTCTGAATTGAGCTATGTTGGGCCTCTTTTTTGGCTAGGTGCTCTTGCATTATGGCCTCTCACGCTAACATTTGGTGCAGGTATCAAAACCCTCATTGATGGCTACAATAGAAAATACACTCTGGATAAAGAAGTACTTGAGCCTATACCTGCTTCAATTAATCATATGAGCGAAGCACAGATAACACAACTTTGCCAGCAGGCAAATACACAAGAAAAAGAACGTGCTTATTTTTCCCAATCTAATTCTAGCGCAAGCTTAATGAAAAAATTGTTGGCATACAAAGAACAGGCAAATAAAGAAATGAACACAGAAAGAAATGAACAAATCACGGAAAAGAAGATTGAATTGGCTTTAGAACAACTTCATCCTGGTGAAAGTAAAGAAGCGTTAAGTAATCGTAGAACACTTTATCTTGAAGAACGTCTTTATAATTATAAACTTGATGAGCAGCATGAGACTGAGCTAAATAATTTCAAAGTACAGCATTCGGAGCTTGCGTGTTCAAAGTGCTTAAAAGCGGATATTTCCAGTTACATGTCAGATGAAAAGAATAATGGTAAAAAATTATTCCAATTACTAGTCGCATTTTTTAGCCCTAAGCAGGCTGAGCAAGAAGGGAATACAGAAAGCGATAGGTTGATTGTGAATCAATCCATTTAATTAGACAAACTAACCCTGTTTTTATCAAACAGGGTTAGTTCTTGACACCCGTTCACTCTGCTCATAAAATGCCCCCCATGTCTCTAAAACTATTACCTGAACATATTGATCCGCTGCGCTATGCTGAGCAAGGTTTGAGCCTTGATGGCAGGCTGAAAATAGCGGACATGCAGCGATTAAGTGCGAATCTAGCTGACAAAGACGCAGAAGTTGCGGTCAAATTGCAGTTTGGGATAGATGAGCAAGATATTACCTTTTTAAACGGGCATTTGGAAACAAGGCTATCATTGCAATGTCAGCGTTGTATGGAGCCGCTGGTTTGTGAAATAATGTCGGACTTTTCGTTAGGTATCGTGAATACCTTAGATGAGGCAAATCGTTTGTCGGAACAATATGAGCCGGCAATCGCAACAGAAGGTCACTTGGCATTAAGGGATTTAATAGAAGATGAGATTATTTTAAATTTACCTATTATTCCTAGGCATGAGCCTGTGGAGTGTAAGGTCAAGTTTCCGTTAGTCGATGATTCAGGATGGGACCAAGGTAAAGGTGGAAATCCTTTTCAAGTATTAGAATCATTAAAGCATAAACGTGGTTAAGGTTTGTTAGTTATATAAATTTTAGGGTGAGGAGTTTGGAATGGCTGTTCAAAAAAGTAGAGTGACTCGTTCAAGACGTGGCATGCGTCGTTCACATGATGCGTTAACCAATGAAACATTATCGATTGATGTTACAACGGGTGAAACCCATAGACGTCATCACGTTAGTCCAGAAGGTTATTACAAAGGCCGCCAGGTAATCAGTAAATCGGCAGCCGTTGAAGACGAAAATAACGAAGAATAGTCGTTTGACAATAATAACAATAGCTATTGATGCAATGGGAGGCGATTACGGGCCTTCCGTTACTGTGCCTGCTGCTTTATCTATTTTAGCTGCACGTCCAGATATTCATCTCATATTGGTAGGTGACTCATCTCTATTGCAGCGTGAATTGGCTTCACATACTTACGATTCTACTCGACTCGTTGTATTGCATGCGTCTCAGCAAGTAGAGATGAACGAGCTACCTTCTCAAGCATTACGCACCAAAAAAGATTCTTCCATGCGTGTTGCCATCAATCAATTGAAAGAAGGTAAGGCACAGGCTTGCGTGAGTGCAGGCAATACCGGTGCGCTAATGGCAACCGCACGTTTTGTGTTAAAAACACTGCCGGGTGTAGATAGGCCAGCGATTATTTCAACTTTTCCCACCATTGATCCCAATAAAAATGTACGTTTGCTTGATTTGGGCGCTAACGTTGATTCCAGTGCTGAAAATTTAGTGCAGTTTGCTGTGATGGGATCCGTACTTGCATCAGCCGTTGATAATATTTTGAATCCAAAAGTTTATTTGCTAAACATTGGTGAAGAAGAAATAAAAGGGAATGAACAAGTTAAACAAACCGCATTGTTATTGGCTAATTCTAATGTAGTGAATTACGTTGGTTATATTGAAGCAGATGTATTGCATGCGGGTGAAGCAGATGTGGTTGTATGTGATGGATTTGTGGGCAATGTTACGTTAAAAACCACAGAAGGCGTTGCAAGATTTATTGCTAAAATGATGAAAGAAGCATTCATGCGTAACAGCTTAACCAAGGTAATTGGCCTAATGGTTAAACCGGTTTTAAAATCCTTCATCAAACGTATTGATCCTGGTCGTTATAATGGCGCAACGTTTATTGGTTTGAATGGTACGGTAGTAAAAAGTCACGGCGGTGCGAATATACAAGCGTTTACTCGTGCGATTGAAGAAGCAGTAATGGGCGTAGAAAAAAATGTTCCCGAACGTATTCGGCATGAAGTCGAACAGTTATTGAAATTATCATCTGGTAATGAGAGAGAATAATGCTTTATTCAAAAATTCTTGGTACAGGTAGTTATTTACCTGAAAAAGTATTGACTAATTTTGATCTTGAAAAAATGGTTGATACGAGTAATGAATGGATAGTAGAACGATCTGGAATAAAATTACGTCATATTGCATCAGAACATGAAAATGCAGTCACTATGGCAGATGAAGCAGGGCGAGTCGCACTTCATGCTGCAGGTATTCAGCCTAAAGACATAGGGATGATTATTGTCTCATCGACTACACCGCATTTAGTTTTTCCGAGTACGGCGTGTTTAGTTCAGGAAAAATTTGGCATAGCAGGTTGTCCTGCTTTTGATTTGAACGCTTCCGCTTGTGCTGGATTTATGTATGCGTTTAGTATTGCCGATCAATTCATTCGAAACGGTACCATTAAAAATGCATTGGTGATTGGCAGTGAAGTGATGTCGCGTGTTATCGATTGGGAAGATCGTAGTACTTGCGTATTATTCGGCGATGGAGCAGGAGCGGTTGTCTTAGGTGCCAGTAAAGAACCAGGCATTTTATCGACTCATTTGCATGCAGACGGTACGCATAAAGATGTTTTATATCTTCCACAAAGTTCGAAAACATCTCAAGGTTTAGAAACCGTTAAAATGATGGGTAATCAATTATTTAAACTCGCTGTTAATACATTGGGTTCTCTCTTTGATGAAACCTTAGCAGCGAATGGGTTGCAAAAATCCGATATTGATTGGTTAGTCCCGCATCAAGCGAATATGCGTATTATTGAAGCCATGGCCAAGAAATTAACTTTACCCATGGAAAGAGTAGCGATTACGCTAGATAAACAAGGTAATACATCCAGTGCATCTATACCATTGGCATTAGATGAAGCGATACGTGATGGACGCATACAGCGTGGTCAGGTATTGATGATGGAAGGATTTGGTGGCGGTCTCGCCTGGGGTTCAGCGTTAGTGAAGTATTAAATCATGAAAAATCATTTAGCCATTGTATTTCCCGGTCAAGGTTCTCAATCCGTTGGTATGTTGTCTGATATTTCACATCAATTTAGTGAAGTACAAGAAACCTTTTCTGAAGCTTCTGCTGTTTTAGGTTACGACCTTTGGAAGCTGGTTTTGCAAGGTCCGGAAGACGAACTTGATATGACAGTACATACTCAACCGGCTTTATTGGCCGCTTCTTATGCTATCTGGCGTATTATTCAATCCAGAAAACCATGCATACCCGTTATGTTGGCAGGACACAGCTTAGGTGAATACACAGCATTGGTTTGTGCAAATGCCCTCACTTTTTCAGATGGAATAAAATTAGTTGCTGCACGTGGACAATACATGCAAGAAGCTGTTTCGCCCGGTGTCGGCGCGATGGCTGCCTTAATTGGATTGAATGAAGCGACTGTCAATACTATTTGTCTTGATGCAAAAGAATCAGCAGATGAAGTATTGTCTCCTGCCAATTTTAATAGCGTGGGTCAAATTGTGATAGCAGGTCATAAGTCTGCTGTTTTACGTGCGATTACGCTGGCCAAAGAACAAGGTGCAAAAATAGCAACATTGATACCTGTCAGTGTTCCTTCTCATTGTCTTTTAATGCAGCCCGCTGCTACGCGTCTTCTAGCGTTACTGTCAACAATTACGCTAGCAGAGCCTCGCATTCCAGTGATTAGTAATGTAGATGTCAAACCCTATGATAGCGTTCAATCCATTCGTGATGGCTTAGTCAGGCAATTGGTATCACCCGTTCAATGGGTGGCGACTATTCAACATTTTATTGAAGCAGGCATAACGGAAATCATAGAATGTGGTCCCGGAAAAGTGTTGAATGGCTTAATAAAACGTATTGATAAAAACGTGCAATTAATGACGACTGCAGATGGTTCAGCGTTAGATGCAATTATTAGTAAAGGAGTGAGTGATGTCACGTGAAGGTTTATTAAAAAATAAAATTGCACTGGTAACCGGTGCTAGTCGTGGCATTGGTAATGGTATTGCGCTGGCTTTAGGGCGTGAAGGTGCGACAGTAATAGGGACGGCTACGACCGAAGAAGGTGCGAATAACATTACTAAAGATTTAAAAGAACAAGGTATAGCAGGTTGTGGTAAGACATTAAATGTGACTGTGCCTCAGTCAGTGAATGATTTAATCACTTCTATTAAGGAAGAATATGGGCCTGTATCCATATTGGTGAATAATGCGGCCATTACAAAAGATAATTTATTCCTGCGCATGAAAGATGAAGAATGGTTAGACGTGATAGCGACAGATTTAAATTCTGTGTTTAGTCTGAGTAAAGCTTGCATGAGAGATATGTTAAAAGCGCGATGGGGACGTATCATCAACATTGGATCGGTTGTTGGTTCAACGGGCAACCCAGGTCAAGTAAATTATTGCGCAGCTAAAGCCGGTGTTGTTGGTTTGAGCAAAGCATTAGCACTTGAAGTAGGTTCACGGGAGATTACCGTTAATACAGTGGCACCTGGGTTTATTGCAACCGATATGACTAATGTTTTAACAGATGAGCAGCGTGCAGCAATATTTCAACGTATTCCCATGCAAAAACTGGGAACTGTAGCGGATATTGCTGCGGCAGTGGTTTTTTTAGCTTCAGATTCAGCAGGTTACATAACCGGTCAGACTTTACATGTGAATGGTGGATTGCACATGAACTAAGCTGGTCATTAAAACAATCTTGCAACTTGGTGATTTTCGAATAAACTAGCACAAATTATTGTATTTACTTAAGAGAGGACAGATCTATCATGACTATGAAAACCAACGAAATTGAAACCAGAGTCAAAAAAATCGTTGTTGAACAATTAGGTGTTAAAGATGATGAAGTAACGACAGATGCTTCATTTGTAGATGACCTTGGTGCGGACTCATTGGACACCGTTGAATTAGTCATGGCATTGGAAGAAGAATTTGAAACCACTATTCCTGATGAAGATGCTGAAAAAATTATTACAATTAAAGATGCTGTTAGCTATATCACTAGCCGCATGGAAAAAGAAACAAAAGCCAGCTAAGTTTCAAATTCAATCTATTTTAAATAGCAGAGTGGACAATTTGATTGTCCACTTCGTTTTTCATTTTTAGAGAGGATTTCCGCTTGAATAAGAGGCGTGTAGTAGTAACAGGCTTGGGGATGCTTACATCTCTAGGCCATGATGTTGATAGCACATGGCAAGCCATTCTTGCTGGTAAAAGTGGTGTTGCGAAAATCGATCATTTTGATGCTTCTGATCTCAGTTGCCAGATTTGTAGTCGTGTTAAAAATTTTGATGCAACGCTTTACATGCCGGAAAAAGAAGCGAGAAAACGGGATTACTTTATTCAATATGGCATGGCTGCTGCTATACAAGCGATTCAGGATTCGGGATTGCAAGTAACGGAAGCGAATGCGCACCGAATTGGTCTTGCTATTGGCTCAGGTATTGGTGGTTTGCCTAGCATAGAAAAACACCATGCAACGTTATTGGAATCCGGCCCACGTCGTATTTCTCCTTTTTTTATTCCTGGCGCATTAATCAATATGATTGCTGGCAACCTTTCTATTCAGTATGGAATGAAAGGGCCTAATATTGCGTTAGTTTCTGCTTGCACGACAGGCACACATAATATTGGTCTTGCTGCTCGTTCGATTGCACATGGCGATGCAGATGTCATGATAGCAGGCGCTTCTGAAATGGCTACGACCAAATTAGGTATCGCCGGTTTTGCTGCCATGCGTGCTTTATCGACTCGTAATGATGAGCCTATGAAAGCAAGTCGCCCCTGGGATAAAGATAGAGATGGTTTTGTGTTAGGTGATGGTGCAGGCATGTTGGTGTTGGAAGAATACGAATTTGCGAAAGCGCGCGGTGCGAAAATCTATGCAGAGTTAATCGGTTTTGGCATGAGTGCAGATGCGCATCATATGACTTCACCCGATCCAGAAGGCAAAGGTGGTGCTGCTTCTATGGATATGGCTATGGCCGATGCGGGCATTAAACCGGAAGATGTTGATTATATCAACGCACATGGTACATCCACGCCTGCTGGAGATGAGCTGGAAGTGATGGGTATTAAACGCAGTTTTGGCGATCATGCTTATAAGCTTGCTGTTAGTTCGACTAAATCCATGACGGGTCATTTACTCGGTGCAGCGGGTGCGGTTGAAGCTATTTTTGTTATTCTTGCCTTGCGTGATCAGATTGCTCCGCCTACTATCAATTTAGATAATCCCAGTGAAGGTTGTGATTTAAATTTTGTGCCACATACGCCCCAAAAAATGCAGATGGATGTAGCATTATCGAATTCATTTGGATTTGGTGGTACAAATGGAACACTGATTTTCCGTAGGTTGGGTTAGGTGCTCTTTGCCGTAACCCAACATCATTTATGGTTGGGTTATTTCTAGTAAGGATGCATAACCATGATGCAGCGAAAGCTTACATTTTCTATCCCTGTCGTATGTTGTCTAATCAGCATATGGTTATATTTTTTATTTTCACCCGTGGTTGTAGAAAATAGTGGTTATACGTATTACGTAAAACCCGGTAGCTCTAAGCATGTTGTCATTCTGGATTTAAATCAGCGCGGTATCATTACTCATCCTATTGCATTATGGTTATACGCATTTCCACAATTAAATGCTTCACTCAAAACAGGCGAGTATCAATTTAAAAAAGGATCAACACCGCATTCTATCTGGAAGCAAATCACAACCGGTACCGGTAAGTTTTATCGTCCTATTGCCATCATACCGGGTTGGACGTTCAAACAATTACGCGCCGAATTATTAAAGCTAGAAGGATTAGTGCATACAACAGCTACATGGACAGATGAAGAAATCATGCAGCGTTTGGGTTATCCCACGTTATCAGCCGAAGGTGAATTTTTTCCAGACACGTATAAGTACACGCGAGATGATGTTGATTTTATTATTTTGAAAAAGGCGTTTCATCTCATGCAACGAAAATTGAATCAAGTTTGGGAAAATAAAGTAGAAGGTTTGCCGTATAAAACACCTTATGAAGCATTGATTGTGGCTTCCATCATTGAAAGAGAAGCGTATCTCGATAGTGAGCGCCCTGTTATTGCTGGTGTGCTCATGAATCGTCTTAGAAAGGATATGTTGTTACAAGTCGATGCAACCGTTATTTATGGTTTAGGCAGTCGTTATGATGGAAAAATTTATAAACAGAATTTATTAGAAGATACGGCTTACAACACGTATTTACACAAAGGTTTACCGCCTACGCCTATTGCGTTACCAGGACTTTCTTCTTTGAAAGCAGCAACTCATCCTGAGCAAAATGTGTTTTATTATTATGTGGCCAAAGGTGATGGTGGTCATGCGTTTTCGAGTACGCTCAATGAGCATCATGCAGTGATAGAATCCCTAAAAAAACAAGATAGTCATTTTAGCAAAGGTGTGGAATATTATTTCTATCGGGGAGCCGCAAATGGTAATGGGAAAATTAATTAGTATTGAAGGTATAGAAGGGGCGGGTAAATCCACAGCCTTGCAGTTTATAAAACAATACTTAACGAATGCGAATATTGACGTTGTTTGGACGCGTGAACCGGGCGGAACAGATTTTGCAGAAAAAATACGTACATTAATACTCCATCCAGGTGATGTAGAAAAAGTTGAACCGGAGACAGAATTATTAATGATGTTTGCCGGTAGACATCAACATTTGAAAATGAAAATATTGCCCGCATTGCACGCCGGTAAATGGGTGGTTACAGATCGTTTCATTGATGCAAGTTATGCTTATCAAGGTGGAGGTAGAGAGATCGCTACTACTTACATTAACATGCTAGATCAATGGATAGTTGGAAGCACTTATCCTGATTTGACATTGTTAATGGATATTTCTCCTGATGAAGGTATAAAGCGTACGGAAGAACGTGGTACAGAAAAAGATAGAATTGAACAAGAAAAGCTGGATTTTTTTATTCGTGTACGCGAGGCTTATTTGCAGCGTGCCAAGCAATATCCGGAACGCATTAAAATTATCGATGCAAGTCAGTCTTTGCACGATGTTGAAAATCAAATACGTAATGAGTTGAAAAATGGTTTATCCCTGGCAACATAAACAATGGTTACAATTACATCAAGCTAAGCAAGATAATCGCTTACCGCATGCCTTATTATTTGTTGGTATAAAAGGAATGGGTAAGGCACATTTTGCAGAGTCTTTTATACGTTTACAATTATGTCAGCAAAATGGTGCGGTTTTACATGCTGAATGTGATTGTCATTCTTGTCATCTCGTTAATGGAAAAGTCCATCCCAATATCGTATGGATAACACCGGAAAAAGAAGGTGGCGCCATTAAAATTGATCAGATACGTGAAGCAGCTTTATTCATTCAGCAAACATCTTTACAAGGTGAATATCGTTTTGTTGTGATCGATTCAGCAGATCATATGAATTTGAATGCAGCAAACGCATTATTAAAAACCTTAGAAGAACCGTCATCGGGAGCTATTATCTTATTGATTGCTGAATCGTCTTCTCATTTGCCTGCTACCGTTTTAAGCCGTTGTCAGCTTATTCATTTTAAAGCACCAGAAACACAGCTTGCACTTCAGTGGCTCACACAAAAACTCCCGAGTACGGTTAACCCCGGATTGGTTTTGCGTTTAGCTAACGGTGCACCGCTTGCAGCGATTCGATTAGCAGAAGTCGATATTCTGACCGCACGATTTCAACTGTTAGAAATGCTTTATGCGCTTTCCGAACAGCAAACCGATCCTTTAAAATCAGCAGTAAGTATTCAAGAAATGGATGTTATTCATATTCTTGATTTTACATTCAGTTTTATCATGGATTTAATGCGCTATCATTTAACGGACGATGTTAATGAAGTGACGAATCAGGATTTTATTCGGCAAATAATGGATTTACGTAAACGAACCGAATTACAAAATGTTACTTCCTATCTCGATTATGTATTGCAATTGCGTGGTCAACAACAAACAAATATCCATTTGAATAAACAGTTAATGTTGGAAGGATTGTTGATTCGCTGGATGGAGTGTACCCATGTTTCTGGTTGACTCACATTGTCATCTCAATTTGCTGGATTTAACACCGGATAATGGAACATTGACGGGTGTGATGGAGCGTGCTAAAGCCAATGGTGTCGGTTATTTATTAAATGTATGCGTTAACTTAGCGGATTTTCCTGCATTATTAAATACTGCAGCAGTTTATCCCAATGTGGCTGCATCCGTTGGTTTACATCCGAATGATAGAGATGAAGAAACGGATGAAGAGACATTAGTTAAGCTAGCTCAGCCTGAAAAAGTGATAGCGATAGGCGAAACCGGTCTTGATTATTTTCGTTCTACCGGTGATCTTGAATGGCAGCGTATAAGATTCCGCGCGCACATTCGTGCAGCTAAGCGATTGGGAAAACCCTTAATTATACACACGCGTGATGCAAAACAAGATACAATACGCATTATGCAAGAAGAAGGTGTGGATGAGGTAGGGGGAGTGATGCATTGTTTTAGTGAAGATTGGAGTATTGCAAAACAAGCATTAGACATGAATTTTTATATTTCATTTTCTGGCATCATTACGTTTAAAACGGCGACCGTGATTCAAGCGGTAGCGAAACAGCTTCCATTGGATCGTATGCTTGTCGAAACGGATTCACCGTATCTTGCGCCTCATCCTCATCGTGGTAAACCGAATGAACCGTCTTACGTGCGCCACACAGCAGAATATATTGCTGCATTACGTAATATACCGTTAGCAGATTTTGCAGAGCAAACCACGCAAAACTTTTTTACCTTGTTTAAAGGAGCGGTGAGACCCCATGTTTAGACCAGCAGCTCTTTTTATTGGTATGCGTTATACGCGTGCGAAACGTCGTAATCATTTTATTTCATTTATTTCTCTCGTCTCCATGATGGGTATTGCACTCGGTATTGCTGTATTAATTACGGTATTATCTGTGATGAATGGGTTTGATAGAGAAATTAAAAAGCGTGTTTTTAGTATGGTGCCACCGATTACGGTGAGTAGTGCGACGGGAACGCTCGCTGATTGGTCTCGTTTGCAAGCGTTATTAAAACATTCACCAGAGATAAATGATTCCGCGCCATTTATTACAGCAGAAGTATTATTGAATTTTTCGGGGTCCACTCAGCCTGCGGTTATCTCAGGTATTTTACCGGATGAAGAAAAAAAGGTTTCTGAAGTATCAACAAAAATGATTGAAGGCGAATTAACGAATTTGCAGAAAGGTCAGTTTGGTATTGTTTTAGGTGAAAATCTTGCGAGTGCATTGAATGCAAAAATAGGGGATAAAATAACCGTTGTAACGCCTCAAGTAACATTATCACCAGCAGGTGTGGT
>Ga0207092_1010_pt2 | contig 50284 bp, 36 predicted proteins | sample Alteio_BWMinHeat_48_FD_153533 | JGI IMG/M metagenome (GOLD analysis project Ga0207092, IMG submission 153533) | Enriched cells from forest soil in Barre Woods Harvard Forest LTER site, Petersham, Massachusetts, United States -... | ecosystem: Environmental > Terrestrial > Soil > Temperate forest >... | reverse complement strand
ACAGGCACAGTCACGTGCTGTTCTTTACCTCTGGTATCAGCAAAACGAAAATCAACGAATTTTACTTCGTTGTCTTTCGCCATCTTCAAGACTTCTGCGGCTGTCATTGCCATGTGAAACTCCTCAAATAGAGCTAAAAATTAATTCGAAAGATACTGAGTTGCCTGCTTATTGTCTTTTCCGCTACGCATGCTTTTCTGTAAATCCAGCACAAAACACCGTTGTTCGGATGACGGCAGAACTCAACGAAGGATGATAGCAGAATCCATGCCATCCACTAGTCTTGTCATAAGCAAATGCATATTTCTTTAAATCTTTGTTTTTGCAAAGATTTCCGAAACTTCGGACGGGGAAAGAAGATTTGGGTATTTTTTAATTTTGCACCAAAATAATGCATTCAGCCAAATAATCACCAAAATAATGCAATATTGTGATTGTCGACTGATTATGCATCGTTTTTGTGCGCCCCATTTAACATCAGATCAGCGGCTGCTGCTGAATGCATGCCCCAAATTTAAAATATCGCCGGCGTCTGCACCGTCATATCCCGCTAACCGCCCTAGCGTGCATTTGAAGCTGGCAGATTGCAGTATGCCAATTATTTGCTGCATTAATGGCAATTGAATGGCGTCACGGGCGATCGCAAAGAAGTAGCGCTCCTGCACCAACGGGATGAAATCCAGGCCAAAGTGCCGTGCCGCAGTTTCCACTCCCAGACCGGCATCGGCCATCCCGCTGGCGATATAAGCGGCAACGGCGGCGTGGGTAAACTCGGCGCTTTCGAATCCATTAATCTCAGCCGGTGCAATGCCAAGCTCGGCCAGCATGAACTCCAGCAGCATGCGGGTGCCGGAACCTTGCGGCCGGTTCACGAAGCGTAGTCTGCCGCGCACAATATCGGACAATGACTTTACGTCCAGCGGATTGCCGGATGCGACAAACAAACCCTGGGTGCGCACAGCCAGATGTATCAATGCGTGTCTTTCGGGATCCAGCCAGCGCAGATACTGCGTCACCGCTTGCTGTTCATGCGCCCCTATCGGAACGTGGAAGCCCGCCAGATCACACTCCTTGCGGGACAGTGCCGCCAGTGCCTCGGAACTATTCCTGTAGCGCAATTCCACAGGCAATGCCGCTGCCTGAATTTGCTCCAGCAGCGCTGCCACTGCGAAACCATGGCTGGCGTCTATCCTCAGCGCCGGCTGATTGTCTGCCTGTATACGGTCAAGCTCATTGGCCAGCTCAGAAGCCAGGCTTTCCAGCAAGGGCGACAATCTCGCCGCAATACGCCGGTCAGCCCACATCAATTTTTCTGCGAGTGCGGTCAATGCGGTACCGCGCCCTCTGCCGGAAATCACCAGCGGCCCGTTGAACAGGGCTTCAGCGTCGTGCAACAGGCCCCAGGCATAGCGGTAAGACAATCCAGCGGCTTTGGCAGCCAGCGCGATGGAGCCGGTTTGCTGAATCAATACCAGCAAACGGATCAACATCGTGGTATCCGTGGCCTGATTGCTTTCCGTCGCAATCTGCCAATGGGGGTTAATCGTAATTTTGTACATCAGTGCGTATCCGCGCGAGGCAATAGGGTCAGGGGCATCTCGTCGACGGATTGTATCTCAAGCTCTTGCCCAGGCCCATGTCAGACTGCCCGTCTGACAATATCGCCACAGTTGATGCATAATTAGCTACAGAGAAAACAACGCAACCAGGGACACCCGCTATGACAACCGATACCATTGCTATGGCACAACAACGCGGCAAAGACGGCGCATTGCCCTATGCAGGCGCCGTAACGCCAAACGAGGCCTTTAGCCTGTTGCAGACCGACAGTAAAGTAATCCTGGTCGACGTGCGCACCAATGCGGAACGCGACTGGGTGGGCCGCGTGACAATCGCCGAACAGCAGCACAAATCTGTGCAATGGAGCCTGTATCCAGGCGGCACGCCCAACCCCGACTTCCTGTCGCAATTGTTGGCGGCGGCAAGCAAGGACGCGACCATCCTGTTCTTATGCCGCTCCGGTGTGCGCTCGCGCCATGCCGCCAAACTTGCCACTGAAAACGGCTACACGCAATGCTACGATATCCTGGAGGGCTTTGAGGGCGACAAGGATACCGAAGGCCATCGCAAATCTGTAGGCGGCTGGTGCAAGGCTGGCCTGCCGTGGGCCGGTGCATAAACAAATGTAGGCAGGCGAGGTTCCCTATTTTCCCCCAAGACGCAAGGAGTACACGATGGCAGCTTCATGGATAGACATACAATCGCACGATGGACAGGGCTTCAAGGGCTATCTGGCCTTGCCGCCTACCGGCACCGGTCCCGGCCTGTTGCTGATACAAGAGATTTTTGGCGTCAATGAGCACATCAAGGCCGTTGCCGACCAATACGCGCTGGATGGGTATGTGGTGCTCGCGCCCGACCTGTTCTGGCGCGACAAGCCGGGCGTCAATCTCGGCTATAGCGACGCCGATTTGGCCATCGGTTTCAAGCATATGCAAAATATGGACTTTCCTTTGGCAATACAGGATCTGGCCAGCACAGTTAAAACCTTGCGCGCACGCCCCGAGTGCAGCGGCAAAGTGGCGTCCATCGGCTATTGCATGGGTGGCCTGCTGTCATTTTTGAGCGCAGCGAACGCCGGAGTGGATGCCGCGGTCTGCTATTACCCCGGCGGCATCGATGGACAGCTGGGCCAGGCCAGCAAGATCGCCGGCCCGGTCCTGTTCAATTTCGCCGAAGCGGATCAATACATACCGGCCGCCGCGATAGAAAAAGTCAAAGCCACATTTGCGCGGTCGCCACAGGTACAGATAGAGACCTACCCCAATGTGCATCACGGCTTTAACTGCTGGGCGCGCGACTCATACAACCAGCCGGCAGCGACGCTGGCGCACGGCAGGACGCTGGAATTCCTGGCGACTAAAATGTAGTTATGTAGTGTTTAACAAGCGGGCGGCCAGCAAGCCGCTCGCTTGCCTATCTCCCGTCGGCCATTAAATCAGGGGCAATGTCATTGGTGTCCTTGATGACCTGCAAAACGATATTCGAGCGTATGTCCAGCACGCCGGTTGTTTTGTAAAGCCGTTCCAGCACAAATGCAGAATAATGTTTCAGGTTACGGGCGCGCACCCTGAGTAAATAATTGGCATCGCCGGTAATGATGTAGGAGCCCACTACCTCGGGCCAGTTTTGCAGCGCCTGCGAAAAATTTTCATGCCATTGTTCCACGTCGCGCCGCATCGTCACCTGCACAAAGGCATCCACTTCCAGGCCGAGCTTGGTCGCGTCCAGCACCGCGCTGTAGCGGCTGATAATGCCGGCCTCTTCCAGCAGCCTCACCCGGCGTAAACAGGAAGATGGCGACAAAAACACTCTTTCCGCCAATTCCAGGTTACTGACGCGGCCATCCGCCTGCAGAGCCTGCAATATTTTCAAATCCGTGGCATCAAGCTGCATTTAGAATATCCCACCGTTTATATTAAAATTAATCGAACTATATTCTATAAATATCCAATATATCACGCTATTTTGCAATAATTAATCAGCAATTCTGGCATAAAATAATCGCACCAACACTACCATATCGAGACTTCCATGGCGGACCTATCCCCTCGCATCTGGGACATCAGCCCCGCTATCCAGGCCGGCATTCCGGTCTGGCCGGGCGATACCTCCTATTCGTCTGAAACCACCTGGGAAATTGCCGACGGCTGTCCGGTCAAGGTCAGCAAGTTCACGATGTCCACGCACACCGGCTCGCACACCGACGCGCCGGCGCATTACGACCCGCAGGGTAAGTCTATCGATGCCGTAAGCCTGGAAGCCTACATAGGGCCGTGCCGGGTAATACATTGCCTGGGCAGCGACCTCGTGCAGCCTGAACATCTGCATGGCAAACTGGACAATATGCCTGCGCGCGTGTTGTTGCGCACCTACCAGCGCGCGCCACAACAGGCTTGGGATCAGCAGTTCCCCTGTATCGCAGCATCGACAATCGCCTTGCTGGCCGGGCACGGCGTGAAACTGATAGGCATAGACAGTCCGTCGCTGGATCCGCAGGATTCAAAAACCCTGGACAGCCATATGGCGGTGAAGACACACCGGATGGCGATATTGGAAGGGGTCATCCTGGACGACGTCGCCGAAGGCGACTATGAATTGATTGCCTTGCCGTTGAAGCTTGCCGGACTGGATGCCAGCCCGGTACGCGCGATCTTGCGCGCACTATAAACATTGACCGACGACACACCATACCATGACCTCGATTACCCGCGACAACTGCCTGGCACTGGATCAAAGCGATACGCTTGCCGATTTCCGCAATGACTTTAGCCTGCCCGAAGGTACCATCTACCTGGACGGCAATTCCCTGGGCGCCATGCCCAAAGCCTCGCAAACCCGCGCACTGGAAGTGATTACCAAAGAATGGGGCACAGACCTGATCAAGAGCTGGAACCAGGCCGGCTGGTTCGATTTGCCGTCACGCCTCGGCAACCTGCTGGCGCCGCTGATAGGCGCAGCGGACAATGAAGTGGTCGTCACCGACTCCACGTCGATCAACCTGTTCAAGGCCCTGGCTGCCGGTTTGCAGATACAGGCCGGCAAAGCGGAAACCGCCCAGCGCAGGGTCATCGTCAGCGAGCGCAGCAACTTCCCCACCGACATCTACATGGCGCAGGGCCTGACTCGTTGGCTGGACCGCGGTTACACGATCAGGCTGGTGGACACGCCGCAAGAACTGGAGGCCGCGATCAATGCCGACACGGCATTGGTCATGCTAACCCATGTCAACTATCGTACCGGCTATCTGCACGACATGCAGGAGCTCACCCGGCACGCGCATCAGCAAGGTGCGCTGATATTGTGGGACTTGGCCCATTCTGCCGGCGCCTTGCCGGTTGAATTGAATCAGGCCAATGCGGATTTTGCAGTCGGCTGCACGTACAAATACCTGAACGGCGGTCCCGGCTCACCCGCGTTCATCTGGGTCGCCCCCCGCCATCAGGAGGCCTTCCACCATCCGCTGTCCGGCTGGTGGGGACATGCGTCGCCTTTCTCGATGCAGCCTTCATTTGAAGCGACTCCCGGCATACGCCGCGCGCTGTGCGGCACCCAGCCCATCGTTTCGCTGGCGATGGCGGAATGCGGACTGCAGATATTTGCCAAAACCAGCATGCAGGCGATACGCCGGAAATCGCTGGCATTGACCGACCTGTTCATCCAGTTGGTGGAGCAACGCTGCGCGCAGCATCCTCTGGAACTGGTGACCCCGCGCCAGCACGGACAGCGCGGCAGCCAGGTCAGCTTCAGCCATACCCATGGTTATGCGGTAATGCAATCCCTGATCGGGCGCGGCGTAATCGGCGATTATCGCGAACCCGGCATCATGCGTTTTGGCTTCACGCCCTTGTATGTGCGCTTTGTCGATGTCTGGGATGCGGTGGAGACGCTGCGCGACATCCTCGACACCAGGGACTATGCATTGAACGCCACGCGTCACGCGGTGACCTGATCCAACCATACAGAGAAACACAATGACTAACGAAAATAAAAGCGAAAACAAATGCCCGGCCAGCTGGCATGACGCCAAAATGGATTTCAGCGATGCGATGAGCTACGGCGATTACCTGGGCCTGAACCAGATACTCAATGCGCAGCATCCGCGCTCGCCCAATCACAACGAAATGCTGTTCATCGTGCAGCACCAGACCAGCGAATTGTGGATCAAACTGATGCTGCATGAACTGCATGCGGTGCGCCAGCAATTACATGCCGGCGATTTGCCGCCCGCGTTCAAGATGCTGTCGCGCGTGGCCCGCATCATGGATCAACTGGTGCATGCATGGGACGTGCTGGCAACCATGACTCCCAGCGAATACACGGCTATCAGGCCCTATCTCGGCAACTCGTCCGGCTTCCAGTCACATCAATACCGTGAACTGGAATTCATACTTGGCAACAAGAATCCGGCCTTGCTCAGCGTGCATCAGTCAAATCCGCAAGCCTATGCGCTACTCGACGCCACACTGCGCGCGCCGTCCATTTATGATGAGGCGATCATGCTGCTGGCACGCAGTGGCTTTGCTATCGATGCAGAGCGCCTGAAGCAGGACTGGACCCAGCCGGTCGCCGCCAATGAATCGGTCAAAGCTGCCTGGCTAAAGGTATATCAGGCTCCTGAGCAGCATTGGGTATTGTACGAACTGGCGGAAAAGCTGGTGGACATGGAGACAGCCTTCCGCATCTGGCGCTTCCGCCACGTGACGACGGTAGAAAGGATCATAGGCTTCAAGACCGGCACCGGCGGCACCGCCGGGGTCAGCTATCTGCGCAAGATGCTGGACGTGGTGCTGTTTCCCGAGCTGTTCTCGTTGCGCACGTCACTCTGATTAGTTTTCTATCGGCAACTATATGGACTTAGAAGGCCATGCCAGGGCCTTCTTCGTGGGCGCATAACCACATCGTCCCTATAAACACGTTAAGGACTGCTAGAATAAAGAAAATGTATATTCCTCAATGGAAAAATGAATAGCAGCCTGATAACTAAAAATATTTCCGTGGAACAGCTGTGCATAGGCTTATATGTGCACCTTGATATAGGCTGGCTCAAACACTCCTTTGCCCGCAATAGTTTCAAGATCAAAAACGATCAACAGATTGTCGCAATCAAGCAATTGGGATTGAAAACCGTCCGGGTGGAGCCTGGCCGCAGCGATTGCCGGCCTTTGCCTGCCAATCCAGCACCCGACACGGGACCGACAGAAATTGCCCGGCCCAGCCCCGAGGAACTGGAACTGATCAATGCCAAAAAGGCCAGGATAGAAAAGCTGATCGTGGAAAGCAGTGCGATAGCGCAATGCGAAAAAGAGTTCGAGAAAGCAGCCAATACCCTGAAGAACATTTCCCGCAACCTGTTTTCACGTCCGCAGGAAGCGCAAAGGGATGCCGACCAATTGATCCAGCAAATGCTGGAATCGCTGCTGGCCGACAAGGACATTGCGATCCACCTGATGAACGACAAGATCGCCGGTGAAGAAGCCTATTACCATTCGCTGAATGTATCGGTGCTGGCAATGATGCTGGCAAAAGAACTGCATTTGTCCGAGCAGGATATCAAACTGATAGGTGTGGGTTGCCTGTTCCACGACATCGGCAAGATAGAAATCCCCGACCGGATAGTCAACAAGACTTTTGCGCTGACCAAGGCCGAGCAAAACCTGCTGCAGCAGCATTGCCTGTACGGCGCCGCGATAGCAGAAAAGCTGGGGCTGCCGAAGCAGGTAATAGACATCATCCAGCAGCATCATGAATATGCAGACGGCAGCGGCTATCCGAATCGCCTGACATCTCTCCAGATGTCGCCTTTGGCGCGCATCGTCTCCGTCGTCAACGCCTACGACAACCATTGCAACCGCCCGAATCCTGCCGATTCGCTGACCCCTTACGAGGCCTTGGCCTATATGTTCAAGCAGCAGCGCAAATTATTCGAGCCCGCCGCCCTGGATATGTTCATTCATTGCCTGGGAGTTTATCCGCCTGGCACCATCGTGCAATTGTCGGATGCCACCCTGGGCATGGTCATGTCCATCAATTCCGGCAAACCCTTGCGGCCTAGCGTACTGATCTATGATCCTGACATACCGAAGCACGAAGCCATCATCCTGGACTTGAGCAAGGAACTGGACCTGGAAGTTGCTGCCAGCCTGAGGCCGAAACAACTGGCGCCGGAAGTCTATGAATACCTGAGCCCGCGCAAACGCATGTCCTATTTTATGGATACGCAAAAGGCAAGCAGCAAACCCCGGGCTTAAGCGGGCCAACAAGCATGGCAGCCCTTTGCCGAGATGGACGAAGTTAGCGAGCGAACCACTATTAAAAACTACATCTGGCGTGAATTTCCCCATTTGATTGTTGCGCCTATCCTTTTCGGGTGAAAATTGATGTAACCTTTAAGCGCACATTTCCTGCGAGCCGGAACCAAGAACCTGTTCACGATCTGTAGCGAGCGGGCGTCAGCGGGGTAAAGAGCAGCGCAACAAGCGGAGCGTACCTGCATGTGAGCAGCGCTTGAGCCCCGATCACGTCCGCGCAGTAAGATCGTGAACAGGTTCTTAGCGCCTTTTTACCCGCCGGGGGCCGGTTGCGCACGGTATTTGTCCATATGGCATAGCAATTCATCCATAGCACCACAATTGAGGTGATCAGATGACCGCACCAGAAATTCAGGATGAACCCGATGACAAGGGAAGCGGCAAGACGCTGCCGATGGTGCTTGGCAACGCACAGCCCTGGCTGCCCTATCGCAGCTGGTTTGGACTGCGAGAAAAATTGGTCATGCTGGTGCTCGGGGTCGCGCTCGTCAGCATGCTCGCCGCCGCCGGCGCATTCATGTTTGTCAGTCAACGCTATATGGAGACATCGATCGAGTCGCACCTCGCATCTGTGGCTCGTCTGCATGCGCAGCGCATAGACGAATTCATGAATTTCCTGACCTCGGAATTACGGCTCATCAGCAGTCGCACCCAATTGCGCAAGGCGCTCTCGGATTATGTCGACCGCAGAGATCCCGCAGCGCTGGAGCAGATCAATCTCATTTTGTCCGACGCCAAGCGTTCGGTAGCATCTTTTGACAACTTGCTGCTGTATGGCATAGATGGAAAGCTTATTACGTCGATATCTGCATTGAGCCTGGACTCCCAGCAGCTGGATGCCAATTTACGGGACAGCCTGCTCAGCAGTCACAAGGTCACATCCACGATCATCGGGGCCGACGGCCGCCGCCTGATCCAGGTCGGCGGCCCCATGATGGATGGCAACCGCGCGATCGGCATCCTGGTCGTCCTCACCAGCATGGAGCCGCTGAGGGCTGCGGCCAGCGGCAGCGGCGGCTGGATATCGGAAGAGCTGATCATTACCGAGACAGATGCCAACGGCCGTGACAAAGCGATTACCCCATTGCGTTTTGCGATGGCGGAAGATGTTCCGCCACTGACCCTGACCCAGATCAAGGACCAGGACAAGATCAAATCCGATGAGCGCAACCTGTTGTCGGGCAAGGACTATCGCGGTGTGCCGGTACTCGCCTCCACCCAGCTGCTGAAAAACCCGGCATGGACCATCATGGTCAAGATAGACCAGGATGACGCCTTCCGGCCGATACGTGACCAGAGGGACCTGTGGCTGGCCATGATGTTGCTGGTGCTGGTGCTGGTCGCCATCGTCGGTGTCTTGCTATCCAGCTACTTCACGATGCCGATACTGGGCCTGGCCGAAGTCGCCGTGATGATCGCCAGCGGCGATTTCAAGCGCCGCATGCAGCACTTCTCGCGCGACGAACTGGGCATGCTGTCGTATTCCGTGAACCGCATGGCGGACAAACTGGTGGACGTCAGCGCAGAACTGGAAACGCAACTGCGTCTGCAGCATGAGCGTGCCGACAGGCTGAATGACCAATTGATTCATGCCAATAATGAGTTGCACTGGCTGTCGCGCACCGACTCGCTGACCAAGTTGTTCAACCGCCGCACGCTGGAAGAGACCCTGGAAAATGAATGGCTGCGCGCAATACGCACCGGGCATTCGCTGGCGGCGATCATGCTGGACCTGGATTACTTCAAGAACATCAATGACGTGTCCGGCCATGCCACCGGCGACGATTGCCTGCGCCGGGTAGGATCGGTACTGAAAGAAACGGTGCAACGCAGCGGGGATTTTGTCGCGCGCTATGGCGGTGAAGAGTTTGTCATCCTGGTCATCGATGCCAATATCGAACATGCCTGCACGTTTGCCGAGCGCATACGGACGCGCCTGGCAGAAGAAGCCATTCCGCATCCATCCTCTGACCTGGCGCCTGTGGTCACCGCCAGCATGGGCATCACGGCAATGGTCCCCAGCAATGACCGCTCGCCGCAGGAGTTGCTGGACCTGGCCGATCGCGCGCTGTATCTGGCCAAGGCGCGCGGACGCAACCGCATAGAAACCGTAGACCCGAATTAAGCAGCGTCAAAACAGGCAGGCTTTTCCCAGAAATCCTTGCGTATCCGACCGCCACGCCAGTCCGGTAGACGCCAGGCTGCGCGACAAACGCGGTATCGGACAAGTAGTCGACAGGAATCCACGCAAGCGAAAAGAACATGCATTCCTGCCAGTGATGCGACTCTTAAAATGCCGCTATGCCGGTTTGCGCACGGCCCAGTATCAAGGCGTGGATATCGTGCGTACCTTCATAGGTATTGACCACTTCCAGGTTCACCAGGTGGCGGGCAATGCCGAATTCATCGGAAATGCCATTGCCGCCCAGCATGTCGCGTGCGGTCCGGGCGATATCCAGGGATTTGCCGCAGGAATTGCGCTTCATGATGGACGTGATCTCCACCGATGCCGTGCCTTCGTCTTTCATCCTGCCCAAACGCAGACAACCCTGCAAGGCCAGAGTAATTTCAGTCTGCATGTCGGCCAGTTTCTTTTGCACCAGTTGGTTAGCCGCCAATGGACGGCCGAACTGCAGCCTGTCCATCGTGTATTGACGCGCGGTATGCCAGCAGAATTCCGCTGCGCCCAACGCGCCCCAGGCAATGCCGTAACGTGCAGAATTCAGGCAGGTGAACGGCCCTTTCAGCCCCTCGACCTTCGGCATCAGGTTTTCTTCCGGCACAAATACTTCGTCCAGCACGATTTCACCGGTGATCGAGGCACGCAAGCCTATCTTGCCGTGGATGACAGGCGCCGACAGGCCCTTCCAGCCCTTTTCCAGGATGAAGCCGCGGATGCGGCCGTCATCCGTCTTGGCCCACACTACAAAGACATCGGCGATGGGGCTATTGGTGATCCACATCTTGGCGCCGCTCAGCGAATAGCCTCCCGGCACGGTCCTGGCACGGGTCACCATGCTGCCAGGATCGGAACCGTGGTTGGGTTCGGTCAAGCCAAAGCAGCCTATCCATTCACCTGTCGCCAGCTTGGGCAGGTATTTTTGCTTCTGCGCTTCGCTGCCGAATTCATTGATGGGCACCATCACCAGCGAACTTTGTACGCTCATCATCGAGCGGTAGCCGGAATCGACGCGTTCCACTTCGCGCGCGATCAGGCCATAGCAGACATAGTTCAGGCCGGCACCGCCGTATTCAGTCGGGATGGTGGAGCCCAGCAAACCCAGCGCGCCCATTTCGCGGAAGATAGCCGGATCGGTCTTTTCATGACGGAAGGCTTCCAATACGCGCGGAGCAAGTTTTTCTTCACAATATACGCGGGCAGCCTCTTGCACCATGCGCTCATCGTCGCTCAACTGCGACGACAATAGCAAGGGGTCTTCCCAATGAAATGCGGCTTTGGCCATCTGGTTCTCCTGATTTCTATGTAGTAGTTTATTTTACTGCTTATGTTTTAGCGACAAACCTAATTGTGCCCGACGCGACAGCCACAGGCTGGGGCGATACCTGGGATCGCCGGTATAGGCCAGCATATTCTGTAATATCGTGAGTATACGCGATGCGCCGAGTTTGTCGCCCCATGCCAGCGGGCCAAACGGGTAGGCTAGTCCCAGCTCCACTGCCACATCCAGGTCATCCGGCGTACAAATACCTTGTTGCGCCATGTCGCACGCGATATTGACGATGCATGCCAATACCCTTTGTACAATAAAGCCCGGGCTGTCCTGGATCAGGCTCACGCCCTGCCCGCTTTGCAGCAACAGGGCCCGCGCCTGCAGTGCTATGCCGGCGTCGGTGCCGGGGTTGCTCATCAGGCTCACATGCCCCTGGCAATCCAGCAGGCTGTCTATGCCCAGCGTGCGACGCGCATCCAGCTTTTGCCTGACGACGCAAGTGCTGACGTCTTCACCCAAAGGGCTGACCAGGCACAGCGATTCGGCAGAGGGTGCGGGCGTATTTTCTACATTCGCGCCGCAACGCTCCAATAAGGCGCGCACATGCATTGCGGCGTCCGGATTTTCCGGGCTGACCCACACCCAGCCGCTCCAGGCGCCGGCAGCCACCGGCGCTGCGATATCACTGGCAAGCGCTGGTTTACCGTCCTGATAGCTGTAGAAACCGCGTCCGGTCTTGCGGCCCAGTAGGCCGGCCTGCAATCTCTGCGCGGTGATCACACTCGGGCGATAGCGCGGCTCCTGATAATACTGCTGGTAGATAGACTCCATCACCGGATGCGACACATCCAGCCCGGTCAGATCCAGCAACTCGAACGGCCCCAGGCGAAAGCCCGCCGCCTCATGCATGACGGTATCGATCACCGGAAAATCTGCGACGCCCTCCTGCAGTATGCGCAGGGCCTCGGTACCGTATGCGCGGCCGGCGTGATTGACAATGAAGCCCGGCGTATCCTTGGTCATCACCGGCCGGTGCCCGGTCTTATGCGTGAATTCTATCAGCCGCTGCGTCACCTCCGGCTTGGTCAGCAAACCGGCGATCACTTCCACCACTTTCATCAGCGGTACCGGATTAAAGAAATGCAAGCCGGCGACGCGTTCCGGTTTGCTGGCGCCCGCGGCAATTGCGGTCACCGACAGCGACGAGGTATTGGTCGCCAGTATGCAATCGGCGCCGACGATATTTTCCAGTTGCCGGAACAAGTCGCGCTTGAGGTCCAGTTTTTCGATGATGGCCTCTATCACAATCTCGCAATCGGCCATATCGTTTAAAGACGCGGCGACCTGCAACCGCTGTTCCGCAGTGTGGAACTGCTGCTCGGAGAGTTTGCCTTTTTGCAGCAGCTTTTCCCATTGTGCGACCACTGCCGTGCGCGCACTGCCGGCAGCGTCAGGCTGCACATCAAATAACTTCACCTGCATCCCGGCCTGTGCCGCGATCTGCGCGATACCGCGTCCCATCGCTCCCGCGCCTACGACTCCTACGACGGCTGAAATTGCTGACAATTTACGCTCCTTGTTTAGTCCGGCACGATAGCGGTCACCTCTATCTCCACGCGTGCCTGGTCCTCTATCAAGCCGGCGACCTGTACGGCGGTCATGGTTGGATAATGGCGGCCTATGATTTCACGATAAGCCAGTCCCAGCTCTTTGTAGGCTGCCACATATTCTTTCTTGTCTATCACATACCAGGTCATGCGCACGATGTGCTCGGGCCGGGCATCGGCTTGCGCCAGCACTTCCACAATATTTTTCAATGCCTGCCTGACCTGGCCGGCAAAATCGCCAGTCGGGAATTGCTGTTGCGCATCCCAGCCTATCATACCGCTAACGCACACAATACGCCCGCGGGCGGCAATTCCGTTCGCGTAGCCTTTGGGGCGCGCCCATCCCGGCGGTTGCAAAAATTCCATACTTTATCCTCTCGATTTATTCTTCCTGCCTGCTTTGCGCTATCTTTATTGCGCCTTCAGGATTTCCCTGGCGATAATCAATTGCTGCACCTCGCTGGCTCCCTCATAAATCCGCAGCGCGCGGATCTCTCGGTACAACCGCTCCACCGGCATCTCGCTCACCACGCCCAGACCACCGAAAATTTGCACCGCCGCGTCTATCACCTGCTGCGCAGTTTCAGTCGCGGTCAGCTTGGCCATCGCCGCTTCCTTGGTAACCCGTTCGCCCTGGTCACGTTGCCAGGCGGCGCGATAGGTCAGCAGTGCCGATGCATCGATGCCGGTCGCCATCTGCGCCAGCTTGGCCTGGGTCAGCTGGAAATCCGCCAGGGTCTGCCCGAACATCTTGCGCGACATCGCCCTGTGCAATGCCTCGTCCATGGCGCGCCGCGCAAACCCCAGCGCTGCGGCGGCAACCGAAGTGCGGAACACATCCAGCGTCGCCATCGCCACCTTGAAACCCTGGCCGGCCTCGCCCACGCGATTGCCGATGGGAATACGGCAATTCTTGAATCGCAAGCGCGCCAAGGGATGCGGCGCTATCACATTGATACGCTCCTCGATCTCCAGGCCGGGCGTATCCGCGTCCACAATAAATGCAGAAATCCCTCGCGCGCCCGGCGCTTCGCCGGTACGCGCAAACAGCACATAGAAATCGGCGATGCCGCCATTGGAAATCCAGGTTTTCTCGCCGTTCAATACATAGTGACCGCCGTCTGCATCCTGCACCAGCTCAGCCGAGCATTGCATTGCCGCCACATCGGACCCGGCCTCCGATTCCGACAGCGCAAATGCGGCAATCGCCTCGCCGCGCGCGACGCGGCCCAGATAGGCCTGCTTCTGTTGTTCACTGCCGAACAGGCTGATCGCCCCCGACCCCAGCCCCTGCATCGCAAATGCAAAATCGGCCAGGCCGGAGTGGCGCGCGAGGGTTTCACGTATCAGGCAAATAGTGCGGGTGTCGATCGCATCCTGTGCCGCCCCATAAGCGACGCCGCCTATCGCGTATCGGAGCCAACCGGCGCGCCCCAACTGGCGCACCAGGTCGCGGCAGGCCTGGTCCACATCATGCGCATGATCCTGCGCGATATGCCGACTGCACCATGCGTCCAGACTGGACTCCAGTTCCTGGTGCGTCTTCGCAAAAAAAGGCCAGCGCAAATAAGTCTTGTCCGACATGGTTCTAGTCCCCCTCAAATACCGGTTTTTGTTTGGCAGCGAAGGCATGGTAGGCACGATGGAAATCATTCGTCATCATGCAGATCGCCTGTGCCTGCGCCTCTGCCTCTATCGCCTCATCGACACCCATATTCCACTCCTGCTGCAGCATTTTCTTGGTCATGCCGTGCGCAAAATTGGGACCGTCTGCCAGATCTTTCGCATATGCCTGCGCATCGGCCTGCACATCCTCTGGACTGCTGAGGCGGTTGAAGAAGCCCCAGCGTTCGCCCTCCTCGCCAGACATCGCGCGTCCGCTGTACAACAGATCGGCGGCCCGGCCCTGCCCTATCACGCGCGGCAGCAATGCACATGCGCCCATATCGCAACCTGCAAGCCCGACCCTGGTAAACAAGAATGCAGTCTTGCTGCGCACCGTACCGAAGCGGATATCAGAGGACAGTGCCAGGATGGCTCCGGCGCCGGCGCAGATACCGTCTACCGCGGCAATCACGGGTTGCGGACAAGCACGCATGGCCTTCACCACATCGCCTGTCATGCGGGTGAAGGCCAGCAGGCCCGGCATGTCCAGCTTGGTCAGCGGGCCAATAATTTCATGCACATCGCCGCCGGAACAGAAGTTCTCGCCGGCGCCGACAATCACGATGGCCTTGACGTCGTCGGCATAGGCCAACGCGCGAAACAATTCGCGCAATTCAGCGTAAGAATCAAAGGTCAGCGGGTTTTTACGCTCGGGGCGGTTCAGGGTGATCGTCGCGACGCCCGCCGCCGCCTCATATAGAAAATGACTGGCCCGATAATCGGCCAGGCTGTTGCGGTTGCCAGGCAGTTGCTGCGGCTGGCCGGGTAGATACTTCATGGTGTTATTCCTCTGTAACGTGTACGTCATTCACATGACTCTTCACCTTGGACAATAATTCAAACAAGCTGTTTTTTTGATCGGCCTGCAAGCCGGAGAACACGTCCGCCACCCACTCCTCGTGGACCGCCGCCATGCGCTTGAAAGCGCGGCGCCCAGCCGCGGTCAGCTTGACACTGTATGCGCGCCTATCCTTGGCGTCGGCCACGCGCACCACCAGCTTCTCCTGTTCCAGCTGATCGGTAATGCCGGTGACATTGCCGCCGGTGACCATCATTCGTTTGGACAGCTCTCCCATGCGCAAGCCTTCCGGATGTCTTTCCAGTTGCGCCATCAGGTCAAAACGCGGCAGCGTAACGCCGAACTCGCTGCGCAAGCGGCCGCGTATCTGGTTTTCTATCAGTACCGTGCACGACAACATGCGCAGCCACAGCTTCAGCGAGTGGTGATGTTCCTGGGTGACCCTGGTTTCCAGGTCGTAGACCGGCATCGTATCCGCGGCCAGGTCGGCGCCGTTTTTCCGCACTTGGGAGTTTTTCATTTTTTCACCTGGTTACATCACTTCCCCGCCTGCCACGGCGATAGACTGGCCATTCATCGCCGATGCGCCAGGCAAGCACAACCACGCGACCGCATTGGCCACTTCCGCCGGCTGCACCAGCCGCTTCTGCGGATTGGCTGCCGCCAATTCCGCCCTGACCTGCTCCTCGCTGCGGCCGGTCTTACTGACTATCGTGGCAACTGCGTCCCGGACAATATCGGTTTCTGTATAGCCAGGGCAGATTGCGTTCACGGTCACGCCTTTGCTGGCGACTTCCAGCGCCAGCGAACGCGTCAAGCCAATCACGCCGTGCTTGGCGGCGCAGTAGGCTGCGACGTAGGCATAACCGGTCAAACCCGCCGTGCTGGCAATATTCACGATGCGCCCCCAACCGGCCAGCAGCATCGCGGGCAAGACCTGTTGCGTGCAATGAAAGGTTCCGGTCAGGTTGACCGCCAGCATTTGCTGCCACAGCTGCGCGTCGGTTTTCTGGAAAGGCGCCGAGCGGGCTTGCCCTGCATTGTTCACCAGTATGTCGACACGTCCCAGGCGCACCGTCGCATGTTCAAAGGCCTGCTGCACCGATGCGCTGTCGGCGACGTCGACTGTCACATAGTTGATTTTCCCTTTGGGAAGCAACTGCCTGACGGTATTCTGTAAATTAGCCTCATCGCGACCGGCTATCGTCACGCACGCCCCCTGCTCCAGCAGGGCGGCGGCAATCGCCTCGCCGATGCCGCGCCCGCCGCCGGTGACCACAGCGTGCTTGCCGGCCAATGTGCTCGTACTCATCGTCAGCCCTCCAGTAATCTTGCCGCAATCTGCTGCGGTGTCAGACCGCTGCTGGCGGCGGCAAGCTGCCGCTCGCGCTCCAGGTTGCGCTCCAGTTGCGCCTTGCCTGCCAGGTATTGTTTGGGCCAAGGCATGTCGGCGTACCCCAGCCTGGCGGCTTCATTCAGCGTCCATGCCGGGTTGGCCAGATGCGGCCTGGCAATCGCGCACAGGTCGGCACGACCGGCGGCAATGATGCTATTCGCATGATCCGCTTCATAGATGGAGCCAACCGCTATCGTCGGTATCTGCGCCTCATTGCGGATGCGGTCGGCAAACGGCGTCTGGAACATGCGTCCAAACACCGGTTTTTCCTGTTTGCTGACTTGCCCCGACGAGCAATCGATCATGTCGGCGCCAGCCTGTTTGAAGAGCCTGGCGATCTCGACCGCATCATCCGGCGTGATCCCTCCCTCCACCCAGTCATGCGCCGAGATCCGAACGCTGATCGGTTTCCCCTCCGGCCATACGGCGCGGATCGCATTGAATATCCGCAAAGGAAAGCGGCAGCGGTTTTCCAGCGAACCGCCAAATTCGTCATCCCTGCGGTTGGTCAGCGGCGAAATAAAACTGGACAGCAGATAGCCGTGCGCGCAGTGCAATTCCAGCCAGTCAAATCCGGCCTTGGCCGCTTCCCGGGCTGCGTGCACAAAATCGGCGGTGATCCGGTTCATGTCTGCCTGCGTAGCGGCGCGCGCGGTCTGCGAAACACCTTCTATATATTGCAATTCCGACGCCGATACCAGGGGCCAGTTGCCGCTCTCCAAAGGCAGGTCTATGCCATCCCATGCTCGCCGCGTAGATCCCTTGGCGCCGGCATGCCCCAACTGCATCGCAATCTTGGCATCGGTATTGGCGTGTATAAAGTCGACGATACGCTTCCACGCCTGCGTATGCTCGGGGGCATACATGCCCGGGCAAGCCGGGGTGATGCGTGCGTCGGCTGAAACGCAAGTCATCTCGGCAAACACCATCGCCGCGCCGCCCATCGCACGGCTGCCCAGATGGACAAGATGATAGTCGCCGGCGACACCGTCCTTCGCAGAATATTGCGCCATCGGTGAAACTACAATGCGATTCTTCAGCACCACGTCGCGTAGCCTGAACGGCGTCAGCATAGGCGGGATTGCGGCGTCTCCGGCAGGCAGCGCAACGCCGGCCTGGGCATAGGCACGCTCCGTTATCCAGCGCTCAAAGCTACGCACGTACGCCGCATCCCGCACCCGCAGATTTTCGTGCGACAGGCGCTGGCTGCGGGTCAGCATCGAGTACGCGAACTGCGGCGCTTCCAGGGCAGTGTAGCGTTTGACGTTTTCAAACCATTCCATCGAGTTGCGCGCTGCGCTCTGGATTTTCAGCACTTCCACCGCGCGCACTTGCTGATAGGAATCCAGCACAGCCTGCATGCCCTCGGCACCTCGCCGTTCAAAGCAGCGCGCCAGCTCTATCGCGTCTTCCAGTGCCAGTTTGGTGCCCGAGCCTATGGAAAAATGCGCGGTGTGCGCAGCATCACCCATCAAGACCACGGGCACTTGCTTGCCATTCACGGCATTCCAGTGCACCCAGTTCTTGCAGATAATGCGCGGGAACTTGATCCAGTTCGCCGAGCCGCGCAGATGCGTGGCATTACTCATCAAGGCGTGCCCATCCAGATACTTGGCAAAAGTCTTCTCGCAAAAAGCAATCGCCTGCGCCTGGTCCATCTTGTCTATGCCGGCTTTCAGCCAGACCTCTTCCGGCGTCTCGACGATAAAGGTCGCGGTATCGCCATCGTACTGGTAGGCGTGCGCCTGGAACCAGCCGAACTCCGTCTCTTCAAAGGCAAACGTAAACGCTGGGAATGGCTTCCTGGTGCCAAGCCAGACAAAGCGGCATTTGCGCGTATCCACGTCGGGCAGGTAACTGTTTGCATAGCGGTCGCGTATGCGGCTATTCAAGCCGTCGCAGGCGATCACCAGATCGGCGTCATATTCCCGCGCAAAATCCTGGTCATCGGCGACATCGGTCTCAAATACCAGCCGGACGCCCAGCTCTTCACAGCGCTGCTGCAAGATGTTCAGCAGGCGCTTGCGGCCTATGCCGCAAAAGCCGTGGCCGCCGGAGGTGACGGCCTGGCCCTTGAAATGGGTATCGATGTCATCCCAATGGTTAAAGGACTGCAGGATGGAGCGCGCAGTCTCTTCATCCGCATTCACCAGGTTGCCCAGGGTCTGGTCGGAAAACACCACCCCCCAACCGAAGGTGTCATAGGGGCGATTGCGCTCTATAACCGTGATCTGGTGCGACGGGTCCTGTTTTTTCATCAACAGGCCGAAATACAGGCCGGCCGGGCCGCCGCCTAGGCATATGATTTTCATCTGATTTCTGCTTCTCAATGGTCAATCTGACGCAGCTTGTAGCGCTGCAATTTGCCCGTCTCGGTACGCGGCAAGGAGGCCTGAAATTCGATCGCGCGCGGATACTTGTAGGGGGCGATTTTTTCTTTCACAAAGCATTGCATATCCCTGACCAGATCGTCGGAAGCCGGCGTGCCGGGCTTCAGCACGACATAGGCCTTGACGATCTGCCCGCGTTCCTCGTCAGGCCACCCCACCACCGCGCACTCGGCGACCGCTGCATGCATCAACAGTACCTCCTCCACCTCCGGGCCGGCAATGTTGTATCCCGCCGAAATGATCATGTCATCGGTACGGGCACGGTACCAGAAGTAGCCGTCGCCATCCACTTCATAGGCGTCGCCGGTCAGGTTCCAGCCATCGTGGACATAGTTCTTTTGCCGGGGATCGGCCAGATAGCGGCAACCGGTGGGGCCTTTCACGGCAAGCCGTCCGACGACGCCGGGCCCGACCTGCTTTCCCTGCTCATCCATGATGCATGCCTGATAGCCGGGAATCGCCTTGCCGGTGGCGCCGGGCCTGGCTTCGTCGCCGGCCGCGGAAATGAAAATATGCAGCATTTCGGTCGCGCCTATGCCGTCTATCATGACCAGGCCGGTGGCGTCTCGCCAGGCCAGCCGGGTGGCTGCCGGCAGCGCTTCGCCCGCCGATACCGTTTTTTTCAGGCTGGATAAATCGACATTCCTGGCCAGCGCTGTCATCTGCCGATAGAAAGTAGGCGCAGTAAAACAGACGCTGGCCTTGAAATCGGCGATGGCCTTCAGCAGGCTTTCCGGATTCAGCTTTTCCAGCAACACTGTTGTTGCCCCTGCCCTCAATGGAAACAGCAACAACCCGCCCAGGCCGAACGTAAACGCCAGCGGCGGCGTGCCGATGAAAATATCGCTGCTCTGCGAGCGCAGCACGGAGCGGGGGAAGCAATCGCAGATCGCCAGGATATCCCGGTGGAAGTGCATGGTACCCTTGGGTGTACCGGTAGTGCCGGAGGTAAAGCTGATCAGGCAAACATCTTCCGCAGAGGTATCCACTGCATCAAAGCTCGCGGGCTTGGCTTTCATCAGCGATTCCAGCCCGAATGGCTCTTCGGGATCTGCATGGAAATACACGACCTGTTTCAGCACGCTGCAAGCGCCAGCGGCGGCCTGCATTTCCTCTTTCAGCGAGGACGAGCACAGCGCCGCGCCCACCTCGGCCTTGTTGATAATGACGGCCAACTCCCTGGCTCGCAGCAACGGCATGGTAGGCACTGCGATACAGCCGGCCTTGAATACCGCCAGCGTACAGGCCGCCATCATAGGATTATTGGCGCCGCGCAGCAGCACCCGGTTCCCCGGCACCAGCCCCATCTCGTCGGTTAAAACATGCGCAATCCGATTGACCTGCTCCAGCAGGAATGCATAGCTCCAGCTTTCCTGATAAGTGACTATCGCCGGCTTGTGTGCATAGGGTCCGGCATTGTTGTCCAGCAATTCGGCGACACAGTTAAGCCGCTCCGGGTATTGCAGCTCAGGCAAGGAAAAAATCAATTCCGGCCACGACTGTCGCGGCGGTAGGTGATCAAAGGCAAACGTATCCAGATGCGCGCTGCCGTTACTAACGAGTGTGGGCATTTCTTCTCCGGTCAGATTTTTATTCGGCCAAGCGCCAATAAAAATATACTTTAAACCTAAACTATTTACAGGTAAAGGAAATTTACGAAATTCAGGAAAAGTATTAACCTCAGGAAATTTTTGAAAGAGCGTGCATGAGTACACGACTCTCCGGGAGTGGCCGCCTCCCATAGGGAGTAAGCCAAAGATGCGGGCAAGCGAACACAGGACGGCAGAAATCCGACAACCACCGAATCGAATCAGTAACGGACCAGGCATTCAGGATGCCTGGATCGAAAATTAATTGACTGAAAGCTTGATCCCGAAACCGATCAGCGCAATACCGGCGATACGATGCGCGAAGCGGGATATCTGCGCATTGTTCTTCAATCTGACGCTGATCAGGTTGACCAGCAATACGACAGAAAAGCAAAACAGGATAGTCAGGCTGCTGACAGTGAGCCCCATCGCCAGCAAGGTCCAGGCGCCATGATGCTGCTCGGGATTGATAAACAGCGGAAAGAAAGCCATGTAGAAGACGATCGCTTTCGGGTTCATCAAGGTGACGACGAACAGGCGGCGGAAATGACGGCTGCCGATTGCTTGCTCACCATTTTCCGGCTTATCTTCTATTTTGGCGCGCAATAGCCTTATGCCCAGATACATCAGGTAAGCCGCGCCCAGATACTGGATGACCCTGAAGACGACCGGGTTAGCCTGCAGCAATGCGGCCACCCCTATGCCGGCCAGCACCATATGCACCCAGTCGCCAGCCATGATCCCCAGCGTGCCGACAAATCCTGCACGTCTTCCATCCTTGCCTGCAGCGGCGACGATGCCCAGCAGACCCGGCCCGGGAATCGCCAGGAATAATAAAACGGTGGCAACAAATGTGCCGTAATTGACGATGCCGAACATGACGCCCCCCATGATTTATCGCATATCCAATGCACACACGCTAGTACCCGGCCGGCGTCGGATTGACGACGCTCCGCTAGCGTGGCGCGCCTATCTTCCTGCCTGCTAAAACGTTCACCACAATTTTGCCAGCGGCACCACGACGCCGGTAAACAAGGACCAGTCGGGCGACGCATTGGTCAGTCCCCGTATCAGGCCGAAATCTATCGTCAGGCGCTTGCTAGGGCTATAGGTCAAAGCGCCGAGCAATTGCGCCGTGCTGGCGACTCCGCTGCGACGAGTACCCGACCATTCAAGATTTGCCCCCCATTGATCGGAGACCGGCAGCGAGAATGACGAAGACAAGCCGGTCTGCATGCGCGAAGTGCCGCTGTCGACACCGCCCAGCTTGGTAAAGTTCAGGTTCAGGTCTATGTGCAATTTGCCGATGTCCTGGCTAAAAATGCCATTCACCGAATAGTCGGCGCTGCCGCTACCTATGCTGTCCTTTGCGGTTGGCAGCTTGGCGCCGAATTCCAGCCCAAAAGCGCTCGCGTCATCCACTAAAAAGGCGCGTTTCAATACCAGGTTGGTATCACCCAGGCCACGTGCGCGGTTGCCGCTTTCATCACGCGCCGACACGTAGGCTTCTCCGCCGACCAGCACGCCCCATTGCGGACTGAACGCCAGCTTGAACAGATACGGCAGGCTGTCGCGCCTTGCGTCGCCGCTCTTGGCACTTAAGCCTCCCAATTCAAGCTCCAATTGCCCCTCCTGAGGCAACTGGGCCGGATTGGACACCGAGGGGCGATACGGCAAGATACCGGCATCCTCGCCCGCTGTAGCGATGCCTGCGTTGCCACATAGCAACAAAAATATCAGCAACTTGTAACAAAACATAAAATCCCTATCGGACTAAGTCACACTCAAAATAGCACTTTCCATAGCTGCCTGCCCCCGTGAAAGCACGGCCGCAGAGCATAGCTGTCATCTAAACATAAAAGAAAAAATCGCGGCACTCCTCCGAAAATGTGCCGACACATTGTTTTGAATACCACACATACCTATCTTTTAGACATTTAATTTATGAACCGGCCTTCGTGCGCCAGGCCAATGCATGCTTCCAATTTGACAAGAAATCTGCAGGTCAAGCCTCCAAAAAATATTTTCCAAAGGAAATATTTTACATTCTCTTACATGTGGTTTCTAAGCGTCACATTGTTATTAAATAAATAATGCTACGTTTGATGCCGTGTCGTAGACAACGCCGGAATAGGTGCTTGCTTACACCTTCACTCTCAAATTTTCGGAATACTACCCTATCGTGAACGCCGTTCCAGTTCCTGATTTTGCCGCCGGCGAGCCGGCAGCGACCATTGATGCTCCCAAATCAAGCGGCAGATCCGCTCTGTACAATGTATCCAGGCATCATGATTTGCATGCCCATATACGCCAGATCTACTACGACTTCAAGCATCTGGGCTATTTTGATCTATACGGCGCCAGTTGCTTTGCCATTTCCACCCTGGTAGCACGCATCCTGCGCTCCAAAGGATACGACACCGAAGTGAGGGGTTGCCATGCAATCTTCAGCAAGGCCGGCGAGGACTTTTATCTCGGCTACAAAGGTTATGCTCGACCCGGTCAAGTCGAAGGCCATGTGGTTTGCATAGCGAATGGCAACATCGTTTTAGACTTTGGGCTAGGCAGCGTCAAAAAACACTACAAGAACAATTTTTATCGGGCCATTGCGTGCGTAGCCAGCAACTACGGCCCGGTGCTGGCCACCTTGGAACTTGATAGCGGCATACATGTTCAATGGCGCACCGACTGGGTGGGTGCCGAAGTCGATTCGGAGCTTGTCAACCAGGAGCCTTATCTGCAGCCCATACTGGAAAAATATGAAAGTTACAGAAAGAATCGCATCGGATACCTGATTAAAAATATGTTCAAAGGTACTCAATCCAGGAGCACGTTCATTTAGGCGGAAAACATTACCTGCTAGCTGAATCCAGGTTCAATTCGGCCGCCATTCTTCCGCTAATTTTTTTGCCTGTGCGATCTGTTCCTTGCTCATTTTTGCTTCGGCGTACTCCCGATACTCAAGGGCGTCTTTATAACCGTCTGCCAGGATGAACCATTTCAAAGCCTCGACATCGTCCTGCGCAACGCCATTCCCCCTGAAATACATCAGCCCCAGATAGTGCTGCGAACTGGCATTGCCCTTTAGCGCCGCCTTTCGAAACCACGACTCGGCCTGTGCAAAATTTTGCACCGCACCGATGCCGGTGAAATACATAATGCCCAAGGTATATTCGGCATCCGGATAGCCCTGCGCCGCAGACTTGCGATACCAGGCGCGCGCCTGATCATAGTCCTGGCTTACACCCAGCCCCTTCGCAAACATCCGGCCGTAATTGAGCTGCGCGCGCGCATTGCCCTGCACGGCCGACTGTTCATACCAGCGGAGAGCCTGGTCATAGTCGCGCTTCACCCCTTCGCCATTAACGTACATCAGGCCCAGATTGAATTGCGCGTCGGAATTGCCCTTCTTGGCGGCTTTCTTGAAGAGTTTTAATGCGCTGGCATAGTCTTTCTTCTCGTAGGAATCCACGCCATCCAAAAAATCATCGGCCCATGCGACCGCCGAAGACGCCAGCAAAAGCAAAGAACATAGAAGCCTGGTAGACACTTTCATGGGAAATCCAATATTTAAACGAGAAGCAGCCAGCCGGTAGTCTGATGAGAGGCAATTCGGAAATACATCAATATTAGATTGTTTGCCGGTAAAAATATGCTTTTTTGACAGGAATTTCAATCGAGCTAAGACAAATCGATCCCGCCCCTGTCCCACGGTGGGATATTTTTAAATTCTTCCACCAGAAAATCTATCATCACCCTTACCTTGGCGCTGAGGTGTCGCCGGCTGGGGTACATTGCCAGCACGTCGATATCGGGCAAGCGGTATCCCGGCAATAATTGAACCAGCCGCCCTTCCCGCAAATCAGTGCCGACGATGAAGCTGGGCTGCCAGATGATGCCGGCACCCGCCAGCGCTGCAGACCGGGCGGTATCCCCATTATTGGTGCGCATGCTGTAGGGGACTTTCACCGAATGGGCATGCCCTTTCTCGTCCAGGAAGCTCCATTCATCCGCAGTCGGCGAATAGCTGTACACAATGCAGTTATGACTGGCAAGATCGGCAGGGACGGCCGGGGCGCCGTGCTGACGTATATAGCCGGGCGAAGCGCACACGATGTTATGCGAAGTCGCCAGCTTGCGGGCTGCATGGGAGGTGGAGCCGACGCGGGAGATCCTGATTGCCAGATCGTAGCCCTCTTCAACAATGTCCACCACGCGGTCGATCAGCGCAATGTCCAGCTCCACCTCGGGATAAGCTGCCTTGAATTTCGGCCATAGCGGCGCCAGGTGCAAGATCCCAAAACTGAGCGGCGCATTGATACGCAACAAGCCGCGCGGCTGCATAGCCGACGATGAGGCAATCGCTTCCACTTCCACCATTTCCTCCACGATGGACTTTGCCCTTTCATATAGCGTTTCACCGCTTTCGGTCAGGGACATTTTGCGGGAACTGCGATTCAGGAGCCGAGTACCGAGATGGGATTCCAGGTCGCCGATGATACGGGTCACATTGGCGGGCGACGTTTCCAGCGCATCGGCCGCGCGCGCAAACCCGTTCTTGCGGACCACTTCCACGAATACTTCCATTGCACGCAAGCGGTCCATGCGCCTCTCCAATTTCAATTCATAAATGATGAAGATAGTACCAATGTTTTCCCGATTGCTGCAGGACGTCGCGCAATCCGCTCGGCCAGCAGCGGCTTGCTCAAGCCATGGCTTAAAAATCAAGCGCGCCCGGTGTAAATCGGACTGTCAATTAATTTTTCAAAATAACAACAATTTACCAGCCCTTCCCCTTATGAGTTCATAAATACTGAATGATCCATGAAGTCTTTCCGCATTGTTCCCGGACCCGAGCGCCCATATAGTGAAAGCACAGACAAGCACACATCTGTCCCAGCACTCTTACCTAAATTATTGGAGCTATCATGAAACGTTTCGACAACAAAACTGTACTCGTCACCGGCGGCAACAGCGGCATCGGCCTGGCAACCGCACTGGAATTCGCCAAACAAGGCGCCAGGGTCATCATCACCGGCCGCGATCAGGCCACGCTGGATAGCGCGAAAGCACAACTGGGCGGCAATGCCGTCGCATTGCGCAATGACGCTGGCGATCTCAAGGCCGCCAAGCAAATGGCGCAAACGCTGGCAGCGCAAGGCATCAAGCTGGATGCTGCCTTCTTTAATGCCGGTGTGGCCAAGTTCGCTCCGCTGGAAGCGGTCGATGAAGACCTCTGGGATCAATCCTTCAATGTCAATGTGAAGGGCGTCTTCTTTGCCATCCAGGCCCTGACACCTTTGTTCAATAGCGGCGCAGCGATCGTGCTGAACGGCTCCATCAATGCCCATATCGGCATGCCATCCTCCAGCGTCTACGCGGCCAGCAAGGCAGCGCTGATTTCTTTCGCCAAGACCTTGTCTTCCGAATTGCTCCCGCGCGGCGTGCGCGTCAATGTGGTCAGCCCCGGCCCGATCAGCACTCCTCTGTATGGGCGGCTGGGCATGCCCGCGGAACAATTGAATGCAATGGCATCAGGCATACAGTCGCAAGTGCCACTCAAGCGTTTCGGCACACCGGATGAAGTCGCCAGCGCAGTGCTGTACCTGTCCTCGCCGGAATCGGCGTTCATCGTCGGCACCGAGTTAATCGTTGACGGCGGCATGAGCCAGCTTTAACTGCTGTCCATCCTGGCTCGCGGCCGAACCCGGCTTGCTAGCGCGCGAGCGCCGGATTGAATTTCAGAGAGACATACGGGCATATCCTGGCAAACATGCCGGCGGCTGAGTATTACAGCGCAGGAGGGGCAGCGGCAGGCGTGATTTCCTGAACGCCGGCGCCGGCTCAAATCCTGGATGCATTGCCCGTAACTTCCATGGCATCCTTGCCGGCGAGCCACACGCGAGCACTTTCGAGCACGGCAAGGAAGTCATCCTCAAGCCTCTGAACCAGCAGTGGAATTTCGTCAACACGCTGCTGGACGATGGCCTGCTCAAGCTCCAGTGCCGCGCCCACGAAGCGCTTGGTCCCAAGTGTGCCGATCGATCCGCGCATGCCATGCAGGCGGCGCGCCGCCTCCCCGCCGCGGCCTTGGGCAATGTCGCGCTTCACTTCTTCGATAGGAGACATTCCCGACACCACCAGATCATGGATCATTTTCATCACAACCCCGGCCGCCCTTGAATCGGTAGCCATGAATGCAAGAAGTTTACCCGGAGAGAAAACATCTTCGGGCTTGGAAAAACGAGAATCATTGCCGTCCTGTGCCGAGACAAAAGAAGACGAGTCCGGCTTTGCCGAAGGCAAGAATTTTCCCAGCACCTCCAGCATCTGGGACAGTTCAAGTGGCTTGCCGATGAAATCATTCATGCCGGCCTCGAAGCATTGTTCACGCTCGGATGTGGTAACGCCCGCCGTCATCGCGATCACCGGTAACCTCAGCTTAAGTTCATGGCGAATCTTGCGGGTAGCGCTAAAGCCGTCGAGCACAGGCATCTGCACATCCATCAACACGGCATCGTATCGATGAAAGTGGCCAGCCAGATGATCGACCGCTTGCTGTCCGTCCCCTAATACGTCTACGTTCGCACCTTCATGCTCCAGCATCCCGCGTGCCACAATCTGGTTCAGCGGATTGTCTTCGACCAGTAACAGGCGCATTCCTTTCAGCCGGTTTGTCACCGGCCGGTTCGATTTGAGATTGTCCTGGCCTGCGATTTTTGTGACGATGGCTTCATGCACGGCATTAAACAAACTGGAGCCGGTAATAGGTTTGATCAGCACCACGTCGGCTTCGCTCGCTTGCGGCGACGGCACCATTTTATCGCGCGCAAAGGCATTTACCATGATGACGACGGGCTGTTTTTTTCCTTCTGCCGCCGCCCGGATAGCCTTGGCGGTAGCCAGGCCGTCCGTTTCCCGCATGGTCCAGTCGGCGAGGATCACGTCATAGCTTTCTTGCCGCGCGATACGGGCTTTCAATCGCTCCACGGCCTCGGTGCCCGAACCGACGTCATCCGCTTGCCATCCCCAACTACGAACCATCTTTTGCAGAAAAGCGCGGCTGGTCTGATTATCATCGACAATCAACAAACTGAGCTTGCCCAGCGCAGGCAAGCGCAACTCCTCACTGCGATCGGCCACCACCTCAACCGGTAGACTGAACCAGAAATGGCTGCCCAGTCCCATCTGACTGCTGACGCCGACCTGCCCGCCCATCATTTCTATGAGCCGCTTCGTGATCGTCAGACCGAGGCCGGTTCCACCGAACCTGCGGGTGATGCTGGAATCTGCCTGAGAGAAAGGCACAAACAGGCCGGCCTGTTGCTCTTCGGTCATGCCTATGCCGGTGTCTTTTACGTCGAAGCGCAAGACTGCAGTTTGATTGTGCCGGGATGCGAGGCTGACATTGACAGACACCTCCCCCTGCTGCGTGAACTTGATGGAATTCCCGGTCAGGTTCACCAGTACCTGCTGCAGGCGCAAGCTGTCGGCTATCAGTATTCGCGGCACTTCCGGGTCGATGCCGATGGCCAGTTCCAGCTCTTTATCGCCGGCGTTCATCGTCATCGTCGTTCCCAGGGCGTTCAACAGCTGGTCGATGTCAAACTCGCCCGGCACGACCTCCATGTGGCCGGCTTCGATCTTGGAAAAGTCGAGCACGTCGTTGAGAATTCCGAGCAGCGATTGCCCGGAGGTACGCACCATGGTCAGGTAATTTCGCTGCTCCGCTGTCAGATCGGTATTTCCCAGCAAGTGGACCATGCCCAGAACAGCGTTCATCGGCGTACGTATCTCGTGGCTCATATTGGCAACAAACTCGCTTTTTGCGCGATTTGCCGCTTGCGCGCGGTCGCGCTCGATTTCCAGCTCATGCGCGCGCGCATCAATCTCGACACTCAGCCGATGGCGCTCGGTAATATCGACGATCACCGCAAGAATTTTAGTTCCCTGATCCGTGTCGATCGTGCTTAAGCTGATATCTGCGGGAAATTCGCTGCCGTCTTTCCGCAATCCCCAAATATCCAGCCCCCCGCCCATCGCCAGCGGTTCGGTATTCAGGCGCGCCTGGAAAAAATTTTTACGGCGGCCGGCATGAATCGAGCGCAAGCGCGCAGGGACAAGGCGCTCAATCTCCGCTCCCAGTATCTCTGCCCTGTCGTAGCCGAAGTAGCGCTCGGCCTGCCGGTTGAAAGTTTCGATGCTGCCTTCGCCGTTCACGACGACCATCGCGTTCGGCGCCTGTTCAATCAGTTGCTGCAGGCGGGCATCGGCAGCGGAACGGGACTGCATTAGCCCATTGAACGCCTCGGTGAGCTGCCCGATTTCGTCGCGGCGGCGCACCGGCAATGCGGAAAAATGGCGGGCATCGGGCCGCATAGACAAAATCCCGTCCCTTAATTTCCCGAGCGGCACAAGCAAACGTGTCGTGATCCAGCCAATAAGAATGGCAGCCAGCAGGGAGGCAACGCCGCCCATAATCGCCAAGCGGGAAGATACGTGCTCGAACGGGGCAAATGCTTCCGCAATGGGGAGCGAAGCTGCCAATACCCAGTCTACCGTCCTCAAGGACTTGAAGCTGGTCAGCGCCCGTAAGCCCTTGCTATTGGTGCTTTCTATCGTGCCCTCAAAGCCCTCCTTCAAAGCGCGTGTGGTGGCGGTATTGGCATTCGCGGGCCTTGGCTTGAGCAGCTTCTTTTCGTCCGGCGACAATACGTAGATGGGCACCTCGCCGCGCGTCAAGGCAAAATAGAAGCCTGTCTTGCCGACCTTTGCGGTTCTCAAGTGGCCGAGTACGTTGTCTTTGTATAAGCGGAGCACACCGATTAATACCGCCTGAACCTCGCCATGCTTGCCGAGTATCGGGGCAATGACCTGGACAATCGGTTCTTTCCTGGCTTTGCCGAACAGCGGCTCGGCAATAAACGCTTTCCTGGTCTGCATCACCTTCTTGAAATATTCACGATCTGCCGCGTTGACATTTGTCCTGCCGGCGACCTCAGGGGCATCGGCGACGACATCTCCCCGCGCGTTCAAAATTAGAATGTCGTCGAATAGCGCAAGAATTGCGCGTTCTTCATAGTAACGCCTGAGTTCGGCAGGAGAGCCCAGCGCCTCACGCGGCAAATGATCCGCTGAACGGCGCAGGATATCAATCAGCAACGTGAGCTTGTCATCCAACTCTTCCGCAGTGCGATTTATCAGCGCCGTCTGTTGGTCGTACAAGACGCGGGTAAAGTCATCACGCATTTGCCGGATCTGCATCGCCGTGACAAAGGCAATCATGATAACCGTGGTTACACTGGTCGCCAGGGCGATTTTGAACTTTATGCTGAGAGAACTCATCTCTGTCTTTGGCTAATAATTCTCGAACGGAAGCGGATTATCACCCGAATGGCGGCAGCCGGACGGCGCTCGGAAAGATTTCCTTCCCAATGCCGCAAAGCAATTGATATTTAACGCTGATTCTGCAGCCAATCATAAGCATTTGCAAGTATTTACAAGATAAGGAAATGCCCGTCCGGCGTCCGTGCATGAGGATGTAAGGCTCTTGACCAGATATAGGGCCGCGGCAAAGAGAATATTCCGCAGCGGCTCGCAATTGTGGCTTTCTTCCTGGCATGCAGAAACCTTGCACGCCGATTAGAATCCTGGCGTTGCGCGCCCGGGAGTTTGAGATTGCGACGTTGGTCGCCTGTACGTAAAACGGCGGCCATCAGCTTGCTATCAGCGGCTTCATTTTATGCGCAACCTCGCCGGCGCAACTGATTTGATCGACGACCTGGGTAATGCCGAAAAACCGGACCGCAAAGGAACCTGTCTGTCATTGCGGCACCCAGGCGCCGCGCGCAAAAAATCATGCCGCCACTAACGTGTAATTTGATCGGATGCGACTATCGGGCGATTGCAGTGCGGCCTGGCTCGGGAAAATTGCTTCATCCTTGTTTTCAAGGTCGGTCCAGGGCTAAGCGCAGAGACCATATCAATCGGCGCGCTTCAATACCGTACATCGACAAACAACACTTCCCGTACTATGCTGAACACTGGAATGTGGCAAGCCTCCTTCCTCTCCCCCTAGGGTTGCCGCAAAAGAATTTCTGCCCACCTTACAGACATCAAGGAAATCATCATGAGCAAGGAACTCAGCAATGAAGGACTCGACCTCCTGTTTCGCACGGCCCGTACTCATAACGCCTGGCTAGACAAACCTGTCAGCGATGAGCTTTTACGCCGGCTTTACGATGTGATGAAATGGGGTCCCACCAGCGCCAACTGCTCGCCTGCACGTATCCTGTTTTTACGTACGCCGGAAGCGAAACAGCGGCTGCTGCCGGCATTGGCGCCGGGCAACCTCGAAAAGACCAAAGCGGCGCCGGTGACGGCCATCATCGGTTATGACGGCAAGTTCTACGAACAATTGCCAAAGCTGTTCCCCCACGCCGACGCCCGCTCCTGGTTCGCAGACACGCCGGAGTTGGCTGAAGTCACCGCACGGCGCAACAGCTCGTTACAGGGCGCCTATTTCATCATTGCCGCGCGCGCCCTAGGGCTGGACTGCGGGCCGATGTCCGGCTTTGACCAGGCCAAAGTGGACCATGAGTTCTTTCCCGCAGAACGGCGGGCGAATTTTGAGTATGAGAATTTCCCTGACAGCCACATCAAAACCAATTTTTTGTGCAACCTCGGATATGGCGACCCAGCGCAACTGTTCCCGCGTAGCCCGCGTCTGGATTTCGATGAGGCATGCAAACTACTATAAGGCATAAAATGTTGGCTATATCGGCGTTCCGCCTGTGTAAAGTCGGTAATAGTAAGGTGCCCCAAAACCATTGATTATTCCCTGAAATTTCCGGCTCAGAGTGCCAGGGCCTCGAGATCTTTTGCCACTGAGATAAACCGCAAGGGAATCCAGGGCTTGACTTCCGGCACGCTGACCGCCAGCGACAAACATATCATCGCGATCATTGTTGCCTTTGTCGCTCTGCCGATGGTTCTGGGCCGGGCACCTCGCATTCGGCACGGACCCGGTTGAAGAGTTCACCACCCTCGCCGAAAAAGTCATGGGGGGATATCCCGACAGTGTGTGCTTCGCCAGCAAGCTGGTATTCACACGAGTCAATTTTCTTACCGCGTGGCTGCACAATCGGACGCCACTGGACATCCAGCAACGCCTTCACTTGACGGGAAAGCATATGGTGCTCTTGCCCATGAAAGTGGACTGACCTCATGGACCTCATTCTCATCGGTGCGATCGGTCTGTTTGGCGCGGCCATTCCCGTTACGATCATCGCAATAAGGATGCTCTCTTGCTCGCTGAATCCGACTCCGGACCATGGCGAACTAAACCAGATTGCTTGGCAGCGGATTGACAAGGATCTCGCGGCTGGGTAACTGGACGACTGCCTACGTTTTGTCGACTATCTCAAATGAAGGAGCCCCCTCTCGATGGGATTATGTGTACCCCACAGTTAGGAAGCCTCCGTCGCTTGCAAATTTCCGCCAGGCAATTCATAAATTCAACAAGAATTAACCGTCTCTCATTGAGTTATTTCAAGTCTTTTAAAGTTGCAAACTTTACATATCAAAAAATTACTATATACTAATTTTTGACCATCTCTCTCGGAAATTTTTTACGCCTTGGCAATAGAATGAATGGCGAATTCCTATCTGCGAGAAAATCCCAGGGAATTGCAGTTAGCTTTTTTAATACCATGTCGTTGCCCAAAATCTTTATTTTGCAAAAAAATACAATTCCAAGTTAGTCCTATATTGCGAAACAACGAGCTTTATGAAGTGGTATCTCTTGTATTTGGCACTTTGCCGAAAGTGAACACAAGGAGAAGCACCCAATGGCCATTCGGATCTGGATCGCATTCTTTGTCGCTATAACGCTTACCGACCCGCTTTTAGCCGCCGATCCTGGCATCACCGATACAGAAATCCGTTTAGGTATGGTCAACGCTCAGTCGGGCGCAGCATCGGGACTCGGCCAGGGTATGCTTGCCGGCGCCGAGGCAATATTCAAGGAAGTCAACGCCAACGGCGGAATTCACGGGCGAAAAATCAATTTAATCGTTCTGGATGACCAGTACGATCCGAATAAGGCAATCGACGCGACCCTGAATTTGATAGGGGAGCAAAAGGTTTTTTCATTGTTCGGCTATGTTGGCACGCCGACCGCCAACGCTGTGCTTCCCATCGTCAGGGAAACAAAAACCCCGCTGATCGGCCTGTTTAGCGGCGCCATGACCTTGCGCAGGCCTGTCATCCCGGAAGTCATCAATATCAGGGCAAGTTACGACGATGAATCCGAAATGCTGGTCGAGCACTTCATCAAGGACAAAGGCGCCAAGCGTTTTGCAGTCGTTTATCAGAATGATGGATTCGGCCTGGCGGTGTTGGCAGGGACCGAGAGAGCCCTGAAGCAGCGAGGCATGGAAATCATCGCCAAAGGCACCTTTCGACGCGGCACGACCGCAATCAAGTCTGGGCTTGCTGCCATGTTGGAAAGCAATCCCGACGTCGTGATCATGGCTGGCCCCTACACTCCTTTAGCGGCGTTCGTCAAAGAAGCCAGGATCGAGAAGCTGAAGGCAAGCCTGGCGACCGTGTCTTTTGTCGGGACTGATAACCTGGTGCAACTGGTCGGCGCCGATGGAGACGGAATTGTGATCTCGCAAGTGGTCCCGTTTCCACGGGATGACAAGCTCGCCATTACGAAAGAATGCGCAATGCTACTGGCCAAACATGCTCCCGGCATGATCCTTGGCTTTGTCAATTTAGAGGGGTGCATTACCGCCAAGACGCTGGTGATTGCGATGGAAAAAGCGGGTCCTGCGTTGACGCGCGCCAGCCTGATCCAGGCTTTCGAGTCGATCAAGGCCCTGGATATAGGCGGCATGCAACTTAATCTTAGTCCAGAAAATCATCAAGCCTCGTCGACTGTGTTCCTGACGCAAATTATTGGCGGGCAGATTGCCCAGATCAAGGCGGTAGCCAACAAAAAATGAACATTATGGGCAATAACGGACAATAGGGCCCCCTATTCCGGGCCGGATCAAGAGGGTCAAGGTGAGGCAGACATGAACATCAGGACGAAGCTGATTGTCAGCACTGCGATATTGCTGATGGGGACTGGAGCCATCGCTCTGCTCAGCCTGCTCGCCCTGAAAGGTGTTGAATCGGAGGTGTACAAGCTGACGGATCAATCGGTTCCCTTGTTTACGGACACGCTCATGCTGCGGCATTCCGTGCAAAATATCTCAGAAAATCTCTTTGAGCTCGGCAAGGCGGAAAGCGATGACGAGGTTGAGCAGATATCTAAGGAGATTACCGCAAACATCCGTTTGGGAGAGGCGATTGAAAAAAGCATTCAAGAACTTGACGGGAATAATGATCGGTTCGACCAGAGTGCTTTCAAACAGACATACCAATCGATGCGTCGCGCCGTTGAGCACCGCTTGCAGAACACCTTTCTATACAAGCTAGAGGCCACAAATGTCAGCAACGCACTGGAGGAAATAGAGAAATCCAACTCCGACGTCAGGAGCCGTATCGAGAGATTAAGTACGCAGGCGGCACAGGTAGTCGCTCAGGCTCAGCAAAATAGTTTTAGTTCAAATAATCTCCTGAAAAGACTAACTGACCTTCGCCAGTACATGAAGGACATGGAGGTCGTTGTCAGCGAGACCGAACTGGTCAGGAACCGTTATCGGCTTGCTCCGTTGAGAGAGCGCATGATGGCGACCGCCGGTGCAGCGGGCAATGTACCCGAGAAACAAGGCGACCCGCAAGCATTGAATGGAATGCGATTTCTGCTATCGGAGGTTGCTGACAGCATTCTCAATGAGGACGGTGGCCTGATCGCCCTACGCGCGAATGCATTCGCTGATCCTCGCGAGGAGCTGCCGTTTTTATTTTTGAAGGTGAAGATTGGCAAATCCCTTGATTCGGTCGATAGCCAAATCTCGGAGGTAATAGACCCGATAGAAATGCAGCTCGTCAAGGATCGCAGGATGCTGGTGGCGGCCAATAAGGTGTTGGACAGTGCTGAAAAAATAAAGGCCGCCGGAAATGCCCTAGATATCGATATCAAAAAATTTAGCGTCATTGTCGGACTGGTGATGCTAAGTGATTCGGCCGAGAATCTTGGCAGACTTGGCGCCGACTTGGGACGCATCTATGCCGGGATTGGCGTCAATCTTGATTTCATGAAAAGGCAATTGGAGGAGACCGGGCAGAGAAATTCCTCTTCCAGCATCGCGGATTTGGCTGCAGCCCTGAAGACAATACAAGTTGCGGCCGAGAAAGTTGTCAATGCCAAGGGCAATGTACTGGCCAGCGAGGCTGAACTTGAGAGCATTATCAATGAGGTCCGCTTCGCGGAACTGCGGCAGGTGACTGCCAGCGAAAAGGAGGTAGCCCGCATTGGCACCATACAGAAGAACATGGTATCGACCGTGCAGGATTCCGTGAAGAGAAATTTTTCCCTCATTCTCGCGGTCTCGCTGGTGCTGCTCCTGGCTTGTGTCGCCGCCAATCTCCTGATCGGCACTTCCATTTCCCGGCCGTTGTCGCGCTTGTCCGGCACCATAGAGGGCATCAGCGACGGCAAGGATCTTTCGGTCCGGGTGGCGGAACACGGGGAAGACGAGCTCGGCATATTGATCAAAGGCTTCAACGGCATGCTGGGGCGGATTGAACGACACGATGCATTGCTTAAACTGGCAAAAACGGAAGCGGAGGCGGGCAATCGGGCCAAGTCTGAGTTCCTGGCCAAGATGAGCCACGAGATACGCACACCGATGAACGGTGTGCTGGGTATGACGGAACTGTTGTCGCGCACCGAACTCAACGCCAAACAACAACGATTTGTCCAGACGGTACACCGCTCCGGCGAGTCGCTCCTCACCATCATCGACGATATCCTGGATTTTTCCAAGATCGAAGCCGGGAAGTTGGTTCTGGAGCAGGTGGTGTTTGATCTGCATCAGTTGATAGAGGATATCGTTGCCCTTTTCGTTGACGGGACACAGCGCAAAGGAATGGAGTTCATTTGCCATGTCGCCAAGGAAGTGCCGCAAAATGTCAAGGGTGACCCAGTCCGGCTGCGTCAGATCATTACCAATTTGCTTAATAACGCAAATAAATTCACCGAGCAAGGCGAGATTTCGATTAATGTGAGCTTCAAGGCGCCGAACCTGGTCCGGGTCTCGGTGTCCGACACCGGTATCGGTATCGCGCCAGAGGCAGCCTCCAACTTGTTCCATCCCTTCCGTCAGGCTGACAGTTCCACCTCGCGCAAATACGGCGGCACAGGGCTCGGGCTTGCCATCGTCAGGCAACTGGCCGAGATGATGGGCGGCGGGGTTGAGCTGGACAGCGTCCCAGGAAAAGGTTCGACTTTTTCGGTAGCAGTGCGTCTGGAGCCGCTTGTTGCAGACCAGGCATTGCGCGCTGTTCCAATACGTGACTCGCTCGCTGGACTGCGCATACTGATCGTCGATGACAATGCAACCAATCGCAACATTCTGGTGCAGCACGCAATAGACTGGCAAATGGAGGCCGCAAGCGCTTCCAACGGAGCAGAAGCGCTGGACCACTTGCACAAAACGAAGGCGGGCGGAAAATTCTTCGACATGGCCATCATCGACATGAGGATGCCGGTCATGGATGGCATAGAGCTTGTTCACACCATCAAAGCCGATGCTTTCTTTTCGCCCCTGAAGATAATCATGCTCAGTTCGCTCGATGCGGCGGACGACGTCAAACGGGCACGTGCATTGGGGGTGGATATTTACCTGACCAAGCCAGTGCGCGGAACAGACCTCCATGCCAGCATCCTTGGCGCTATAAGCACCGACACACCGGACAGCACGCCGATGACAGATGTGATCGCCGACCCGATGTCCACGGCCGCGCTTCAAGAAGCTATCACGGCCAGCATATTGCTGGTTGAGGACAATGCCGTCAATCGGGAACTCGCATTCGCGATGCTCGAGGGAACGGGTTATCGTATTACGGCTGCTGAAAATGGACGCCAGGCACTATCGGAGCTTGCGAAAAGGCGGTTCGATGCCGTGTTGATGGATTGCCAGATGCCTGAGATGGACGGCTTCGAGGCGACCCGTACGCTGCGTCAGCAAGAAGCAAAGACAAGCTGCCACCGCACCCCTGTCATCGCGCTGACCGCCAACGCCGTCAGCGGTGACAGGGAGCGTTGCCTGGAGGCGGGCATGGATGACTATATTTCCAAGCCGTTCGCCCGCGCCGCGCTGTTGGAGGTGCTGGCGCGGTGGACCCAAGTTTCGCAAGAGGCGGCAGCTTCATCGCCAGGCGAAAATGCCGGCCCAGTGCCACCGGATCCCATGGTCGCGGCCTCCCCCATTGCCCCTGAATCCATCACGATCGACCCCCATGCATTGCAAGCCTTGCGTGCATTGCAAAGACCCGGCCGCCCCGACGTCCTGACCCGCATTATCGATATGTTCAACAGCGACGCACCGCGCCTGCTCGGCGAAATGCATGACGCCGTGGACGCGAATGATGCCGAGGCACTGCGCCATGCGGCGCATACCTTGAAATCCACCAGCGCTAACGTCGGCGCCACAATTCTTTCTGCAACTTGTAAAGAGATAGAGCAACTAGCCCGCATTTCCGACGTCGGCGGCGCCGTAGTACGTATGAATAATATCAAGGAGGAGCTTGATCGTGTGCTCGCGGTATTAGCGCAAGAAAGGGTAGCGACATGAACGAGAAAACCAGGCAGTCGCCTGTCGTGTTAATCGTCGACGATGATGCGATGACGCGCATGCTGGTGATAGAGGCACTTGAACCTGAAGGATTTGAAATTGAAGAAGCAGCGAGCGGCGCAGAGGGCATTGAAGTATTCCAGAGGGCTCATCCAGATATTGTCCTGCTGGACGTCAGCATGCCGGGAATGAACGGATTTGAGTGCTGCGAGCGCATACGCAAGCTGCCGGATGGGGCGCACGTACCGATCGTGGTACTTACCGGCAACGACGACGACGATTCCATTACCAGCGCCTTCGAGGCCGGCGCTACCGACTTTGTCTCCAAGCCTATGCGCTGGAAATTGCTGGGGCACCGCATTCGATATCTATTACGTGCGAGCGGAGTGCTGGACGACCTGGCACGTAGCGAGGCCCGGCTTTCCGAAGCCAATGCGGAATTGAGTCAAACGAACTCTAAACTGGCGCTGGCCCATGTGCAGTTGCTGCAATCGGAGAAGATGGCATCGATCGGCCAGCTGGCGGCAGGCGTGGCCCATGAAATAAATAATCCGATTGCATACATTTTTTCAAATTTCGGGACTTTGGAAAATTATCTGGAAAAATTATTCAATATGCTGACTGCCTATGAGGGCGCAGAAAAGATGATCGAGTCATTTGATGCGCTCGCCGATTTGAACTCCACCAAACGGGAGATGGAACTTGATTTTCTCAGGAGCGACATTCCTGAAATCATGCAAGAGTCCCGGGATGGTTTGATTCGCGTAAAGGAAATTGTCCAAAGTTTAAAAGATTTTTCACGCGTCGACAGCACTCGCGACTGGCAGTTGGCCAGCTTAAATAAAGGAATCGATTCGACGTTGAAAGTGATAAATAGCGAAATCAAGTACAAGGCGGACATCGTCAAGGAGTATGGAAACTTGCCTGAGGTGGAATGCCTGCCGTCCCAGTTAAATCAAGTTTTCATGAATATCATTGTTAATGCAGCACACGCAATGGGCGACAAGAAGGGACAAATTATCATACGCACTTCCGCTGCTGAAAACACCGTTTGCATTGAAATTACAGATAATGGCACAGGAATTCCTGAGGATATGCTGTCACGCATCTTTGAGCCTTTTTTCACCACAAAACCAATTGGCCAAGGTACTGGGCTTGGCCTTTCGATTGCTTACGGCATTATCAAAAGTCATGGCGGTCGGATAGAGGTAGAGTCAGAGCAAGGAAGCGGAACGTCGTTTTTTATTACCCTGCCTGTTACACAATCATCATCGGAAAATCAGCAGGCGCCATCTCAGGCTTTGCATAATGATGGGTAATAACATGAATACAGAAATCAGAAAGTTGCCGCTAGTGTTGATCGTGGACGACGATGCGATGACGCGCATGCTGGTTAGTGAGGCGCTGGAGCCTGAAGGGTTTGAGATTGAAGAAGCAGCGAGCGGTGCAGAGGGCATTGAAATATTCGAGAGGACTCATCCAGATATTGTGCTACTCGACGTCAGCATGCCGGGAATGAACGGATTTGAGTGCTGTGAACGCATACGCAGGTTGCCGAACGGCGAGCGCGTGCCTATCGTCGTCCTTACCGGCAACGACGATGATGATTCGATTACCCGTGCCTTTGACGCGGGGGCGACCGACTTCGTCTCCAAGCCCATGCGCTGGAAGTTGCTGGGGCACCGCGTGCGCTATCTGCTGCGAGCGAGCGATGCGCTCGAAGATTTAGCCCGCAGCCAGGCCAGCCTCGTCTATGCGCAGGAATTGGCCCATGTCGGCAACTGGGAATATAGGGCTGGAAGTATCGATGGTTACTGGTCGCCGGAGCTGTATCGCATACTAGGACTGGATGCCGAGCTGGATTCGGCGAGTTTCGACAGCCTGATACGGCGCATACCCGAGGACGAGCGTCCTCAATTAATTCATTCTTTCATGAGTTTGCGTACGGAAGGCACCGGATATGAAATGGAACATCGGGTTACGCGTCCGGATGGCGGAGAACGCATAGTCTGCCAGCAAGCCGAAGCCCTGCAAGAATCTGGCCGAACTGTTTTGCTGCGCGGCACGCTGCAAGATATCACCGAGCGCAAGGCGAATGAAGCGCGTATAGAATATCTGGCAAATCATGACGCGCTCACCGACCTGCCAAACCGTAACCTGTTGAACGATCGTATCGGGCAAGCAATAGCTCAGGTACGCCGGACCGATCAGTGTCTGGCTGTGTTAGTGCTTGATCTGGACAGGTTTAAACTTATTAACGACAGTTACGGCCATCCGGTAGGAGATGCCTTGCTGAAGGCTGTTGCGGTCAGGCTCAAAGCGGCCGTGCGTGAAGGAGATACAGTTGCGCGCTTGGGCGGCGACGAATTTGTCATCATATTGACAGGCCTGGCAGACACTGAGACTGCTAAGGGCGTCGTTCAAAAGGTGCTGACCATGTTTGTCTCGCCCTTCGTGCTGAACAGCCATGAGCTGCATGTGACCACTAGTATCGGCGTCAGCGTCTTCCCCGAGGACGGTACCAGCGGCGACATGTTGCTGAAGACCGCCGACGCAGCACTATATAGTGCAAAGGACAAGGGGCGCAACGGTTATCAGTTCTACACCAGAAAGATGGGAGTCCAGGTGGAAGAACGCGCCGAACTTGAAAACGCCTTGCATCAGGCGTTGGCGCTGCAAGAATTTGAGTTGCATTACCAGCCCAAAGTCGATCTGAGGAGCGGGAAAGTATACGGAATGGAAGCGCTATTGCGTTGGCGCCGACCAGAAATCGGCATGATGCCACCGGATCGCTTTATTCCTTTGGCGGAAGAGACCGGCTTGATCATCCAGATCGGAGAATGGGTGCTCAGGACTGCCTGTGCCCAACTCAAAGAGTGGCACGAAACGGGGCATCCTGACCTGACCATGGCGGTCAATGTGTCGGCCCGGCAGTTTCGCCTGCAGGACGTGCCGGATCTGGTCTGCAACGTCCTAGCCGATACCGGGCTTTCGGCCGAATACCTAGAATTGGAGTTAACAGAAAGCTTGTTGATGCAAAACCGGGAAGTAGTAGTGAAAGCGCTGGAGCGGCTGAAAAAAATCGGCATAACATTGTCGCTGGACGATTTCGGCACCGGATATTCTAGCCTATCCTATCTGAAGCAGTTCCCAATCGATGTCGTCAAGATCGACCAGTCGTTTATCCGCGACGTGACCAACAGCGTTGATGGCGCGTCGCTGACCAGGTCCATCATCGCCATGGCCGAATCGCTACATATGACGACGGTTGCCGAGGGTGTGGAAACGGAGGGGCAATTGGGATTCTTGAATAACAACCACTGCGATGCGATGCAGGGTTATTATTTCAGTCGGCCACTACCAAAACATGAAATGACAGCGCTGCTCGGTGCAGGAACGCACCTGCCGGCGAATAGCTGCCATCGAGAGCCGACAAAACGGACCCTGCTGATAGTGGACGATGATGAAAACACCCTCGCCGCCCTGCAGCGCCTTTTACGTCGAGACGGCTACAGAATCTTGAGCACGACTAGCCCCCGTGAGGCGCTTGAGCTACTGGCGATTCATTCGGTTGGAGTGATTGTTTCAGATGTACGCATGCCGGAAATGCCAGGAACGGAACTATTGCGTTGTGTCAAAGGACTTTACCCCAGCATAGTGCGCATTATGTTGTCTGGATATACGGAACTACAATCTGTCACAGATGCCATCAACGAAGGGGCGGTCTACAAATTCCTCACCAAGCCATGGGACGATGCTTTACTGCGAGAGCATCTTGCTGAATCGTTCAGGCACTACGAATTGAAATTAGAGGACGAGCGTCTCAAATAAATATCTGGGCGTCTGCCAGTTCGACGATTCCGATAAGACTGCTCCCAGGCGGCTGGGCTCCATCAGGCAACTGCGTGTCGTGCTGCCCGGAGCAGACATTCCCAGAGAGGAAACGATAGCGGCGGCCACGGCACGCGACGCCTGTGGCGCCTAATATTTCCCCCCCAGGTAGAGCGCCGGTGCCGCCCCCTTTGAAGCCGCGAAGTTGGTTGCATGACGTTTACCGAATTCACACATCAACGCCAACAGCTGTACGATTGGAAAGTGTGTTTTAAGGTCTAAGAGGACAGTCTCCATAGGCCGAGCCGGCGCCACGTCAAGCCTGAACTATCGCATTCACATTTGCAACGAATGCACCTGTCCTCGACCGGATTGCTTGGCTAAGTATAACTGATCATCCGCGCCAGCAATCAGCTCAACAGGCTTGCCACCCATGGACGGATTGGTCGTCGCTACACCCAGGCTAATGGTGACCGTATTAGCAACCTCTGATTTTTCATGTGGAATGCCAAGGTATCTGATTGCTTCTTCCAACTGAAATGCCTTACGTGCAGCGCCTTCTAGCGGTGTATCAGGAAGGATGCAGACGAATTCCTCTCCGCCGTAGCGCGCAACCAAGTCATGCGAGCGGCTGAAACTCGCCTTAAAAACAGATGCTATGGATTGAAGGCAAGTGTCGCCGGCTTGATGTCCATAGTGGTCGTTATATCGTTTGAAGAAATCAACGTCGATCAGTATCAAAGAAAGTGGCTGATTAGCGCGGGTACATCGTTGCCACTCCGCGTCCAGCGTAGCATCGAAGTGGCGACGATTTGCCACACCCGTCAAGCCGTCAATGAGTGCCAGCGAGCGAAGCAGATCGGATTGCTGCTTGAGCGTCAGATGAGTGCGCACACGCGCCTTTACGACATTTACATGAAAGGGTTTTGTGATGAAGTCAACTCCCCCTTTTTCAAAGCCCTGTGCTTCTTCTAGAGGATCGTTTTGCGCTGTGACAAAGATGACAGGGATATTATGGGTAAGGGGATCACTCTTAAGTTGCTGACATACTGCATAGCCTCCCACTTCTGGCATCACAACGTCCAGCAAAATTAAATCCGGCTGCCGGGTCTGGCAAAATGCCAGTGCATCCGGGCCATTGGTCGCCATGCACACGTCACAGTCATTTTTAAAAATTTCATACAAGGTCTGCACATTCCCGGGTTGGTCGTCCACAACCAGCAACAGGGGCTTGCCGATCCGCGCACTGAACAGCGTATCTGGAACTTCTATGACCGAAGACTTGTTAAATGATTTCATCAGAGTTCTGTCCGAAGTTGTCGGCTACATTCCAATGCCAGCTTAAAATTCAAGCTCTGTATGGCCTGAGACAAGGGTAATATTTTATCGCCTAGGTCGTCACCGTATTTTTTCTTGAACTCGGCAAACACACCGATGGCTTGCATGTTTGCACTGTGTAGCAGGGTATCCAACTCATCGAGTAAGGAACCAAGTGTGGTTCTATCAGGATTTTCCAGTTGCGCTGGCCCAGCAGCAGCGACCGGTTGCACATCCAGACTGATGATCTCCAATGCAGCCTTGGCTTGTGCTACGAGCTGCCCCAACCCTTCGCTCATCGCATTAGTATCTATGTCTGCGTCGGCAGCACGTAGTTGCGTTTCGGCGTCGGCTGCATACTTGGCGAGTTGCGTTGCTCCCATAGTACCTGCGATACCTTTCAGCGTATGCATCACGTTGGCAGCTTTATTTCTGTCGCCTTGTTCCAGATGCTGCCTAAAATCGACCACCATTCCCGGAATATCGGTACTGAAACGTTGGACTAGAATGAAGAACAAAGCTTTATTGCCCCCCAATCGTTGCAGGGCGCGATCGAGCTCTATCGCCGACGCATCTTGCGGCAGGGTCACAATTTCAGCGGGCGGCGCAGCCGCGCCAAGAGGATTGTCGTGTTTGCAATGACGCAAAATTGTCGTCACTACTTCATCTAGATCAATCGGTTTGGCAAGATGGTCATTCATACCTGCCGCCAAGCATGTTGCCTTGTCGGAGGCCATTGCATTCGCCGTCATTGCGATAATAGGCAGCGATTGCATGCGCGTATCCTGGCGTATTTTCTTGGTCGCCTCATAACCATCCATATCCGGCATCTGGATGTCCATGAGCACCGCATCATACGAGGGTGAGGCTGCAAGTGTCTTCTCCACACCTGCACCGCCGCTGTCTGCCAATTCAACGATCGCGCCCTCATTGGATAGCAACTCCTGCGCCACTTGTTGATTCATCAGCGTATCTTCCACAACCAACAAGCGTATTCCCGCCAGACGCTTCGCTCCCAGTTTTGTGGCGGCATTTATAGGTTGATGCGACGCCTCCATCAGCGCATCAAACAGCATGGACGCTGTCACCGGCTTGACTAGTAGGCCATTGATCAAATCGCGGTCGGACTCCGACCGTTCCTCCAGAATCTCCCTGCCGTAGGCTGTCACCATAATCACAACGGGGGTCTTATTGCCTTGCTGTAGTTGGCGAATCTGGCGCGTGCTTTCCCAGCCATCCATGCCCGGCATTTTCCAATCCATGAACACCACGTCATACGGCAAGCGGTCCTCCGCGCCTTGCCGCAGCATCGCCAGCGCATCGGCCCCGCTGGCGGCGCCATCGCCTTGCCAGCCGAGCGATTCAACCATAGAGAGCAAGTACTCGCGGGCACTATCGTTGTCATCCACGATCAGCGCCCGCCGTAGTACCTTCTCGATACATTCCAGTGACGCTTGTAGTCCGGCGGCATCGCCCTCTTTGGCATGCTTAAATGTCAGGATAAAGTGGAAGTGACTACCGCATCCCAAAGTGCTCTCCACCTCGAGCTCGCCGCCCATCAGGGCAACTAAGCGCTGACTAATGGCCAACCCCAGACCGGTTCCGCCAAAACGCCGCGTGGTCGACGCTTCGGCCTGGCTAAAGCCTTCAAACACCTGTACCAAGTGCTCGGGTGCAATGCCGATACCGGTATCCCGTACAGAAAATTGAATCTCTGTATGGTCCGAATTTTGTGTAAGAACCTGGATCGACACAACGACTTCACCGTGCTGAGTGAACTTGATGGCATTTCCCGCCAGATTGATCAATATCTGACGCAGTCGCAGAGCGTCTCCCAGTATGCGGTCAGGTAATTGAGAATCAAGCGAGAACAACACCTCAATGTCCTTGCTGCCGACACTTGAAGCAAAAATGACCGACAGATCGCGCATGAGTGTATCGAGACGGAAAGGAACATGTTCCAGGGTCATCTTGTCGGCTTCTACTTTGGAGAAATCAAGAATGTCGTTAAGCAGACTCAATAAGGATTGTGCTGCCGTTTCCGTCTTGACCGTGTAATCAAGCTGTCTCGTCGTCAGCTCAGTGTATTGCAACAATTGCAGCATGCCCAGGATTGCATTCATCGGCGTGCGAATTTCGTGACTCATATTGGCGAGGAACTGGCTTTTGGAAAGGCTGGCTGCCTGGGCTTTGTCGCGCGTCTCGGCTAAAGTGCGCAGGATGTCCTTATCCTTTTGAATATTTTTCGCAATCCCCAGATATCCCGTGATATTGCCCAGCCTATTGCGAATAGCCGTTATTGTAAGATTCACTGGAAAGGCAGTGCCATCCTTATGGATATAGGTCCATTCGCGCGACTCCGACTCGCCTTGACGCGGCAACTCAACGAAAACATCGAAGCCGCGAATCGGACGCCCGTACTTTAAACTGAGTTCGCTCCCACGGACGACGATTTCTTCTTTCACATGGAAAATGCCGGCATGCGTCTTGCCGACGATTTCATCAGCCGTGTATCCGAGCATGATCTCGGCCCCCTTGCTAAACAGGGTAATCGTACCTTCCTCATCGCCTTCTATGATTGCAAAATCCTTTGCCGCATCCACTATGCCCTGGAGTTGCGCCAACGCTTTTTCATTTGCAAGCTGCGCCTTTTTGAGTTGGGTCACGTCGCTGACGAATCCGTAGAAACCCTTGACCTCCCCATTTTCCATATCGGGCACATAGGAAAATACAGCGTGCCGTTCCTCCCCGGAAGGATGATCGATGGTTCTTTCGAACACCACGGGACTTCCCTGTAAGACTGATAGCAGATACGGTTCAAGCTGCTGGAAGCGGTCTTTGCCGATGATCTCTTGCATATGCTGGCCACGCATCTTTTCTGGCTCAATTCCAAACCAATCGAAATAGGCCCGGTTACCAAAACGGTTATGGAAGTTTGCATCCCAGGAGCCTACCAGCGCGGGCATTTGGTCGATAATGGTCTGTAATTCGAGCTGGGCGCGCTTCAGCTCATTACTTTTATTGGCTAGCGTTTGGACCGTCGCCTGCATACTGTCGCGGGATTCGCCAAGCTGTTCGGTCATGTGGTCGAACGTGTTCGCCAGCGAACCGATTTCATTGGCAACGCCCAGATTGAGGCGAAAGCTCAGATCGCCTTTAGTAACTTGCTCTGTGCCTCGCTGTAGTGCAGCTACCGGCACAAGAACTCGGCGCTTAATTATCACGCAGCCTGCTGCGATCAATGCCGCCAACGCAGCAATACTGAATTGCATGATCAATAAGGCTTGATCTTGCGCCGCTGCAAGGTCGAGACGGTTCAGCCGTACCAACTCGAACGCGTCTTCGCTCATGTCCTGCGTGGTAAGGAATAGCGCGCTCACGGTGCTGGTCGTCAACTCCGTAGTAGTTGCGTTAACACGCAGCGGAGTTGTTGAGAAAGATGCAGTATTCGCCAGTCTTTCATAGAGCCGTGAGAGCACTTTCAAGTTACTTTGCTCTCTGTCCAGCAATGCGTTCTCATTCGCTTCGCTATAGCGTTGGGCGGCAAGCATTTTTCCGAAGCTCGTTATGTGACGCTGCCATTGATCAATAGAGCGTTGTTCGCTATAAAAAGTCGTTTCCATAATGAGAAAACGAAATTGCGTAATACCTTTCACAGTGTTTTCAGCCATCGTTACTTGTTCACCTTGGCTGCGCACCTCGATAACGGAAAGGGCAGTCACCGCGATCACCACCGCAACGGCGATGGCGGCCAGCCAGGCGAGAATATTACTCTGATGATTTAAGGTCATGGCGGGGCTATTTAATGATTTTTATCGCACTCGGCAGCACGGACTCGAGCGGTTCCTGGCGAATGTAGTTGAGGTAGTTAGGAACAGGTCCCGCTGGGACGATTCCTTGTTTCATCGCCCATCTCGTCTCGTCGCTGAGCGCCAGCAAAAGCGTTTGATCTAGCGTTAAGTAAAAATCGTTCGGATCGAAGGTCTTGGACAATAAAACCGAGTCCATGCTGAGTGCTTTACTGATCGTGATTTTCGCGCGAGCCGGTTGCTCGCGAATGAAACGTGTTGCTTCCTCAATGGCGGCGAGAGTCTGGCGCACTTCAGCAGCGTGCTTATCCAGATAATCCTGTTTTCCCACCAGAATGAAACGATAAACGAAGATGTCTTCGTCATAAATAGTCACGACGCGATTCGCAAGTGCTTGTTCGAGCTCGGCAAGATCAGGGTGCCACACAGTTACCGCATCGACTTCGCCATTTTTTAACGCTTCAACTAGGGTTTCCGGCTTCAGATAAACGATCTTTACGGATGACTTTGTAATGGAATGCGCCGTCAGTAAGGTGTCAACGAAGAACTGCGCGTTAGTGCCAAAAATGGTGCCGATTGTTTTTCCGCTCAGATCTTCCGCTTTATCGATGCCGCGATCCTTGCGGGCGACCACTGCCATGGATCGGCGCGAACCAAAAATCGTCGCGACCGTCGCGATTTTCTCTCCATTTATGACGGCAAGCATAAAAGGCGTCTCAGCTAGAATCGCCAAGTCTGCCTTGCCCTGCAACGTTGACTGCAAGGCTTGCTTGCCGAGCAGAAAGGGCTGGATAGTGAGATTCAGCCCGTGCTTTTCGAAAAATTTTTGATCCCGTCCAACGTATAAAGCACCAGCACTGATCTGTGCTGGTATGGCAATAGTCACATTGTGGATGGGGCCGCTTTGATGTATCTCGTTGTTACCGAAAACAAGCCACGAAGCTGCTCCAAGCAGACAAATAATGCTGAATATAAGAGTGAACCGCTTTCCAATGACCCGTTTTTGTGGTGAAAGCATTTGGCGCTCCGTATTGTGCAGCCTGGAGAATTTGCAGGTCCGTTCCTGTTGGCTGGGAAGAGGGGAAATTGCAAATTCAATAATACACCCCGAAGCAACACAATTGAAAAAAATATGGGGGCAAATGGGTGCCGGTTCATGACTTAGTGTTGGATTTCGGCCCGGAGCGTGCAAAAACGCGACGTCTCTGTGGGGTCATAATTTCGCCGTTTTTCAACCTGAGGTAGCCGCGGATTTGTGGATACTCCTGTTTGTTAAACCATGCACTGGAGCAGTACGAGAAATTGCTTGTTTGTGGGACTCCTTACTTACTAGAGCTGCGACTTTTACTGGGCTATTTCCTCAGCAAGCCGCTTTTTTCTTCGCGGACACTGCTGTAATTTTGCTAAAAATCACCTCTTTCAGTTAATTTCACATTCTTGGGGGGATGTACACAAATAGTCCCCTTGTCATAGAGTCGGCGTTGTCGCACGGAAATCCATAAGACAAGACGAGGCATGATGCTGTCCGCGCTTATATCACATTGCGCTCGCGGCACCTCCGAGACACCAACCCAACCATTTCAAGCTCCGGAATTGACTGTGCAACAACAGCGCAACACGTTTAATGTCCCCGCAACGAACTTACACCTGCTGGACGGTCAACCCAATTATCGAAAGAATCTATCGATTTTAAATCGCTGTTGACAGCAAGCCTATGTATCACCAAAATGGTAGGGTTGGCTCAGCGGATTTACATGATGCGATACCACCCTCCCTGGTACCTCCATGGAATTCGAGTCTCGGCAATTCAACAACGCCTGCGAACATGAAGCGAGAGCAACATGGTGGCCTTCAAGAAAATCCGTGAGTTGGTGATCGGCACCGCACTCGATCCGCTGAATCCGAAAACTCGACATGCCATTGCCGTCACGCCGATAATCGCGTGGGTGGGTCTTGGCGCCGACGGCCTCTCGTCATCGTGTTATGGCCCTGAAGAGGCCTTCCTCGCCCTCGGTTCATATCCTCAACTCGGCCTGTTCCTGGCGCTTGCCACCGCGCTCACCGTGTTCATCATCTCCGTGGGCTACAACCAAGTCATCGAGTTATTCCCCACAGGGGGAGGAGGATACAAGGTTGCCACAGCGCTCCTTGGGCCACGTACTGGTCTCGTTTCAGGCGCCGCGCTACTGGTGGACTATGTCCTCACTATCTCAACCTCGCTTGCCAGCGGCGTCGACGCGTTTTTCAGCCTCTTGCCCGTCAGTGCGCAAACCTTCAAGCTGGCGACGGAACTTGTCCTGATCCTGTTGATGTGCGTCCTGAATTTCAGGGGGATGAAGGAATCTATCCTGGTCCTGCTGCCCATCTTCATTGGATTCGTCGTCCTGCACCTGGGGCTCATCCTATATGGGGTATTCAGCCATGCGCAGCACTTGCCGGCGCTGCTCCCCAATACGCTGGAAGTAACCGCGAACCTGTCGCACAACATGGGGTGGATCTTCGTCGCGTCTTTGCTGCTGCGCGCCTATTCCTTGGGAGGCGGGACGTATACAGGGCTCGAGGCGGTCTCGAATAATGTCAACATGCTTGCAGAACCGCGCGTGCCTAACGGCAAATGGACCATGTTCTATATGGCGGCGTCGCTCGCGTTCATGGCTGGCGGCATCATCCTGCTGTACGTCTTGTGGGACGCCCGGGCCGTTGCAGGGCAAACACTCAATGCGGTCGTGTTTCAGCGGATTATTGAACATCTTGGATGGGGTACGCCATTCATGCAGCAGGGCTTGCTTGCGTTAGTCCTGGCACTCGAAGCGGGGCTGCTTCTGGTGGGCGCGCAAACTGGATTTCTGGACGGCCCTACGGTACTGTCGAACATGGCGTCGGACTACTGGGTACCGCGTTACTTCCGCGACTTGTCGACCCGCCTGGTGCGGCAAAACGGCGTGATCGTCATGGGCGCTGCGAGCCTTGCTATACTGCTATGGACGCGGGGCGAAGTGGCGGTACTGGTGGTCCTGTACAGCATCAACGTATTTTTGACGTTCAGCCTTTCATTGCTCGGCCTGTGCATCTACTGGTGGCGCAACCGCAAGGAGGCACGCAACTGGTTGGTGCGGTTTGCCTTGTCGGCCATGGGCCTTACGCTCACAGCGAGCGTTTTGGCGATCACACTGTTTGAAAAATTTACCTCCGGTGGATGGCTTACTGTTGTCATTACCAGCAGCGTGATTGCACTTTGTTTCCTGATCAGACGCCATTACGCCGAAACGCGGGAGCAGCTGGCCAAGGCGGACGCCCTTTTTTCCGGCTCCCCGCCGGTAGCCGAAGCCGTCAACTTACCTGAGCTCGACCGTGAGCAGCCGACGGCGATAGTGCTGGTTGGAAAACACCGTGGCGCAAGCATGCACGCCTTGTTATGGGTGTTGCGCCTATTTCCGGGGCATTTCAAGAATTTCGTCTTCATCGCCGTGGGCGAAGTGGATGCACAGAGCTACGAAGGACAGGAGCAGTTACATCGCTTGCAGGAGACGATCGAGGCATCTTTGCGCTACTATTCCTCACATTGCAACAGGCACAGTCTGGCGACCGAATATCGCGTCGCATTCGGCACGGACCCGGTTGAAGAGTTCACCACCCTCGCCGAAAAAGTCATGGAGGAATATCCCAACAGTGTGTGCTTCGCCAGCAAGCTGGTATTCACACGAGTCAATTTTCTTACCGCGTGGCTGCACAATCGGACGCCACTGGACATCCAGCAACGCCTTCACTTGACGGGAAAGCATATGGTGCTCTTGCCCATGAAAGTGG
>Ga0207092_1007_pt2 | contig 53425 bp, 53 predicted proteins | sample Alteio_BWMinHeat_48_FD_153533 | JGI IMG/M metagenome (GOLD analysis project Ga0207092, IMG submission 153533) | Enriched cells from forest soil in Barre Woods Harvard Forest LTER site, Petersham, Massachusetts, United States -... | ecosystem: Environmental > Terrestrial > Soil > Temperate forest >... | reverse complement strand
CGGTTCTTTTAAGGCTTCGTGAGCAAGGGTGGATTGTGGCTCTGCCAAGGTAATCATATAATTACTCGTTTTTATTGAATTTTTTCCTTTTCTGGTATAAAGATTATTTTTTATTTCCGATAATAAATGGCGATATCCCCAGCCATTTATTATCGCTTCTTTCATATACCATTCCCGAACTACCTGTTCTTTCACATGGCTAAGCAAGACAATATGGTGACTCCATGTCAATTGGTCAGGCAGTGCCTGACCAATTTTAAAATCTGGGTAAGTTTCGGCAAAACGCTTCATGTATTTTAAATTGGTGCGAGAGAATCCTTCTGTATCAGGAAAGCTAGCTCGTAAATCCTTTTCAAGTGCTTGTAACAGCTTGTCGCCCCATTTGGCAGTTTTTTGTTTCTCGAGAATAAGCGTGCCAACTTCCCAATAGAACAATAATAATTGCTGATTCACAGCAATAACGGCACGAAGTTGTGATGCTCTCAATCTTTGCTTGATTTCAGCAAGCAGTGATTTATATTCCGGTTGTTGATGAATAGGAAGAACAAGCTGCTTATTTTTTATAGATGGCTTCTTGGCTGCCATTTGATTGAGTCTCTTTTAACGATAAGTGAAAATGAGGATTATATATGTTACATGTTAAACGTCCAACAGGTATTTACATAACTTAGAAAGTTGATATTAAATAATAATGAGATTATCAGAACTAGAATTAATTCTACTAGGAGAAATGAAATGAAACCAATTAAGGTTGGCATTATGTCGCAAAAAGAAATTCGCGCACGTACGCTTGCTATAGCACGAGGAGAATATAAACCGCGACCTGATGAACCGAAAATTTGGTTTACTTCCATTCGACCAGATATTCGTTCTTTCAATCCTCTTTTGGTGAAGCGCGCACAAGACTTAATCGCTGATATGGAAATTGATTTGGATGCACCGTTAGATGATAAGGATGCGTAGTTATGTCAAAGCTAAGCCCACAGAAGTTAACGCCAGAAGAAAAAGCTATTCTTGATGCTTTTGAATCAGGTAAATTAAAAAGTGTATCGAATGTAAAAACAAAAAAGAAACGTATTCAAAATATTGCGAAATCGCAGGGTTTAAAAAAACCACATACATAAGTCCGGATGAATATTTTTCCGGATGAGAAAAATATTCATCCGGACTTATATTTTCTTACATCATCACGCAATTTTGATCAGTTTTAACATTTTTAATTTTATCCAAAAGATCATTTTCCTCTATCTTCTTAAAGCTGCTATAAGAAAAATGCTTACCGATCTTGCTTTCACCTTCAGCGTGAATGAAGTTAATCAAGTTGTCGGATAAGGAGTCGAGGTCATACGCATGTTTTTCCGCATAAGTCCTAGCTTCTTTTTCTATGACAGGTAAATACAATTCGATAGCAGGCAGTAGCGTATCTTGAATTTTAAGGCTATTAAATAGCCTGCTTTTTTCATGCAAAAGCGCATACAGTGCCATCATTTTGCAACCTATGGATAAATATTTGTTATTAAGAATATGAAGAAACGATACTCCTCGGTTCATGCCTTTTTTTGATGCATGTGTATTGCCATTCTCATAACAAACATAATCTTTTATCTTCACAGCACTGCGCGTGATCAACCATTCAAGACTGATAGGTTGTTTTTGGAAAAATGTAGGCGATACATTATTTTTACGTTGATAGATAATGGGCAGTTCATTGGTTTTTAGTAAACCGTCTGCATATTCTTGACGAACGACTTGCATCAACAAATGAATAATATATTTGTTGATGTCATTGTTTAGTAAATCATCTTTTAACATGAGTAATATTATAGCCGTTTCTTTATAAAACTGTTTCGATAAATCATCAGCAATATCGACCAAAACATCTTCATGATGCTTGTCTTTTAATAGCTTAACTGCATTTATTTTTACACTAGCCGGCGTGTCTTCATGAGAATAAAACGGAATAAATATTTCTTTGCATCCTTCATTAGCAGCAAAATAAAAAGGATAAGAGTGAGGTGACCATACCCAGTCACGCACATCAGTGAAATATTCTGGTTCGGATGATGGGAGATATTGATATTCTGGATGGTTTACGATGAGAGATAAAATATCCTTAAAAGAATTTAGCTTTTCGTTATATATCTCGAAGATTTTGAGGAGACCATATGCACGCATAAATACAAACGAACACATTTCTAAATCGTTACTGGTGAACATAGATTGATATTCTTTAAATATCAATATCAGTAAATCGTGTAAAGATTGAAATTGACTGCCACTAGGCATTTTTTGAATATCAGAAACATATTCGCAAATAGTATTTGAAAAAGATTTATCAGACAATTTTTGATAAATCTTACGATCACGAGGAAAATTTTCTTGTTTTAAACAAAGAAGAGCAAGATCTAATTTGCCAGTTTCGAAAAGATATTTTTGAAAAGCTTCAATCAAATGCTCAGCTGGGCAAGCTTCATGTTGAATATAAAACCGTATTAAATCCAAATAATCATCATTAAGCGAAAAAATAAAATGGGATATGATTACTCCATCATTTTTCAGATAATTATCAAGCAGTTCGAATCTTTTAAATACATCGTCTGTGCCAGTTAACTGGTTTTCAATGCGGATTAAGTTGTTGTGTAACATGCTACTCTCCTCGTGTTTGTATTTTTACATAATTAAACAATTTTGATTTTCTTTGATATTCAAAATAAGAACATCTTCACTCGTATCAATAAGAAATAGATAACATTTTTCTTGTGTATGAATATAATTAATTAAATTATCTGCTAAACTATCTAAATCTTGTTTGTACTTATTTGCATAATCCATTGCTGCATTTTTGATAAAGTCGGAATAGGGTTGGACAGCGACTTCAACAAATTTTTGTATTGTAAGCTTGCCCAATAAATTACTCTTCTCATGCATCAAAGCATAGAGCGCCATCATTTTAAAACCAGTTGATAGATTAATATTTTGAAAAATGTAGATAAATGAGAATGCACGATTTACGCCTTTGTCTATCTTATTTTTACCAGAATTGATCAGATAGTCTCTTAATTTTATGACTGCACGCGTGAGCAACCATTCAGAATCAATGGGATATTTTTGAAATAACGTAGGTAAAAATCTATTATCTTGATATATTTTTGGTGGTTCATTTGTATTTATCAAACACTCCGAATATTCTTGACGAGCTGCTTGAGCGAATATATTAATAATATATTTTCTAATGTCGTTGTTGAGTAGATCATTCGATAATAGAAATGTCACAACGACTTCTTTGTAGAATGATTGATATAAATCATCTGCAATGTTAATGATAATATTTTCGTGATGATGCTCTTTCAAAAGCTGAATCGCATTTGATTTTTCGCTAGCAAGTATACCTTCATGAGAATAAAATTTAAGAAATATTTCCTCGCATCCTTCCTTTGCAGAAAATGTAAAAAGGTCGGAGCAAGCAGTAGAAGGAAGATATTGGTATTCTGCATGATTCATGATTAATAAAAACGCATTCTGAAAAAATGTAATGGATTTTTCCCAAACGGTAGTAGGTTGAACGACACGAAAAGAATTATATGTGCGTATCAATAAATTAGATAGTTGATGTAATTCATCGCCGTTTAACATGTTTTGGTAATAGTTAAATACTAATGCAAACAATTCTTCCATGTTATAAATGCATTCTAGATCGGGTAATCGGTTGTGCATGACAATACTATTTACAATATTAAGATGTGAAATATAACGACTCATAGTGTTAAAAAAATATTCGCCTGCATGTTGTAGGTACGTTTCACGATTTTGCGGAAAATTTTCTTGTTTTAAACAGAGAATAGCATATTGATCCATCTTGTATGCTGAAGTGAAATTTTTGAATCCCTTAGCTAAATCACTGGTTGTGCAGGCAGGATCTTGAATGCAATCAGAAAGATAAAAATCCAGAATTGATGAATCTAGACGATATGCATTATCATAAATAAGTTGAAGTTTTTTTGAAATATCGGATGTGTTCTCTATTTCGTTTTGAATGTAGCCTAGGATGCTAATTTTGTTTTGAATATAGTCTAGGATTCTATTTTGCATGACCTTCCCCTCGTGTTTGTATATTTTACATAATTAAACAATTTTGATTGTCATCGATGGCTTTCAAAAAAACATTTTCTTCGATTTTAGTAAGAAAGTTAGTGCAATATGTTCCGTTATGAATATGAGCAACTAAATTATCTGCCAAACTATCTAAATCTTTTTTATATGCGTTTGCATAATCGACCGCTGCATTTTTGATGAAAACTAAATAGGGTTCAATAGCAGGTTCTATACATTTTTGTATTTCAAGTTTTCCAAGTAAATTGCTTTTTTCATGCATCAAGGCATAGATCGCCATCATTTTGAAACCGGTTGATAGGTTTGTATTTTCAAAAATGTCTATAAACGAACGTGCACGGATTATGCCTTTGTCTATCTTTCTTCTTGAAAAATGAGCGCGTGATAAATAGTCTCTTGATTTTATGGTTGTACGTAGGATTAACCACTCAGGAGTAATAGGTTGCTTTTGAAATAGTGTCGGCAAGAAATGTTTATCTTGATATATTTTTGGCGGTTCATTTGTACCTAACAAGCAATCTAAATATTCTTGATGAGCCGCTTGAGCGAAAATATTAATAATATATTTTCTAATGTCGTTGTTGAGTAGATTATTCGATAATAGAAATGTCACAACGACTTCTTTGTAGAATGATTGATATAAATCATCCGCAATGTTTCTAAGCATGTTTTCATGCTTAAAAACTTTTAAAAGTTGAATGGCTTCTTTTTTTTCGCTAGCAGGTATATCTTCGTGAGAATAAAATTTAAAAAATATTTCTTTGCATCCATAGGTAGCAGAAAACGTAAAAAGATTAGGGTTGGAGGATGAAGGAAGGAATTCAGGAAGGTATTGGTATGCTGGATGATTTGCGATTAATAACAATGCATTCTGTAGAAGTGCATTGCATTTCACTGAATCGTTTATAGATAGACTTTTGCGAAAATAGCTATGTACACTTATTAATAAAGTAGATAATTGGTGTAATTCATCGCCGTTTAACATTTCCTGATAATGGTTGAATATTAATGCAAACAATTCTTCCATATTGTGAATCTGTTTCGGGACAGGTAGCAGAACTGGGAGCTCATACTGTAAACGTGAAAAATAATCGTAAATAGTATTAAAAAAAGATACGCCTGCAAGTTGAAAATAGGTTTCACGGTCATGCGGAAATATAGCTTGTTTTAAACAGAGAGTAGTATATTGCTCCATCTTGATTGCTGAAGCGAATTTCGTGAAGCCTTGAACTAAATGACTGGTTGTGCAGGCAGGATCTTGAATGCAGTCGGTAAGATAAAGATCAAGAATAAATTCTTTTTCTTTTAGTGATAGCCAATCAAAATTCTCATAAATAATTTGGAATTTTTCTGAGACATCGTATGTGTCATCCAGTTCATATAACATCATGTCTAGGACTCTATTTTGCATATTGTGATCCTCGTATTTATCTTTTTTACATCACCAAACAATTTTGATTTTCATCATCACTCTTGATGATATCCAAAAGCGTATCTTCTCTGATTTCATCAAAGAAATGATCTCCGATTAGGTTCATAACATTTTCAGGGTTTTTACGATGAATAAGTTCAATTAAGTTGTCCGCCAAGTTTTCCAAATTTTGTTGGTATCTCTCCGCATACTGCATAGCTGTATTTTCAATGATAGTAAGATATGGTGCTATAGCAGGTTCCACACATTTTTGTATTTCAAGTTTTTTAAACGGATTAGCACTTCTTTCATGCATCAAAGCATAGAGCGCCAACATTTTGAAATCAGTTGATAGAGTTTTATTTTCAAAAATTCGGCTAAATGATACGGAACGGTTGTGACCTTTGTTTATGTTGATAGTTTTTGCTCTATTAGCATGATATATGTAATCTTTTATTTTGACCAAAGCACGGGTGATTAACCATTCATGGCTGATAGGTTGTTTTTGGAAGAATGCTGAATGATGGTTGTGAATGGTTGGCGATTCATTTGTTTGACGTAACAAAGATATATATTTATCGCGAGTGAGTTGTATAAATGTATCAAAAATATAATATTTTAAGTCATGATTGAGTTGCTGGTTTGATATCAGTATGAATAGACTAACATTCTTTTCATAATATAACTTATACGAATCTTCTAAAATAGATATCAGTAACTTTTCATGCCCCGCTTTTTTTAATAATGTTATTGCTTTTATTCTCTCACTGCTTGGTGTGTCTTCATGACAATAAAAATAACTAAATATCTCTTTGCATCCGTTATGAGCAGCAAAGTAAAAAGGATATTTATATTTTTCCCAAGGGTAATCTAATCGAGTTCTATTATCGTTAGGCTCAGATGAAGGGAGATATTGATATTCTGGATGGCTCACTATGTGCAACAATGCTTGCTGGAATATACTTGCTTGTATTTGATCTGCAGCTGTATCAATGTAATAGTTTGCTTTAGAGTAGTTTGCAATGTTTTCTTGAGTGGAGTTGTATTTTTCTATAAATAAGTCAGAGAATTTATCGAGATCATTACTTTTTAACATGGTCTGATAGTTTTTAAATAATAATGTGAATAAGTTTTCCACGTGATGAATATGTGACAGTGTAGGATTTATGGTCGGGTAAGATGAGACGAATTTATAAACGGTATCTGAAAACGATTCGCTAGCATGTTCTTGATAGACTTTACGGTCATGCGTGAATTTTTCTTGTTTCAAACAGAAAGCAGCATAATGCATTTCATGATCTGAAATGAATTCTTTAAAAAAATGAATTAGATGAATGGTAGTGCACGCAGGGTGTTGAATATAAAATTCTATAAATTCAGGGCAAGAACGATTGGAGTCAATAATGTATTCAACGGCTTGTTTTGGTTTTATTCGATAGCCTTTTTTCAAATAATGATTAAGAATTTTAATTTTTTTTGAGGGATCACCTACGTCCAATATTTCGTCTGCTATGACGGCTATGTCTATTCTGTTACGCATGTTTTACTCCTCGTCTATAATTTTGGTTATATTATTTACTTAGCCAACCTTAGTCAATTAATAAATATACAAAAACTATAATATTTGATTGATTGTTGCGCAACTCTTATCTTATCTACTTAGTGAACGATAAAAACAGAGGTAACAGAGGGACGTCGTTGCGAGGAGCGCTTTTTGCGACGCGGCAATCCAGTTTTTTGACGTTAGCTTTTAAGAAATAGCAGCGATAACTAAAAAGTAAAGTCCAAGACTGGATTGCCGCGTCGCAAAAAGCGCTCCTCGCAACGACGTCCCACATGCTATCATACCCTCCCTTTTTTCACGTACAGATATTGACCATGGCTTTATTAGAAATCCTGAAATATCCCGATCCACGTTTGCGCATCAAAGCGCAGCCTATTGTGTCGGTAGATGATGCATTGCGTCGTTTGGTAGATGACATGTTTGAAACCATGTATGAGACGCAAGGTATAGGTCTTGCTGCTACCCAAGTAAATGCGCATCAACGTTTATTTACTATGGATATTTCAGATAGGCGTGATGAACGCATGTGTATTTTAAATCCCGAAATCATTAGTCGTGAAGGTATTCAATACGAGAATGAAGGTTGCCTTTCGGTGGGTGGTGGTGCTTACGATAAGGTAGAACGTGCATTAAAAATTCGTGTGCGTGGTATGGATATGAATCATAAACCCATAGAATTAGATGCAGAAGGATTGATGGCGAGTTGCATTCAACATGAAATGGATCACTTGAATGGTGTTTTATTCATTGATCATCTTTCTCGTTTGAAACAAGAACGCATTCGTAAGAAAATTGAAAAATTTGAGCGTAGAGAATAACCCTTGTCCATAAAACCACTTAATATTATTTTTGCAGGCACGCCGGAATTTGCTGCGATTGCATTACAAGAATTATTGCTTTCACCACATCATGTTGTAGCCGTTTATACACAACCGGATAGACCCGCGGGTAGAGGTTTAAAGTTAACAAAAAGTGCCGTGAAAACATTAGCGTTAACCTATGATTTACCGGTGTATCAACCAGCAAACTTAAAAGATGAAAAAGATCAGCAAATATTGGCGGATTTCAATGCCGATGTCATGGTAGTTGCAGCCTATGGTTTATTGCTACCGTCTGCTGTATTACACATTCCACGTTTAGGTTGCATTAATATTCATCCATCTTTATTGCCGCGTTGGCGAGGTGCTGCTCCCATTCAACGTACGATTTATGCGGGTGATACCAAAACCGGTGTCACGATTATGCAAATGGAAGAAGGTCTTGATACAGGGCCTATATTATTAACCCGTGAATATACGTTAACTCAAGATGAAACGTCACAAACTTTGCATGATACATTAGCGGTATTAGGTGCAAAAGCCTGTGTAGAAACACTGGATTTATTATCGCAACAGAAAATCACACCCATCTTGCAAGAGAATCATTTGACAACGTATGCGCAAAAAATCAGTAAGGAAGAAGCATTGATTGATTGGGAACAACCTGCATCTCAATTGGAACAAGCCATTCGTGCTTTTAATCCTTGGCCGGTTGCTTACACTTCTTTTCAAGGCCAAAACTTACGAATTTGGTCGGCGAAAGCTTTACAAACTATTCATGATGTTAGCCCTCGTACTATTTTGAAGGCTTCACAAGAAGGCATAGATATTGCAACCGGTGAAGGTGTATTGCGATTATTACAAGTGCAATTACCCGGCGGTAAAGTCATGTCTATCGCGGATTTTTATAACGCGCATCACGATAAGCTCATTATAGGCGAACATTTATGATAAAAAATCTGCGTTTAACCGCTTCAGAAATTATTCTCGATGTGACGAATGGCCGTTCATTGTCAGATTGTTTAGCCAAGATACTTCCGGCCATTAAAGAAAATCGTGATCGTGCGTTTGTGCAAGCCATTTGTTACGGCGTTTGTCGTTTTTATACGCGCCTTGATGTTGTATTAAGCCATCTTCTTCAACATCCTATGCGGGAAAAAGACAGTGATGTTCATGCGTTATTATTAGTAGGTTTGTATCAGATAATGGAAATGCGCATTCCTGATCATGCAGCCGTTGCAGAAACCGTGAATGCCACTCAGAAATTAAATAAACCGTGGGCACGCGGATTTGTGAATGCCATTTTACGAGAATATTTACGTCAACGTGAGCAGTTGGATAAAAAAATTGAGAAGGATGAAGAAGCGTTATACGCGCATCCTGATTGGTGGATAAATCATATACGTGAATCGTGGCCAACGGAATGGCAGGCTATTTTAGCGGCGAATAATGAACATCCACCGTTTGCATTGCGTGTGAATCAGCAAAAAATTTCGCGTGAAAAATATTTGGAAAAATGCGAGGCAACCATCATCCCTGAAACGCTAACCGGTATCATTCTTAATGAACCAACGCTAGCAGAAAATTTACCAGGATTTTCAACGGGCGAAATTTCAGTGCAAGATGGTGCAGCGCAATTAGCCGCAGCATTATTACAGCTTAAGCCGCATCAACATGTATTAGATGCATGTGCAGCACCGGGTGGTAAGCTATCGCATATGCTAGAAATAGTTCCGGATTTATCGGTGATCGCGGTTGAGAAAGAAGCATCACGGCTTTCGGCTATCCAAGAAAATTTATCACGTTTAAATATGCAAGCAGAATGCATACACGCCGATGTTAGTCAGGTGGAAACGTGGTGGGATGGGAAATATTTCGATAGAATTTTATTGGATGCGCCTTGTTCAGCAAGCGGCGTTGTGAGACGACATCCGGATATTAAATTATTACGTTGTCCTTCGGATATTCCGGCATTTGTTTTCGAACAAAAAAAATTATTAGCTTCATTGTGGCCTTTATTGGCACCAGGCGGTTTATTGTTATATGCAACGTGTTCAATTTTTCCGGAAGAAAATACAGAAGTAATGGAAGATTTTCTTGCTTTACACCAAGATGCAAAAGAAGAAGTGATTACTGCTTCGTTTGGTCTTAAGTGTTCAGTTGGCAGGCAAATTTTAACCGGCATGCACCACATGGATGGTTTTTATTATGCTTTGATAAAGAAAGAAGAGTGATAGTATATCAATGAGAATGACAGCAAAAAAAGGAAGCTTATGCGTATAGAATATGATGTAAAATTGGATTTTCGTGATGTGTTAATTCGTCCTAAACGCAGCGTTCTTAAAACGCGTGCTGATGTATCGCTAGAACGTGAATTCAAATTTAAACATACTAAAACCGTTTGGCATGGTATTCCCATTATTGCCGCTAACATGGACCATACGGGTACGTTTAATATGGCCAAAGCGTTATCGTCACATAAATTATTGACGGCGCTGGATAAGTTTATTCCGCTAGAAGATTATAAAAATTTTGCTGAAGAACATAAGAAAATTCTTCCTTCTATTTTTGTTTCAACCGGCGTTGCTGAATCGGATTTTGCTAGATTAGAAAAAATCATGCAATTTACTCCGGTTTCCATGATTTGTCTGGATGTTGCAAACGGTTATACCGAAAAATTTGTGTCTTGCCTTGAACATTTGCGTGAGCAATATCCATCTGTCGTCATCATGGCAGGCAATGTGGTGACTGGTGAAATGGTGGAAGAATTAATTTTATCAGGCGCTGATATTGTGAAAATTGGCATAGGACCCGGTTCTGTTTGTACGACACGTGAAAAAACAGGCGTTGGGTATCCGCAATTATCGGCGATTATTGAATGTGCGGATGCTGCACATGGATTAGGTGGTTTGGTCTGTGCTGATGGTGGTTGTACCACACCTGGCGATGTGGCTAAGGCATTTGCAGGTGGTGCGGATTTTGTCATGTTAGGTGGAATGTTCGCAGGTCACGATGAATGTCTGGGTGAAGTTATAGAAGAACATGGTAAAAAGTTTAAACGGTTTTATGGTATGAGTTCGTCTGAAGCCATGGAAAGACATCATGGGTCTATAGCCGATTACCGTGCAAGTGAAGGACGTTCGGTTAACGTGCCGTATCGAGGGCCGGTTAACAATACCATACTCGATATCCTGGGTGGTTTACGCTCATCGTGTACGTATGTGGGTGCGCATCGTTTAAAGGAATTATCCAAGCGAACGACGTTTATTCGCGTGACACGGCAAATGAATGAGGTGTTTGTGCCATATGACGTGGATAAGAACCGGTGAGTAGACTACTCTGCATTGTCACAAGTCTCATACTTACTGGTTGTGCAGCGACTGCGCCTAATCTTTTTATCCCTCAACGGGAACCTTCGGCACATTATTTAAAACGTGTACATCCTCAAGTGATATTAGTATTAGGCAGCGGCAGTTCGCGCGGTTTTGCTCATGCTGGTGTGTTGAAAGTGTTGGAAGACAACCATATTCCTATTGATATGATAGTTGGGACGAGTGCAGGCAGTATTGTAGGCGCACTGTATGCAGATCATCCATCCGCTGCTTCATTGCAACAATTATTAATGACAACCCATCGCAATGAAGTGATGGATTTTTCGTTAATGAATATCAGAACCGGTGTGATCAGCGGTAATCAATTACAACGTTTTTTAATTCAGCATATGCAGGCCAAAACATTTGAGCATTTAACCATTCCATTTGTTGTAGTCGCTGCTGATCTTGATGCTGGATCTATTCATGTGTTTGGTAGTGGACCTATTGCACCGGCGGTTAATGCATCGAGTGCTGTACCACCTTTTTTTCGTCCCGTACAACTGTATGGAAGGACGTATATTGATGGCGGCATGATTGATCCCGTTGCAGTCGATGTTGCAGAATCCTTTCATCCTAAAATTATTATCGCGGTTAATCTGGATGCGCCGCTTTCTACGTCTATACCCTCATCAACACCAGGTATTTTTTTACGCGGTGTGGATATGATGATGTCACAATTAAATGATTATAGTTCCTCTCATGCGGATGTTGTTATTCATCCAAAATTGGATGAAGTCAATATGTTTGATGGCTCTACTCGTAAGCATTTAATGCAAGCCGGTGTGGTTGCTGCGGAAAAAGCGTTGCCAGAGATAAAACGATTACTTAAGCAGAAAAATATTTCTTAACACCGCATCTCTCATATCTCTTATCTTTCGACGAATTTTTTGTTCAGGACGAGCTTTGATTAAAGGGTTATACAATATCGATGTCGCACCATGAAAATAATCGACGGCTGTTGGTGATTGTTCTTTGAAATAATAATTGAATACACATAATCTAGGCGTTTCACATAAAACGGGATTGACTGCATGCCAAGAGGTTTGATTCGTTTCCATCACAACCAAACGATTAAATAAACTAGGAACGATAATACGATGATTCACTGACTCATCCCATAATTCATAATTGCCGCCATTTTCTATTTTCCAATCAGGCGTTGCGTAATACAGTAAATTGACTGCTCTATATAATTTTTTATCGACATCGTGTGAATTATCTAAATGTGGATTGATATAATGACTTTTAAGCAGGGCGCTTACTCCACCGGCTAAACGGGATTGATCCGGTAGTTGGTGAGGGATACCAGTAATCTTTTCAATTTCAGTAATGACGCGCGGGTCTTGAATGGCATAGTGCAAATCTTGTAATAAAGTCGAAGTGTGTTTTAACTGAGCGTATTTTAATTTTAATTCTCCTCGGCTATGCAATAAGCGCATTTTACGAGGATGAGGAAAGTTAGCGTATATTTTTTCAGCGATTTCAGTGGGCAATAGATTATCAAGGGCAAAATGTCTTGCCACTTTTATGGGATGTTCTTTGGAAAATTGTGTTTTTAATGGTTCCTGATTTGTGCGTAATTTGTTGACTATTATCGTAATTAATTGATCTTTCATTAAATATAGTCTCCTGAGACTGCTCCCTCTCCTCCAGCGTTTTTTGCTGGAGGAGAGGGCTGGGGAGAGGAGGTATTTTGTAACCCCCTCTCCCTAACCCTCTCCCCCAATGGAAAGCGTTGGGGGAGAGGGAACTACTGGGTTTAATTTTTCTTACATCTAAGCTAACATCTAACACCTTCCTAAGATAATACATTTTGAGTAAACCCATGTCTTATATCATTCTAGATCGAGACGGTGTCATTAATTATGACTCCGCGCTATACATTAAATCGCGAGATGAGTGGCAGCCTATTCCAGGTAGTCTAGATGCGATTGCACAATTAAATCGCTCGGGTTTTCGTGTGCTAATTGTCACGAATCAATCGGGAGTTGCTCGTGGATATTATGATTTGGAAACATTGGACAGTATTCATGAAAAATTGGTGCATGAACTTGCAGCAGTCGGTGGTTACATAGAAGAAATTTTTTTCTGTCCGCATCATCCGGATGAAGATTGTGCTTGTCGTAAACCTAAGCCAGGTTTGTTGCAACAAATTGCGCTGAAATATCCGCTTCAATTAAGCGACACTTTTTTTATTGGCGATTCCATCAGTGATATTCGTGCAGCGCAATCGGCGGGTTGTTTACCTATATTAGTATTGACAGGTAATGGTAGGCAAACCTTGGAGCGGCATCCCGAACTCAATAATATCCCACATTTTCCGGATTTAGCCCACGCCGTTTCGTATGTATTATCTTCCCTGCAGAGCGATAAACATGAATAACCATTACTGTACAGAAATTAATTTATTTATACGTTCACTGATTTTTTGGATGTATTCCATCATCACGATTGTGCTTTATAGTTTTGTTTGTCTTGCTGCTTTACCATGCTCTTTGCGTTTTCGTCATACCTTGATTCGAAAATACATGCATGTTTATTTTTATGTATTGAAAAAAGTATGTCGTCTCGATTATCGCGTAGAAGGCATGGAAAATATTCCGGATAGCCGAAACGGAATTATTATGTGTAAGCATTCTTCCACGTGGGAAACATTTTTTCTGCCGCAATATTTTCATACGCCTGCTGCGCTTGCAAAAAGAGAATTAGGATGGATACCTTTTTTTGGCTGGGGTCTTGCTTTGTCTGATCCGATTTTCATTAATCGCAATGATAAAAAATCAGCTATGCAGCAAATCATAGACAAAGGAAGAAAATGTTTGAGTGAAGGACGCTCCATCATGATTTTTCCAGAAGGAACACGTGTTCCGTTTGGGAAAGTCGGTCATTATAAAATGGGTGGTGCACGTCTTGCAGCTGCGACACATTATCCTATTATTCCTGTTGCGCATAATGCGGGATGGTTTTGGCCTAAACGGTCTTTTATCAAAAAACCCGGGACGATTACCGTCGTCATTGGCCCTTTGATTGAAGCAGGTGATTTAAAGCCCGAAGAATTATTAAAGCTGACCAAGGACTGGATTGAGGGCACCATGAGTCGTATCGGCGTTCAAAGCTTCGTCGATAAATCCACCGGTTACTAAATGATTGCGCATGCATTTGCCTGGATGTTCAATGCAATTTGCAATGGGTGAGTCAGGCGAAATGATTTGGTCTAATGCAGAATACGGAATGAGAATGGTTTGTGCGCCAAAGATGCTGGACGTCACTTGATCTCTATTAAACGTAATTAATAATCCATTGGGTTTGAGATTAAACGCTGCAAAATTTTCGGCAAGAGGTGCAGTGCCACTCGCTATTTTACTTTTATCGGGTAATCGTTTTTGTAATACACCATAAGAATACGTTGAAAGTGTGTTGAGATAATTCGTATCTGCAAAAAATAAATCGCTTAATGCTATGCGCTGATTTTTATCCAGATTGTAATTCAGCGTGACATAGTGATGGTAAGGACGTTTATCACCGCCTATATAACCTTGTATGCTAAAACGAATGCTGATGATGTGGTCTTTAGCGGGTTTGAGATAAGACGTGTTGTAATCGATATATAAATTATTGGTGATAGTTTTCTTATCCATTGTTTTTTGGACAGGGCTATTTTCTTTTACCCGATTTCTGAATTGAGCGATTTCGTCCGTTACGATTTCCAAGGCCAATTGATTAAAATCATCGACACCGTCATGAGCGGTTTCGCTAGCTAATTGAGGGTAAACGGATTTAATGATAATCCGAGGCTTGCCGTATTCAAATTTCAAGGTAGAGACCAAATCTACGTCATCGTAGACATGGAAAGTCATGTTATCTTCTAAGCCTTTGTCGTCATCGGTTACATCTGCAAAGAGAGAGGTCGTAGTGAATAGGCTGAAAAATATCGCTAACCAGATGAAATAATTCATTTTATTGTGCATGATATCCCTGTGTTTGTGGAATCCTTATGAGTCCAGCTTAAATCAACCTGTTGGTGCTAACAAGGTTCTTAATAATTGGGGTGAGGTTCTCTGATAGAATCGCACACCTTAAATTGAAGTGATTTTAATGAATATGAATATAGCCTTTTGCCTATTTAACTATTTCCCCTACGGTGGCCTTCAGCGTGATTTCATTCGTATCGCGAAAAGTTGCAAGCATCGCGGGCATACCGTACACGTTTATACCATGCGTTGGGAAGGCGATCTTGAGCCAGGATTGCACATTCATATTCTGTCGGTAGAGGGTTGGCAAAACCATGTGCGTAATCATTTATTTGCAGAAAAAGTGAAAGCAGAATTGGATAAGCACCATTACGATGTAGTCGTGGGCTTTAATAAAATGCCTTATCTTGATGTGTATTACGCGGCTGATGTCTGTTTTCAATCACGTGTGCGTGAACGACATGGGTGGTGGTATCGATGCTTACCGCGTTATCGTCAGTTGGTTGCATTGGAACAGGCTATTTTTGCGAAAGGTAAGCAAACCGATATTTTATTAATTGCTAAACAACAACAAAAAGAATTTATTCAGCATTATCAAACGGAAGAAAACCGTTTTCATCTCATGCCGCCAGGCATTGATAAAGATAGAATGGCACCGATTAATGCAGATTCCATTCGCTCACAATTACGTTCAGATTTTCACATTGGTTACGAAGATATTTTATTGTTAATGGTTGGCTCTGGTTTTAAGACTAAAGGATTGGATAGAGCGATACGGGGTTTGGCCGCATTACCGCCATCATTGAAAGAAATCACGCATTTATTTGTGATAGGTGACGATAAACCCGATGCGTTTCAAGCATTGGCTGACAAACTAAACGTAGGTGAGCATATACAATTTTTAGGTGGTCGTTCGGATGTACCTCATTTTTTATTGTCAGCGGATTTATTGGTTCATCCTGCTTATCATGAAAATACCGGAACCGTATTATTAGAAGCGGTGGTTTCAGGTTTGCCGGTGCTGACGGTAGATGTATGTGGTTATGCGCATTATATTCATGAAGCGCGTGCAGGCGTGGTCTTACCGTCTCCGTTTAAACAAGCAGTATTTAATGATGCATTGCAAAAAATGGTTTTGTCGCCGGAATTGCATGAATGGAAACAAAATGGTCTCGCGTTTGCAAACACGGCTGATATTTATGGATTGGTGGATAGGGTCACTCGCTTTATTGAAACGAGAGGACAATAACGTGTATCTGGATCCAACCATTCAATGCTTTTTTCCGGACAAACAGCTTGCGTTTGATCAACTGATGGCATTGCGTGGAGAATGTTTTAGGGACGTAAAAGGCAGGCTGACGCAACGGGTGAGCTTGGGCGATAAAACGTATTTTATCAAGCAGCACAGAGGTGTTGGATGGATAGAAATCCTAAAAAATCTATTGCAAGGCCGCGCTCCGGTGTTAAGTGCTAAACTTGAATGGCAGGCTATAAAAAAATGTCAAGGGTTAGGAATAGAGGTGCCTAAGATAGTTGCATACGGGCGGCGAGGTTGTAATCCCGCCCGTATGCAGTCTTTCATTTTAATGGAAGAGTTGGCACCCGTGATTAGTCTAGAAGATCTGGGTAAAACGTGGTTGAAAACACCACCTTCTTTTACAGAGAAACGTCAGTTGATTGAATCAGTGGCGAGAATCGCGCGAATATTGCATCATAACGGAATCAATCATAGGGATTTTTATATTTGTCATTTTTTATTATCGCAGAGGACAGGCAGTCATTCGTTGTATCTCATTGATTTGCACAGAGCCCAAATTCGTTGCTTGACACCGAGGCGCTGGATAATAAAAGATTTATCAGGCTTGTATTTTTCAAGCAAGGACATTGGATTAACCCAGCGGGATTTGTATCGCTTTATGAAAGTATATAGTGGGCAAACGTTAGGTGAAACATTGAAATCAGACAGGATTAATTGGAAAAAGGTGAGAGCGCGTGGAGAACGATTATATAGTAACCACACCTGATATTCATGATACGCATGGTCTTGATATCGTGACATGGAATGATTTGTATGCGGCTGATTATCGATTTAATAAGCCATTTTGTTTGCGCTTTAGTGATAAGCAATCTTTTTTTAGTGATCAAGTAGTACGTATAATTCCTCAAAAACGCATGGTCGTGTTTGGTAGTTGGCATGGTAAGCCTGCTGTTGCCAAATGTTTTTATTCGGCGCGAGATGCAAAGCGTAAAATGGAAAGAGATATTAAAGGCATAGAAGCACTCAGAAAAAATAAAATTCCCACACCTGAATTGTTATACGAAGGGTTCACTGAAGATAAACGAATATATGTTTTAGTCTTTGAACGTATTATGGAATCTAAGAATCTCGAAGAAATTTGGTATGAGAGACACAATATTGAAGAAGTCATGCCTATTTTAAAAGCCGTCGTCATTGAAATCGCAACGCAACACGTGCTGGGATTATTGCAACACGATTTGCATTTAAAGAATTTTTTACTAACAGAAAAAACCATTTATACGTTAGATGGTGCGCAGATTGAAATTTTCCCACATTTACTGAGTAAACAAGCGAGTGTGAGTAATCTGGTATTGTTTTTATCGCAGCTTGGTGTTGATATGGAACAATATCAAGAAATATTATTCAAACATTATGCGGAAGCGCGTGGTTGGTCTTTAAAGAAAGAAGATTTTACGGCTCTCTTTGCAGAAATTAAAAAATGTAACGGCATTCGCTGGAAAAATTATGCTGAAAAAATATTTCGTAACAGCACCAACTTTGTGCGCATTAATCGTTTTTATTCATCGGGCATGTATAATCGCAATTATGACGGGCACGGTTTACAAACGTTTCTTCTGCAACCTGAATCGGTATTTACTCCGCCTCTGCCAAAATTATTGAAAGCCGGCAACTCAGCAACTGTTATTAAAATCCGATTAGATGGTCGTGATTATGTCGTGAAGCGATATAACCTGAAAAACTATTGGCATAGATTGCGTAGGTGTTTTAGGGAAACACGTGCAGCGGCATCGTGGCGCCTCGCTAATAAATTAAATTTATTTGGTATTCCAACCGCAAGACCGGTCGCCTACATAGAAAATCGCATGCTAGGTTTGCGAGGTGTTTCTTATTATGTAACTGAATATGTTTCTTTTGAACATGCTGGCGATTATTTTAATCGACAGGCATTGAAGAATGATAAAGTCATGACTATGGTTAAACGCATTAGTGCATTATTAAGAAGTGTTGCAAAAATCGATGTAACGCACGGAGATTTAAAAATTACTAATATTCTAGTGGATGCGGCAGAGCAACCGGTGTTAATTGATTTAGATGGTGCATCGGAACATACGACATTGCTTGGTTTACGTAAGGCTTGGCAAAAAGAATTAGCGCGTTTTTTGCAGAATTTTCATTCTAATCCGGCGTTAGGTAAAAAATTTGAAGGCGAGCTTAGGAAGTGGTAAGTGTTCGCTTTATCAAATACGACAACAGTATTCTTGAATAATTTGGAAGCTTAGCTAACTTAAAGTATTCATCCATAAAATGCTGAATACCAAATGCTTGCCATATATCTTTATCATTCGGCTCTTGAAACAGATGTTTAATATTTCGATAACGTAAATAAAATGATAATGCTCTTTTCTTGAATCGCACATCGGTTACATCGAGTAAAGCAAACTTTCCATCGGGTTGATACAGTAAATTTTCTAAATGAATAGAACGAAAAAATATCCCATTTCGGTGTAAGTCAGCAAGAAGATGGGCGACTTCATGAATAATAGTCAGCTTGCCATTTCTTGCAAGATGACGCACATCTTGGCCTTGAATTTTTGGGTAATGCAAAAGATAAATCTTTAACTCAGGACAGAATTGAACGTTAGTGATGATAGGTGCGTTATATCCATGGTGTTGTAATGCTTGCACATTACGATAAAAGCGCAGGGCGCGTGGCCAAATTCTGTCTGAAGATAAGCGGCTTTTTTTGGGATAGAACAGTTTGATAATGGTATTACCATTTTTTTCAAATACTTTAGGTTGATCGACTTTGCCATATTTTATTATTGTAGTGTTGCTGTCTTCGCAGATGGCGTTAAATGCTTGATGGGAAATTATATTCATGTTAACAACTCGGGCTCCGTTTAAATTTGCCGCGCAGCCAACGTTTGCTGCAAATTCAACATAGGCTTGGCTTTCACGTAATTGTCTAATATTTTTCGTTAATTTTCAATTGCATATATTTTTATCTCATATCTCAAATTTAATTCCCTGTGCGAGTGTCATTCCCTTACCCCAATTAACAGTATTGGTTTGGCGTCGCATATAAGCTTGCCATGCATCAGAACCTGCTTCACGACCGAAACCAGTATCTTTTTCACCACCAAAAGCACCGCCAATTTCTGCACCGGATGTGCCAATATTGATATTCGCAATTCCGCAGTCGCTTCCTTTTGCCGATAAAAATAATTCAGCATGTTGAAGTTGTTCAGTAAAAAGAGAAGACGATAATCCAAAGCGCGAATGATTTTGCATGGTGATCGCTTCATCCAGTGTTTTATATTTTATGATATATAAAATCGGTGCGAATGTTTCGCGTTGCACAATTTCCCAATCATTGTTTGCTTCGATTAAAGTAGGTTGAACATAATATCCTTTGCTTTCTATCACGTTTCCGCCAAATAAAATATTACCACCTTGTTGTTTGGCATCGTTAATTGCTTTCTGAAAATGTTCTACCGCTAACTTATCAATGAGTGGGCCCATTAAATTTTGTTGATCAAGCGGATCACCAATCGTAATGTGTTGATACGCTTTGATGAGAGCATGCATCACTTTTTCATAGATAGATTCATGAATGAATAAGCGTCTTGTTGTTGTGCAACGCTGTCCTGCAGTACCCACTGCACCAAATGTAATAGCAGGAATTGCAAGTGATAAGTTAGCATATTCATCAACAATAATGGCATTATTTCCACTTAATTCCAGTAATGCACGACCTAAACGACCCGCAATAATTTTATTTATTTCACGACCGACGGCTGTTGATCCTGTAAATGAAATAAGCGGTATGCGTGTATCATTTGCCATGGTGCTGACAATGTCGTGTTTGTCTGAAATCAATAAAGAAAAAATTCCGCGATAACCAAATGCATCACACACTCGATTACAAATGTGTTGAATCGCAATTGCGCATAACGGTGTTTTAGGAGAGGGTTTCCAGATGACGGTGTTACCGCAAATTACAGCAATGAATGCATTCCACGCCCAGACTGCGACGGGAAAATTAAATGCACTGATAATGCCGACTATACCTAATGGTAACCATTGTTCTTGCATGCGATGTTGATGGCGTTCAGAATGCATGGTTTTGCCATACAACATACGCGATTGACCAACGGCAAGATCCGCCATGTCTATCATTTCTTGCACTTCACCATCGCCTTCTTGTTTGGATTTACCCATTTCTAGCGATACTAAACTGCCGAGATAATCCTTATTTTTGCGTAGCTCATCACCTATGGCTCGAATCAATTCGCCACGTTTAGGCGCAGGCACTTCTCTAAAGGATAAAAAGGCTTTTGTTGCTTCTTTAACGGTGTGTTCATAATCCTTGAGTGAGGCGCGATAAACGCTAGCAATGATTTCACCATTGGATGGATTGTAAGAATGGATTTCACCTTCTGTTTTATCGTGAGACCAGTTGTTTTCCGTACTCGCTCCGCTATTTTTATTTTCAAGATGCAGTGAGTGTAGTAAATCCATATGAAAAATCCTTATTAATTGTGTCCCCTCTCCTCCAGCGCTTTTTGCTGGAGGAGAGGGTTAGGGAGAGGAGGTATTTTTTAACCCCCTCTCCCTAACCCTCTCCCCCAATGAGAAGCGTTGGGGGAGAGGGGACAAGTAGTTTTATTAATTAAAATACTTTCCAAAACGATTATTCATCATATCATCCAATGAAAACGCTTCTTGATGCACAAGGCCTTGGTATTGATGAGTATGGTTCAATACGATATCCATGACGCTGCAAATGGAAGAGGCTGTTGTTAATTGAATGGCTGACCAAAGCTGTCCGTGAATGGTTTCAGGATAGAATTTTTTTACGTAACTTTCTTCAACGAATTGTTGATTTTGTTCACCGTTAACAGAAACATAAACGAGTACCACATCTTGTAAGGTCTGAGGGATGGCGTGTTCAAAAATACGTTTCAAGGTTTCTCTATCGTCATTTAATTTTAAATCATTCATGAGAAATTTTATTTTCTGACAATGCCCTGGATAGCGTATGGTTTTATAACTCAAGTTTTTTATTTTGCCAGCGTAAGTTTGTACTAAACTGCCAATGCCGCCAGAGGTATTAAAGGCTTCATAGGTTAAGCCATCGATTTCAATTTGTTCCAGCCCTTCTAATGGTTGCAGGCTCACTTCTTTGCCATCTTGCACTGCATAACAAGCATTGCCGTATTCATTGATCAAACCATCGGTTGACCAAGTGAGTGAATATTGCAGCGCATTGCTAATGTTGATGGGCAGAGCGCCTACGCGCATTTTAACGGTATCAAGCACTGAGAAATGACGCATTAAATCATTTGCAATAATGCTAATAAAACCGGGTGCGAGCCCGCATTGTGGTACGAACACACTTTTTGCTTGTTTGGCGAGTTTATCAACGGCTTTAGTGGTTTCTACATCTTCGGTGAGATCAAAATAATGCAGGTTATATTCCGCTGCGATTTTTGCAATGGGAAGATTAGCGTAATACGGTAAAGAGGAAATGATCGCTTCAATCTGATGTTGTTTAATATAACTGGCGATATGGTTTTCATCATTCGCATCTAGTTTTGAATAATTGAAATGCGGTAATGCATCTAACGTTTTTGCATGAGGATTTTGTTCGTGTATGTCTGCGAGATAAACGTGATAGTCGTTTGAATGAGCGAGTAGAAAAGCAATCAGCGAACCAATTTTTCCTGCGCCTATTACTAAGACTTTATGCATTTTTCATTCCTTGTTGTGATTGTCCATTATCTCAGTCGTTGTAGGTTGGGTTACGGCAAAAAGCGCCTAACCCAACCTACAACGACGTCTTTCTGTTATTACTTCAACGTCAGCTTAGGGCGCATTATCTCAGCATGTACTTCATGAATTAATTCTTTAAACGTGCAACCAACGGCTTCAAAATTTTCCATGGTATGATGTTCCAGTCCTACTGGATCACCGAATATACTATCAATTTTATTTTTTTGACTTACCTGGGAAAGGTCAGTGCCCGTGTTAGGGTTTTTATCATCAACGCCAAAATAGTTACCATTAAATTGTTGAAGAACAGGCTGTATGGAACCGGTTTGACCTTCTAATAAGACGCCTAATAATTCTACGACCAATGGATTGATTTTTGGTTTGGGTGCGCCAGGAAGATGAGTAGGTGGCTTTTTTATTAATTGTAATGCTTCCATGGCATCAATGGTTTCTTGAAGTTTTTGCAACAACAGCGCTAATTTGCGTGCTTCTTCCGGCGTTAATATTTTTTCTTTTTGTAAGTCGGCGATATTTTTTAAGGTCAGTGTTTCAGCTTTAATCTGTTTGAGATCAAATATTTTTTTGATTTCTTTAAACAAATCATCTTTGTCGTCTAATTTGGCGGCAAGGGTGATGGCCCGGGTTAATTTTAAAATGAAGGCTGGATTTTCATCTATCACGTCTTTTCTAGAAAATTCAAACCCTTTTTGCATCATGACTTTTGATGTGGCTTCCGCCAGTTTTTTTATTTTCTCTGGAGTCAGGGTGAGTCTCATGCTAGGATTTTTGGCCACGATTTTTTTTAAAATGTTGGTAATCAAGGCTTCTAAATGTTTGGCCAGTTGGGCTTCGTTACTCATTTTATCGGGCATTGAAACGTGCATAATTTCCTCATTCATCTTATATGGATTTTAATTGAATTATTATAACAAAGCAGATTTTATATGACGACTCCTTCTATTATTTTGCGCGTTGCTCTCCCCACTCCGCTTAGAAGGCAGTTCGATTATTTGCCGCCACAAGATGTTGATTTTACATCCTTAGTTCCCGGTATGAGGGTAGTCGTACCGTTTCAATCACGCACCTTAACCGGTGTCTTGATCAGCCTTGAGAAAACATCAGATCTACCTTATGAAAAGCTTAAACAGGCATGGTCAGTAATCGATGATAGTCCTATCTTCACCGACGATGTGTATAAACTTTGTCATTGGGCAGCTGAGTATTATCATTATTCTTTGGGTGAAGTATTGAGTAGTGCCTTGCCGTCTCCATTGCGTAAAGGGAAGCCGGCTAGCGTTAAATCAAAGCGAGCCGCTACCGTAAACCTACCAGAACCAGTAGAAGCGCCGCTTATATTAAATAGCGATCAGCAACAGGCAGTGAATACCATAACGGCAGCTCATGAATGTTTTCACGTATTTTTATTGGATGGAATAACCGGTAGCGGCAAAACGGAAGTGTATTTGCAAGTTATTACGAATATGTTACATGCGGGTAAACAAATCCTGGTACTCGTCCCTGAAATCAGTTTAACACCACAAACCATAGAACGATTTCGAGCACGTTTTAGAGAATCAGTAGTCGCATTGCATTCTAGTTTAACGGAGCAAGAAAGACTGCGAACGTTTCTCATGGCGAAAGAGGGATCAGCGAGCATTGTCATTGGTACGCGTTCTGCTATTTTCACACCATTTAAAAATTTAGGTTTGATTATTGTTGATGAAGAACATGATTCATCTTTCAAACAGCAAGATAGATTTCGATATCATGCACGCGATTTAGCGATTATGCGTGCAAGCATCAAACAGATTCCAATAGTGCTCGGTTCTGCCACACCTTCTCTCGAATCATTATTGAATGTAAAACGCGGACGTTACACAACATTAGCGTTGAAAGAACGTGCAGGCAATGCAAACTTGCCACATTATCATTTGCTGGATTTACGTGGCTTGACTATCGAACAAGGATTATCGTCTACCTTATTGCAAATGATGAAAACGCATCTTGATCAGAATAATCAAGTGATGTTGTTTTTAAATAGACGTGGATTTGCACCGGTTCTGTATTGCACGCAATGTGCGTGGATGGCGGGATGTAAACGGTGTGATGCGCGTATGGTTTTGCATCAACATTCATCACCGCGTTTGCAATGTCATCATTGTGATACACGCAGTCGAATTCCTGAAAAATGTCAGCAGTGTGGTGAAGCAACTTTGCAGCCAGTGGGTTTAGGCACGCAGCGACTGGAGCAAACACTGGCTAAGATTTTTAGCGATGTGCCTATCATTCGTGTGGATAGAGATAGCACGCGTCGTAAAGGTGAAATGCAAGATTTGTTGAATAAAATTGATAGTGAACAGAAAGCGATTTTATTAGGTACGCAAATGTTGGCTAAAGGGCATCATTTTCCGAATGTTACTCTGGTCGGAATTCTCGATGCAGACAGTGGTTTATTCAGTGCGGATTTTCGTGCAGCAGAACAAATGGGTCAATTGTTGACGCAAGTAGCAGGACGAGCGGGGCGTGCGGAAAAACAGGGAACGGTTGCGATTCAAACCTATCATCCTGATCATCCTTTATTGCAAACCATTATTCAGCAAGGGTATCAAACCTATGCGCAAACCTTGTTGAAGGAAAGAGAAGTGTCCATCATGCCGCCGTTTTCGTATTTTGCGGTGTTTCGAGCGGAGAGTTATGTTGCGCAACACGCCAATCAATTTTTGGCAGCCATTAAATCCATGTTACCTGAAATGGTAGATATATTAACGGTATTAGGTCCTGTTCCTGCATTGATGGCAAGACGCAAGGGATTGCATTGTCAGCATTTATTGATCAAAACCAATAAGCGCAGTGTGTTGCAAGATGCATTGAAATCGGTATTGCATAAATTAGAGTCGGCTAGCGTTAGTCATTCGGTGAAATGGGTGTTAGATGTGGATCCCGTTGAGATTTAAGTGATGATTGACGTCAGGTTCTAGCCTGATATACTTTCGCGGTCTATAAAGCCGGGGTGGCGGAATTGGTAGACGCGCCGGTCTCAAAAACCGGTGAAGGTGACTTCATGCCGGTTCGATTCCGGCCCTCGGCAAATCTGGTTACATTCTCGCAAGTATCATTATTTCACGTACGTCCCGGTGGCACAGGGGATAGCGCGGCCCCCTCCTAAGGGGCAGGTCGCAGGTTCGAATCCTGCCCGGGACGCTATTTATCAATGGTTTGGAGTTTCTTTAGGATGAATGTTAATATTTGATGTTAAAGAATTTTAAATTCTAGTTAGCATGTTAAAGTCGGAGGTTAATATTAAAATTTCATCCTATAAAATGTCTGTTCAAGATGGATTAGATTTTAGCCTTATTGAATTGCAAGAAGTTAATTTGTTTGTTGGTATCTCTGGATCAGGAAAATCAAAATTATTGAATTCCTTATTTAGAGTAGCCAAGTTTGCTCTCGGCAACGAAAAAGATGTTTTGCCTCTTACTGGCTCATGGTTGATCGAAGCAGAAATTGGCACCAAAAAATATAAATGGAATTGCCAACGTGAGAAAGATAATGAAAATAGAAGTCTTGTTGTTAAAGAAGAAATTTATATTGTCGACTTAAAAACCAATAAAATAGACAAGCTTGTTGATCGTTCACAAGATACTTTTATATTTAATGAGACCACTCTTCCTAAGCTTGACTCATCGAAATCATGTATTGAGTTATTAAAAGATGAAGAAAAGATAAATCCCATTTATAAAGGATTCACCAACGTTATTAGAAGAAATTTTTCTGGCGATTTAAGTCTAAGCGTCACTACTGATTATGTAGCTGTAGATAAATCGTATGAAGATTTATTTTTACGTCCCAAGACTCGTGATAAAGCCCTTTATAGTTTGTTTAACATGCCATTAAACATGCGATTATATTTCATTGATCGGTACTTCAAAAATGAATATCACTTAATCATTAACAAATTTAAAGAGTTATTTCCAAATGTCGAAGAATGCTCTATAGCTGATGCTCATAAAGAAAAATTAGTGCTTTCACCTAGCATGTATACCCCAGTATTTATGGTAAAAGAGAAGGGGGTAGAGAAAAGAATACCTTTAAGAGAACTTTCATCTGGTATGGTAAAAGTTCTATTAATTGTAATGGATGTTTTAACTATGCCAGATGGTTTTATCTATGAACTCGATGAATATGAAAACTCTCTTGGTGTAAATATTATTAATTTTTTACCTACTCTATTGTTAGAGCATCAGAAGAGTAAACAATTTCTTATCACTACACATCATCCATATTTAATTAATCAAATGCCCGTAAGTAATTGGTATGTTCTTAGTAGAGATGGAAAAAGAGTAGATGTAAAATATGGCGACGAATTAGTAAAACGTTATGGGAAATCTTCCCAAGAGTCTTTTACTAAGCTAATAAATGACCCGTTTTATAGCCCTGAAAATCAATGAACATCTATGTAGTTGTAGAAGGAGAAGTTGGAGAAAAACAAGTATATCGTGAATGGATACCTTATGTAAATTCCGCATTAAAATTCTCTTCTACGCTTGACCAAGTAAATAATAATAATTTTTTTATAATGCATGGAGGTGGTTACCCTCAATACTTTACTGTAATTCAAAACGCAATTAATGATGTATTGAGTATTTCTCTTGATGGTATTAATAGATTATTTGATCGTCTAGTTGTAAGCACTGACGCTGAAGAAAATTCTTATGAAGAAAAATTTCAAGAAATAAAAGAATTCATTGAAAGTAATTTGGAAAATAAAAAAATTAAGTATTTAGATTGCAAAATAATTATACAGAATTTTTGCTTAGAAACTTGGGGATTGGGCAATCGAAAAATAATATCACAATCAAATAAATCTGATGAGCTTAAGAAGCTCACAAAAAAATTTAATGTTTCAAAGAAAGATCCTGAATTGTTAACGCTTGATCATAAAGAAACGTTAACAAGAGCGCAATATGCAGAGAAATATCTCAGAGCAGCATTATTAAGCAAACACAAAAATCTCACTTATAATAAAAGTAACCCACAAGCTCTCTTGAATAAAAAATATTTTGACCAGTTAAAGTCTCGCCTCCATGATACAAAGCACATTTTAAGTTTCCAAGGGTTTCTTGATGCGTTCAAATAAAATAACATTTTGAGTTCATACGATAGCCAGCAGTTGCGGCGTTTTATACCTCGTCTTATACAAGCTCTCTATTTCTATATGAGAATACGATGCATTCAGTATCGACATCCATTGAAAATATGACAGAAGATAATATGGGTGAATTCATTCAATCATTAAAATCTGAGCGATATCGTCCTCAGTCTAATTCTAGCACCATGTTATTTGAAAAATTATCTACGGATGAGCAGTTAAGCAACGATATTGAGGATAAAAATAATAAAAAGCGGGAAAAGCGACTTGAGGTGTTTTTAACAAAGCATAATTATTCTCGCAGAGAAGCAGAGAATCTTTTTGATCAAGAGGCTCTCGAAAAAATTCGAGAGAATACAGAGTATGACGCGTATTATTGGCCTGCTGTAAAACAATCAAAAGTAGGGTTTGATCAATCAAAAGCAGATCTTTATGCTTATTTTAATGATGGAAAAAATAATGGTAAAAAATTATTTCAACTTGTCGTTGGATTTTTTGGCCGCAAGTGTTCTGTTCAGGTGGATGATGTGGTATCTGAAAATACGAAACTCCTGATTAATAATAGTATCGGATGATCAACGAGAAGAACATCCACAACATTTTTTATATTTTTTATTACTGCCGCATGGACAGGGATCATTACGTCCTATTTTTTGATTGGGTATTGTTCCATCAACATAATACCATTTCCCATTTTCAAAACGGAATTCACTAATTTCATGTAAGATATTTTTCTTACCATCCAAAGAATAATGTGCACGAAATTCAACGATTCCTTGGTTAGCATCGTATTTTGTTTTTATCACGTCCAATCCAATCCAGTTTACTGTTTTCGCCCATTCCTCTGCATCTTTAACATCAAAGTTATCGGCCGCAGGGGATTTCATGGTTTGAATAATATAATCGATGTTTGCTCGGGTATAAGCGGTATATCTCGATCGCATTAATGCTTCTGGAGTAAGTGGTAATTTTTGATTAGAAATAAAAACACCGCAGCAATCAGCGTAAGATTTTCCTGTTCCGCAAGGACAATGTTGTGTGCTTTTTTTGTTATCAGAATTTTTCATCTTTTATTACTTAAATGTTTTTTGCCACAACGCACCGCGTCCGCTACTACTCACTGATATCTCACCTTCATTTCGCATTTTTCGTAACACTTGTCGAATCATGTCTCTACTTATACCAGGACAATCGGACTCAATATTTCCAATAGAAAAGGGTGCCGTTTTTCGATTAATAGCAGCACGTATTAATTCTGTTTTTGAACCTCGGCTTGTTGTAATAACACCAACGCGCTCTTCAAATTCTCGATAGGCTCGCAATAATACTCCCCAAAAATAGTTTAACCAAGGTCTGACGTCGTGTTTATCTGCATGCCAATGATGAGAACTTGCTTCAAGTGTTTCATAATAGCCTTCTTTGCTATCTTCAAAAATCCGTTCAAGACTGATATAACGGCCAACTTGATAGTTAAATTGATAAAGAAGCAATAATGTTAATAGTCGCGATATCCGGCCGTTACCATCACTGAATGGATGCACACATAAAAAATCAAGAATGGCTAAAGGAACAAGTATTAATGCGTCATGTTTGTTTTCTTGCGTAGCGCTAGAATAGTTTTGTGTTAACTGTTCCATCGCATTAGGCGTTAAATGTGCTTTTGTTGGAGTAAAGCGAACGCGTTTTGTACCATCAGGGTGGTTTTCAATAATTTCATTATCCGTTAATTTAAAGCGGCCACCTGGATTTGCCAGGTAACGACATAATATACCGTGTAGCTGTAAGATAACATTTGCAGTGAACGGCATATGTTCGCCTGACTCATGAATTAAATTTAATGCGTCTCTGTAGCCCGCGATTTCTTGTTCAGAGCGACTTTTGGGCGCAGTATCTTTTAACACCAGTTCTTCAATTTTTTTATGCGGCAATTCTATGCCTTCAAGTCTATTGGATGATTCACTGGATTCAATTTTAGCGACTAATTGTAAGCTTTTAAGTGTTTCAGGTGATTGCTTAAAAAAAAGAGCTTGTTTGCCACGATATTCTCCTAACGAACGTAAAGTGGATATTTGCTTAGCCGTGAAGGTTAAATTGTCGAGATATTCTGTCTTTAATGAGCTCATTGCGCTAGACCTTTTGTTAAGTAGGTAATGGTAACATAAACAATACCTACTTTAAAACAATCATTGCCTACTTATTTTATTTATATTTAACATAATGTTATATATCATGTAGGTATTATTATAGCCGTCACTACCCTCTTTAAGTTAAGTATTACCTACTTCTTTTAAGTTATAAAATTAATATTGCAACCAGTCTTATTTTTGTGTTAATATTGCGCAATATTTATAAATTCGCACAGCGAGGCATCACATGATAAACCGTTCAGCATTGACGGATCAATTTATCACTTACATACAAAAACAACACGCCAATCACCCGCATCGTGATATTGCTATACGTGTTTTGTATTGTATCAAATACATTCGCTTTGACCTGGATGAAATTAAGAAGCATGCCGGCAAAGATTCATTGCTTCGTGATATGAATAACATGGCCTTTCATTTGCATGGATTAGATACACCGGATGCAGTGGAGAAACAATTCACTCAATTGATAGCAGAAGTGGATAGCTGTCTTGCTGGCTTATTGAGTATGGATAATGATGCGATTGGTGATCAAGTCATCAGCACCTTCTTAAATCACATAAATGATTCCGATGTTGGCTGCATGGAAGTGAGATTGCGTAATGCACTTAATTTTTATGTTACTTATCAAAGCGTAGGCTTGCTTTCATTAAATGATTTGATGCAAGACGTTTATCAGAATATAAATACTAAAATTTCCGTTAGGAAATTACTGGAAAGTTTTGGAAACATGGTTGATGCAGAATTGCCTGTGATTAACCAACATCGTGAAATCGTGACGCTTACTTGGTCTTTGATTCATGATTATATCGAGAATACATTGAGGCAAGATATTCAAGAAGATTGGATGAAGTTTGGAGAAGAGATAAAGTGTAAGATTAAACAGGAAGGAAAAATGTATCGTGTTTATGCAACGGAGGAAAGTGTAAATCTTTATCTTTCATATATTAAAAGTATTTTGCCGTCACCTTTTCAGGATTCCATTGCAAAAGCTTCTATCAAACTTATAAACGGAAAATATTATTTTAACAGCGCATTTTATTTTAATAGTTTATATTATTTTAAATTATCACCATCCCAGTATAAAGCGTTTAATCGTATTATTTGCTCTTCTATTAGAAAAAATACATTCACTGATCCTGCTGATCAGTTTGCTAATAAAATAGCAGAGAAATTTTCTCAAGAAGGTGCATTGGTAAAATCCGTTCGTACTGATGATAAAGATTTTGATAATAAATTTATGCTCGGTATTACAAAATCACCTGAGAATCAGCCCATTGAAGATCAACGCAAGGGCCCACATAGAAAATACACTGTGTTCGCATCCGGTGCTTATGAGCGATCACAAAGACCATCACCTTACCCACATTTAACCAGTGAACAAATTGCAGAAGAGAAAAAAACACGATCTAATTTTCAATCTACATCGTTAGTGACACCTACCGCACATACACCTGTTTTCGGTCATAACAGAGAAAAACGCGCAGACAAGCAAGTGGGTTATGCTTTTTCCAGACACAATCCCATGATTAATCGCGTATTTAAATATGATAATGGTACGGTAAATAGACCGTATGAATTTGATACGTATGAAGATGCAATTAATTATCTCGCCAAAAAAACAGATCCTGTTCAACCTATTTTATTTTCATCGCTGGAAGAACTTGAAAAACACATTGCCGGAAAAGATGAAACGTATACAGAAGTCTTAGCTCATTTAAAATGGGAAATGGAAAGTAGCGCCGTTTGTATTTACAGTGATACGTTTGAAGCAAGATGCATAGCACAATTCCGTGCGAAAAAATTGCAAGCCAGGTTAAAAAAATGGTACCAAGAATTAGGCCAACCTTGGGATGAAACGTATGAAGTTCCTATTTTATTTTACATTCCAAATAGTGAAAAAGAATGGACGGTTTATACCAAGGCTGAGCAAATGCAAGATAGAAAAGATGCGAATGAAATCTATCTGGATGAAGAAAAATTAAAAAATAAACTGGAAGCAGGTGATTATGATTTTTTATTATTGGTTAATAATCCGGATTATGTTTTTTGGCTTGAAGTAAATGGACGACCATTGCTGGAGGATTTATTAAGAAGAAAACAATTTCATATTGTTGAAAGTCTTTTGATTAGAGCAAATGAAGAAATGATTGAGCAGTATTTTCATAAGATTTCATTACGAGATTTAAGTGTTCGTGGCTACTTTGAATTTATGATTGATAATTATCTTGTTGCGTTTCTTGCTACGAGTATTGTTTTTCCTGTTATTCCTATATTTTATTTCGGTATTTTTATAGCGTATATCGCAAAATCTGAAACACTCTTGCATCAAGCTGCTGAACTCGGCCATTTATGTCTGAAACAGTTATTGATAAATACCAAACAAGATGTCAATGCTAAGAATTCTTTTAGCAAAACGGCGTTACATATTGCTGCAAAGAATGGTCATACAGAAATCGTTAAAATGTTATTAGAGGATTCACGAGTCGATGCGAATATTACGACTGATAGCTTTTTTAAGGAAACTGCATTATCGCTTGCAGTGGCAAATGGCCATGTAGAAACGGTTAAAGCCATGTTGGCATGCGAGCGGGTAGATGTGAATTTTGTTATTAATGGCTATCCTGTATTGTTCTGTGCAGATATTGTAAATAACAAGGAAATGCTAGATGTATTATATAATTGTCCGAGAGTTGATATTAATGCTGAAGATAATGTTGGACATACGTTATTAGATTACAGAGTACTTATTAGAGATATGGAATTTATTCGTAAAATCATTACAGACCCTCGTACCAATGCTAAAACAATAAATGCTGCGATATTATATGCAGCAGAACGTGGACTTAAAAAACCCATTGAATTATTGTTGCAAGATGAACGAGTAGATTTCAATCTGGATTTTGGAAAAGTAAGCTCAGATGAGATAAGAGATTTGATTGTAGATGCCCAGCTTAAACAGTATGAAAAATATCTGACACAACGAGAATTAGAATATGAACCCAGATTTCCCCAATTGCATCAATTAGGATTTTTTGTTGGTAAGCATAAAGATGAAAAACAAATAGCGATAAATGATTTGTATCATGCTAAAGAAAATAATGTAAAAATGACGAATAGAGATTCCATTGATGTCTTGCACGATGGAAGATTGGGTAAGATTATTAAGCGATTTTCTGCCGAAACAAAACGCCAGATGGGTTTGTAGAGTATCTATTCTATAAAAACCCATTTATCTCTTATTCTTTATTAAATATCCATATATTATCATATAGTTACTACTATTCACATCTAGCAATATCTATTCTATAATCTATTCTATAATCTATTCTATTGAGAATGAGCATGAGCCGAAAACATCTTGATAAAAGTAACTTACAAATAGAAATATTAACTTATCTACGCCGTAACGGTGCTACTACGCTTGCATCTTTGCGTGATAAATTTTCAATTAGCCAACCTTCTTTATCGCGTATTTTATCGGGTTTGAAGAATGATATTCTTGTTGCAGGCAAAGCGAGAGAAACAAAATATGCTGCTCTAAGAAAAATGGATAATGTTTCTGAATTTCCTATTTATGAAATATTAAATGATGACCCGCTCTATCAAAATAGTTCTCGGCACCTAGGAATTCTATATCCTGTATATCCTCAAGGATTTTATTTTTTAACAAAAACAGATGATGCTATTTCGTCATTCTATCCCGATATCCCTTATTTTCTAAATGATATTCGACCAGCAGGATATCTTGGACGTTTAATTCCATTGCAAAATGCAGATCTAACTCTTCCTAAGGATATCCATCTCTGGACGGATTATCATTGTTTAAAATATTTATCTACTCGTGGCTGGAATACGATAGGAGATTTGATTATCGGTGAAAACGCTTTCCAATTATATTTAGAAAATTGTCTATCTCCTAAACATGTGGTTGATTACAAGCATAGAAAAAAAGAATACGTGCGTTATGCAACAGAAGTGCTTTCTATGGGTGACCCAGGTTCGTCTGCAGGTGGGGAGCATCCAAAATTTACGACTATTCTTATGCCTCAAAATCAACACGTATTAGTGAAATTTTCCCCTCCTGTAAATACGGACATTGGAGAAAGAATTGCTGATTTATTGATTGCTGAATGCATTGCCTTACAAGTATTAAAAAAACATGGTCAAGATGCGGCGGATGCAGAAATTTTATTGCAAGATAATCGCGTTTTTTTAGAGGTAAAACGATTTGATAGAATAGGCCAGTTTTCTCGTCTGGGTTTGATTTCATTGGGATCGTTGGATGCTGAATTTTCAGCTGTTTCAAGTTCATGGAGTGAAATAGCTTTAGATTTGGCAAAAAATAAAATTATTCCTGACAATTTTTTAGAGAAAATTCGTTTTCGTGAATTGTTTGGCGAATACATAGCAAACAGTGATATGCATTCGTTTAATTTATCTTTTATTACGCGAGGGCAGCGTGTTATTGATTTAGCGCCTACGTATGATATGACGTGTATGTTATTTATGCCTAGAAATTATCAAATTATTCCCATGGATTTTAATCCGCCGTTGCCATTAATAGCAGATAAAAAGATATGGAAAAATGTCTTTTTTGCCGCCATTGAATTCTGGGACGCTGTTTTAAATGATGATCGTATTTCATCTGCATTTAAAGTGATAGCAAATACATGCAGAGCTAAAGTAATGGATTTGGAAAAATTAGCTGATTTATTGCCGGAGTAGCACTACCCCATCTTCTCATCTTTTTTCTTCTTAGACACTTTCACTTCCAGCAAATAAATACGTCTATTATCACTGTGCAAGACTTTGAAACGGAATTGTTGCAACTTGATATTTTCTCCACGTTTAGGCAAGTGACCAAAGTGTTGCAAAACAATCCCGCCTATGGTGTCAAAGTCTTCATCGCTAAAATGTGCGTGAAAATAATCGTTGAATTCGTCTATAGGTGTTTGCGCTTTCACGATATAAGAATCATCGGCATGTTTTTTAATGTAGATATCATCTTCTTCAAAATCATATTCATCATCAATTTCACCCACAATTTGTTCTAACACATCTTCAATGGTGACAAGACCTGCGACATGACCGTATTCATCTAATACGATAGCAATGTGATTACGATTCACGCGAAACTCACGCAATAAAATATCCAGTCGTTTACTTTGTGGTGTGAATACAGGGGCGCGCATGATATTCGCAATATTAAATTCATCCGGATTTTTTTTGAATGTGGCTTTTAGAATATCTTTAGCGAGTAAGACACCAATAATGGTTGCGTTATTAGGGTCGTAAACGGGAAAGCGTGAGTGTCCTGATTCTATGAGTATAGGAATTAATTCGTCTAAGTGACTGTCTTTTTCAACGGTGACCATTTTTGCTTTGGGAACCATGACTTCACGCACTTGCATTTCAGATACTTGTAAAATGCGCTCTATCATGCCTAGCATTTCTCCGCTTAATATATCGCGGTCTTCGGCATCACGTAATATTTCCATTAATTGATCTTGATTTTGTGGTTCACGTGCAAGCAGTGTGGCTAAACGTTCTAACCAAGAACGGGTATTTTTTTCAGTCATGATAATTCATCTTCTCCAGTTTCATAAGGATTGCTAAATCCTAGCGATTGCATAATTTCCGCTTCCAGCGATTCCATGATGGCTGCTTCTTCATCGGTTTCATGATCGTAACCCAAAAGATGAAATACACCGTGTACGACCATGTGTGCCCAATGTGATTCTTGCGATTTTTGTTGCTCATCTGCTTCACGATTAACGACTTCTGCGCAAATAACAATATCACCTAGAATAGGTATATCGAGTTCGATATTTAGAGGCATAGAAAATGGAAACGATAATACGTTAGTCAAACCATTTTTTTGTCTATACGTCGCGTTTAAGTGGCGCATTTCTTCATTTTCTACAATACGAATCGTTACTTCAGCCGATGCTATTTTTCGATTGAGCGCTTCTCTCGCCCATTTGCGTAATAACGATGATTTAGGCGCGAGTGATTTTTTAGCCGCTAGCTGAATGATAATGGAATGCATGTCATCGTTACTTATGGGTTTGTTTGCTCTCATGTTTTTCGTAAGCTTCAACGATGGTTTGCACTAATGGATGGCGCACAACATCGGCTGTTTGAAATTGAGTAAAGCTAATGCCAGGAATGTTTTTTAATACTTCACTGGCATGTACTAAGCCAGAATCACGGCGATTGGCTAAATCAATTTGCGTGACATCACCTGTGATGACAGCTTTAGAATTAAAACCAATGCGTGTTAAAAACATTTTCATTTGTTCCAATGTAGTATTTTGACCTTCATCCAGAATGATAAACGAATCATTTAATGAGCGTCCTCGCATATAAGCAAGCGGTAATAATTCTATGATATCTTTTTCAATCATTTGATTAACTTTGTCTGATCCTATCATTTCATATAATGCATCATAGAGTGGACGTAAATAAGGATGAACTTTTTGTGCAATATCGCCAGGCAAGAATCCTAACTTTTCGCCGGCTTCAACGATAGGTCTCACAAGAATGATACGGCTTACACGTTCTGCTTCTAGCGCTTGAACAGCACAGGCAACGGCAAGATAGGTTTTACCGGTACCAGCAGGCCCTATGCCAAAGTTGATATCATTTTTTAAAATGTGTTGGAGATACAATACTTGATTTTCACCTCTCGCAAAGATAGCACCTTTACGTGTACGTATTTCCATTTGATGCTCACCTCCCACATTATTCGGTGCTCGTCTGCCAATGGCTTGTAAATGAAGATGTACTTCTTTAGGTTCGAGAGTATGCACGTTTCGGGTCTCCTGATAGAGATGATGTAGGGTATCGCAGGCTTGTTCCACGGATGTACGCTCACCGCTCACTGAAAAAGTATGACCGCGTTGTCTGATCAACACGCCCAAACGATTTTCTATGAGTTTTAAGTGTTCGTTCAATTTGCCGCAGAGGTTAAATAACCGGTGATTGTCTTCAGGTGCTAATTTTAAGACTTCAGAATAAAGGAGAGTGTTCAACGTTATTTCATACCCCCAGGGTGATGCTCTTACCTCTAAGTATAGTCCACATTACCGGTGGCTTTACCAGTAAAATATTTTTTATTTATTTTAGCTTCATTGGTCAGAAATTAACTCGCCCCTCAGTGAGCTTCTGAGCACTTCATTGATTTTAATGGAAACCAGTTGGCCTATTAATTCAGGGCCGCCTATAAAATTCACAATACGATTATTTTCAGTGCGGCCTGACATTTGTTCTTGATGTTTAACGGCTTGTTTTGAAACGATAATTTTTTGTACCGTGCCTATCATATTCTCGCTGATCTCTCGGGCTTGCTGAGTGATTCTATCCTGAAGTATGGCGAGTCGTTTCTTTTTGATATCGAGACTAACATCATCTTTAAACTGGGCGGCGGGGGTGCCGGGTCTCGGGCTATAGATAAAACTGAAGGAGTTGTCAAAGCCAACGTCGTGTATGAGGTTCATGGTAGCTTCAAAGTCTTGATCCGTTTCACCCGGAAAACCAACGATAAAATCCGATGAAATACAGATATCTGGCCTTATTTTGCGCAAACGACGGATTTTTGCTTTATATTCCAATGCGGTATAACCCCGTTTCATGGCAGCTAATATGCGATCAGAGCCGCTTTGTACGGGCAAGTGTAAGTGGTTGGCCAAGGTCGGGATAGTTGCATAAGCCTCTATCAGGCGATCAGAAAAGGCAAGCGGATGGGAAGTGGTAAAACGTATGCGTTTTATACCATCTATGGCATCTACATAAGACATTAAACTCGCAAGATCAGCAATATCACCTTCGTGTGTAGGGCCACGGTAGTCGTTAACGTTTTGGCCTAATAAGGTGATTTCTTTGACACCTTGCCCCGCAAGATTCGCAATTTCAGCTAACACATCATCTAGCGGTCGGCTAATTTCTTCGCCACGTGTATAAGGGACGACACAAAAACTGCAGTATTTGCTACAACCTTCCATAATGGTGACCATGGCGGTTGGGCCTTCTGCCTGCGGTTCTGGTAGTCGGTCAAATTTTTCAATTTCAGGAAAGCTAATATCGACAATGGATTTGTTGCGGGTTTTTCTCTCCAGCAACATTTCACCTAGTCTATGAATGGTTTGTGGGCCAAAGATTAAATCCACGTAAGGTGCGCGTTTTAAAATGGCTTTACCTTCCTGGCTTGCGACGCAACCGCCTACGCCAATAATAATATCTGGATTTTTTTGTTTTAATTCACGAAAACGGCCTAATTCGGAAAACACCTTATCTTCTGCTTTTTCCCGTACAGAACAGGTATTTAACAGTAATACATCCGCTTCTTCGGGGTTGTCGGTTTTAATGAGTTGATGAGATGCTTTGAGCACGTCGGCCATTTTGGTCGAGTCGTATTCATTCATTTGACAGCCATGCGTTAGGATGTAAAGCTTATGCACTTTATTTATACCTGCTTTAAAGAGCGCGTATCATAATGCAAAACGCTTACTATAGACAATCTTCAAGGTGACAACATGAATCCTGAGTTAGCAGTGAGAATTGAAAAACTTCATCTCAAGGAGATTAAGCGTCATATTTTTCTCTGTTCTGATCAAACCGTGCCTAAATGTTGTGATAAGGCAACAGGGCTTAAATCTTGGGAATATTTAAAAAATCGGTTGAATGAATTGAATTTGACTGATCAAGGTGGCATTTTTCGAACCAAAGCGAATTGTTTACGCGTTTGCAAAGAAGGGCCTATTGCCGTCGTTTATCCTGAAGGCGTGTGGTATCACTCTTGTACACCCGCTGTGCTTGAAAGAATTATTCAAGAGCATTTGATTGATGGCGTGCCGGTGCAAGACTATATTCTGGTCAATAATCATCATGTCTGATATCAGAATTTATCAGCCCATCAATCTTAAAATTAATAATATTATTCAATTAGATAGCAATGCAACCCACCATCTTGTACGGGTGTTGCGGGCAAAAGTAGGTGATACGTTAACGTTATTCAATGGACGGGGCGGTGAATATCAAGCCGTCATTTCGCATATCGATAAAAAAAGAGTTGAGGTAAATATACTTTCTTTTTCAGCGCGAGAAGTAGAGTCGCCTATTCATATTCAATTGGCTCAAGGGATTGCCCGTGGTGAAAAAATGGATTTTATTGTACAAAAAGCCGTTGAATTGGGGGTGACAGCTATCATTCCGTTAATGACAGAGCGTTGTAATGTTAGATTAGATAAAGAGCGTTTTCTCAATCGTTTAGACCATTGGCAAGCCGTTATTACCAGTGCGTGTGAACAATCCGGTCGAAATCGTTTACCTTCGCTGATTGAGGCCAAGACTTTTCATGAGTGGCTGGCTAGTGTCCCAGCGGATCATTATCGATTTGTTTTGTCTCCTCATGTGGAAAAAAAGTGGCCGGCTGATATTCCTCACGCATCCAATATCGTTATTTTGATAGGTCCTGAAGGCGGTTTAAGCGAGGCCGAAGTTGAGCTTGCTGTCAAAAATGGGTTTATGCCATTGAATTTAGGTCAGCGGGTGTTACGTACGGAGACGGCGAGTATTGCGGCGATTGCCGCTTTGCAATCACGTTACGGGGATTTGTAGGCGGCGATTGACTTGCCCATTTTTTCAAGTAAAATGGCCGCCTTTTTTACTGTCCTTAAGGTGTGCACTATGCCTGATGAAGTTGATTTAGCGAATGATCTGATTGATATTGAAGTGAGACGTGCTTTAAGCAAGCACCATCAACATAGGGATGTGGCAGTAATGGGCTCAACCACTTGTCTGGAATGTGGTGATGATATGCCTAAAGAAAGACAAAAATTAGGTTTTAAATTTTGCGTGCCCTGTGCCTCTGAATCAGAAAGAAGAAAATCCCTCTATGCAGAGTAACGATAGTTGTAGGTTGGGTTAGGCGCTTTTTGCCGTAACCCAACAACGATCAAGGATGTTGGGTTACGGCAAAAAGCGCCTAACCCAACCTACAACGACGTCCCTTCGTTACCTGTTTTTACTAACGACATCCATAGCCAAGTGAGAGTAATATAATACTTAACGGGATAAGGATGCGCTTTACATGGCTAATGGCGAGATTCTGGATGAGTATCAAAAAGTAGTTCGTGAACTATCCGATAGCATTGTAGCAGCGCAAAGACCCATACGCATTTTGGATGCGTTGAAATGGGATCCTAGCATTGAACAGCTTTTTATTAAAAGTAAATACAAAAAACTTCCGCAGATTGACCAAGAATATTATTTGAAAAAAAATCCTTTATCGTTTGATCCTGAAAAAAAAATACAAGAATTCCATGAGATTGATCGTAACATTCGACGCAAGCTAGGGCAGTATAGTGGCGTTGGCGGTATCATGCAGCGCATGTGTTATGAATATTGTCGTGTGGTGGAAATGTTGCAAGCACGTGGCACGCCACGATTTACTGAAATTTCTCAAGAGTTATACGGCAGTTCTGAAGATGCTTTTCATGTGGGTGCGCCGACTTTAAAAGATTTAGCGACATTGGTTACGAGTACGCTAGCAAAAATTAAAGATAAAGTGAAAACCAGTGCAGATGTGCCTAGCTATACCAGCGAACAAGCGGTCAACATATTACGCGAACGTCTTGCCGCTTATTTTACGGATGGTAATACCATTCGAGTCGAATTAAGCGATGGTATTATCGCAGATGCGGCAGCAGGGGCTGATCGCATTAAAATTCACGATGGTTTGAAATTCAGTGCGCGAGAAATTCGTACGTTTGAAATTCATGAAGGATGGGTACATTTAGGTACAACGTTAAACGGCATGGCTCAACCCATTTGCACGTTTTTGAGTAAAGGGGCGCCGTCTTCTACGGTGACTCAAGAAGGTCTTGCTATCATCACGGAAATATTCACGTTTTCATCTTATCCTGGGCGCGTGCGTCGTCTAACCAATCGTATTGTTGCGGTTAACATGGCAGAAGAAGGTGCGAATTTTTACGATGTTTTTCAATTTTATTGTGAGCAAGGCATGGATGAAGAAGATGCTTATCAATCGACTATTCGTGTGTTTCGTGGATCAACGCCTGAAGGCGGCCCTTATACTAAAGACTTATCGTACAGTAAGGGATTTATTCTGATTTATAATTTTATGCGCCTTGCTGTGCAGCGTGGCTTGGTTAAACGTATACCGTTATTATTTGTGGGTAAAACGACGCTGGAAGATTTGCATATTTTATCGGACTTGATGGATGAAGGCATGATTACACCGCCAAGATACGTGCCCCCACAATTTGCAGACATTGCGGCAGTGAGTGCGTGGATGGTTTACTCATTATTCCTGAACAGACTGGACTTACGCAGATTAGCACTGGATTTCAAAGGAATACTGCAGTAATTACCCCCCACTTCCTTTATTTTCGTGACCGGAATTCACTTCCGTTTCAATGAATTTTATAATTTCACCGGCAACATCAATGCCGGTGGTTTTTTCTATGCCTTCCAAACCAGGGGATGCGTTCACTTCTATGATTAAAGGCCCGCGATTTGAACGCACGATATCAATGCCAGCTACATTTAAGCCAATAATGTGTGCGGAACGAATGGCCATATTGCGTTCTTCTTCGGTGATTTCTACGGGTGTTGCTACGCCGCCACGATGTATGTTGGATCGAAATTCTTCGGGGGATTTTGCTTGACGTTTCATGGCAGCGACCACTTTTCCACCTACAACAAAACAGCGAATATCCGCACCGCCTGCTTCTTTAATATATTCTTGTACCATGATATTTACTTTTAAACCGAGAAACGCTTCTAGCACACTGCGTGCTGCTTTGGTGGTTTCAACGAGAATAACGCCTATACCTTGTGTGCCTTCCAGTAATTTAATGACGAGTGGTGTGCCACCAACCATTTTGATGAGATCTTTAATTTCATCCAGTGAATGCGCAAATCCTGTAATGGGTAAGCCTATGCCTTTTTTAGACAGTAATTGTAAGGAACGTAATTTATCGCGTCCGCGAGTGATGGCAACGGAATCGTTGACACAAAATACGCCCATCATTTCCAGTTGTCTCACGACGGCTGTACCGTAGAATGTAATGGAGGCGCCAATTCTTGGAATAACCGCATCATAAAATTCGAGTTCACTGCCTTTGTAGTGAATGGTCGGGCGAGCGGAAGTAATGTTCATGTAACAACGCAAGGTATCAATGACATCCGCACGGTGACCGCGTGATTCAGCCGCTTCAACCAAGCGGTTAGTGGAATATAAATTATGTTTCCTCGATAAAATCGCTATTTTCATTTCTGACGGGCCTTAGTTGTGACAAATGAGCGAGCGGGATTGACGATGAAACGTTTACGCAATGCGCTTCTACCCAGTAACATTCGAAATAGCATGTTTTCTCGCTCGGTGAGAGTAATCTCAATCGACCAAGTTTGTCCAGCGATAGTGATAGGTGTTTGTATGACGTGGCGTTCTTCTTCATGGCCGCCTGAGTCAGTTACGTATCGTTTATCCACTACATCAGCCACACAGGTGACGATGTGAGTCGTATCATGTTGCAGAGGATGGATGTCAAAGCGGATTTTATTTCGTCCATTTTCTACAAACGGTCGTAATGAGAAGGCGTGTAAAGCAGAAGTGCGTGCACCGGTATCTACTTTAGCTTTGATTTTTTCAATGCCGAGCTCTGGTAAATTCACCCATTCTCGCCAGCCTATAAGGGTATGTTTTCGTAATGGCTTGATTAATTTAATATTTTTATCGTCGTCCATAAGGTTTGTCCGGGATTTGTTGTTGTGCGTGATTTATTGATCGTAACATATTTTAGTTAAGATTTTGTTAAGGTTAAGGGGATATATTGCATCATCATTATTATTAAAATAACGGAAAAAATAATATGTTACATCGAACAAATCCTGTGATGATTCCTGGCTCTGAATCGAATAAACCAGTACGTGAGAATAAAAAGTTTTCGTTAGAGGAAGTAGGCAGTCCTTTGCGATATGGACTTCAGGATTATTTTTTTTCTAACAGGTTAGACAATGAAGAAAAAACAAATAGTGTCAATGCCAATCCTAATACTGGAAACAGCCATAGTATGAAAGTGTAGGCATTGAAGCGCGGTTTTAGCAAAATGAATTCACCGTAACGTTTGACCAAATAAGTTTTAATGGCATCATTCGTTTCATTGGCCAATACCATTTTATACATTTTTTCACGTAGATCATTCGCTAGCGGTGCATTTGAATCCGCAATACTTTGATTTTGACAGACGACACAACGAATTTCTTTGGTTAGAGTTTGGAAGCGCGAGGCGTCGGTTTGAGAGGAGAAGGGATAGGTTTCGTTGGTGGTGGCGTGAATAGTCGTGCTGAATAAAATGAAAAAGAGAAGGAAAAAAAGTGTAGGTTGGGTTAGGCGCTTTTTGCCGTAACCCAACATTATTTGTTGTTGGGTTACGCAAAAAACGCTAACCCAACCTACATCTACACCGCCGCTGATGTAATTCATCGCACACTCTCATACTTCTCAATCATCGGAAACAACACCTCATCCCACGCACGCTGATCAATCGTCCCAACGTGTCTATACACGATTTTCCCTTGGTGAATGACAAAGGTTTCTGGCGTACCATATACGCCTAAATCAATCCCAACATCACCGTTGCTATCTTCGCCTGTAATAACATACGGATTACCATGCTGATTTAACCATTCGGTGGCATCTTCTGCCTTGTCTTTGTAATTGATACTGAAAATGCGTACATGATATTGATTTTTTATTTTCATGAGCATCTCATGTTCCAAGCTGCAAGCATAACACCAGGTTGCCCATACGTTTAATAACACGACACCATTTTTTAAATCATACGATTGAAAGTTGGGTTTATCAGGAAACACATTGGGTAAATTGAAAGTGGGAATATCTTCACCGATTAATGCAGACGGTAATTCACCGGGTTTTGCATAAAATAATTCCCATGCTAGTAAACCGAGTAAGATAAATAACATCAAAAATGGAATCATTTTTTTTGCGGTCATTTTATTTTTTTCCCATTTAATATGGCGAGTATGCTACCTATGATCATGAGCAATCCACCAAACCATATCCAGCGAATAAACGGTTTGTAATATATTCTCACTGACCACGAATCATTTGAGAGTGGTTCACCGAGTGCGATATAAAGATCACGAAAAATGCCAGGATGAATATCAATTTTTGTCATGACCATATCGCGTACTGTATAAATTCTTTTTTCAGGATATAAATGAGCAATGTGACGTCGTCCTTTAGTCACTTCAAATTCTGCTTGTATACCGTGATAATTTGGCCCATTGATACCGTTTGTTTTTAAAAAATAAAATTGATAAGGCCCTATGGATATTTGATCATGAACCGATAATTGAATATTTTTTTCCTGATTTAAAACACTGGAAAGCATAATACCGATTATTAAAATTGCAAAACCAGAATGCGTGAATGCCATGCCAGGATTAAATCGTGCCGTGGGTAATACACTGAGTATTATCCAAATGCTTAAGGTGAGACTGATGAAGGTGATGATTTCTAAGGTGCCAGTGACTCCCCATAATAAAACCATAGCTGCTATCACACTGATTGCGATTTTTTTCCACGCTATTTTCCAGCATTTTTTGATGGTTTGCTGTCCCCAGGGAAGTAATACACCTATGCCCATACTTGCCATGATGATGAAAACGAGTGGCATCATGACGGTATTAAAATAAGGTGCGCCTACTGAAATGTTGCCAAGATGTAGAGCATCAAAAATGAGTGGATACAATGTACCAAGGAGAATGGTCATCATTGCAATCATTAATAATGCGCTATTGAATAATAAAGCCATTTCACGTGATAACCATGAAAATGAAATCACTTTTGATGAAAGAGAAGGAAGACGTAAGACGTAAATAATCAATGCAGCTGTGATGAGTATGGCGAGTAATATCAGCAAAAATAAACCGCGTGCAGGATCGCTAGCAAACGTGTGTACGGAAACGAGTACACCGGATCTCACTAAAAAAGTGCCTAATAAACTCAGTGCAAAACTGATGATGGCAAGCAATGCTGCCCATGCTTTTAGAGAATCAGATCGTTCAGAGAGGATTAAGACATGAATGAGTGCAGTGCCTGATATCCACGGTAAAAGGGATGCATTTTCAACGGGATCCCAAAACCAGAATCCTCCCCAGCCTAATACGCGATACGCCCACCAACTCCCTAACATAATGCCAAACGTTAGAAAACAAAAAGCAGCAAGAGAAAATAATCGTGTGATATTCGCCCATGCTTTATTTAGTTGGTTAGTGATTAAAGCAGCTTGTGTGATCGCGTAAGCAACAGAAAAACCTACATAACCCATGTATAACATGGGAGGATGAATGACAAAACCAGGGTCTTGTAATAAGGGATTGAGATCACGTCCGGTTTGTATAACTAAGGATGCGGTGAATGGATTAGAAGTCAGTAAAATAAAACATAAAAAACAAAAACTGATACAGCCTAAAATGGCTAAGGTTAATGTATGTTGTAGGGTTTCGAGTCGTGAATGCGATATTTTTTTACTGACGATACTAAAAATGATTGTCCAGATATTTAAAATAACTACCCATAATAAAATTGAGCCTTCGTGTGCGCCCCAGACAGCGGTTAATCGATACATCATCGGTAGCGATGGATGAGAGTTAGCGGCTACATAAGCAATGGAGAAATCACTGATACCAAATGCAATGGTGAGTAATGCGTAAGCGATTAAAATAAAAATACACTGTAGAAATGCACTGGATCTTGCAAAAGACAGTGCGTAAGGATTGTTGCGCCAATAACCCCATAAAGGTATAACGCTTTGGGTGAGTGAAAATAATAAGCTCAATAATAATGAAATTTCACCGGCTAGTCTGATCACGATGCGCTTCCTACGTTGCCGTCGTCCCGCGGCTTGTCCGCGGGATCCAGGGTAGTCACATGCTTTTCCATTCTGGATCCCGCGGACAAGCCGCGGGACGACAGCGCAGAAGATACATTTTTAGGCATATAATTTTCATCGTGTTTGGCTAGCACTTCTGTTGCAATAAATAATCCATCTTTATTTAAGCTGCCTGTTGCGATAACACCTTTTCCTTCTCTGAATAAATCCGGTAAGATGCCAATGTAACTCACACGTAAATCCCGTTTTAAATCCGTGACAATAAATTCTACGCTGAGATTATTCGTATTTCTCTCTAGCGAATTTTTCTTTACCATGCCACCTAAACGAAAATGATAATCTGTAGCTATAGGTGTGTTTGCAAGTTCACTTGGCGTCAGAAAAACATTGATGTTTTGTTTGAGCGCATAAAGAATCAAACCAGCGGCCAGTGATAAACCTATCGCAGAAAAACCAATAAAATATAAACGTTTTTTGTGAATTTTATTCATTTAAAGCGTCGCCAGGGAATAAACCATTGCAGGAATAATAAGGTTATAACGCATGCGTAGGCACTAAAAACATACACACCGTAACCATTCATTTGAAAAAAATGAAAAATGTTTTCTATCATAATCGTTTATCCTTTAATTCATTATTCATGCGCATAAAGAGTACGATGCAATAATAAGCGAGAAAGGCGATTATCATGGAAAGCAGAGGATAAAGCATGCTAGCGTCTATTGCAGAAGGCGAAAATAATTTTAAGGTAGCACCTTGATGCAGGGTATTCCACCAATAAACGGAATAATGAATGATAGGGATATCAATAAAGCCAACAAGAATGAGTATGGCAATGGCGCGTTCACCGGTTTGTTTTTGCGCGAGTGCAGATTGTAAAAGTAATATGCCTAAATATAAAAAAAGCAAAATGAGTTCAGACGTTAAGCGTGCATCCCAAATCCAGTAAGTGCCCCACATGGGTTTGCCCCATAAACTGCCGGTGATTAAAGCAAGCAGGGTAAATATTGCGCCAATGGATGCGCTGTGGCGTATGACGAGAAAGGCAAGCTTTAAATGAAATACAAGACCACAAATAGCAGCCCCTGCCATTATCGCGAAAATAAATAAGGAGAGAAAAGCAGAAGGAGCGTGCACATAAATAATACGGAATCCATCACCTTGCAAATAATCAGCGGGTGCTATTAAGAGCCCGCCTATGATTCCATAACTGAATGAAGCGATGAATAATGCAATCAGCCAAGGTCTTATCTTGTTAGATAAATTAAAAAATTTTCTGGGAGAAACCAGATGATTGATGAGGTGCCACATCGAGCATTTGCCTTTTTATAATATTCGGCCAAAATGCTAACAAAAATGGTATATTCTGACAATAAAGTTTGGACGATATTAAAAAAAATGAAAATAATTGAGCACGCGAAACAAGGGTTATTGAACCTCTATCATTCCAGATTACGTTCCATGCTTGCTTTGCTCGGCGTGTTAGTCGGTACGGCTTCCGTGGTTGCTATGGTTTTAGGTGGAGAATTGGCGACTAATGAAGCATTGCGTCAGTTCAAATCATTAGGAACGGATTTACTCGCTGTGTCTATTAATACCGCATCTGATCAAACAGCGCGATCTTCGGGTAAAGTGGGTGATTTAAATTTATCGCAAGCACTTTCACTCGCAAAAGTGGATAACGCTATTTTGCAAGTGGCTCCTTACACGCAATTATTTCATCCGATTTTATACAATGGAAATCCCGTTAATGGGATGATTTTAGGAGTGACAGATAGTTTCGCTTCTATTTTGCATATAAAAATAGAAGCCGGTCGTTTTGTTTCCATGGTCGATCAATATGAATCGTATTGTGTGATAGGACAAGATGTATATGCGGCGCTTAAAAAAATTTCGTTTAAAGAACCATTAGGTCAATCCTTACAAATCGGTAAAAATATTTTTGTGATTGTGGGGGTGGCAGAGCGTTGGCCTGAAAATAATTTTGTTTATGCGACGATAGATTCGTCTGTCATGGTGCCTATCATGGCATCTACTCTCATCAGTCAATATGCTTCTATCAATAATATGATTATGCGCTTATCTTCGGAGGCAGATATTGAGAGAGTGGAAAGTCATATTAGCCAAACCATTCATCATCAAATCAAAGGAAAACAAGTTACTTTTCGTAGTGCAAAAGAATTAATTGCTCGCATGAAAATGCAAAATACTATTCTCACTGTATTTTTAGGATTAATAGCGAGTGTTTCATTGGTTGTAGGCGGCATAGGTGTCATGAATATTATGCTGGTATCAGTCGTAGAAAGACGTCGTGAAATAGGTATACGACTGGCAGTTGGTGCTAAACGTAAAGACATTGCTATTTTATTTTTGATGGAAGCCATCATGTTGTCATTGGTAGGCGGTATAGTGGGTGTGGTGATTGGCATTTTCATTGCTTATGGTATTGCGCTTGTTTGGCATTGGCAGTTTACGGTATTTTTATTGCCGCCATTAACGGGTTTTACGGTTTCAGTGTTGATTGGTATTTTCTTTGGGTTTTATCCAGCGTATCTTGCGGCGAAGTTAAATCCTATAGATGCGTTACGTTAGTTTAGCTATTCACTATCAACCATCCTAAATGCGCTTGCCATTTTTTCTTGTTCGTTAGAAGAAATACCAATAGAAGCAGCTTCACGCTTCCAATCTTTAACAGCATGAATGACTTCTTGAATAATCGTATTTGCTTTTGTATTTTTAATTCGAAAATAATCCGCTGTTTCTTTTGCGAGTTTTAAATCTTGTGAATTATCCGATTCAGAAATATTCAGCTTTAATCCATCACCGTTTGCAATCGGATTGATATCGAATGCGGGAGATAAAATCCACCCATTAGGTTGCAGAATAAAACCATGATTTCTTAAATGGTCATCAACATTTGAAATACAAATGTAGAAAACAATTCTGCGCCATAACTGTTCTAAATCTTGATCAGGTTGAGCACCTTGCCGTGTAATGAATTCCGCTAATTCTAAATAACTTGCGCCTTTTGAAGCATCATCTCCATCTGTACGTTGAAGTAAAGTGAGAGCAGAAGCAAAATGAATTCTCTTCCCTTCAGAAGTGCGATCAAATCGTTTGCTGAGAAAAGTATGATAATGACTGTTAAATTTTTCTATTTTTGCTTCCGACATGAAAATGCCTGCACGCTTTGCAAGTTTGTAGGCAACCATTTCCCATGCGCCAATGTTATATTCATCATGATTGCTAGGAAACTTTGCTATCCATAAATGGTTGTGTTCATCAATCACGCCAGCTTTAGGTCGTGCACCGCCTAATGAGCCGCCGGGTGCAATTAGCATTTTTAACCATTTTGAATAGCCAGGATTTTTTTCGGCATTATCTTTTTCAACTTCTAAACTGGCATGCTCTAATTCACGTAAGGAAGTCCAAGGTGGTGAAGCTAATGCTTTATTATTATCTACAAAAGGCCCATCTGGGTGAGTGCGAAAACGTAATGCACCCATACGATGTTTATCGTATACACCTAAAAGATAATCTGATTCCATTAACTTTTGTTCATGACGATTTTCTTCACGAGCTAGTTGTGCTTCTCGACGTTTCATTAAGAAGCGTCCCCACCTATCAGGAGAAGAATCGAGAAAAATACCAAAGTTATCTTGATGGATTGGCGCATGCCATTGTCCTTCGAATAGTTGAAGTGCGGGATCAATCGCTTGTGTATAACGACTGTTAAGCCATTCATGATCGTATTCAAAAGAAAAAATTTCTTTTCCACGTACTGGCGTTGCATGAAGAAAACCAACACGTGTTGGTTTATTCAAACCTAACCAGTCTGCATAGACTTCAATATCTCGTGATGTGGTTTTATTCATGTTTTTTCTTCTTTGGCATTTTTTTAGGTGCGCGTGCTTTTATCGATAAACCTGCATCTTGAAGTTTGCGGCCTAATTCATCATCTCTCGCAATAAGTTTTAAGTCGTTTTCAAGGTTTAAAGTAAATAACACATTTGCATAGGCACGGAATGTAACACTGAGATCGCCTTGCTCTATGGCGCGTAATGTATTCCTGGCTATCCCTGCTCGTTCAGCAACCATGGCAGCAGACAGTTTTCGACGCAGTCTTGCAAGACGAATATTTTCGCCTAATTCAGCTGATATGCGCCGTAAAGAAGGGAATTCAGGTTTTTTCTCTCTACCCATAATGGTCAATACCTTGATCAGTATTAATAGATAATGATTATAGTATTGATCATTGTATAAAAGAGGTCAAGCGTTATTGGCAAATACAATCATGTTAGTTTATTCACATTACTGATTATTTCTATATAATCACGTTCATGTCCCAATGCTTTCCATATTTTCATTCCGGTTGGTGTGGTAGGGTCTAATGGATTGGTTCGTTTATTCAAATGTATTACCAGTTCTTTAATATTGTGATTCTTGAGACAAAAAATAATGTCTTGCGCTTTTTGGTTTTCCTTAACATCGGTTGATTGAATCATGTTTTTTAGGTAATCATATAAATTAGTTTGCTTTCCCCAAAGACCCATTTTTATGCCTGAAATAGAAACGTTTCGTTTTAATAATGGTCCTATCGCTTTATTGTCTAGCAGATAATCTAATTGCTTAGTTAAATGGGATAGTGTTCTATCATCCAATATTTTTTTGGGTACGCTAGTGCAGATGGTCGAGGTTTCTACTAGAGAATAAGCGTTACGACATATTTCCATTATTAATTCTTTAGGCAATAGGGAAAAAATAGATCCTTTATCGTTTACATTAGCCATGATCATTAACAGTTGATTATGTTTGAAATAGTTTTGTTGTTCTTTGAGTGTAGGATAAATAACTTCCATGCATTCTTTTGCACCTATTCCCATTTTGTCAAAATCCAGTGCGACAGTGTTTATGTAACATAGATTAATCATCCTGATATTTTCGAAAGTGTTTTTCATTTCATCTGTTGCACCAATATAAATATATGCAGCAGCTTGTGTGGAAAAATTCATGTAGCACTCAGAGTATTCGGGATGATTTATTAATCTACCATGGGTGTTAAGAGGGTGTTTGTACTCATTATAAATGACCCTATTAAAATTGATGATATGAAGTAAGTCGCCATTTATTCTGACGGAGAGTTGATGGTGATCATGATAATCTATTTTAACTAATGCATTAATGAAATTTATTTTTTCATCTTCATCACCGATCAATAATACAGTATTGTTGCAATTATTCTTTTTATCACACAGTGTGTGTAGTGCTGTTTTTTCAGGTTTATATCTATCTAAATCAAGCGCTATCTGCATTTCATCACTGTCATCATAGTAGTCTCTGGAGCGGCATATTGCATGCATACTCGCCAATTGAAAGGCTTCATGTACTTGGAAAAAATTTTTTGAACTCGTTTCAATATAATCAAACTTATGATTTTTACAGTAGGCCTGTGCTTGCTCTGTAGAGATTGCTCGTTGATTAATTAAATCGCATTTAGTCGCTACGACAATTATTTGAGTGCTATGATTAATTACATAACTATCACGATTAGATTTAATATGTTTTTCTATGCTGTCAAATGAGTTAGGTTTTGTGACATCACAACAAATCATCATCACGTGCGGTTCTTCATAATAGTTGCTAGTCGCGCTTCTTTTTAAATTGCTAATATCATTAGTCGTTAATATTGCAAGCTGGCATTCATAATTTCCAACATCAATATATTTCCGTGTAGGTTGAATAATCCCTTTAGTCAATAAAAAATTTTCATGACTACTATATAGCGATTTATCAAAAAAACTATCGTATAAAAAGCGTGTCAACAGGCTAAAGTCACCTGAGTCTTGATCTCCGACCAATAAAATTTTTATGTTTTGTTTAGTTCTTTCGATAGGTGTATTCGGGTTATTGCCATCAAGCATATTAATCCCCTTTTTTGTGTGTATCCTTCCTCTTTAAATATAGTCGAAATGGTTGAAATAGCCATGAAGGGATAAATATTAATATAATGAGGGGTTTAAAGGGGTCAAGTGTTATCGTACTGCATAAATAACTTTCAGCACCACCTATCTTGTAATTTAGTACGTACCTTGATTAAATTAACAATAATTTATCTGATCACTCCGGCACGTCATTCAGACTTTGTCAATCAACCCTATCATCTCTCCAACAGAAATTTTATATAATTGGAATACTTCTATGCCAAGACCTTTACGAATTATTTATCCTAATGCTTGTTATCATGTCATGAATCGTGGTGCTAGACGTCAACAAATTTTTAAAAATGATCATCATCGAACAATTTTTATTGATTTACTTCAGGAATGCTGCAAGATTTTTAATATTAAAATATATGCATATTGTTTAATGGATAATCACTATCATCTTCTTCTTTCCACACCAGAAGCCAACCTGCCACGCGCCATGCGTCATCTTAATGGTGTTTACACTCAAACATATAATCGTTTAATGAAAAAAGATGGATCATTATTTCGTGGACGATATCATGCAAAATTAGTTGATGAAGATTGTTATCGATTATTGCTAACACGTTATATTCATTTGAATCCTGTTGATGCTGGCATAGTAAAAAATCCTGAAGAATATCGATGGTCAAGTTATCGGGCCTACCTTGGATTTACAAAGAAATACCATTGGCTATCAATAAATACCATCATTGAACAATTACGCGAATCAATCTCATTGTCGAATATTAAAAGTTATCAAGATTATGTTGAAAAATATTCTTTTGATGAGATGAATAATTTTACATCAACAAAATTTATAACTCCTATAATTGGTTCAGCAGCATTTAAAGAAAAAGTGCTAAAAAAAATTGACAGCGCAGATATAAAATCCTTTTCATCTGATATTAATCAGATCAAAACTATTCCTTCTATAGATTTCATCATGAAACATGTTTCTTCATTTTATCAAATTGATTACACGACGTTGATTAATGGTAAATCTGGAACAAAAAATCTTCCTAAACTTATTTTTATTTATATTTGTAATAAAGAATTTGGCCACAATCTAAATGCAATCGCTAAATTTGTAGGATTTTCACGATACGAAAGCGTCAGTGCTGCTGCGCGGAAATGTCACTTGCAAGTAAAACAATCTTCATACTTAGCAGAGCAAATTAATTGTATAGTAAAAAAAATCAGGGATGCAGTATTACAGATAAAATAAAATTGTTTAAATGGTTATTTATTATGCGGTATGATAACACTTGACCCCTACGATCACGTTAGTTTATTCACATTACTGATTATTTCTATATAATCACTTTCATGTCCCAATGCTCTCCATATTTTCATTCCGGTTGGTGTGGTAGGGTCAAACGGATTTGTTCGTTTATTCAAATGTATTACCAGTTCTTTGATATTGTGATTCTTGAGACAAAAAATAATGTCTTGCGCTTTTTGGTTTTCCTTAACATCGGTTGATTGAATCATGTTTTTTAGGTAATCATATAAATTAGTTTGCTTTCCCCAAAGACCCATTTTTATGCCTGAAATAGAAACGTTTCGTTTTAATAATGGTCCTATCGCTTTATTGTCTAGCAGATAATCTAATTGCTTAGTTAAATGGGATAGTGTTCTATCATCCAATATTTTTTTGGGTACGCTAGTGCAGATGGTCGAGGTTTCTACTAGAGAATAAGCGTTACGACATATTTCCATTATTAATTCTTTAGGCAATAGGGAAAAAATAGATCCTTTATCGTTTACATTAGCCATGATCATTAACAGTTGATTATGTTTGAAATAGTTTTGTTGTTCTTTGAGTGTAGGATAAATAACTTCCATGCATTCTTTTGCACCTATTCCCATTTTGTCAAAATCCAGTGCGACAGTGTTTATGTAACATAGATTAATCATCCTGATATTTTCGAA
>Ga0207092_1009_pt1 | contig 54063 bp, 45 predicted proteins | sample Alteio_BWMinHeat_48_FD_153533 | JGI IMG/M metagenome (GOLD analysis project Ga0207092, IMG submission 153533) | Enriched cells from forest soil in Barre Woods Harvard Forest LTER site, Petersham, Massachusetts, United States -... | ecosystem: Environmental > Terrestrial > Soil > Temperate forest >... | reverse complement strand
TTCATCTCTTATCTTTGATTGTCAGCGAGGAAATATTTATCACCCATCCTCGCCATTTCATTGTATTGGAACAAGGTAGTAGCCTCACTTTAGTTGAAGAATATGTATCATTAAACAATATTGATTACGTGATGAATGTGGTGACGACTATTCATGCTGATGATGAGGCGAAGTTACACCATTATAAAATTCAGCACGAAGGAAAAAGAGCAGCTCATTTCGCCAGTCATTTTGTGTATCAGAAAAAGAATAGTTATTTTTCACAGGTGAATGTTTCAACGGGCGCACAATTTGCAAGAGATGATGTCCTCGTGCAATTAATGGAGCCGGGAGCAGAATGCTGTACCAGTGGTTTTTATCATACGCGTTACGATCATCAAACCATAGATAATCATGTCGATATCAGGCATCAAGCCTCTCATAGTAACAGCCATATGCTTTACAAAGGCATCATGGAAAATAAATCACGCGCTATTTTTAACGGTAGGCTGCACGTTGCAAAAGACGCGCAACACATTTTAGCGTATCAGGCTAATCATAATTTATTGTTATCTAAACAAGCTGAAGTGTATTCCAAACCAGAATTGGAAATTTATGCAGACGATGTGAAATGCAAACACGGTGCGACCATAGGCCAATTAAATGAAGAAGCACTTTTTTATTTGCGATCACGCGGCATACCGCAAGATGAAGCCGTGAATATATTGCTGCAAGGATTTGCTCAAGATATTTTAGACCGCATTACACACGATGGCATCAGACTGCGTGTAGAGGAGAGTTTATGATGATGCTGGATAAGAAAACAGACTTTGCATCATTGCGTTGTGACTTCCCTATTTTGCAAGAAACGAATCGCGGCAAACCCATAATCTATCTGGATAGTGCGGCTTCTGCGCAAAAACCGCGTCAAGTGATAACCGCCATGTCTGATTTTTATTATCAAGATTATGCCAATATTCATCGTGGCATTTATGAATTAAGCGAGCGTGCAACCGCGTTATATGAAAATGCACGTTTGGTCGTAAAAGAATTTATTCATGCAAAAAAATCAGAAGAAATCATTTTTGTACGGGGTACGACGGAAGGCATTAATTTAATCGCACAGAGTTTAGGGCGTTCACGCTGGCAAGCCGGCGATGAAGTGATATTAACTATCATGGAACATCATTCCAATATTGTTCCTTGGTATTTGTTGAAAGAGCAAATCGGTATAGAACTTAAAGTTATTCCAGTAACTGATGATGGTGCATTGGATATAGAAGCGTATCAAAATGCGTTTACCCCACGCACTAAAATGGTTGCGATAACACATGCGTCTAATGTGTTAGGGACGATTAATCCGGTTAAGGAAATGACAGCGATAGCCCATTCACATCACGTTCCTGTTTTATTAGACGGTGCTCAAGCTGTGCCGCATATGCCAGTCAACGTACAAGACATAGATTGTGATTTTTATGTTTTTTCAGCACACAAATTATATGGGCCAACCGGTATCGGTGTGTTGTATGCGAAAGAAGAAATACTGCTTGATATGCCGCCTTATCAAGGTGGGGGTGACATGATAGAAACCGTTTCGTTTGATCATGTTACGTTTGCCAAAGGCCCGCAGAAATTTGAAGCGGGGACGCCCGATATTGCAGGCGTGATAGGTCTTGCTGCCGCCATACAGTATTTGCAAGCGATAAGCATGCAAGCGGTATTTGATCATGAACAAGCATTGCTAGATTATGCTCTCCCTGCTTTATCAGCTATTCCAGGGTTACGTTTGATAGGTACAACTATACCTAAAGTCGGTGTGATTTCGTTTGTCATGGAAAACATTCATCCTCACGATATTGGCACGGTTTTAGATCATGAAGGCATAGCCGTTCGTGCAGGACATCATTGTGCTATGCCGTTGATGCAGCGTTTTCATTTGCCGGCTACGGTTCGCGCATCGTTTGGATTATACAATCAGGAAAATGAAATTGATGCGTTGGTTGCAGCCATACAATTGGCCAAGAGGTTATTTAATTAATGTCATTACGTGAATTGTATCAAGAGATCATCATTGACCACAGTAAAGAGCCGCGCAATTTTGGTAAATTGATGAATGCGAATCATCATCAGGCAGGTCACAACCCATTGTGTGGTGATCAGTTAATGGTATACGTCATAGAAAATAATGGCATTGTGCAAGATATTCATTTTGAAGGAAACGGTTGCGCCATTTCAGTGGCATCTGCTTCATTGATGACAGAAACCGTGAAAGGAAAATCGATAAACGATATTCATCAATTGTTTGAAGGCTTTCATTATTTAGTGACGCAAGGCCAAGAACCTGTAGTTAGTCTCGGAAAATTAGCGGTGTTTGGTGGTGTAGCAGAATTTCCGGTACGCGTGAAATGTGCGACGCTTGCTTGGCATACATTAAAAGCAGCTCTCGCTAATAATGTTGATCCAGTCACTACGGAGTAAGCCATGATTTTGTTAACCGATGCAGCGAGTACATACATAAAAAAAATGCTTGAGACCAACCAACGTGCTGGCTTTCGTTTATCGATTAAGAAAACAGGTTGTTCGGGTTATTCGTATTTGCCAGAAATGATAGAGACAGTGAATGCAACCGATACGGTGTTTGAAACATCGAATGGTGTCATGGTTTATCTGGATACCAAGTGGTTGCATCTTTTGCAAGGATTACACGTTGATTATCAAGAAGAAGAAAGGTCTGGCTTAAAACAAAAGCGGTTAATTTTTACGAATCCTAAGGAATCTAGTCGTTGCGGCTGCGGTGAAAGTTTTCACGTGGAGTCAGACGATGTTTAGGGAAACAGCCGTAGAAGTGATGAGAGAAGTGGAAGCTGCATTAATTCCATCGGGTACGAAAGTGATGTTGCAACCAGGTACACAAGTATTTGTGACTCAGGCCTTAGGTAATGCGTATACGGTTTATGTGAATGGAAATTTGGTTAGGGTTGCAGGAAGTGATGGCGATGCACTCGGTCTTATTATTCTTGAGCAGCCGGATATTAATGCCATGCAAGGCTCGGTAGAAGACAAAGTGGATATACAGTTGCGATCGTGTTTCGACCCAGAAATCCCCGTTAACATTGTAGACCTTGGATTGGTTTATGCGAGTCTCGTTATTCCATTAGGCATGAAGGATTATCGAGTAGAAATCGTGATGACATTGACCGCACCTGCTTGTGGAATGGGCCCAGTGTTAGTGAGTGAAGTAGAAGAAAAAATACGAGCGATTCAAGGTGTTGTAGAAGTCAAAGTGGATCTTGTGTTTGATCCACCGTGGGATAGAGAAAGAATGAGTGATGAAGCGAAATTGCAATTAGGGTTGTTATAAAGAGGAAATGAAAAATGAACATTCAAGATACGATTAAACAACAAATCAGTGATAATACGATTATTCTTTACATGAAAGGAAATGCGGAATTACCTATGTGTGGTTTTTCTGCGCGCGCCGTCAATATTTTAAAATCCTGTCAGGCACAATTTGCAACGATAGATGTATTGCAAGATGAAGCGATTCGTAATGGTATTAAAGTTTATTCTAATTGGCCTACCATTCCGCAATTGTACGTGAAAGGTGAATTTATTGGTGGCAGCGATATCATGGCCGAGATGTTTGAAGCCGGTGAATTGCAAACATTGATTAAGGATGTGCAGGGATAAGAATTTGTAGCAGACAGCGTTTCATGAACGGAGTCTGAGTTCTTAGTCTTTCGTTGGTTTGGACGATATGATCTTCCACCACTTCATGCGGGGAAGAAACAGTAACAAAAGAATGAGAAGAGAAGTGAGCACGGATGTTAAATACATGCCGACTGCGACCGTTAATCCTACTGCTGCAGTTGCCCATAAAGTCGCTGCAGTAGTAAGGCCTGATACGTAATCACCTTGACGAAAAATAATGCCACCACCTAAAAAACCAATGCCGGTGACGACTTGTGCCGCAACGCGTGATGGGTCATCAGGCGTAAGATAAAGGCCAATGATGCCGAATGCACAAGCGCCCATGGAAATCGCGCCATACGTGCGAATGCCTGCAGAAATCACATTACGATGACGTTCTCTTTCCCAACCAATAATGCAACCCAGTAAACAGGCAAAGATAATTCTAAAAAACATTTGGAAGTCGGTGACTAATTGCGGGCTAGGTGTAGGTAGGTTCATGATTATCATCCCTGTGATATTTTTTATCCTACACAGGATTAGAAACACGGTCTAGCGGATTTTTTTGGTGAAAAGATTTGGAATAGAATAAATTATTTTGTAAGATAGCCGTCTGCTTTATCACGCGCGAACAGCAAGTCATCTACTGCATAGTCCTCAGCCATTCAAAACCTATATAACCATTAAGGAATAAATATGAAAAATAATTTAGCTATTTTTGAAGAACATGAAATTCGACGTGTTTATGATGAAGAAACGGAAACATGGTATTTTTCAGTGATTGATATTGTGCAGATATTAACGCAACAATTAGATTATCAATTAGTTAGAAATTATTGGAAAGTATTGAAAAATAGGTTAAAAAATGAAGGGAGCCAAACAGTTACAAAATGTAACCGTTTGAAAATGCTTGCTAAAGATGGCAAATATAGACTTACTGATGTGGCTAATGCCGAAACATTATTACGTTTGATTCAATCCATCCCTAGTCCTAAAGCGGAGCCCGTTAAACTTTGGCTTGCAAAAGTTGGTTATGAACGTATGCAAGAAATGGCGGATCCAGCTAGATCTCTCGATAGAGCCAGAGAAACGTGGCAAAAACACGGCTACAGTGAAAAATGGATTCAACAAAGGATGATGGGGCAAGAAACCCGTAATAAGCTTACTGATTATTGGAAAGAAAATGGAGTAGAACAGCCTAGTGAATTTGCAATACTGACTGATATCATTCACCAAGAATGGACAGGCATCAGTGTTAAAGATCATAAAAAATTTAAAGGGTTGAAATCAGAAAATTTACGTGATCATATGAGCGAATCTGAGCTTATTTTTACTGCACTTGCTGAATTATCGACTAGAGAAATAGCGAATGCGACTAATGCAACAGGCATGGAGGAAAATAAAGTGGCCAGTAAAACAGGTGGTAACATTGCAAAGAAAGCGAGAATGGATTTGGAAGAAAAAACAGGTAAGAAGATTGTTACTGCAACTAATTTTATTGCAAAAAACAGAACGATAAAAAAGATAAATTGATCATATATTTGTAACTGCTGGAGAGAAGGGGTTATAAAATGCCTCCTCTCCCCAACCCTCTCCTCCAGCAAAAAGCGCTGGAGGAGAGGGGGCGAGTAGCAAATTCTATCTCAATATCAATTCCCGCATTCGTTTACAAACACTTTGCATGACATGAATGTTATGAATGCTCGCTAAATGAAAGTAAGCGATTAAACCTTGTTTGAAAAGATAATGCAGATAAGCGCGAGAAAAATGTAGGCAGGTATAGCAATCACAATGTGGCATGATGGGTTGATTATCTTTAGCGTATTGGCTTTTTTTGATGAGAATGCGGCCTTGTTCTCCTCTACTTTCAAACGCTAGCCAGCCATCTTTTTCTACAATTTCACCATAGTATAATGTTCCATGACGTGCATTACGCGTCGGTGCAACGCAATCAAAAATATCAATGCCTTTTGCAACCACATCTAATAAATCTTGTGGGTTTAAACCGACGCCCATGGTATAGCGCACTTTATTTTCTGGTAGCATGGGGCGAATCCAGTCAATGATTTCCTCGGTTTTTTTCATATCAAAACCAATGACTTCACCGCCAATCGCTATGCCATCCAAATCTTGTTGCAAAATAAATTCCGTGCTTTGTTCACGTAAATCACGAAAACTACCGCCTTGAATAATGCCAAACAAGGCTTGTCTATGACCGTAAACCGAGTTGGGATTTTTTTCATGTTCTTCTTTCGATAGCATTAACCAGCGATGCGTTCTATCTAATGCGGCAAGTGCTGCTTCTCGCCCACCGGTTTCAGGCGTGCATTGATCAAAAGCCATGATAATATCAGCACCAATGATTTTTTGTGCTTGAATGGAAGTGTGTGAATTGAGATGAATGATTTTTCCAGTTATCGGATGTTTAAAGCGCGCGCCTTCTTCATTGATGGTACAAATTTTACTGTTTTTGGATAAGCTCAATACTTGAAAACCACCGCTATCGGTTAACATAGCCTGGTGCCAACCCATGAAAGTATGCATGCCGCCGGCTGCTTCAATGATTTCCATGCCGGGCGCACATAACATGTGATACGTATTGCCGCCCAATATGATGTCACTGCCGGATTGTTGAAGATCGGCAGGTGTTAGATAATTCAACATGGCGCGTGTGCCTACAGGCATAAAAGCAGGCGTAGTTACCATGCCATGAGGCGTTTCCATCTGCATGACTCTTGCTGGCAGTGAAGCGTGTTTTTTGACGATGTTTGCTTGATATACGTTAGACATGGCGTGGGATTTTATACTAAATAAGGTTATACGAATATGAAAACACTTAGACATTACACTTTTTGGGATAGGATTTGTCTTGGTCTTGATCAAGCTGTGCGGGCATTGAGCAATAATGTAAAAACGACAGGCGCAGATTATCCTGGAAAAGAAACAGAAGACTATTCCATGAATGATAAAGAACGTAAGCAGTCTGCTGCGTTAATGCGTATTAATCATGCAGGTGAAATATGCGCGCAAGCACTTTATCACGGGCAAGGTGTGGTATCACGTTCAAATGAAGTGCAGGAAAAAATGCATTTGGCTGCGATAGAAGAAGGGGATCATTTGTTTTGGTGCAAGCAGCGACTCGATGAATTAGGCAGTCATCCTAGTTATCTCAATCCACTTTGGTATGCAGGTTCATTTTGTATCGGTATGGTAGCTGGCATGATAGGTGATAAATGGAGTCTTGGATTTGTCGCAGAAACGGAACGTCAGGTGATAGAACATTTGAAAAAACATTTACATACACTCCCTGCTAATGACAAGCGCAGTTACACGATATTACAGCAAATGGAAGCGGATGAAGCACGGCATAGAGATGAGGCGCTGGTGTTGGGCGCACAGGAATTGCCGAATGTCATTAAAAAGGGAATGTCTTTTACTTCTAAAATCATGGTTAAGACGGCTTATTGGGTGTGAATTTATTGCATTAACGTTTGCGACGTCATGAGCAATGCACCAGCTTGTACTAACCAAACTATCCAAACGATTTGCATAAAGTAAGGAAACCAGTGTCGTCGCAATAGCCAATAAATAAAGGCAGGGATTAATCCAGCAAGCAGTGGAATGCTAAGCAACGCGATCAATCCTCTGGAGAGATTGCCTGCTTGTCCTCTAGAAAAAACGTCAGTCAGTAACTGCGCCATCCATGCGTGGGCCTTCATCAACCATTCAACGCTGTGTTGTGCATGTGACATAAAAAGAATGATAGCGGCGCTTAATGCGATGATAGCAACGATATGTTTTAACATAAAAATCCCTGGATGATGATCTAATAGTGAAGATTAATCATGCCATATGTAGTTGTCAAACTTTTATACCTATTCCTTTGTTTAATAAAGCCCACGACCAAAAAAAGAGAACAAAAAATAAAATGCTGACAAGACTAAATCCCCAATAAATACTGAGATCAGAAACATTTAATATCCCAAAGCGAAAGGTATCAATCATGGCGAGTACGGGATTGAACGTTGCAAGATATTGCCAGCCTGACGGGAGTTGTTTAATTGAAAAAAACACGCCGCCTAAGTAGGTTAGAGGTGTGAGTAAAAATGTAGGAATAAAAGCAATGTCATCAAAATGTTTGGCGTAAATAGCATTAATAAGACCGCCCATGGAAAATACCATGGCGGATAATACAGCCATGGGAATAACGATAGTATAATGTTGTATGGATAAGCTCGTAAAAAAAAGAGAAATGAGCGCGACGATAGTTCCTGTCAGTAGACCGCGTAATAGGCCGCCTAAGGAAAAACCCAATAAAACCACTAAATTTGACATAGGCGACACTAGCATTTCTTCAATACTTTTATTGAACTTAGTGAGAAAGAATGAGGAAGCTGTGTTCGTGTAAGCACTAGTCATGATAGACATCATGATGAGTCCTGGCACAATATATTTAATGTAAGGATAGCCATCGATTTCACGAATTTGTGATCCAATCAATGTTCCGAAGATAATAAAATATAAACTCATGGTGATAGCAGGCGGTAATAATGTTTGTGTCCATATGCGCATAAAGCGTTGTATTTCTCTGGACAATAATGTTTGCAAAGCGATTCGATTTTTATAAAAGAAAAAAGAGGAAGTCATTTTTGCACCGTTTGAGAAGGATTATTTTTAGAGACCAAATGCATGAATAATTTTTCAAGTCGGTTTGATTTGTTATGTATGCTAGTGATGTTGATATGGTGTTTTGATAATAATCCAAATAATGCGTTAATAGATTGTCCGCGAGTGATCTCAACTTCTAACGTTGTTTCATCGATAAGTGATAATCCGTAATCCATTAAAATAGGGAGTGTAGTCAGCGGATTCTGCATTTCTAACACAATGATTTGTGAATCTAGTCTATTCACTAAGGATTTCATGTCTGCATGTTCTATGATGTCACCATGATCAATGATGGCGACGTTTTTACAGAGATGTTCTGCTTCTTCTAGATAATGCGTTGTTAGGATAATACTTGTGCCTTGTTTATTTAATTCTGTTAGCAAGCGCCATAAACCATGACGCAATTCAACATCGACACCGGCTGTGGGTTCATCCAGAATTAAAAGTTTAGGTTCATTCATGAGTGCGCGCACTATCATCAAACGTCGTTTCATGCCGCCGGATAATTTAAATGCGGGTTGATCATGCATTTCCCAAATACCCATTTCATTTAAATATTTTTCCATGCGTATCACGGCTATTTTTTTGGGTATACCGTAATATCCCGCTTGATGAATGAGAATATTCGAAACGGTGTCGAATAAACTAAAATTCATTTCTTGTGGTACAACACCAATGATGGATTTAGCTTGAATTAATTCTTTGTCTATATCATGTCCGAAGATAGTAACTTTCCCAGATGTTTTATTGACTAACGAACAAATGATGCCTATGGTCGTGGATTTTCCCGCGCCATTTTGGCCTAAGAGCGCGAAGAAATCGCCTTCATCAACGTCAAGGCTTATTCCTTTTAACGCATGAATTCCATTGGAGTAAATTTTTGTTAATTGCTTAACGGATAGTGCTTTCATATTTTATCTTTCAATTGTTTTACTAAACATTGCAGCGCTTTACCCCTATGACTGATAGTATTTTTTACGTTTGATGATAATTCTGCTGCCGTTTTATTTTCAGAAGGAACATAAAATAGAGGATCATAACCAAAACCATTAGACCCTTTTGGTTCGCGCAAAATCATGCCTTGCCACTTGCCCTCACAAATGATGGGCGTTGGATCAAGTGCGTCTGACATAAATACCAGTAAGCAATGAAAGCTTGCGCTGCGTTTTTCATCGGGTACGTTTTTTAATTCATGCAGTAGTTTAGTGATATTGTCTGTAGCAGTCGCTGTGTTGCCCGCATATCGAGCTGAATAAATGCCGGGTGCACCACGTAGTGCATGGACTGCAAGTCCCGAATCATCAGCGATGGCTGGCAATCCTGTTATTTTAGCCGCGTGTCTTGCTTTCAAGATGGCGTTTTCAACGAAGGATAATCCTGATTCCTCAATATCGTGTACGCCCAATTCGGATTGTGTAACAAGCTCAATTTGAAATGGGCGTAATAGTTGGTCAAATTCTTTTATTTTTCCAGTGTTGGAGCTAGCCAATACGATTTTCATCAATGTTTATCATCCAATCGCAATGGCAAGTCCTTTTGCAATAATGGGATTAGCGATAAGAATAACGAGCAATTGTAAAATGACGATGGCGACAAGCGGAGTAATATCAACACCGGCTATGAGTGGTATCAAGCGTTGTAATGGACGTGTGATAGGTGCCGTTAATTTATTTAAGATTAGATAGACGGGTGATTGCGGCTGCATCCAGCTTAATATCGCGAGTAGAATAAGTGCAATCGATAGCGTTTCTAGCAATAGTCTTAATGTATCGCCAATCGTAAGAATCAATAATCCGCCTAGGTTAGGCATGCCGTATGTTAAGAGTGTGAGGACAAGGTATTTCAACAGGACAACCAGTAGGATGAGAATGATAGTGGCTGTTTCTATGCCACGAAAATCTGGTATATATTTTTTCATGGGCTTAATTATAAAATTGGTTAGCTTGACGACGAATTGGGTAAGCGGGTGATGATAGTCAGCGTTACCCCAGGCAAGAATCAGTCTGACAAATAACACCATGATATAAAAATCGAAAACACAGCTAATTAAAAACAGTATTGCATCAAGACCATTGCCAGCCATTTCCTTGTCCTCTCTAGATAAACAATAAAAAAGAATATACTAGAGTCTGTTGTGAATTGCGATCAACGGATTGTTTGAGAGTTGTGTAGTTGTGTAGGTTGGGTTAGGCGTTTTTTGCCGTAACCCAACAATAAAGGGTGTTGGGTTACGGCAAAAGGCGCCTAACCCAACCTACTATTTCTTTTCCATTATCTCAGCCAATTCTTCAGACCGTGTTTTTGCAGCCGAAAGTGCACGTTGATAAATCCCTCGAATATTATTTTCTTCCAGCACAGAAATCGCTTTCTCCGTTGTTCCACCGGGAGAGGTGACATTTTGTCTTAATTCATCAAGCGGCTTGCCACTTTCTATAGCCATGCGCGCTGCACCTAAAGCGGTTTGCAAGGTTAATAAGCGAGCGGTTTCATTCGATAATCCTAATTGTTCCGCCGCTTGTTGCAAGGATTCCATCATTAAAAAAAAGTAAGCAGGACCGCTACCTGATAATGCTGTTACCGTATCCATGAGTGATTCATCCGATAACCAGATAGTAATACCAACGGAACGCATGATGGATTCGGCCATATTTTGTTGTTCATGACTTACGTAAGGATTGGCCCAAAGTGCTGTTGCACCCGATCGAATGAGAGCAGGTGTATTTGGCATGGCGCGTACAATTGCAATAGAGGCACCTAGCCAATCGTGAATACTGGATTCACGTATGCCTGCTGCAATCGATAGAATGAGTGGTTTACGTGTTTGAATGATAGGGGTGAGCTCAGTCATCACCTCTTTTAATAATTGCGGCTTAATGGCCAAGACAAGAATATCAGCCGCTTTTGCCGCTTCTTTATTATCGGTAGTCGTATTAACACCCCATTGTTGATGCAATGCAGTTAGCTTCTCAGCATTCGTATCACAAGCCCATAATTGATGAGCAGGATGACCGCTTGCAATTAAGCCGCCGAGTAGACTACTACCCATGTTGCCGGCGCCTATGATGGCTATGGTTGGTACAGTCATAAGTGGTACTCCTATATAAAGCAAAAACCCCTTCATCCTAAAGGGGTATTGCTATCACGGTACAGAGGTAAATCTTTATTTATTTTATTTAATTTAATAGCTAGTCAACGGATTTCTGACTAGCCAAAACATTGAATAAATTATCATAACGATTATGCGGACTCCACGCATACCAGCCATCACCACCTGCATCTTGCACGGCTTTTAATTGTGCTTTGATGTATTCCAGGGTTTTTGGGTGAGACATGGGGAAATGATAATTTGATAACTCTATGTAAGCATACATTTTGATGGGCATGTCATCTCCACCAAATTGTTTTTTGATGCTTTTTAAAGAGCTATAAACGGTGTCGTAGGGTTTTTTGAAATGTTCTGGAAATGGAACATAGTGGGACGGATAAACCATGGGGCAGATGGCATCGACACTTTGTGAGAATAATTGTACGTTCTGGCCTATATACTTGGATTCACCAAAACTCGCGATACCAAAAACATCCACTTGCAATGGTATGTTTTGCCCCGATAATTTGTTTTTGTACCAGGAAATGATAGTTAATACATTTTTAGCATTATTGGCAGAGGGTTTTTGCTTAGTGTTATATCGAATGTAATCTAATTGAATTTGGCTTGCGCCCCAGTCAACGGCTTGTTTTACCAGCGCATATTTCTTTTGCCACACAGCAGGGTTTTCAATTTGAGCTTTAGTGCCCCCACCTGGAAACATGATGATTCTTGCGACATAACGAATGTTATTTTCTTTAACGAGAGCAAGATTGTCTCTATATCGTTTACTGGGCTTTTCCATATCAATCACAAACGTATTGACGCCCGCACGCTTAGCCCCAGCAATCAAATGATTTAAAAACGCTGTATTTTCAAACATATACTGCGTTATATAAATCCCCCGGACAGGCGCTTGATTAGCCGTAGCTTGTGCAATCGTGGTTAAAAAGAAGAGTGAAAAGAGACCAAATAATAATTTTGTGGTTGTTTTAATAGTCATGGAGATTTCCCCGTTACAATCCCAATAACTTCATGCTATCTCAATTCGGGGCCAAGATGTTGTGGTATAATGTGCCTACTGCGCTGTCTATTAGTTGTTGGGTTATGCGCTTTTTGCCATAACCCAACACACATCTGCTACTCCATTGTAGGGCCTGCTTGTTTGATGGCATCGCTTACTGCAAAGCGTTTGAAATTTTCGATGAATAACGAAATCAATTGTTTAGTATTCGCCTGATGCAGAGATTTATCATTCCATGTTTTGCAAGGGTTTAATAAAGCGGATTCCACATCATTAACAGCCATTGGAATATCCAGATTAAATCCTGGCAGTTTTTCGAACTGAGCTTGTTTAAGATCATCATTGACTATAGCTGTGACGATAGCGCGAGTTGTTGGGATAGAAAAACGTTGACCACCTTCACCGTGAGCACCGCCCGTCCAACCGGTGTTTACCAGATAAACTTCGGCATCAGAATGGCGTAAACGTTTCATTAATAATTCAGCATAAACCGCTGGCGGGCGTGGGAAAAACGGTGCGCCAAAACAAGTAGAAAAAGTTGGTTTGATGCCAGACCCTTGGCCGACTTCTGTGCTGCCAACTAAGGCAGTATAACCACTTAAAAAATAATAAGCGGCTTGCTCGGGTGTTAAACGTGCAACAGGGGGTAATACGCCGAATAAATCACAGGTAAGAAAAAGAACCGAGTGTGGTTGTTTGCCACGATTGCTTTCTACACGTTGAGGAATAAATTCACGTGGATAAGCTGCGCGCGTATTTTGGGTTAAGCTGGTATCGGCATAATCCGGTGTTTTGGTTTCTTCATTTAGTACAACATTTTCGAGTACCGATCCATATTGAATGGCATTCCAGATGAGTGGCTCACGCTCTTGTGACAAGTCTATGCATTTTGCATAACAGCCGCCTTCAAAATTGAATATGCCATCTTCACCCCAACCGTGTTCATCATCGCCAATGAGAAAGCGGGCAGGATCAGCAGAAAGAGTGGTTTTACCGGTACCGGATAAACCAAAAAAGAGAGCAGTATCGCCATCTTTACCAGCGTTTGCAGCACAGTGCATAGGTAAAATATCGTGTTCAGGTAGAATAAAGTTTAAAACCGAGAACATGGCTTTTTTCATTTCACCGGCATAATACGTACCACAAATGAGAATGCGGCGCTCGCTGAAATTAAGAATGACGGCAGCATCACTGTTTACACCATCAACGGCAGCATTGGTTTGTAAGGAAGGTGTATTTAAAATGGTCCACTGATGGGTTTGATCGGAAGTAATAGGTGTTTCTGGACGGATAAATAAATTGGTGACAAATAAAATATGCCAGGCGAGTTCCGTTCTGACTTTAACAGGAATACCAAGGGAGTCATGAGCGCCAACGCTTAAATAAGTCGTAAAAGAGGTATCTTTTTCATTGAGGTAAGCTTCTGCTTTTTGCCAAAGTGCATTAAATTTTTCTGAACTAAGGGGTTGATTCGTGGTATTCCAATCTACCTTGGTTTCTGTTGTTTCATCTCTAACAATAAAACGATCTTTGGGTGATCTACCGGTGCGAAGACCCGTTGTCACAACCAGCGCTCCGTTTGAGGCTAGTTCACCTTCATTGCGGGCAAGCGCCATGTTCACTAATTCTTCAGCGGTTAAATTGAGATGGTTTATAGATTGCATGTTGATAACCTCATTCATGGATACAACCATTCAGGTGGCCTCCTAAAGCCAAGCATTTTGGGAGCCGGTATTGTACATAAGAAGGTAGAGAGATAACAGCGGGACTATCGTTCACATCGTTTTAGATAACTTTCCCAGCCGCTTTCACGATATTGACGCGCTGTTTCCAGTGGTTGGTCGGCTTTGATGATGCCGCGCCCTACAATAATGATGTCGCTGCCATGTTCCAATATGGCGGTTTCGGGGGTGTTGTATTGTTGGCCGAGTTTATCGGTTCCGCCATCCAGTTTGACGCCGGGGGTGAAATGAATCCAGTGCGGGTCTTTTGATAGAGCATGTTGAGTGACAAAACCGATTACAAAGTCAGCGAATTGCTCAGCCATTTGTAGTGTATGTTGTACATAATCAGCATTCATTAAATGACCGCTAGAACTCATTTCAGCAATTAAGATTAATCCACGGTTTTTTTTGCGACCCACTTCTGCAAGACCACTGATGACCCCAGGACCAGGCAGACAATGTGCGTTGATGACATCACTCCAATCGGCGATGTGGTAAATGCCACCTTCATATTGATGCTTAACGGTATGGCCTATGTCTGCAAATTTTCTATCTTCAAATAATACAAATCGATGTTTTAACGCTATTTTTCGTAATTGATGCGTGAGTTCTGGTGTGAAATCTTGAATGATATCGATATGCGTTTTAAGCATGCATATTTCAGGGCCGAGTAAATCAGCCAAGTCTAATAATTCTTCTCTGGTCGTTACATCTGCAGATAAGCAAAGATTGGTTTTTTTCTCATCCATCAGTTGAAAGATATTTTTTGCAACCGGTGAAAGGCAATAATGTGCACGTTCGGCATAAGAGTGAGATGAAATAATCATTTCACATTTCTCTCGGTTAAAAAGGCTTCAATCAATCGTTGTTCTTTGGTATTTAGCAAACTTCCCTGAAGTAGTGAAGTTAATATTTCAGAAAGAGTCAGAATGGTATGGGTTTTATATTGTTTGGATAAATTGTCTTTGCCGCCTTGTTCTCTATCAATTAGCGCAATAACATCGTGTATGGTTAAACCAGCTGCTTCAAGATCATGAGTGGTTTCAAGAATACTACCGCCCGTTGTAATCACATCTTCAATCACAAGACAGGTTTGCCCAGGTTGAAATTCACCTTCAATAGATTGTTTAGTGCCGTAGTCTTTTTTTTCTTTGCGGCGCATGATCATGGGCACATTATGTTCCAGAGAGAGACAGGTCGCGATGGGGAGAGCGGTATAAGGTACGCCGCAGACTAAATCAAACGATGATCCGTGCATGCGTATTTCATCCCACATGGCGATTGCTACCATGCGTAAGACGTCTGGGTAGGAAATGATTTTGCGCAGATTCATGTAAACGGATGAGGTTTGCCCGCTTTTCAGTAAAAATTCACCGAATTGTATGCATCCGATTTGATAGAGGGAAGTGATCAGTTTAGCTTTTAGCATCATGGAGTCTCTCATTTGATTGGAAAGAAAAATACTTGATAATATTGTTGTCTGTAAAGAAAAATGATACAAATACCCAACTATTATAAAACAGAAAATACAATGAGCCCCACTGCGCAGTTAGTATTAAAATCGGGAGAAGTATTTTACGGTGATGCTCCTCTCCACCAACAGCAAATTTCATTTGGGGAAGTCGTTTTTAATACAGGCATGGTTGGTTACGTTGAGTCTTTAACGGATCCTTCTTATGCTGGCCAAATTCTGGTTTTTACGTATCCTCTGATAGGCAATTACGGTGTGTCGGCTTTAGATACGTGGGAGTCTCAAAAAATTCATGTGAGAGGCGCTATTTTTTCTGAGCTTTCTTCTTTTTATTCAAACCAGTCTGCGGAACTATCCTTGGGTCAATGGTTAAGCGATCAACAGATTCCTTATTTGACGGGTGTGGATACGCGCGCATTGACTAAAGTGTTGCGAATGAAAGGGGTAGAATCCGGTGCCATTACTCCTCTTCATGCCAAACTGGATCACTTTGAATCGTTTGATCAGATTAACTGGGTGAAGGAAGTCTCGATTAAAGAACCTAAGTATTATGGTTCAGGTGATAAACTCATTATCGCCATTGATTGTGGAATGAAAGATAATATTTTACGTTCTCTTTGTCGTTTTCCAGTGCGTATCAAGCGTGTTCCTTTCGACTATGATTTTACCAATGAACCCTTTGATGCTGTCTTTATTTCAAATGGCCCGGGTGATCCTATGCGTTGTGATGCGACGGTTGCGATTATCAAGAAAGCCATGGCTATGCAAAAACCGACTTTCGGTATTTGCCTTGGAACGCAATTAATGGCGCTTGCTGTGGGTGCTAAAACATATAAGCTGCCTTTTGGTCATCGCTCGCATAATCAACCGTGTTTGTATATTGAATCGAATCGTTGTTTTCTGACGTCTCAAAATCATGGGTATGCAGTGGATGAAGCGAGCTTGCCTTCTGATTGGCGAGTAACGTTTAGAAATTTAAACGACCAAAGCGTGGCAGGCATAGCGCATGTTAGCCTACCGTTTTTTTCAGTGCAGTTTCATCCGGAAGCAGCGCCTGGCCCTGAAGATACGGAATGGTTGTTTCAGCAGTTTATTGATTGTATTAAATAAAGTCTGCTGCTCTGGTAATCAAGAATTTGTTTTGACAAATAAAGCGCAGGAGGCCGGAGGCCGACGAGCCATTGTCAAAACAAATTCTTGATTACCAGAGCAGCAGTTCCAATTAATACACTAGAATGAGGTATCTCCATGCGGTTTCATGGCAAAAAAGTTTTGCTTCTTGGCTCAGGTGGATTGCGCATTGGTCAAGCAGGTGAATTTGATTATTCAGGATCGCAAGCCATTAAGGCTTTGAAGGAAGAAGGGATTAAGGTTGTACTCGCCAATCCCAATATTGCGACTGTGCAAACAGATGATCATATGGCGGATGTACTTTACTTGCAGCCGCTCAATGTAGAAGTCGTTACTCAAATCATTGAAAAAGAAAAACCCGATGCGATTTTGTTGGGATTTGGTGGTCAAACCGCGCTTAATTTAGGATTGCTGCTGGAAAAAAATGGGGTACTCAAAAAGTATAACGTTAAAGTGTTAGGCACGCCCGTTTCTTCCATACGTCAAACAGAAGACCGTGATTTATTCAAACAGGCATTGGATAGTATTGGTATTCATTCTCCACGTAGTTTTTCGGCAACCACCGTCGATCAAGCATTAGCGGCAGCAGAAGAAATTGGTTATCCCATCATGATGCGGGCGGCATTTTCATTAGGCGGTTTAGGCTCGGGTAAAATTGCAAATAAAAACGAGTTAATCAAACGGTCTAAAGAAGTGTTTGCAACCGTTCCACAAATATTGATTGAAGAATATTTATTGGGTTGGAAAGAATACGAATATGAAATTGTTCGTGATGCAGATGGAAATGCATTAACCATTTGCAACATGGAAAACCTGGATCCCATGGGAGTCCATACTGGTGAAAGTATAGTCGTTGCACCGGCGCAGACCTTAAGTAATCGTGAGCATCAGCATTTGCGTAATATGGCGATTGCGATAGCGACGCATTTTAAAATTGTCGGTGAATGTAATATTCAATATGCTGTGAATCCTCTAAACGGTGATTATCGTGTCATAGAAATGAATGCGCGTTTGTCACGTTCGAGTGCGCTTGCTTCCAAAGCGACAGGTTATCCGCTTGCATTTGTTGCTGCTAAATTAGGTTTAGGTTATTTGCTGCATGAAATTAAAAATAGCGTGACGCAACAAACCTGCGCTTTTTTCGAGCCTGCTTTAGATTATATCGTTGTTAAAATTCCACGTTGGGATACACACAAGTTAAAAGCGGCCGAGCGTACGATTGGTACAGAAATGAAAAGTGTAGGCGAAGTCATGGGTATAGGACGATCTTTCCCTGAAAGTTTGCAAAAAGCAGTAGGCATGTTAAACATTGGCGCGTCTTGTCTCAGTGATTATATTCATGATATTCCTGATCCAAAAATGGAAATTGAATATCCTACAGATCGTCGTTTATTTGCTTTGTATCGCTATTTTTTACAAGGTGGTACGGTCGATGAAGCACATCAATTAAGTAAAATTAATCCCTGGTTTTTATCACACATTCATTCTATAGCCTTACTTGAAAAAAGAATAACATCAGAACCCCTGTCGGATGTGTTATTAAAATCTGCAAAGTTAATGGGTTTTTCTGATCGTGCCATCGGTGTATTAACGAGACATACAGAAGATGTGATTAGAGCAAAACGCTTGCAAGCTAATATTATTCCTTACGTAAAACAAATTGATACATTAGCCGGTGAATTTGAAGCGGAAACCAATTATTTATATTTAACGTATCATGCATGCGAACATGATATTAAAACATCATCCGATAGACCTGTTCTCGTGTTAGGTTCTGGGCCTTACGCCATTGGTTCATCCGTTGAGTTTGATTGGTGTGCGGTTAATACATCGCGTTCATTGCGAGAGCAAGGTAAGAAATCCATTTTAATTAATTCTAATCCTGAAACCGTTTCTACGGATTACGATGAATCGGATCGTTTGTACTTCGAGCAATTAACGTTAGAACGGGTGCAAGACATTGCTGATTTTGAAGAAGCAGAGGGAATTATTGTTTCAGTTGGCGGGCAAGTTGCAAATAATCTTGCGCTACCTCTTTCGAAAAAAGGATATACGTTGTTAGGCACATCGGCACAAGCCATCGATCAAGCAGAAGACAGAGAAAAATTTTCTGCCTTATTGAATGAATTAAACATTGATCAACCCGATTGGCAGCGTGTGAGTAGTCTTGATAAAGCAAAACAATTTGCAGAACAAATGGGTTATCCCGTGTTGATACGACCTTCTTATATTTTGTCTGGCTCAGCCATGAATGTGGCTTATAATGAAGCATCATTAAATCAGTTTTTAAAAGAAGCGTCTTTGGTTTCATCCGAACATCCGGTTGTGATATCCAAATTTATTCAAGATGCTAAAGAATTAGAAATGGATGGTGTTGCAGATAATGGCAGAATTGTCATTGAAGCGATTACGGAGCATGTTGAAAATGCGGGCATTCATTCAGGCGATGCAACGCTAGTCATTCCACCACAGCGTTTGTATCTTGAGACCATACGTAAAACGAAAAAAATCACCAGTGAAATCGTGAGAGCGTTACGCATTACAGGCCCGTTTAATATTCAATTCATTGCAAAAAATAATTTTATTCAAGTGATAGAATTGAATTTACGTGCATCACGTTCATTCCCATTTGTTTCCAAAGTAACCGGTTATAATTTTATTGCGATCGCAACCCGCGTGATGTTAGGCAAATATATTCCGACAACGTATGAAACATTAGAACTGGATTATGTAGGTGTAAAAGCACCGCAATTTTCCTATCATCGATTAAAAGGTGCGAATCCGGTTGCGAATGTGGAAATGGCATCAACGGGTGAAGTCGCTTGTTTAGGCGAAAATCTTTACGAAGCGTATTTACGTGCCTGGCTTGCAACCGAGCAAACCTTGCCTCAAAAAAATATTCTTATCTCCGTTTCCGATGCCCATAAAGCAAAATTATTACCGTATTTACAACAATTGGAAGAAGCGGGTTTTGAATTTTATAGCACTAGCGGCACACATACTTTCTTATCCAAAAATGGAGTGGGTTCGTATTTCGTGCATAAATCCAGCGAAAAAAATGAACCGAATATTCAAACCTTAATTACGCAACGTAAAGTGGATCTCATTATTAATTTGCCTACGGCAAGTATAATGGATACGAATACAGATGGATTTATGATAAGGCGAATGGCAGTTGATCATCATATTCCACTGATCACGAATTTGCAGTCAGCACTTATCATGTTGCAATGTCTAATCGATTTCAAAGGCAAACCACCGGAGTCCGTTTTATCATGGCAAGAATATATGCAGAGGCATGCGCCTCATCAACAAATAATGAAAGCGACAGCGTAATGGAAAATATCTTGCAGGGTTCAGATATTATTTCAATGCAAGATATGTCATTGGCGTGTATTCAGTTGATATTAAAAACGGCAGCAGAACTGAAAGCAAAACCCAAGACAGATTTATTAAAAAATAAAGTGATAGCGCATTGTTTTTTTGAACCATCGACGCGTACACGCTTATCGTTTGAATCGGCTACCTTGCGTTTAGGTGGAAACGTCATTGGTTTTTCTAGCGATGAAGCCCTTTCCATTCGAAAAGGTGAAACCTTACAAGATACCATACGCGTGATTTCAAGTTACGCGGATTTGATTATCATACGTCATCCTAAAGAAGGCTCTGCACGTCTTGCTGCAGATGTATCGGATAAACCGGTTATCAATGCGGGAGATGGTGCCAATCAACATCCCACACAAGCCTTACTGGATTTATTTACGATACAAGAATGTCAACACAGGTTAGATGGATTAGCGATAGCATTAGTCGGTGATTTGAAATACGGCCGCACCATTCATTCGTTTGCAGAAGCCTGCATGTTGTTTGATATTCGATTGTTTTTAGTGGCTCCCGATGCATTAGCTTTACCAGAAGCATTATGTGATACCTTAAAAAAAGTAGGCGTGCGTTTTTCATTTCATCAATCCATAGAAGAAGTCATTCCCAAAGTCGATATTTTATATATGTCACGTATTCAGCAAGAGAGGTTCAGTGATATTGAATACCAGCGCATTCGTCATCAATATGTATTAACAGAGAGTATGTTATCTCTTGCGAAATCTAATTTAAAAATATTGCACCCATTACCGCGAGTGAACGAAATTGATGTGGGAGTCGATAAAACACCTTACGCGCATTATTTTGAACAAGCAGCGAATGGATTGTATGTGAGACAAGCGTTATTGACGCTGTTATTGAATAAATCATTTGGAGAATGGAATGACGAATAAAACCTTATCGGTTGCTGCTATTCAAAATGGTACGGTGATTGATCACATTCATTCCGGTCAAGCGATTCGCATCATTCATTTGTTAGGGTTACTGGAAAAAAAACATAAGGTGACCCTAGGTTTAAACTTACCTAGTAAACAATTGAAATTCAAAGATATCATCAAGATAGAAGATCTTGCGTTAAAAAATGAAGAAGCCAATGAGATTACGGTATTTGCACCGGAAGCGACGATTAATATCATTAAGGATTTTGAAGTCGTGCAAAAAATCACAACAACGTTGCCGCCCCATATCGCAGATGTATTTGTTTGTCCTAACCTTGCTTGTATTACTCGCGCTGAACCCATTGCAACTTTTTTTAATATTGAATCACAAGGCAAACAGATTCATTTAACGTGTAAATATTGCGAAAAATCATTTGATCGCAATGCTGTGTCAGTGAAGATATAACGAATGATTACGATAGAAGGCGCGAAAACTCTTGATGGTCACGTTTCAACAATCACCATTCAAAGTGATGACGATACCATTATTGCAGCACAGGGATTAACGATATTGCCGGCGGTGATTGATCCGCATGTTCACTTTCGTACCCCTGGCATGGAATATAAAGAAGATTGGCGTACGGGTGCGAAAGCGGCTATTCGAGGTGGATGTACACAGGTGTTTGATATGCCTAATACTAAACCGCCTACGTTTACTAAAACTTTATTAAACGAAAAAAAAGCGTTGATAGAATCGCAATTAAAAGAAGTCGATATTCCATTACGCTACCAATTATTTTTTGGAGCAGACAAACAACATTTGCATGAAATAACCGGTGTGAAATCCGCTGTCATTGGCATCAAAGTTTTTATGGGATGCAGTACGGGTAATTTGGTTATTGATGATGATGAAAGTTTACATGCGGTTTTTTCATTAGCAGCAAAAGAAAATATGTTAGTTGCCGTGCATGCAGAAGATGAACATTTGATACGTGAACGAGTGGCAAATTATAAAGGTGTGATGAATTACCAGGCTCATTCCACTATCCGTAATATTGAAGTGGCAACGACAGCTGTGGCTAAAGCGATAGCGTTATCAAAACAATATGGTACACGTTTATATGTTTTACATGTGAGTAGTAGAGAAGAAGTGGCTTTAATCAAAGCAGCTAAAGAAGAAGGCTTGCTGGTTTTTGCGGAAACGACGCCTCACCATCTTTTTTTTGATACGAGAGCTTACAATACATTAGAGGGCAAAGCCGTTGTGAATCCGCCGCTTAGAGAAACGCATCATCACGATAGTTTATTTAAAGCGATACAGGAAAACGTGATTGATACCATTGGCTCTGATCATGCACCGCATACCTTGGAAGAAAAATCCAAACGTTATGGAGAATGTCCTTCTGGCATGCCGGGTATAGAATTCATGTTGCCCTTATTATTGAATGCTTATCATGAGAAAAGACTTACGCTTTCACAAGTGGTGTCATTGACATCAAAACGTGCGCGAGACATTTTTCATTTACCCGAATACGATGATGTTGTGTTAGTCGATTTAAATAAAATATCAACGATAACTACAACAGAAAGTAAATGCGGCTGGTCCCCTTACATGGGGCTTACACTCACGGGCTGGCCGGTGTATACCGTGATGAAGGGGCGGGTGTTTGAGTGTTAGTGGCGAAATAAATAGATGTTATTTATTATCTTGATTAAATTGTTTTAATAAATCATCTGGTAAAGCAGCATCGAAGTCGTTACGGATTTCAATAAGGCCTCTTAGTTGGCCACCATGTCGTTTGTTTATTGTTTTCTTACCTTTAAGTACTTTATAGATTAATTTATAAATTTTTTTTATATTAAATAGGTTAATTGGCATGTTTATTTCTTTTTTCAAAGTTATTTTCTTGTTTTAATTTCTATATTTTCTGGCGCAATCCAGATTACTTTTCCATCGCGCCAAACGCAGATTGGATTGCCTGATTGCTTATGTTTTAACAATGCGGCGTTGATACCTCTTTGAATTGCACTAGTCACAGCATCCGCATCATTTAATATTCGTGAAATTTCTTCATCTGCGTGTTTTATTTGTTTATTCACTGTATGTCTCCATTAAATGTTTCCATATTGTTTCATTTCTAATGCTGATTTTATTTTGAGTCTGCGTTGCTATTAGAGTCAGTTGATTAGCATCTGAATTATCATAAAGTTTCCAGGAATCAGCTATTGGTTGATATAAATTAAAAAAATTGCTTAGTCCAGCTTTATATCGACGTCGAATGGTTTCTTCTGGTACTGAATGCCCACCCATTTTTATGCGATCAGTAACCCGGGAAATTGCAAGATTTATATCTCTTAACCATAAAAATATAAGGTGAAATTGATAGCCGTTTTCTTTAAGTTTTTTAATCCACCCAGCAAATGTACGGCTAGCCAATGTAGTCTCGAATGCGAAGTTAGTGTTTTCATTAGCTAATGATTTAATGCGATCAAGCATAATACGGCCAGCCTGAATAGCCGCATTTTCTGGTTGGAATGCGCTTAATCCTTGCGCAATTACATCAGCATTTACAAAATCTTTAATCTGTATTGTATCTTGCAATAATGCAGGTGCTGCTGTGCTTTTTCCTGAACCATTTGAGCCTGCAATAACGATGACATGTGGCATGTCTACCCCTTCATATTTTGATTGATGACATTATCAGATCATTTAATGAATGGTCAAATTATTCATCATCAATTTAGTATATTAATATCACTTACTCGCATGTACATACACCCCATCCCAATCAGCAGGCGGAGGTGTGATTTTAAATTCATTAATTCGATTCAAATACAAAGGATAAATTTTCTTATCAGGATAAGCTTTTTCTAGTTCAGATATTAACGTAAACGCATCATCCCATTTTTGTTTGAAATAATAGTTCAGTGCCTGATTATATTTTTCTAATTCATTTTTTAATTCTGTCGTAAGCATTTCTTGTGGGCCGATTACTTCATAAATCGCAATGCCTTTTAATTTTCCTTTTACACGCACAAGATCTAATTTTCTAAATATAAACTTGGGTTGATTGTTTTGTGTGGATTCTGTAACAATGATTTTGACGCCATAATATTTTGTTAAACTTTCTACACGGGATGCAAGATTCACTGTATCACCTAACACCGTATAGTTACGTCTATAGCGTGAACCCATATCGCCTACACTCATGATGCCGCTATTTAATCCTATCCCAATTTTTATTTCCGGCCAGTTATTTTCATCCGTCATTTTTTTAATGTCTTTTAATTTACCCTGCATTTCAAGCGCACATTCTATGGCGTGGCGTTCATGACTTTTATCTTTAAGCGGTGCACCCCAGAATGCCATAATCATATCGCCTACATATTTGTCTATGGTTCCATGATGTTTAAAAATAATTTCTGTCATGGGATTCAAATAGAAATTTAATAATCGTACAAGTTCTGCCGCCGTTAATCCTTCTGAAATAGTGGTGAAATCACGAATGTCTGCAAACAATACCGACATTTGTCTGTCTTCACCTTGCAACGCGTAATCAGCAGAGGTTTTTAACATTTCATCAATGTGTTTTGCTGGTACATATTGCCCGAACATTTTTTTAAGTCGTTCACGGCGTCTGGATTCAAATAAATAACCGTAAATAATATTTAAAAAAGCCATTAAGGTGAGGAGTATGACAGGTATTAATAATGATAAGACGAGACCTGTTGCCTCCCATATCCAGTTGTTAATGAATAATAAAGCAAGTGGCAGAAAGATAATGATTAAACCTAATAAGCGAGGACCAAAATAAGGAAATAACCATGCTGAAATTAAGCCGAGCAATAAAGTGATTATTAATTTTGCGCCACTTGTCCAAGCAGGCACATAAGAAAAATTATTTTCTAACATCCCATTGACCAGTGTTGCTTGAATTTCAACGCCAGGATAAGGGCTTTGAATGGAAGTTGGCTGCAAATCACCTAAACCTAATGCAGATGTTCCTAAGAATAAAATTTTTCCCAGTAGAGCATCTTTAGGGAGTTTATTGTGTAAGACATCGGTTGCTGAAAAATAGGGGAAGGTATACGATTTTCCAATAAATGGAATTAAGGCTTGTCCTTCTGCATCCGTTGGTATGATACGATTGCCGAGTTTAATTCCTTCCAGTTGATGTGTTTTATTGTATTGCGGCGTGACCAATGAAATCGTTTCGCCTAGATAAGCTATCACGGCTTGTAATGATAATGCAGGATAAATGCCGCCTTGATATTCAATGATTAAGGGTGCGCGACGTATGATGCCGTCACTGTCGTGAAAAATATTAATAAATCCCGCTAATTTTGCTGCATCTTGTAAAACAGGAATGCTGCTAACATAACCTATACCTTTGATGATGGCGAGTTGATGTTGAAGTTCCGGCGATAAGACTAATATGGGTTTAGGTAAAATGTTATCGGCTTCGGGTTGTGGTGTAAAAGCAATGGCTAATACGCTCTGATTTTCAGCAAGGCTTTTTGCCAGAATACTATCGTTATCAAAAAGCATTTTGGATTGATTCAGTGAGAGAATAGCCGATGCATCCAGCAAATTTCTTTTTCCTAAGGTATTAAGAATAGTTTCTGCAATATTATTTTCTTTTTCAGGAAACACGATATCAAACGCAGTAATTGTTGCACCTTGATTTTTTAATTGCGTTAATAGTTCAGCAATTTTATTTCTAGGCCAAGGCCAGTGACCTTCTGCTTTCAAACTTTTTTCATCGATGTCGATAATCGCAACAGGACTGGTTGGTTTAATGTTTTGTGTGAGTACTCGAGTGCGTAATTGTATATCGTAGCCAATGTTATCTAAACGTTCGACAAGACTGCCTATGGATTTATTGGAAGTAATTAATATCCAGACGGCCATGAAGACTAATAAGATTCCAAGCAAAATGGGTATTCGTTTATTCATGGTGCTCTCCTTATCACCTACTTAAATAATATAGTCTTATATATTTGAATTCACTATGATTATTTTTTTTAATGGAATATGAATTATACTCTGTTGATGGCCACAAGGGATGCAAAGGAAGAGTAAACCATGAAATATTTGATCATGATATCGCTAACGCTTTTATTCACCAGCATATTTTCTACGAGTTATGCAGACCCTCCTTTACCTACACCGGTAGGCAGAGTGGTTTGGGTATCGGGTGATTCCTTTAAAGCCATCATGGCAAATAAGGAAGAGCGATTACTTCAAAAAACATCGGTTATTTATTTGCATGATTTATTAAAAACAAATGATAAAACACAAGCTGAAATTGTTTTTACAGATAACACCCTCATGACGTTTCATACAGATACCTCTTTTTCTGTCGATAATTATTCTTTTCAAGGAAAAAATAAGAAAGGGTCAGTTGGCAAATCAGTTATGAGTTTGATTGAAGGTGGATTTCGTACCGTAACAGGGTTGATCGCCAAAAATAATCCATCGGATTATGCGGTGAACACACCCGTTGCAACCATAGGTGTGCGTGGTACGGATTATACGGTTCAGTTAAAAAATGGCGAATTGTTTATTGGTTATAATGCAGGACAGCCTTGTGTTACATCGAAAAATGGTAGTAAAGAATTATGTCTTGATAATAAAACGCCTTACGCAAAAGTTGCATCGCCTAATGCTGCTCCAGAAGGGATAACGACTAAACCAGAAGCATTGACTCAGGATTTAAAAATCGTTAATGCAACCATTGCTGGATTTGGTACCGTTGGTGGAGGGGTAGGCGGTGGTGGTAGAGGTGGCGCGATCACGAGTTTCTGTATTAGCCAGTGAGTATAATAGCTTAGGTACAGAAAGGGTCAACCAGACGTTTTCCGAATAGTCTTTTGTGTAGGCGCTTTAATTAAATCTAGAAATATCATGATGGCTAACTGTTCTCTCTCACGCAATTTTTCAAAATAATTATCTTCAAATAAAGTGATGGCATGTTGTTGTAGTGTAGAAATTGGGATAAGCGTTGCTATATTTTCCAATGATTTTTCCCATTCTGGCGTTTGTTGATAGTGGGTCATCGCTTCTGTGATAGGTTTATTTAGCGCTGCTGTTAAAAACGAAACGAGGCCTTTGTCTGTGTGAGTAACATCCTTTACGTATTGAATACAATTGATATTTTGAGCCCAGTCATTCCATGCAAACAGAATAGACAGCAACTCTGGATGATCGATTAAACTGCCATTCTGCGCCCACTTTTCAATGCGACTTACTGTGAGTTTTTGTAAAGAGTCTAATTGCTCGGGTGTTAGATGACGGTATTCACGGGGTAAAAAGGTGTCAGATTCTTCAGTGTGCTCTTGATTCTGATTTCTTAATTCATGCACGATAATATAAAGACTTTTATTCGCATCCGCGATAGCGTGTTGAAGAATGATAAAACGTTCTTCTGATCGGTGAAAGCGTTTCAGCAATCCATTAATAATACGATGAATGCGCATAGGTGTATCAAGACTCAATGGATTCGATAATCCTTGCGGAAATAAGTCGCCATTATTTAATAAAGCACTGATGATGATTTGAATATTTTCTAATGGTATGGTGTTTATCACTCGGCTATCGAGTAAATCAAGAAATGGTGTGATACGTTCATCTTGGTTCAGTTTCATTAATGCTTGATCAAACGCTTCTTTATCCTTAGTGATAGATAGTAATGTTTCAAATTCAGATTCAGGAATTTGTCCTTTTTGCATAGAGAGTCGGAAGTAGACGTCAAATAAATCAGGGCTACAAATGCGATGTAATTTTCTTGCGACCGTATCAGAATAATAAAATACTTCTTCTGTGTGATAAAGATGACGAATGCGTGGAAATAAACGAATCAGTAATTCCAGTAAAATATCATGTGAAACACGATTGCTGTGTAATATTATTTCTTCACAACGTGCTTTATCTTTTTGTAGTTCATATTTATTTAATACATAAACGTTGTCTAATAAATCAGTAAATAAATCTTTATTTTCTCGTATTCTCAAATAAACATCGGGTGCAAATACTTCTATGGCGGTTAACGCGAAAAAATCCACAGGATTAACAACGTCACGCAAACGTGAATAGCTAAAGTTTAAAGTGTTGATGTAACGCGTAATATCACGACAATTTTCAAAAAAATATTTAAGCGCGTTATAATAAACGTCTGCCCAGTATTCACTATTCCATTTATCTTCAGTAACAGTCGCAATGATTTCAATTAAATGATCAGCTAATAATTTTTCAAGATCTTGTTGTAAAATGGGTGGAATATCAAAAGGGAGTTGTACGATTTTTTCAAGCGTTTCTTCACCACCAAAACCATCTAATTGATTGATGGCTTGTACGACAACGTCTTTGTCTAGTGCAAGCAGATAAGCCGTGTTTTCATAATCCCCCATGGATTTTACAATTTGAAAAATCTGTTTCATTTCGTAATCGTATAACCTTGAAATATTATCGATGATAATAATGAGTTTGTGTTTTTGATTTTTTAATAATGCATTTAATTCTGCTTTGATGAGTGTTAAGTCTCTGCCGGATTCCCAGGCATAGACATCTTCTTTATGTTTAAATAAAATCGTATCGAGAAAAGATCGTTTGGTTCGTAATGCTTTTGGAATGGGTTGATGTGTAAAATACGATACGTATAATTCCAGTAAGTGAATAATGCGATCACGATGATCAAGATGAGGTACATTGCGTAACACAGAAGAGAGTCTACGAAAGAAGCTATAAATTAATTGATTTTGTCCGGAATAACTCCAGGGACTAAAATTTAAAATGATAGGTGCTTCATCTTCTGGCACATTCGTCGCAGCAAAATTTAATTCTTCTACTACAAGATTAATCACAGAGGTTTTACCCGCACCCCAACCACCGTATAACCCCACGACTAAACTCTCTGTTGCTTTATGATCCAAGAGGCAACGTGCTAAATATTTTGAAAAGACAGACCGAGACAGTCTGTCTTGTTCGCTTTTTGTGATAGGACGATCGGCATCAAACATGGGAAGGCTCCTTCTTGTTTGACTAATAGACTCCCATAAGGGATAGTATAGCAATTTCCGGTAATCATAATAATTTTATCCATATAATCAGTAGCTTAAGTCTTGCGAAGAAAATAATATGAAGAAATATGAATGGCAAAAAGCATTATCCGATTTGATCACTGACCCTAAAGAATTGCTGAGCATGCTGGAACTGGACCCCATGTTGTTGGATAGAGCAGAAGCAGCCGTACGTCAATTTCCTTTAAAAGTGCCACGCCGTTTTCTTGATCAAATTGAAAAAGGTAATCCACGGGATCCATTGTTACTGCAAGTGCTTCCATTAGCGGCTGAATTAACCGAGCATGCAGATTATGTTTCTGATCCTTTAGAAGAGATAAAATCCAATCCCATTCCTGGCTTATTGCATAAATATCATGGACGCGTATTGCTTACCTTAACCAGCGCGTGTGCGGTGCATTGTCGGTATTGTTTTCGCAGAAATTTTCCTTATGAAGATAACAATCCTGGCATGAGTGGCTGGCGTGCATTGTTTGATTACATTCAACAAGATTCTACTATTACGGAAGTGATATTAAGCGGTGGCGATCCACTGTCCATGAGTGATAAATCATTAAAATTATTTTGTGACCAACTGCAATTAATCCCACACGTAAAACGTTTGCGTTTTCATACGCGATTACCGGTTGTATTACCAGAGCGTATCACCGATGAATTTATCGATTGGATAACGAGCGTACCATTTAATGTTGTGATGGTGATTCACATGAATCATGCGCGTGAGATGAGTGATGCGGTGAAGACAGTGCTGCAAAGATTACTTAATGCTCGCGTTACCTTATTAAATCAATCCGTATTATTAAAAGGTGTGAATGATGATGTGGCTATTCTTGCTGAGCTGAGCGAAGTGTTATTTGCAGCCGGTGTATTGCCTTATTATTTGCATGTCTTAGATAAAGTAAAAGGCGCAGCGCATTTTGATATGCCTGAGGAAAACGCTATTCAGTTACACACCGCATTGACACATGTTTTGCCGGGTTATCTAGTGCCTAAGTTAGTGAGAGAGGAGGCGGGAGAGGGTGCGAAGACGATGTTGGGGTAGCGTTTTGGATGGAGAGTTTTGATATGAAAAATTCAAAAGTAGTAGAAAAAAGTGAATTCATACAGCATACAAATAAATATTTAAAATGGGTTGAAGATAATAATTCTTCTCTTGTTATTGTCGAGAATAATTGCTCATGTTTTACCTTGAGTAAAATGAAATATAAAACTTTAAAAGATTTGCGTGGTTCAGTTAAAGTAAAAATACATGGGAATATTAATGAGTCTGTGATGAAATTTGTGACCGATGGTTCGATAAAACCTAAACGTGTACCAGGTGCGCTTAAAGGAAAAATTAAAATCGCCAAAGATTTTAATGAGCCGTTGCCCGATGAAACTTTGAATTCATTCGAGGGAAAATAATGCGGCACATTTATAAATTATTTTTACTCCAATCATTAAATTGTTTTAATAATTTCTCAGCGTATAAGATGCAATCTTTCATCGTAGTTTCAGGAATAATATCACCAGAATAATCAGCCACATTACGTTGTTTGCGCATCGCATCTAAAATAATTACATTACTTTGATCTATATTTAATGTCTTTGATAATGATTGAATCATAGTTTGATGATGGCCAAGTTTACTTGTTAGATTATCTAATGTCATTTTCTGATCCTTTTATAAAAATTTTTGGCTTGTTTATTATTTCTTGAAGAAATGCATTCTTATTTTTTAATAATGCATCCCACTCTATTTTTCTGTATATTTTGGGATTAATTTCCCGTCCTACGATAGCTTGCGTAGGATAAAGGGCTGTTACTGCATCGACAAAGCTAATATCTCCGATAATCAATAAATCAATATCACTATTCTGATTTTGCGTTCCGCTAGCAATAGAACCGTAAATGAAAGCAATTTCGATTTTTTCTGCTAATGGTTGTAATGCTTTTTCTAAAATATCAGCAAGACCAGAGGTTTTTTGTAGTATGCTCGCGAGTTCATTGAAAATGGGGTAGTTAATATTTGCCTGATAATATACTTGGTGGCCGCTAGTTTCTCTTAGTAATACTTGAGCTTTAGCCAATTTGGCTAGTTCGCGGTGCAAGGTTCCCGCAGTTGTATTGGTCAGACGCGCAATTTCTTGAACATGATAACGAGTTTGTGGGTGTAGTAATAACAAGCCTAATACGCGCTGTCTATATTCAGGTAATAAAAATTTAAGTGAAATCATAATATTATCAACTATAGCCTAATAAGCTATAATTGTAGCCTATTAAGCTATAGTATTCAAGGAGTCATGCGATTCTATTCTATAACCCATTGTTTATTAACAAAATGAGCCGATTACACACCTTAATCGGCTCATGTTTTACCTTTATTATGAGCCGATTAGCGACTATAATCAGCTCATGACTCTCTATAATTGGCAACAACCCGATTGGCCGCATTTTCAGTATGATTTATCAGGCATACAGGAAGATTTATTTTCTATTGCTGAAAAAATGGGTCTTATTTCAGGAAAATTGAATCATCTTTCTGAACATCTGCAAACAGAAGCTTTAATTGATTTGATGGTAGAAGAAGCGATTAAAACATCATTGATTGAAGGTGAGCGCATTAATATTAATGATGTGAGATCATCCATAAAAAATAAACTGGGGCTAAATAAAAAACCAGTGACTGTGAAAGATAAGCTAGCGCAAGGCATATCAGAATTGATGTTAGATGTGAGAAAAACATTTAAGCAATCGCTCACTGAAAAAAAATTATTGAATTGGCATTTGATGTTGTTATCGGGTTCTTACAATCCGCATCTTAGAATAGCTTCTTGGCGTATGGATGAAGAAGCTATGCAAATTGTTTCTGGATATCATGGAAAATGGGTAGTGCATTATGAAGCACCTCCTGCAAACCGTGTTCCGGATGAGATGCGACAATATATTCGCTGGTTTAATCAATCTGCGCCCGGAAAGCAGAAAGCGATTTCACTTGCGCCAGTACGAGCTGCTATTGCTCATTTATATTTTGAAAGCATACATCCTTTTGATGATGGTAATGGCAGAATTGGTCGAGCTATCGCAGAGAAAGCGTTATCGCAAGGATTTGGTTATCCTATCATGCTGAGTTTATCGCAAGCCATTGAGGCCAACAAAAAAGCTTATTATGACGCATTAAAAATAGCATCTCGTTCAAACGATGTGACAGAGTGGATACATTATTTTGTGAAGGTTATTTTGAATGCACAGAATACGGTTGAGGCGCAAATTCATTTTATTCTAAAAAAATCATTATTTTTTAGGCAGTATGAAAAAAAATTAAATGAACGCCAATTGAAAGTAATCAATAAAATGATGCAAGCCGGTGTAAAGGGATATGAAGGTGGTATGAGCGCAAAAAAATACATGAAAATAACCGATATATCTAAAGCAACAGCAACTCGAGATTTACAAGATTTACTGGAAATGGGTGCGTTTAAGCAAATAGGTGAAGGAAGAAGTGTTCGTTATGAGTTGAATGTTTAGGCGTCATGTCATTTTGCTATTCAACTTCTCCACATGCACACCCAATATCGATGTCACATCCATGTTCCAGTAATAACCCAATTGATAATCCGTCAGGTAATCATAAAACGGCAAAGAGACGACGCGATTACAGCTAGTATAAGCGGTGCCCGATTCTGGTAAATGGGACGAGCAAACGTATTTACCTTCTGATGATAAATACCAGTAATATTTTTTAGGATACGCATTGGTTGCGTGTGTAAACATTAATTCTTTGCAGATTTTTTTCTGACAAAAGATAGGCGTGACTTCACAGTTTTTTTTACGGGTATTATCAACGTTGCACGCAATTTTTTGATAGATTAATGCGCCTCGCTTAAATGTTTGTCTATACAACAAACCTAAATGTGAAACGGTTTCTTCGGTGCCAAGAATATTTTTTATTTTTATACCATAATCATTCCAGATTTCTGGGTCGCGTATGATTTCGACAATAGCGGGAGTCGGAATTTTATTGAGTAAGGGTTGATTGGGTTTAAAGGTATCGTCTTCTTGTCTTAACGCTAGTATTTCCTTGGGTAGATAACTTATGGTGATATCTTCATGATCGAAATGCGGAAACGGTAATGCGGTATAGATAGTTTTGAAGCGATTCAGCATCAGCGGGCCGCTACTATCTTTCAATACTTGAATGTTGTCGGTCAAGTGATAACGTTGCCGTAAAAACCATTGTTGCCGTGTCACATTAGCATGAATTTTTCTAGCATAAGGGGAAGCCGTGGTGACATCGCTTAACCAACCGTGTTTTTGATTAACAGGATTGAAATCCGCATCAATAAAATGATTTCGATTGTAATAATGCACAATCTCGCCGAGAGGATTGTGAGCAGCTCCATAAGCAATCTTTAGATAATGTTGATCAAAGCTGGATAAACGATTGGATAAATAGAATGCCATGGCGACTTGAACCAGGGTTTGACAATTCAATCCATCCAGACGATACACGGGATGTTGTTTTAAGTGTATAGCATTTGGAAGATAGACCATTGATTTTGGTTGCCAATCACCTTCTCCCATACCATTTTGATGCAGATAAGGAATGTCTATGAGTTGGCTTGCAATCAAGGCCAATTTTGCATTCGCATCCGTTGCCGGCTTTCTGTTTAATACGCTTAGAATGTGCGTGACTTTTGCACGGGAGTTTGTAACGGTTTCATGATAGTGATGATCATCCAATACCGTATAGTGGTTAGGTGTTGCAGGATAAGAGGGAGAATGAGTAGTAAGCGTCTGCTTTAATAATGCTTGCAGTGGAAAGGTATGAAGGCGCTTTGGCGGCGTTGTGGCAAAGGAAGAGAGGGCAAATAAGCCACAGTATAAAAAAAGAATAACCTTTTTCACAGCTTAATCCTGGAATTGAGATAATATTCCATTCAGTTCCGCAAGACTTCGGTAATGAATTACCAATTTTCCTTTTCCCTTGGCATTACATTGAATGGCCACACGCAATTTTAATTGCTTGGATAAGGTATCTTGTAGATGCATGATATCGGGATCTTGGTATTTTGAAGGCGTCTCAGTTGTGGGAGATTGTAAACGGCGTACCATGTTTTCCGTTTCTCTAACGGATAAGCCGCGTGCAACAATGAGCTCGGCTAATTCGGTTTGTACACTTTCTGGCAGCGTAATCAAGGTTCTCGCATGACCCATTTCGATGGCACCACGTGCTAATAAGGCTTTGACGGCTTCAGGTAGCGCCAGTAAGCGCAATAAATTGGTGACACTGGTTCTTGATTTGCCAACGGCTTCTGCGACTTGTTGATGAGTCATGCCAAATTCTTTTAATAATCTATCGAGCGCACAGGCTTCTTCTATGGGGTTTAAATCTTTGCGCTGAATATTTTCGATAAGCGCCATGGCAATGGCTGCTTCATCGGGAACATTGCGGATAATGACTGGGACGTGAGTTAATCCCGCTAATTGTGCGGCTCGCCAACGTCTTTCACCGGCAATAATTTCAAATTGGTCGCCTATAGGGCGGACGATAAGCGGTTGTATGACGCCTTGAGCGCGTATGGAATTAGCTAATTCTTCCAGGGCTTCACTGTTCATGTCGCGTCGCGGTTGATATTTTCCTCGTTGAATATCGAGAACAGAGAGTTGTGTTAATTGCTCTGTGTTCGCATTGACTTCAGTTTGCTCGAGAGGCTCTGGACTTGCATAAGCAAGTAAAGCATCTAATGATTTACCCAGACCGCGTTTTTTTACCATATTGGAATCCTGTATAGATAGTCGCTATGCTAGCATCAATCATCTTAATCAAACATCAGGAGAAATGGAATGACATTGCCTCCGGTTATTAGGGTTTTTTTCGCTATCGATTTGCCGCTTTCTATCAAAGAGAGTCTGAGTGAGTATATAATTCTTCTTAAAAAAAAATCACGGACGCATGGAATTCGTTGGACAAAACCGGTAAATTTGCATATCACTCTGCAATTTTTAGCAGAAGCTCATAGCGAGCGCTTGAACACGCTCATTCATCATGTTCGTTCACGGATTGAAGGTGTAAAACAGTCGGATTTTAGATTTGGAACGCCGCATTTGTTTCCGAATCCCTATCGTCCGCGGGTGATTGTATTAGAAATTATGCCCCAAGATGAATTGGCTGCTTTATCAGAACGGATTGGTATGGGTATGCAAGATTCACAGTACGATATTGAGAAACGATCATTCCGTGCTCACTTGACGCTAGGGCGAATTAAACAACCCAAGGAAGTGAATTTGAGTTTTTTATCAGGGGTGAGTGCACCGGATATTGAAAAAATCACGGTGCAAGAAGTGGTGTTATTTCGTAGCGAGCCTAAGCCCGAAGGATCAGAATATACAGTGATAGAGAGATTGCCATTATGAATAATTTTTTCCATGTGATTAAAGATCCCGTGCATGGCACCATGCAATTTACTTCTACTGAAGATGCCTGGGTTAAGCCTTTTATAGACAGTGGTAACTTTCAGCGATTACGCCACATTAAACAATTAGGCATGGGGGATTTTATTTTTCCAGGTGCAGTGCATACGCGTTTTAATCATTGTCTTGGTTGTAGTTACGTTGCAAGTCAAATCGCTCATAAAGTTGGTTTAGCGGATGAAGAAAGACAATTAGTGATGATAGCAAGCTTGCTGCACGATGTAGGTCATGGTCCTTTTTCACATGCGTTTGAAGGTATTTTTTACGATAAATTAATTCAACATGAAGATTGGACGCCGCATTTTTTGAGAGACTATAACACCAACGATTTTTTCCAGCATTACAATCGTATCAATCCGCGTCACCATTTAACGGAAGATAAGTTTCGTGTGATAGCGGAAATGATTATGCATAAACCAGTCACTAAAAGTGTATTAGCCGATATTGTTTCATCACAACTGGATTCAGACAGGTTAGATTATTTGCTGCGTGATAGTCATTTTTGCGGCGTAAAATACGGTGAATTTGATTTTCATTGGATGTTGCATTGCATGACCATTGTTGAATCAAAAGAAGGTGAACGGCTAGGCATTACTGATAAAGGCATAGGTGCGATAGAGCATTATTTAATGGCGCGACGTTTAATGACGCGTAACATTTATCATTCACGTAAAAAATTAGCGCTAGAAACCTTGCTGGTTTATTTGCTATCCAATCTCGCCAGTCATTTGGAATATCATCAAGCTTATGGGGATATTCGTCATACTCGCTTGGGAAAATTTTTAATTGCGGCGAATCGCTTTAATCAGCAAATTGAACAGTCAAACGATAAGTCAGTATTAAAACAAGCATTCCTGGATGAGCAATATAAAACGTATAAAGAATTGTGTGATTACGATGTATTTTCACTTATCAAACAATTGACAGAAGTGAATGATGCGACAGCAGCCTGTGAAATTGCAAAAAGGTTGCATGAGCGTCGTATGCCTAAAATCGTGCGATTAAATTATGCGGACTTACCATCGATTGAAATGGAAATTCAAACATTTAAATCAAAACATCAGGCATTATTTCAAGATTGGCAAATTTTGTTAATTCAAACGCCTCATCGATCATATAGCGGTGAAGAAGATCCTATTTTGGTTCTGAATGAACAAGGGGAAGTGCATACCATTAGTGATTTTTCGTTTACGATTAATGCACTCACCGATAGGCTGGAACATATTTTATTTTTAGCAGTAGATGATAGTATTTGCGACCATGCTCTCGTCAATGCGTTGATGAAAAAATTGCAAATGAATGAGCGTGAATTAATGATAGGGGAAAATAAATAATGGCTATTCAAGTTGTCATTCTTGCAGCCGGTGTTGGCAAGCGTATGTTTTCAAACTTACCCAAAGTATTGCATTTATTGGCAGGCAAACCATTACTTTCACATGTGGTTCAAACGGCGTTAACTTTGTCAGCAGAAAAACCGCCTATTGTTGTAATTGGGCACCAAGGTGAAAAAATACGTGAAGTATTTTCTGGTCATTCCTTGAAATGGGTAGAACAAAAAGAACAATTGGGAACGGGTCATGCATTGTTACAAGCTTTGCCCATGATAGATGAGCAAGATGATGTGTTGGTGTTATACGGAGATGTTCCACTGGTTTCACTGACTACCTTACAAAACTTAATTGAAACCACTCAGAAAAATGCATTGGGAATGATTACGGCACGACTACCCAATCCATTTGGTTATGGTCGTATCAAGCGTGATAAAAATCATAAAGTGGTTGGCATCATAGAAGAAAAAGATACGACAGAAGCAGAGCGCACAATATCCGAAGTAAATTCAGGTATTTGTTTTTTATCGGCAAAATGGCTGCAGAAATGGTTGCCAGTCATTGAAAATCATAATGTGCAAAAAGAATATTATTTAACTGATGTGTTTAGGCAAGCTGCAAGTGAAGGTGTTGCTATCTATACGGTACAACCACCGAATATCGAAGAAATATTTGGTGTGAATGATTGTGTTCAGTTAGCTTATTTAGAACGTTATTATCAAAAAGAAATGGCAAACAAATGGATGCGACAAGGTGTAACCTTGCATGACCCAGAGCGAATCGATATACGTGGCGATGTAAAAATGGGACGTGATGTTGTCATTGATGTGAATGTCATACTCGAAGGAAATATTATTATCGGTAATGGATGTACGATTGCATCGAATACGATTTTGCGTAATACGGAATTAGGTAATCAAGTTGTTGTTCATCCCCATTCAGTGATTGATGGCGCAAAAATTGCAGATCATTGTGTGATTGGGCCTTTTGCGAGAATTCGTCCCGAGACGGTTTTGGCTGATCGGGTACATGTAGGAAATTTTGTTGAAATTAAAAAAAGTCAGATAGGGCAAAGCAGCAAAATCAATCACTTAAGTTATATTGGCGATAGTGAAGTGGGTAAAGAAGTAAATATTGGTGCAGGCACTATTACGTGTAATTACGATGGGGTCAATAAACATAAAACAACGATTGGGGATAATGCTTCCATTGGTTCTGATACCATGTTAATTGCACCGGTAACCGTAGGAGAAGGTGCAACCATAGGTGCAGGTTCGGTTATTTCAGAAAATGCCCCGCCTAATCAGCTGACCTTATCACGTACGCGCCAAGTTACAGTGGAAGGCTGGAAGCGTAAGTAGGTGTTATAATCAACTTATTTTTTATGTTAAGGGTTTACTCATGTGCGGTATTGTTGGTGCAGTTGCAAAGCGTCCCGTTGCTAACTTATTGATTAATGGGCTAAAAAAATTGGAATATCGCGGTTATGATTCTGCCGGTATTGCAGTGATAGACGCGAATCATCAGTTAAAACGTTTACGGGTAGCAGGTAAGGTAAAAGAGCTGGAACATGCCATGCATGAACATGCCGTGGAAGGGAATACCGGTATTGCACATACGCGTTGGGCGACGCACGGTGTGCCTTCTGAACGTAACGCACATCCTTTTGTTTCTCATAATGAATTTGCATTGGTGCATAATGGAATTATTGAAAATCATGCAGCGTTACGTGATCAACTATTAAAAGATGGTTACGATTTTTGTTCTGAAACCGATACCGAAGTGGTTGTTCATTTAATTCATAAACATTATTTACTCACTAAGGATTTATTGGCAGCGATTCGTGCAGCAGTTGCTGAATTGAGTGGTGCTTATGCGTTAGGTATCATTTCTAAACACTATCCTGGTCGATTAATTGCTGTACGTGAAGGCAGCCCGCTTGTGATAGGCAAAGGACAAGGTGAAAATTTTATTGCATCCGACCCGCTGGCTTTATTATCGCTGACTCAACAATTTATTTATCTGGAAGATAATGATCTTGCTGATATCACTTTAGACCATATCCATATTTATAATAAAGATCAGAAAAAAATTCATCGGAAACAGCATTCATTATCGATTAGTAATGATGCTGTTGAGCGTGGTGAATATAGGCATTACATGAAAAAAGAAATCATGGAACAGCCGGATGCGATAGCGTCTTGTTTAGAAGGTCGTATCACCAACGAACATGTATTGCCTGCTATTTTTGGCCCGAATACCGAAACCATTTTTGCAAAAGTTGAACACGTGCAATTAGTTGCTTGTGGTACCAGTTATCATGCAGCTATGGTCGCGCGTTATTGGCTGGAAGCGCTCGCACAGATTCCTTGTTCTGTTGAAGTAGCGAGTGAATTTCGTTATCGCGACATTGCGCCATCTAAAAATAGTTTATTTGTTACTTTGTCTCAATCCGGTGAGACAGCAGATACATTGGCTGCATTGCGTCTTGCTAAAAAAATGGGATATTTAAGCACTTTGGCGATTTGTAACGTACCCAATAGTTCCATGACACGTGAAGCGGATTTGCAATTTTTAACACGCGCTGGTGTTGAGATTGGTGTTGCTTCAACCAAAGCATTTGTTACTCAATTAACTTCTTTGTTTTTACTCGTACTGGCTTTACGTAAAGAGCATCATGATAGTGAAAAATTACAATCCGAACTAATTACAGAATTGCGTCATTTGCCGGCTTTAATTGAAACGGTATTACAACAAGATGCAGCGATTTTACAATGGGCAAAAGGATTCACGCATAAAGAACACGCCATTTTTATTGGGCGTGGTGTGTTATATCCCGTTGCACTGGAAGGCGCATTAAAAATGAAAGAGATTTCATATATTCATGCGGAAGGTTATCCATCGGGAGAATTGAAACACGGTCCGCTAGCGTTGGTGGATAATAGCATGCCGGTTATATCAACGATTCCGGGGAATCATTTGTTAGAAAAAAATCTTTCCAATTTACAAGAAGTGCGTGCACGTGGCGGCAAGTTGTATGTGTTTACTGATCAAACGAATGCGTTGCATGGCGATGCGTTTGCGGATGCGCATATTATTGCAATGCCAACGGTGCATTATCTGTTATCACCTATTTTGTATACGGTTCCATTGCAGTTGCTTGCGTATCATGTCGCTGTGCTTAAGGGCACGGATGTAGATCAGCCTAGGAATTTGGCTAAGTCAGTGACGGTGGAGTAGTTGTTTCACAATCACCGGTCCGCTATAAATAAATCCCGAATACACTTGCACTAACTTAGCACCTGCCGCAAATTTTTGTTTTGCAGAGGCTTTATCCATGACACCGCCGGATGCAATGATAGGAATGTTATCCTGCAATAATGCATAAAGTTGTGAAACTATTTGATTGCTCTTTTCGAGTAAAGGTCTGCCGCTTAATCCGCCGCTTTCATTTTTATACGGAGAATGTTCTACGTTATTGCGTTCTATCGTGGTATTCGTTGCAATCACACCATCGATTTTTTGTTTTAAAAATACAGATGCCATGGCGTTTAATGCTTCGCCTGAAATATCCGGTGAAATTTTTACAACTAAAGGTACGTATTTTTTATGATTTAGAAAAATAGTTTGTTGTTCTTGTTTGAGTGTGATTAATAACGCATTAAGAATGTCGTCTTGTTGAAGATCACGTAATCCGGGTGTGTTGGGTGAAGAAATATTAATGGTGATGTAACTCGCATATTTCCAGAATGCGCGAAATCCCATGAGGTAATCATCTATGGCATGTTCTAACGGCGTATCTTTATTTTTACCAATGTTAATGCCTAATATCCCGCGATATTTTGTTTTTTCAAGACGTGCCACCACATAATCTATGCCTTTATTGTTAAAACCCATGCGATTGATAATGGCTTCTTGTTCGGTTAAACGAAATAAACGTGGTAGAGGGTTTCCCGTTTGTGGTTTAGGTGTGACCGTTCCAATTTCGATGAATCCAAAATCAAGTGCAGCAAGGGCGTCAATATAATCTGCATTTTTATCTAAACCGGCTGCAAGGCCAATGGGGTTTTTAAAATGGAGATTCATGACCGTACAAGGTTGTGCTGGTGCTTTATATAAAAGACGAGGTAAGTGAGTAAGATTCGCTAACTGCAGAAAATGCAAAGCGACATGATGTGATGTTTCAGGGTCTAACTGAAATAATATTTTTTTTAATACGGAATACATCTTATTTAACCGTTAAAAAACTGGCGATTAGTAATTTCGTTCCTATTTTTGCAAACTTAACTTTTACTTTCATGTCTTCACCATCACCTTCTGTATCTAATACGATTCCACTGCCAAATATTTTATGATGTACTTCTGTGCCTATACGAAAATTTCCCTCGGATTTGGGTTGATAAGCATTCATCATGCTCGCTGGTTTTGATACTTTGGTGCGAAAACGAATTTCACTCACGTATTCTACGGGAATTTCATGCAAGAAGCGTGAAGGTCTGTGATACGCTTCTTTGCCGTAAGTGCGTCTCACTTCTGCGTAAGTCATGAATAATTTACGCATGGCACGTGTGATGCCTACGTAGCAAAGTCTGCGTTCTTCTTCTAACGCTTTAGGATCATTGATGGAACGATAATGCGGAAATAATTCTTCTTCGCAACCCGCCATAAAAACTACAGGAAATTCTAAGCCTTTTGCAGAATGCAGCGTCATGAGTTGTACGGAATCATCATATACTTCTGCTTGTTCGTCGCTTCCTTCAAGCGCAGCGTAAGCTAAAAAAGCAGCAAGTGGCGGCATGTCATCTGGCACACCGTCTTGCGAAAATTGATGTGCGGCATTGACTAATTCTTCAAGGTTTTCAAGACGTGTTAAACCTTTTTCACCTTTTTCTTTGCGATAATGTTCAATCAAACCACTGTTTGCAATCACGCATTCCACTTGTTTATGTAATGTGAGGGTCAGTGTTTTTTCGGATAACGTGTTAATACGTTCTATGAATGAACGTAATGCAGATTCTGCACGCGTAGCAAAGTGTTTTTGTGAGAGTAATTGTTCTAATGCATTCCATAGCGAGAGTGCATGGTTTTTTGCATGCTCACGAATAGCGACTAAGGTGCGATCACCAATACCGCGTGTTGGTGTATTGATGATGCGTTCAAACGCAGGATCATCTGAACGATTGGCCATGAGTCGTAAATACGCGAGAGCGTCTTTGATTTCTTGTCTATCAAAATAACGTAAACCGCCATATACCCGATACGGAATACCAAATTGCATTAACGCTTCTTCAATGACGCGGGATTGTGCATTGGAACGATAAAGAATGGCTATATCACGTAAGTGATAATCTTGATTGCGTAATTCACGAATACGATTGACGATGAAAAAAGCTTCATCGGTTTCATTGAAGGCAGCGTAGACGGTAATGGGTTCGCCATCTTGACCGTCTGTCCACAAATTTTTTCCTAATCGACCTGCATTTTGTGAGATTAATGCATTCGCAGCTTTTAAAATGATGCCAGAAGAACGATAGTTTTGTTCTAGTCTGACAACCGATGCACCGGGAAAATCTTTGGAGAAACGTTGAATATTTTCTATGCGTGCACCGCGCCAGCCATAAATGGATTGATCATCATCACCGACTATCATGACGGAGTTGGTATCACCTGCAAACATTTTAAGCCACGCATATTGAATGGTATTGGTATCTTGAAATTCATCGACCAAGAGACAACGAAAACGCGCTTGATAATGTGTGCGTAACTCAGCATTTGTTTGTAAAATATGATGTGTTTTTAATAATAAATCCGCAAAATCAATGACACCGGCACGTTGACAGGCTTCATGATAGCCTTGATAAATTTTAAGAAAGATAGGCATAGGCAAATCACGTGCATCAACTTGATGCGGTTCGCGGCCTTCTTCTTTTTGAGCGTTTATAAACCATTGCGCTTCTTTAGGTGGAAAGCGGTCTTCATCTAAATTGAGTGCGTGTATGACGCGGCGTATCATGCGAAACTGATCATCTGCATCCAGAATTTGAAATGACTGAGGCAAACCCGCTTCCTGAAAGTGGGCGCGTAAAAAGCGGTGTGATAAACCATGAAAAGTGCCTATCCACATGCTTTTTGCGGAAACGCTTAACATTTTTTCAATGCGTAAGCGCATTTCATTGGCGGCTTTATTGGTGAAGGTGACGGCTAATAGGTTGAATGGTGAGACATTTTCCTGTTCAATCAGCCAGACAATGCGATGCGTGAGTACTCGCGTTTTGCCGCTGCCAGCACCCGCTAATACTAATTGATGGCCTAAGGGTGCGCGTACGGCCGCAAGTTGGGCGGGATTTAGTGAATGGAGAGTCATATCAAGTTCCAGGGAGTGGTTTTTTTAACATTAATGAAGTGACGTATTCTAATATGACGGGACATTATCAAAAAGCTTATTTTCTATTAAGCGTGGCACAAACTGAACAATTGCCACCGGATCAAGGGATAGAAGTTGCCATTGTTGGGCGATCGAATGCGGGTAAATCCAGCGTGCTCAATCGTATTACCCAGAATAAAGGTTTGGCGAGGGTCAGTAAGACGCCAGGTCGTACACAAATGATAAATATATTTGTGATAGACGATAATCGCAGGTTAGCGGATTTGCCTGGTTATGGTTATGCAAAAGTGCCGCTAGCTGCTAAACGTAAGTGGGCTGAGACGGTTGATGCTTATCTTTCAGGTCGGGAATGCTTGCAAGGTTTGGTGTTAGTCATGGATATTCGCCACCCTTTTAGAGAGCTTGATCAGCACTTGCTGGATTATTGTGATAAGCGTCACTTGCCAGTGCATATTCTCTTAAATAAATCAGACAAATTAAGTAAAAATGAAATAGCGAATGTAATGCGGGAAGTGAAAAAGCATCTTGCGGATTATGAGATGCCCGTGACGCTTCAGCTTTTTTCAGCTTTGAGGGGAGTGGGGGTGAAGGAGCTGTATGCGGTGCTTGATAAGTGGTATGGGTATCACCCGTAATGATCAATCTTGGAAAATTCCTTGTGGAGCGAGACTATAATAACCTCTGATAACCCCTGAAAAAATAATACACAATTTCTTTTTTATACCCATAAAATCAATTACTTATAAATCGCCATTCAGTTGTATTTCCCCATTTATGTGCCATAATTAATCAAAATGATTACATTATATACAAGTGAATGCGTTGATTCTACAGCAAAAACAGTATCGTTTATTTACTGAGCAGGTGCAGATGTGATGAAACCGAAAGGTAGTGTAGGAAAGCTTTGCCCAAAAAATAGAATGAAACTTCTGGAGAAGATAGCCGTCTGTTGTGTGCTTTTTTTGTTAACGACCATGAGCATAGCGAATCCCGTCGGTGGTGTTGTTTCAGCAGGTAGTGCAACGATTTCATCTCCAACAGAAAATACCGTACAAATCAATCAATCCAGTCAGCGAGCCATTATTAATTGGCAAAGTTTTAATATCGGTCAAGAGCAGGCAACGCATTTTATTCAGCCAGCCGATGGCATTGCATTAAATCGTATTAGTCCTACTCAAGGGGCTTCACAAATTTATGGCGTACTGACTGCAACAGGCAAAATCATTTTAGTGAATCCCGCTGGTATTTATTTTGGACCCGGTTCTTATGTGAATGTGGGCGGAATGATAGCGACGACTTCAAGTATTTCAGATCAACATTTTTTGAGTGGGCAATATATTTTTGATCCGTCTTTATCGAATGCGAGCATCGTTAATGCCGGTACAATTATCGCAGCAAATCATGGATTGATTGCTCTCGTTGCATCAAATGTAACTAACGATGGAAAAATTCAAGCGAATCTTGGCAAAGTTGTTCTCTCATCCGGCGATGCATTTACTGTGAATTTTTCACAAGATGGCATGATTAATTTTGCATTGAATGATACAACCACACCACCACGATCAACGAGTATCACAAATACCGGTTCTTTAATTGCAAACGGCGGCCAAGTGTTAGTAACAGCCGATCAAGCGGCTCATGTGCTCGATAACGTGATTAATTTGCAAGGCGTGATGGAAGCGAAATCAGTTTATAAGCATCACGGTGACATTATTATTTCAGGTAATCCCGATGCAGGTGTAGTCAACGTTGCTGCCAATATGAATGCGACAGGTAAAGCAAAAGGACAAGTAGGCGGTAAAGTGAATATTACGGGATATACGATTGCCCTTGATTCACCTACTGTCATTGATGTGAGTGGTGATGCAGGCGGCGGCGTGATTAACATAGGCGGTAATGCTCACGGCAATGGCCCACTACCGCATGCAGATACGCTCAGTGTTGCTCCAAATACTAGCTTGCTTGCGAATGCGCTCACTACAGGGAATGGTGGTCAAATTGTTTTATGGTCGGATAACAACACTAATGCATATGGATTATTGCAGGCTAAAGGCGGTAGCGAGAGTGGTAATGGCGGTTCGGTGGAAGTTTCAGGCGGACATCTTAACTATGATGCAACCGTTGATACGAGCGCACCAAATGGTTTATTAGGTTCCTTATTATTGGATCCCAAGTTCCTCATTGTAGCGACTAGTGGTGGTGTTGCTTATAGCAGTGGGGTTAATAATACATTTGCTAATAATATTGGTTCTACCACTACTATTACGCCAGCGAGTATTGTAGCGGCAGCAGCCAATATTCTTTTACAGGCCAATACGGATGTTATTTTCAATGACGTATTGACTATGACCGCTGGTGGTAAAACATTAACTGTACAAGCAGGTCGTAGTATTTTAGTGAATGCAAACATCACGACGAATAACGGTCAAATTGCAATGACTGCAAATGATAATACTGCTACGTCGTCTGATAGAAGTACCACTAGCGCAGGCAATCCAACCGGTGATACTGAAACAGTAGCTGGAAATATTACCATGGCTTCTGGAACGACGATTAGTTCTGGCACTCAGGCACTCACCTTAACCATTGGTTCATCAGCGTCAGCTCCATTTACACCAGGAAGCATGACACTTTATGGGTTGACTAGCGTTGCAGATACGCTTAACTCAGCTGGTGCAATCAATCTGAATGGAGCGATGTCTGCTGGAAATGGATTGGTAACCATTAGTGCAAATACCTCAGGTGGTTCGGGTGGATTTTCACTGAATTCAGGCGCATCGATTACGACGACAAATGGTACTGCGAATGCGGTAAAAATTAATGTAAATGCAGCAGGCGGTGGAACAGGCGGAGCAACACTCGGTGGTGGCAACATTACAGCAGCAAATAATGGCGTTATCACGATTGCGACAAATACAGGTGCAAATACGACAGGCGGTTCGATTATTCAAAGTGGTAATGGCTTACTTGGATTTGGTGCAAATAGTGGAACCATCACACTTTCAGTACCAACGGCAGGTTCAAGCAGCATTGGTACTGTAGGTTCGCCGATTTTAATCAATGCAGCCAATACAAAAACAGCAACCTTAACCCTGACCTCAGGTTCAGGTGGTGCATACGTGCAAAGTACTGCGACAGGTACTATTAGTTTAAGCGCACCAACACTCGCGACAAATAATCCTCTAACAATATTAGCGGCTGGGACTTTAACGTTGCCCAATTCAGCTATTGCAACTGGAACGGGCAATATTGATTTTGAAGGAACAGGCGCCTTATTAACGATTCCTAAAAATTTAACCACAACGGGAAATGTTATTTTAAAAGGTCTGGGCGTGACATTATCAAATAATACAATTGTGAGTACTGGCACTGGAAGTATTACCGTTGATGCGACAACGGGTACTTTTACCATGGGTGGGCCCGCACAATTGCTGAGTGGTGATGCAACAGGAACAGCAGGCAGTATTAGTGTGAATGCCAATAATTTGGCGTTAAATACCAGTGGAACGCCTTCACAGATTGGTGGCACAGGCACAGCAACAGGGCTTGCAAATAGTGTGACGATGACAACCAATTCCGGGACAACCATGGGTATTGCGGGTGGTGCTGGAACCTATGCACTTACTGCAGCAGAATCCAATGATATTAGAGCAGCGAATGTAACGATAGGAAACAGTGCTTCCGGTTTAATGACGATTGGCAGTGGTTCAAGCTGGACACCGGTAAGTACTTTCGCGACAAATTTGTTAACCCTGGATTCAGTGGGTATTACTCAGGCAGCATCTAGTCCTATCAATTTGCAAACCAGTTTATCCAATCTCACCATGAATTCATTTACAGGTGCGTTGACTTTAAATTCGCAGTTATTGGTAGGTAATGCAGGCGGTACAACCGGCACGATTAACTTACTGGGCGATAGCATGACATTTAATGCTGGTACACAAATTGGTGGTACGGGTGCTTCTGCTGGTTTTGCTAAATACGTGATTGTGCAACCTTCCAGTGCTGGTGTTGCCATTAATGTGGCAGGCGGTGCTTCTGGCTTGCAATTAACTTCAACCATGCTTAGTACTATTCGCTCAACTAATTTACGTATAGGTAGTAGTACCAATACAGGTGGTTTAAGCATAGCAGGTCCTTGGACACCAGGATCGAATTTTAATGGTGGCGTATTAACGCTGGATTCATCAGGCAGTATTAGTCAGGCAGGTGTATTGACATTAGGTGTTAATTTACCAGGATTATTATTGCGGGATTCCAATAATGTAAATTTAGCGACATCGACTAATGTGTTGACCAATATTGCAGGTGCAACATTGTCTGGTCCAGTACAAATTAAATCGAGTAGTGGATTAACCATTGCATCATTAACAGACGATATTGGTACGGTAAATGGGTTGAGCTCAAGTGGTAATGTTACGTTAACATCTACTGCAAATACGGTTAGTGAATCGGGTTCTGCTGCTATCTCTGGTGCAACATTAACAACCAGTTCAGTCGGTGGAACGACATTAAATAATGCAAATACCGTCACTAATTTTAATGCGACCAATACTACTAGTGGAAATATTGCATTAACGAATACGGCTGCACCTTTAACCATTACCGGTATTAGTCAAAGTGGTTCCGGCAGTGTCACGGTTAACAATACGGGTAGCATTACAACCAGTGGAACGACAACAACTGGAGGTGGTGCGGTAAACTTTACTGCAAGCGGAACAAACAAAGTGCTTACTATTGGTAGTTCAGCGGGCGTGAGCAGCAGTGGTGGTGCGGTTAATTACACAGCAGATAATATAACACTTACAGGCAACACAAATGCAGGTGCAGGTTTGGTGAGTATCGTTCCTGTTACGACTGCAACCGCTATTCAATTAGGTGTAGGTGCGGTAAACAGTGCAGGCATCTTAGGAATTAATAATACACAGCTTGGCACAATTACAGGAACGGGAGGCCTCACCATTGGTTCGAATACCATAACAGGCGGAATGACGGTTGTTGGAACAGCAAATCCATCTAATATTACTGGTGGAACATTAACGTTAACGGATAGTGGTGCAATTGCATTTAATGCAGGATTGACTTCAGCCGTTAATATGAGTGCGATTACATCAAATAACTCTATTTCATTTGGTTCAAGCGGTTTAATCAGTGCACCAGCAAAAACAGTAACCTTGTCAGCCGTTAACGGTTCTATCAGTGGCAATAGTGCTGCAACCACCAACGTGACTGCAGATACCTTAGGCGTCACTGCAAAAACGGGAATAGGTTCGATTAGTGGTAATAATCCAGTCACTGCAGCAGTTAGTAGTTTTTCTGCAACAAACGCTACATCAGGTGATATTAATTTTTCTAATACAGGAACATTATCCATCACAGGGCTGACTGAATCAGGTGGTAATACTTCCATTGCAAATACAGGTGCAACGACAGTAAATGGTGCTATCAATGGTGGAACCGGTACCGTAACACTGGCGACATCAGGTGCATTGACATTGAATCAAACCATTACAGCGAATGCATCAGGTAATGACATTGTGTTATCAGGTAATCAATTCGTGAATAATGTAGGCGCTTCAGTATTAAATATTGGATCCGGAAAATTTTTAGTGTGGTCAGGCAATCCCGCAAGTGATACGCGTAATGGTATTGTCTATAATTTCAAACAATATAATGCAACTTACGGTGTTACTGCAGTTCTTGGCACGGGAAATGGTTTCCTGTATACGACAGCACCTGTTGTTAGTGCGAATCTGACAGGAACGGTTTCCAAACAATATAATGGCACGACAGTCGCAACACTGGCTCCTGCAAATTATGCTGCATCCAGTGGTGCGATTGACGGAGATACAGTTGTATTAAATACGCCAACCACAGGAACTTATGACACTAGAAATGTTGGAACGGGAAAAACGATTACTTCACTCTCTGGTCTTGCGATTACCAGTGCAACCAATGGTGCGGCAACGGTTTATGGTTATCAGGTTAGTTCAACGCCTGGCAGTGCAAATGTTGGGACGATTACGGCAGAACCTGTCACGATTTCATCGAATACAGGTCAGACAAAAGTATATGGAACCAATGATCCAGGTTCTGCTGCAACAGCTTATAGTGTAACGTCCGGTACGATATTCAGTCCGGATTCCGCTACTGGCAGCATGGGGCGTGTGGCTGGTGAAACGGTAGGATCATATAATTTCACTCAAAATACAGTAGCGGTTAGTGATGGAAATGGTGGAAATAATTACGTATTAACTTTTAATGGTTCAACCAATCCTTTTGCTATCACTAAAGCATCGTTAACAGCATCCATTTTAAGTCAATCGAAAGTATATGGCGCAGATGATCCAGCTTTATCTGGAATTGCCGTGACACTGGGTGGAAAAATTAATACGAGTGTGACGGATATTAATGGCAATGTTACTGCTATCAATGATACTAACAATGTTGCTGCAACACTTGCCTCGCTTACTCGTGGTGCAGGTGAAACGGTAAGTAGCAGTCCTTATAATATTACCGCTGCAACATTCAATGCACTGACTGGATCTGCAGCAGGTAATTATAATGTGCCTACATTTACCGGAACACCAACGCTTACCATTACAAAAGCAAGCCTCACGGGTAGCATTGCTAATCAATCTAAAGTATATGGCGCAGATGACCCGACATTATCAGGAATAGGTGTGACATTAAGTGGATTGATCAATCGCACAGTGGTTACCTGGAATGGTAATGTGGCTGTGAATGATAGTGCGCTCACATCCAATGTAACTTCATTGACACGTGCTGCTGGTGAGTTAGTCAGTGGTAGTCCGTATAACATTACCGCTGCAGTGTTTAGCACGCCATCAACTAATTACAATGCACCAACACTGACTGGCACACCAACACTTGCGATTACAAAAGCAAGCCTCACCGGCAGCATTGCTAATCAATCTAAAGTATATGGCGCAGATGACCCGACATTATCAGGAATTGGCGTGACATTAAGTGGATTGATCAATCGCACAGTGGTTACCTGGAATGGTAATGTGGCCGTGAATGATAGTGCGCTTACATCCAATGTAACTTCATTGACACGTGCTGCTGGTGAGTTAGTAAGTGGTAGTCCGTATAACATTACCGCTGCAGTGTTTAGCACGCCATCAACTAATTACAATGCACCAACACTGACTGGCGCACCAACACTTGCGATTACAAAAGCAAACCTCACGGGCAGCATTGCTAATCAATCTAAAGTATATGGCGCAGATGACCCGACACTATCAGGAATTGGCGTGACATTAAGTGGATTGATTAACCGTAATGTTTCTACCTGGAATGGCAGTGTTGTAGTAGATGATAGTGCGCTCACATCCAGTGTGACATCACTCACTCGCAATGCAGGCGAGACAGTGAGCGGCAGTCCGTATAACATTACCGCTGCAGTGTTTAGTGCACCATCAACTAATTACAATGCACCAACATTGACTGGCGCACCAACACTTGCGATTACAAAGGCAAACCTCACGGGCAGCATTGCTAATCAATCCAAAGTATATGGCGCAGATGACCCGACATTATCAGGAATAGGCGTGACATTAAGTGGATTGATTAACCGTACCGTCTCCACGTGGAATGGCAATGTGGCCGTGAATGACAGTGCGCTTACTTCAAATGTAACTTCTTTAACGCGTAATGTTGGTGAGACAGTGAGCGGCAGTCCGTATAACATTACCGCTGCAGTGTTTAGCACGCCATCAACTAATTACAATGCACCAACATTGACTGGCACACCAACACTTGCGATTACAAAAGCAAACCTCACGGGCAGCATTGCTAATCAATCCAAAGTATATGGCGCAGATGACCCGACACTATCAGGAATTGGCGTGACATTAAGTGGATTGATTAACCGTAATGTTTCTACCTGGAATGGCAGTGTTGTAGTAGATGATAGTGCGCTCACATCCAGTGTGACATCACTCACTCGCAATGCAGGCGAGACAGTGAGCGGCAGTCCGTATAACATTACCGCTGCAGTGTTTAGCACGCCATCAACTAATTACAATGCACCAACATTGACTGGCACACCAACACTTGCGATTACAAAAGCAAACCTCACGGGCAGCATTGCTAATCAATCCAAAGTATATGGCGCAGATGACCCGACACTATCAGGAATTGGCGTGACATTAAGTGGATTGATTAACCGTAATGTTTCTACCTGGAATGGCAGTGTTGTAGTAGATGATAGTGCGCTCACATCCAGTGTGACATCACTCACTCGCAATGCAGGCGAGACAGTGAGCGGCAGTCCGTATAACATTACCGCTGCAGTGTTTAGTGCACCATCAACTAATTACAATGCACCAACATTGACTGGCGCACCAACACTTGCGATTACAAAAGCAAATCTCACCGGCAGCATTGCTAATCAATTTAAAGTATATGGCGCAGATGACCCGACATTATCAGGAATAGGTGTGACATTATCTGGATTGATCAATCGCACAGTGGTTACCTGGAATGGTAATGTGGCTGTGAATGATAGTGCGCTTACTTCAAACGTAACTTCATTGACACGTGTTGCGGGTGAGTTAGTAAGTGGTAGTCCGTATAACATTACCGCTGCAGTGTTTAGCACGCCATCAACTAATTACAATGCACCAACATGGACTGGAGCACCAACACTTGCGATTACAAAAGCAAATCTCACCGGCAGCATTGCTAATCAATCCAAAGTATATGGTGCAGATGATCCGGCTTTATCAGGAATAGGTGTGACATTAAGTGGATTGATTAACCGTAATGTTTCTACTTGGAATGGCAATGTGGCTGTGAATGATAGTGCGCTCACATCTAGTGTGACATCACTCACCCGCAATGCAGGCGAAAATGTAAGTGGTAGTCCGTATAACATTACCGCTGCAAGTTTCAGCACGCCATCCAGTAATTACAATGCACCAACACTGAGTGGAGCACCAACACTTGCGATTACAAAAGCAAACCTTACCGGCAGCATTGCTAATCAATCCAAAGTATATGGCGCAGATGACCCGACACTATCAGGAATTGGCGTGACATTATCTGGATTGATTAACCGTACTGTCTCCACGTGGAATGGCAATGTGGCCGTGAATGATAGTGCGCTTACTTCAAATGTAACTTCTTTAACGCGTGATGTTGGTGAGACAGTGAGCGGCAGTCCGTATAACATTACCGCTGCAGTGTTTAGTGCACCATCAACTAATTACAATGCACCTATCTTTACTGGAACACCGACACTCACTATTGCAAAAGAAAATCTTACGGGTAGCATTGCTAATCAAAGTAAAACATACGGTATAAATGATCCCGCATTATCAGGCATTAATGTTGTATTAAACGGTGTTATTAATTCGGATATTTCAACATGGAACGGTATAGTAGCAATAAATGATACGGGTAATGTTGTGACTACACTTTCATCACTCACACGTGATGCGGGTGAAAATATAGGTTCATATAATATTACAGCAGCAGCGTTTAATGCGTTAACAGGTTCTGCTGCAGGCAATTACAATCAACCAGCATTCATTGGATCTCCTAATTTAAGTATCAATACGGCACCGATTACAATTACTGCAAATCCTGCTAGCAAACTAGTGGGAACTAATGATCCTGTTTTTACGTACATGCAATCAGGATTAGTGAATGCAACAGTGACAGATTGGATGGGTGATAATACTGTGATTGATGATACGTTAACGGGCGCATTAAGTCGTGTGCCTGGTCAAAGTGTTGGTATTTATCCTATTACAATAGGAACACTGACAGCAGGTACAAATTATGCAACGGATTATATCGGCGCTGATTTAACAATTTATGGAAATTCTCCATCACCTGCTCCTAATCCACCTGTACCGAATACGATTTCAACAGTAAATGTACCTTCTATTTTGCAGCAACCACAAACAGGCATGTTAGCGGATAATGTGACGCCATTATTTTACACGGGTATTTACAATAATTTAATGAATAGCATAGATGTATTTATGCATATGCAAACGGTTTCAGTAACTAGTTGTACGACGATACAAAAAGCCGCACGCGGAGTATTGGTTGTTGTTAATAATTGTAAGTAATAGCTTAATTTTATAGCGTCTGTTATCAATGCACGATAATATTCAGGTCTGCATTATCAATCCACGCAAGAATTCCGCAAAATTTTTCCCTGCCTCCACGGCAATTTTAATGATTTGATATTTAAGGAAATCACTATGGAAGAAATTATTATTACTGATGAACGATATTTAAAATTTTTAGATGACGCAAAAAATAAGGTTAGTTCAACTAGAATACGAGTAGCAAAAGCCGCTAGCAGAGGTCAATTTGACCTCTATTGGTGGCTAGGAGAGCAAATTGTACTGGCTCAAAATAAATATGGTTGGGGGAAGTCTGTTGTGGAACGATTATCTGTTGATCTTAAACAGACATTTGCAGGAACATCTGGTTTTTCTATCCAAAATCTTTGGTATATGAGGCAGCTATATCTCGAATACAAGGATCATCCAATTCTCCAACGACTCGTTGGAGAAATTCCGTGGGGCCAGAATATTGAAATGATGAGCAAAATTAAGGATTTCAATGAAAGATTGTATTATGCACAACGAATAATTGAGGAAGGCTGGACACGCCCAGTTCTTGTGATGCAAATAAATTCACAGGCATATCAACGTCATTTAGCATCCGATAAACAGCATAATTTTAGTGAAACCCTACCTAAACAGCTCGCTGAACAAGCCGGCAATACCATGAAAGATATT